>JAESGY010000022.1_pt1 | contig 185050 bp, 197 predicted proteins | sample 9269841 | NCBI WGS metagenome assembly JAESGY01 (sample SAMN17022865, study PRJNA683097) | algae metagenome | isolation source: Spirirestis rafaelensis WJT71-NPBG6 and co-occurring heterotrophs from... | place: USA: Pinto Wells, Joshua Tree National Park, Colorado Desert, CA | collected...
TTCACGCTGAAAACTAGTAAAATGTCCTTTCGTTGGCTAAATAGTTCACAGGAGCCGAGTGCTTGGAAACTTGCACGCTCGGTTCTTAGGGGGGAAAGGGATAGCAATATCCCTGACCTACCCGATTCTTCCAAAGAGTAAAAGCTTCATGATCTCCAGTAACGACTTTCGACCAGGTGTTTCAATTGTTTTAGATGGGTCTGTATGGCGGGTGGTAGAATTCCTGCACGTTAAGCCAGGTAAAGGTTCTGCCTTTGTCCGAACAAAGCTAAAAAATGTCCAGACTGGGAGTGTGGTGGAAAAGACCTTCCGGGCTGGGGAAAGTGTGCCGCAGGCTAATTTAGAAAAAAGCACGATGCAGCATACCTATAAAGAAGGCGATGAGTTTGTCTTTATGGATATGGAAACTTATGAAGAAGGCAGATTGAGCGCTAAACAAATTGGCGATCGCGTAAAATACCTCAAAGAAGGTATGGAAGCTGAAGTCATCCGCTGGGGCGATCAGGTGCTAGGTGTGGAATTGCCTAAGTCTGTGGTTTTGGAAATTGTCCAAACAGATCCAGGTGTCAAAGGTGACACTGCCACAGGTGGTTCAAAACCAGCAACTCTAGAAACTGGGGCAATTATAATGGTTCCTTTGTTTATTGCTCAAGGAGAACGCATCCGAATTGATACTCAGGAAGATAAGTATATCAGCAGGGAATAATTTTTATTTCACCTGTTTTATCTCACCTGAAAATTTCCCTCTCAAATCGGGATGCGAGCTTTCTGCCACGAAAAACATTTCATACGGATAGGTTGAGGTAAAAAAAACTGTGCCATTGGACTTTAATGAAATCCGCCAATTGCTGGTAACTATTGCACAAACAGATATTGCAGAAGTAACCCTCAAAAGTAACGATTTTGAATTAACGGTACGTAGGGGGGTTAACGTCAGCAATCAAGGGCAGGTTAGCGGTGCAGGTGGTTCGGGATTGACAACGACACCAACTGCACCCCAAATGGCATTTACTCCGGTAATGGAGGTTGTCACAAGTCGCGTTACAGAAAATGCCGTGACTGGGGTGTCGTTGTCAGCACAAAACTCGACACTTGACCAGCGATTAGTAGAAGTGCCTTCCCCAATGGTGGGAACATTTTATCGCGCTCCGGCTCCAGGTGAATCGTCTTTTGTGGAAGTGGGCGATCGCGTCAAGAGCGGTCAAACTGTCTGTATTATCGAAGCAATGAAGTTGATGAATGAAATTGAAGCCGAAATATCTGGACAAGTGATGGAAATTCTGGTGCAAAACGGCGAACCCGTCGAATATGGTCAACCTTTGATGAGAATTAACCCTGATTAAGTATTAATCTATATATGAAATGAGTAATTGTTGATATTTTCTGTCCTTGCGGGTTAAACAGTAATGAAACAAGTGTTGCCTATACCCCCAGAAGTGGTGCAACAAGTAGCCGAATACTTCAGCCTGTTGAGTGAACCGATGCGCTTGCGGCTGTTGCACCTACTAAGGGATGATGAAAAATGTGTACAAGAGTTGGTAGAGGCAACACAAACTTCTCAGGCAAATGTGTCAAAACACCTGAAGGTAATGTGGCAAGCGGGAATTCTTAGCCGTCGCAGTGAAGGAACTTGCGCTTATTACCGGGTGGAAGACCAAATGATTTTTGATTTGTGCAATCGGGTTTGCGATCGCCTCGCCACTAGGTTAGAACAGCAAGCCCGTAGTTTTCGGGTTTTGAATAGCAAACTTTAAGGAGCGTTGAGCGTGAGCCACTGCGTTGGTCTGTCCGTACTTGCGGTAAGACCAGCGCAGCGTCTCGTAAAGAGGAGCGAGCCAAGCCGAAGGGTTGTTAGTTTTTGGTTTTTGGGTGTGAAAAATTACTCTTAACCACTACCCACTAACCACTAACCACCAACGACTACCCACTGACTAAAGCGAATAGTCTTTATCAAACTTTTCGCGAGTTAATGGCTGTTCTACTTCCAAACCTTCACCCCCTAAAGTTTCTAACTTTTTGCCATTCACCTCAATGTATACTTTGGCGTTGGGATTCAAAGTGGTAGCGGTGTAGACAACTTGTCCCACACGACCAATCATTGAAGTACTACCACCTCCAGTAGTGAATTCATTAGATAAATTAACGTGGATTCCATCATTTTCTACCTTTAAACTTTCTAGTTTTGTTCCTTTGGGGATAGTGGTAGAACCAGTTCCTTCTGTTGGTCCTGCTAACAAACTTTGGAAAACCACTTCTAAAACTTGGTCGGGCTTATCACCAGATGCTTTACCTTGAACTTGAACTGGCTGGGGAACAAACTCAAAATTTTTGCCGTTGTCTTTTAACCAATAAATATTAGTGCTTTTTTCAAGACTAGACTGGTTTTTTTGTTGTGGGTCTATTCTGTTAGTAGATTTGTCTATTTGTGTTTGAGTGTTGGGGGTGGAATGTATAGTAAACCAAGCGACGCCACCACTAACGGCTATAACTGCGGCTGAGACAGCTGCAATTACACCTGAAGAAATACGTTTAGATCCTTGTTGGTCTTTCATGCTTAAAAGCTTCCTGAGAGCTAAGATAATATTTATGTGAGTAGAAGCCTGGGTAACGACGGTAGTTATAAGCGGGGAGTTTCCAATATAAGCTTAGGATGGGTCTATCCTTACGAATGCTGCCATCTCTACTTCTCCTTGCCTTATCTTCAATTTTAGAATTCGCGCTTGCAGCTTGCCACCTTCTAGGTTACGTAAATCTAATCGTTTGTTGATGTTATTTAGGATTAGATTAATAACTTCTGGTGGAACTTTTACTTTATCGACTTCTGCAACTAAATTAACTAGCTGTATTTGTCTGCCACTAACTATACTCACTCCTGATTCTGCTTTAATTAAAAATGGTTTGCTTTTTCCTTTTTCCTGTAATTCTACTTGGATTTGCAAGCGGTTATTAGGTAAAAATTCAACCTGCGGATTGACTAAATTGTATACAGTCTTAGTCCTTATATTTGCAAAACCCTTTAAATTGATGTTTAGCTTTTGTAGCCTAGCTCTTAATTGTGGCGAAAGCAAAGCTTGATTAATATCTTCTTCAGTCAAAACTAACCGCACCCCCGCTTGTAAAGGTTTTTTTAATTGAGGTTTTCGAGTTAAACTACGCGGTTTGATTTCAATGCGATCGCTTTCTAATTCTAAAACTGCAATCCGGATATTTTGCCTTTTCAATTGCAAAGAACGTCCGGCAATTCTTAAGCGTTCTACTTTACCTTGCAGCAATTGGTAACTGGGTGCATTATCTACACGCACTTGCAATTCTCCACATGACGCAAACTGAGAACGGATGGCGTTTTCCGCAACGCGATCAACTGCGATTCCCACGGGGGAGACTAAGCCCAGCAAACCTGATAGAAGGATTGTGAGGAATTCCATTTTTTTGAAGATATTTTTTAACGCACCAGGTAGCTGAGGATAACGCAAAGGAACGCGGAGTATTTCTCTGCGAACCCCTGCGTAAGCGTTGGTGTCCCTCTGCGTTTATTTTTTAACTTCTATTGCTTCAGAAATCCACTGTTTCAGGGTTGTCACGACTTCATCAATAGCGATTTCTTGAGATTGGCGAGTTCGGCGTTCGACTACTTCGACTTTGTTGTTGGCGATCGCTCTTCCTGTTACAATCCTGTAGGGGATGCCTATTAAATCGGCGTCTTTGAATTTAACGCCTGCACGCTCATCACGGTCATCGAGTAAGGTTTCTACTCCCGCTTGATTGAGTTCTGTGTAAACTTTTTCGGCGATTTGGACTTGTTGAGCATCTTTTATGTTAGGGATTGTGACTATGGCGTGATAAGGCGCGATCGCTACCGGAAAGATAATTCCGTCTTTGTCATAAGATTGCTCTACAGCGGCTTGAGCTAATCGAGATACGCCGACTCCATAACAACCCATGTATAAAGGTTTATCTTCACCTTGTTCGTTGGTGTAATTTGCCCCCATGATTTGGGAATATTTGGTTCCTAATTGAAAAATATGCCCTACCTCGATTCCCCGCGCTGTCTGTAGAGTTTCTTCGGGGTTGTGCATGGCGCGATCGCCTGGTCTAGCTTTCCGTATATCTACTACTAATTCTGGTTTTTTAATTTGCTCTCCCCAATTTGCCCCTACTACGTGATAGCCTGATTGATTTGCACCTGTGACAAAGTTCTTTAAATCGACTACTGTTTTATCTACCAACCGGACAAACTTAGGTGAAACATCTTTGGTAGACTGAATATAATCATCAGCGACATCGGGCGCAATGTAACCCAAAGGAAGAGATTTTGCCGCCCATTTTTGCTGCGCTTCTGCATCTGGTACGCTTAAACCGATAATAGTTTTAGCGCCGTACTGGGAAGCTAGTTTTGTTAACTCATTGTGCAACTTGACTTCATTAACTTCTTGATCGCCGCGAATGCTCACCAGCACTAAAACTGTTGTCCCATTATCGTAAACTGTCTGATAAAGGACGTTTTTGACAACTTGGGTAGGAGAACATTTGAGGAATTTGCAAAGTGTCTCAATTGTTTCTGTCCCTGGTGTTTCGCGCTTTTCAAATGTTGTAAACTGTGAGGGTTCAGCATCAGCGGGTAAAGAAACAGCCTTTTCGACGTTAGCCGCGTATTTACCATCTTCAGTGTAAAGAACTTCATCTTCACCAGCTTCCGCCAATACCATAAATTCTGTAGAATCAGATCCGCCAATTGCACCAGAATCTGCTTCCACTGCTCGGAAAGCTAAACCAGAACGCCGCAACATATTGCTGTATGCTGTGTACATATCTTGGTAAGTTTTTCTGAAGCTTTCTTCATCGGCGCTGAAGGAGTAGCCATCCTTCATAATAAATTCGCGTCCGCGCATTAAACCGAAGCGGGGACGAATTTCATCACGGAACTTAGTTTGAATTTGGTAGAGATGCAGCGGTAATTGGCGGTAAGAGCGAATCATATCACGAGCGATCGCTGTAATTATTTCCTCGTGAGTTGGACCAAGCGCCAATTGTTCGTCTTTGCGATCAATCAGGGAAAACATGATTCCCTCAGCTTTTGTATAAGTATCCCAGCGACCAGATTCGCGCCATAATTCAGCGGGTTGTAATTGTGGTAGCAAACATTCTTGTGCCCCTGTGGCATTCATTTCTTCGCGCACAATTTGAGATACTTTTTGTAAAACGCGCCACATCAAGGGGAGATATGCATAGAGACCTCGACCGATGCGACGAATATAACCTGCACGGACTAGTAACTTGTGGCTGGGAATCTCGGCATCAGCTGGATCGTCCCGGAGTGTAACGAATAACATTTGTGACAGTCGCATCGTGTGTCCTTTTCCAGATTCGATAATTTCTATCTCAGTTAAAGTCTCTTGAAGTATCAAGTATGAAGTATAAAGTGTAAAGTCTTAAACTTTCTGCCTCAATTTTTTCTTTTAGGAATTTCTAATTTTTTTGTACCCGACACCCTAAAGGGTGCGGCTATACGAGCGAAGCCCACCTTCGTGGGCTAAGAAAATCACGAATTTCAGCCTTTTTTAGCCTGCGGAGGCAGGCTTTGTTTGTATAGCCCCACCCTTCTAGGGTGAGGGTTTGAAAACACCCCCCAGTCCAAGCGTCCCCAATCGAGGAGAAAACCACCTTGTCTGATGTAATTTATCAAGCACAACCACCCTTAGAATTTATTCCGCCGGCGCTGAACCCTTTGTTTTTGAGATTTGTCCATCTGTTTTTACCCAGTTGGATGCGTTGGAAAACTGCGATCGCTGATGTTGAAGCAGACAAAGTAGAGATTTTGGTGGATCTCTATCGCCAATTTCAAGATGGTAAGATCCGCTTTATGTTGGCGTTTCGTCATCCGAAAACAGACGATCCATTTTGTTTAGCTTACTTGATGAAGCAACTCGTGCCAAAGGTAGCACGAGATAAGGGTACAACGCTACAGTTGCCGATTCATGCTCATTTTATCTACGATCGCGGTATTCCTCTGTGGGCTGGTTCCTACGTCGGTTGGATCGCTTCTAATTTGGCTGCTACACCGATTCAGCGGGGTAAAGCTGATTGGACGGGTTTGCGATCGGCACGGGAATTGTTTGTGAATGGTAAATTCCCGATGGCGGCGGCGCCAGAAGGTGGTACTAATGGTTTGAGTGAGTTGATCAGTCCATTGGAACCGGGAATCGCGCAATTAAGCTTTTGGTGCGCGGAAGATTTGCACAAAGCACAACGCTCTGAGCAGGTTTTAATTGTACCAGTTGGAATTAAATATAATTATGTCGAAGAGCCTTGGGAAGCGATCGCTCATCTTTTAAGTGAATTAGAAGCAGCTAGCGGTTTACCAGTAGGACAAAGTAATGCTACCTTCGAGTCGCTTTATCCCAGGCTGTTAAATGTGGCTGAACATTTAATGTCCTTGATGGAAAAGTTTTACACGCGGTTTTATCATCAAAAGCTGCCAGAAATCAAGATTGCAGAAGGACAGGATAGAAATGAAGCGTTAGCATCTCGACTTCAAGCGATGTTAAATATAATTCTACAAGTACCAGAGCAATATTTTGACTTGCAGCCAAAAGGAAATTTAATCGATCGCTGTCGTCGAGTAGAGCAAGCGGGGTGGAATTATATATTTAGAGAAGAATTTAAAGATGCCAAAACGCTGTCTGCTGTAGAAAAAGGTTTAGGCGATCGCATTGCAGAAGAAGCAAATTTGCGAATGTGGCACATGCGACTAGTAGAAAGCTTCGTTGCAGTTACAGTTAAATACATTCAAGAAAAACCTACAGCAGAAAGGTTTGCGGAAACAACCTTACTTTTATCGGATATGGTAACACGAATTAAAGGCAGCAATCCCTTTAAGCGTCCGCAATTAGGTAAGCAACAAGCAAGAATTACCATAGGTGAACCCATATCCGTTTCCGATCGCTATCCGGTCTATAAAGCAACTCGTCAAGGTGCGAGACAATCAGTTGCTGACTTAACCAAAGATTTGCAGCAAGCGATGGAAAAATTGATTTGAGGGATAGTGGATAGTGGTTAGTGGTTAGTAGGAACGTGCGTAGTAGAAAAACTAACAAATATCAACCAACAACTAACAACTAACTTTTGTACAGACGTTCTAGTAGTCTGCCAAGGCAACGCGTGCGGGGTTTATGGTAAGAAAATCAAGTTCTTTCCCCCCCTGCTTCCGCTGCTTCCCCTGCCTCCCCTGCCTGCCTTCACCCGTCAAAATTGGGTTGGTCGAGTACTAGTGGAACGTCTCTACCTAACAACGCTCCAACGAACAACAACCTAAAAAAGTTAATTCAGAGCGCATAAAGTGAAATTGGAATTAACCCCATATTATCTGTAAGTCCAAAACAAACCCTGGTAATATATCTTCTCCAGATAAGCTTGTGGGAGACTCTAATAGTTCTTTTGGTTGCCCTTGTCTATAAATTTCAACGCGACGTGTTTTTCTATCAATTAGCCAACCCAATTTTACCCCTGCATTCACATATTCAAGCATTTTCGCCTGCGTTTCGCTCAAACTGTCGGATGGGGACATTAACTCCAAGACAAAATCTGGAGCAATGGGAGGAAACTTTTCGCGTTGTTCTGGTTTAAGCGCGTTCCACCGCTCTAATTGTATCCAGGATACATCGGGGGAGCGGTCAGGACCATTGGGGAGTTTAAAGCAGGTGGAGGAGTCGAATACCTCTCCGAGTTTTGTTTGACGGTTCCAAATTACAAAATCCGCAATAATCGATGCATTACGTTTCCCAGTTTCTCCTCCCGTTGGTGGCATTACTATCAATTCTCCATTGGCATTGCGCTCAAATTTGACATCGGGATTATCCCGACACAGTTGGTAAAATTGGTCGTCGTTAAGTTTGACAACATTATTAAAGTTGATGGTAATTGCGGTCATGGCAATAATATGACATTTTGGGAATTAGGTTTTATTATTCATTATCCACAGGGGTATCGTCCGAGCAAGTTAACTCTTCTGAAAAGGGTAAATACTCATACTCAGGCGTATTGTATAGCATGACGACTCATTTATTTTAGATTGATTATATTGCTATCGAAATCATTTTTTTAACGCAGAGGAACGCAAAGGTTTCGCTAAGGTTCGCAGAGTTCTTTATAAATGTATGATAAGGCTGCGAGTGAAGATAAACACATCATCCAGGAAAAACCTTAGATAAATTAAGAGTTAAATCAGGAAAAGATGGCAAATTAACTGATTCGTTCGGCAAAGAAATAACTTTGCGTCGATAGCCAAATTTACCTGGCAAATTTTGATAAGGTTCGCTGTAAGATTCCAAGTAATTATCTACTAAATTGAATATCCAATAATCATAAATCCCCGCTTCAGCATAAAGTGGTAGTTTAACCTCTTGGTCATATTTTAAAGAAGAATCCGCAATTTCAATTAAAAGTAATATATCAGCCGGACTGGGATGAGCATTTAGATAATCATCAGCGCGATTGCGGACAATTACCCGATCTGGTTCAGGTTCGCTGTAATCTAGTATGATAATCGGTTGTTGCCCTCGCAGCGTTGCACGCTCTCCTACCAGCTTGTATAATTCTCGCTCTAAGCGTGTCTCACAAACTGCGTGCGGTTTGCCTTTAGCTACCATTGGGATTATTTCTCCTCTAATTAGCTCAAATCGGTCGTCCTCTTTGAAAAATCCGAGTTCTGCCAAACGTTCATATTCATTTATCGTAAAGCGTTTAGCGGTAATAGTCATAACAGTTACGGGTGTGTAGGGATACTTTTATTTTAGTGCTTGGAAGTTGATAGGAATGCGTTCTAAAATGCTAGAACCAAATACTTTTTCTAGTTCTAAATACTCAAGATGAACGTAACCTATGTGACAGTGACAAGTTTGGTTAGTGCAAGAGCGATCGCCTAAATTATCTTCCCAATTAAAATCATATATATTACCAATTGGTTCTTTAATAAAGTGGCAACGTCGCATCGTCCCATCACCATCAACTGAAATCGCTGATTTACCAGCGCGGCAACTATGACCTAAGCTCGTATAATGCTGAGTATTTAGATGAAACAGCGGATCAATCGACTCAAAAAAATTCCGGTCTTCATCAGACAAATTCCGTAGTTCTCGCTTAACTGCATTAATCCACAGATAAATGTGTTTTGGTAACTCGCGACGTAAGGCAGCAATTTCATCTTTGAATTGAGGGAAACCGACAACACCCGCACTAAAACGGACATTTCGTTTGTCGAGTTCTAAACATCTATTTAGAAAGCTTTCGCGTGATACCCATTCCGGATGAAATGTTGCCCAAAGTGCCAATGTTTCTTTATTACACTCTTCCACCCAATCTAAATTACAAGAAAGATTAGTTTGAATTGCCGCCTTATTAACGTGAGTCATTTGAGTTAATTTTACCAATGCTTGCTGATAAAATCGATGAATAAGTGCTTCACCCCAAGGTGTGAATAAAATTGAGAATTGGTGTTGTGAATTTTCGGCAATCCAATTTACAAAACGTTCTAATGATTGTTGATCAATAGCTAATTCGGCGGCTGTTTGTTGGCGTTTAGCAAAAGGGCAATATTCGCAGCCGTAGTTGCAACTTATCAAAGAACCGCGATAGAGAATCGTGAGATGCATAGGTGAATTGGTAATTAGAAAAGCCGACACCCTAGAAGGGTGCAGTTACACGAACAAAGCCTGCGGAGGCAGGCTTCGTTTGTACAGCCCCAGGCTTCTAGCCTGAGGGCGATTTGCCAAACCGGGATTTTCTTTAAAAATAGATGATGATTAGGTCTTATAATTGCGTCTGCAAAAGTCTAATTTTGCTCATTTCAAATCATAAGTTTGCATTAATTGGTTCACTTTCTCGGAAAATAACCAAGCGCCAATTACATCAGATTTCTCAATACCAACTTCAGTCAAACGCAATATTTGCTTTTCTTGTGTCGCCAAATTCAAAGATAACAATTGCGAAAGTTCTGGAAATGCAATTTCATCTGCCCCAAACTGATTTTGATAGTCGGTGAGATTCAAACCTTCATCGGAAAACAAAGATAATAAAATATAGCGACGACGACGTTCTTCAGCATCAAGTTGAAAGCCATAACTAGCATAGTCGAAGGCTTCATCTGGTGTTTGAATATAAGCTTGCAAAATATCGCGAATTTCCCTAGACCCTACAGCGTAGTCGTTAGAGTAGTGTAAAGTATCGGTGTAAGAACGTGCCCCACAACCCAAGCCGACCATTCCATCTGCTTGACAGAAGTAGACGGGAGTGGGGGGTTCGGAGGGAGAAATTCCCCCTTGTCCCAAACGTTGGAACATTCGCATGGAAACTTGAGTATATCCGGAAGAGAGTAAGAGCGATCGCCCTTCGCGATAACATGCTAAACGTATATCATGCCATTCTTTATCCGAGCGTCCCAAACCTGTCAACGGTCGCACGTACAAGGGATACAAATAAATTTCCTTCGGTTGAAAGCGCAGCGCAGCACGTATCGAATACAACCAGCTATCTACAGTTTGTCCGGGAAGTCCGTAAATTAGATCAATATTTATTGTGGGAAAATTAGCCTCGCGCATCCGATTCAGTGCGGCTTCTACTTGCGCGGTGGTTTGACGGCGACCGGTTGCAAGAACTTCTGACTCGATGAAACTTTGAACACCAATACTTGCTCTATCTACGCCACGCGATCGCAACAATTGTAGTTTATCTTTGTCTGCCGTCTCTGGCGACATCTCTACAGAAACAGGAATATTCTGCAAACTCGCACCCATCGTTTTTTCTGCAACATTAAGAATTGCTTCTAATTTGTCGATAGGTAACTGAGTTGGTGTACCGCCACCAAGAGCAAATCTGGCAAAAGACACTTCACCCAGCAATGATTTCACTTGTCGCGCTTGTCGTTCAACGGTGCGAACATATTGACTAACAAAATCCTCATTGTGGGTGACGGTGGTAAACAAATTGCAAAATCCGCAACGCATTTCGCAGAAAGGGATGTGGATATAGAGAAAAAGCGCTTGTCTATCTTGCTTTGACCATAAATCTGCGAGTTTGACAGGCGGAGTGAGGGGACGATAAGCTGTCTTATGCGGGTATGAGTAAACGTAAGCTTGATAAGGCGATCGCTCAAGAAAAGATTTGAGATTTTGCTGTTTTGCTGTAATCATCTTATGTAAATGGGTTTTGGACATCTTACATTTGAACCCTCCCCCGCCATAGGTTATAAACCTATGGCTAATAGCTAAAGTCATCTAAAGATGACTAGAAGAAAGACTAGGCAATGAATTCAGTCCATTAAAATGGACTTGAGCTATTAGCCTGAGATTTCAATCTCAGGTGGGTGTGGATGCTAATTGAGAAGATAGCAAGGTATCATCCGCCGAAGAATCAACCGGCAAAATAAACTCCGCATAGGGAACCGTCCACACTGCCGGATGGCTAAGACGATGACCAGTGTATCCATCATCACCATAAGTTGTGCCGTGGTCAGAGCAGAGAATACAAAACGTAGAACCGCGTTTTCGTAAAGCATCCCAGAGTTTTACTAACTGAATATCGATATATTCCAAGGCAGCGGCGTGAGATTCAATAGTATCTTTTTTAGCACCAGGTAGATAGAAATAATTCGGTTGATGCAAAGCTGAGATATTGATGAATAAGAAAAGGCGTTGATTTTTGGGAGTTTGGGCGAGGATTTTTTGGGCGATCGCTACCTGATTTTCTGTAGAGTTAAAATTGGTAACACCTAATTCTGGACTCCAGTAACTCTCAGCAAACATTGAGGGAAGCACATTACCCAAAGGATTCCGTTTATTAAAAAAGCCGACACCGCCAATACAAACAGTATGATAGCCTTTAGCCGCAAATCCACTGATAATATTAGCGCCATCCAACACACAAGTACTTTCCGTGGTGGTACTACTACCCTCAAAACCCAAAGCAAATAGTCTTGGGTGTACTCCAGGTTTTACAGGAGTCGGTAGAAAGCCGGCAAAAAAAGCATGATGAGCAGCGTAAGTGAAGTTTCCCGGAGAATGGCGTTCTTCCCAGCCACTTTCTGGCAAAACTGCTTCTAAATTGGGAGTGCGTCCTTGTGCTAATAAATCTTTCGCAACGTCATAACGCAAAGTGTCTAGAGTAATAAAAAGAATATCGTGCGTACCAACAACTTGATTCATGTTCAGCATAAGCATTAAAAATTAAAAATAAGTGAAATAGAGTTCATTTTCTCGTTCCCAGGTTCAACCTGGGAATGCATTCTTTGGAGGCTCTGCCTCCCTTATTCAACAGAAAAATTTAATAATTACACTGATGAGGTACATGAGGCAGAGCCTCATTAATAGCATTCCCAGGTTGAACCTGGGAACGAGATAAACGAGAACAAATCGCTTTTATTTCACTAGTATAAGTATCTAACCCATTCCAAGTAATTCCAGGTAGCAAATCGCCAAAAGCATTAATTTCTAAAATGGCGTGATTTCGGAAATCAGGCAAAATCAGCAAATCAACACCGCAATATAAACTATTAGGAAATAAACCCGTAGCAGCTTCACAACTTTGCTTCATCACCTGCCAATTTTGCGTCCCAACTTTCGCCAAAAATTCCTCAGTATCTCCTCTTTCATTACCAAGATGTAAATTCGTCATCGGACTTTTTCCCAACCTGACAACGATATGTTGTGCTTCACCGTTGATAACCACCACACGCAAATCAAAACCGCATCCTTGTAAGCGTGCTTTGGGTAGCCATTCTTCTACTTGAACACCTTCAGATGTTAAAATGTTAATAATATCGGCAATCTCTTCTGTTTTGGTATAGTTACGAATTTTACGCGAATTGTAAAGCAGTGTTTGCCCGTTTCTCTGCACTCTTTCCACAGTAGTGATAGCAGACTCAAAGCGCAAATTTGCTTGATAGGCAACGACTCCAGACGCAGCAGAACCGTGAGAAAGTTTGATAAATACTCGCTCTAACTTTTCCTGCTGCATTTTTTGGCGTAAATGTTCGTAGTTGTGAATTGCACCCAACGAACGCGGAACCGGGATATTGTGACGACTGAATATTTCATGACACAACGGTTTATCAAACATCGTAACGATGTCTTGCGGATGATTCATAATTGAGCATTTGAGTTGCTTTTCCCATTGCTGAAGTAAATATCGCCAGCCTAAATACCATTGTCGAGGGTAGAAAATGCGTCCTTTATCAAAGACTAATTTTGCAGCTTCGGCAGAATTAATTTGTTGATGTTTACCTCTTGCAATTTCAGCACCAACAGCAATGATGGCTTTCTCAACTTCAAAGTTTTTTTCAGGAGAATCAAAACGGATGATAGTATCAGGTGTATTGAAATGTTCCAGAGTTTTGCCGGCAATTAAATCTGCGTAAGCTACGACAATTGCAGGTGGAAAATTGAGATTTTTAAGCGCTTGTTGAAAAAAATTAACCCGTCTATTTTCCCGGTTAGCGATGATAACATTGAGCATTAATCTTACTCGGAAACAGAGCAATAACGATAAACTTCATTTTCATCGTCACAATCTTCTTCTGCTTTTTTTTGCCCATCAGTGATGATGCGAAACTGCATATTATCCTGTTTTTTTGGTATTGCTTTGATTAGTTCTTCTGATAAGAAGTTTTCTGAAAGATTGAGAATATTAAGTTGATGAACGGCGAAACAATTAAGCAATACTTCAGCACCGGCATCAGTCAGCGTTCCTAATGATAAATCGAGAATTTTAATTGAGTTAATCAAAGGTGAGTTTATAAAAGCTTTGGCAATATCATCAGAGTATTGGCTATTTCGCAATCCTAAATAAATCAAGTTTGGAAATACTGTATTAACTAGGATGGGATCTAAGTTCTCAATGGTAGAATCTCCACCGTAAGTATCTAAACCTAGCCATAGTTCCAAATGCTCTAATTTGGGCAAATCGAGAGCGCAAATTTGAGCAATGGTTGCACTATTCAAGCCACCAGTTTCAATAATGAGTGCTTTTAAATTGTCATGTCTCACAAACGGACTAAATGCTAAACTATCACCACCGCGAATTTGCAATATTTCCAGCTTGGGATATGCTTCTAAAACAGGGCTGATGTCGCTCTGTATTATCCAAGAAATTTCACTTTCATTGTAAGAAACATCGCCAATAAATAGACCTTTAAAATTAGTTAGTTTATCTTTGGCAGCAATTAGCGCATCAACTACAAGCTTAGAACTGTGAGCATACATTTCTCCATGCCACATTCCAAAAATTAAAGGTTCTAATTTACTCGCTTCAGAATCTTGAAGAAGTTTTGCCAGTTTCTGTGCAGCATCTTCTTGCTCATCATATTCGCATCGAATGGCGTATGCGGTGTTAACAAAATCGCTGATGCCAATTTTTGGATTATATTCGACAACCTGCCGATTCGCAAATGTGGAGACGTGCATACCTCTGTATCCTGGATACTTCTCCAATCGCTCGTGAAGATTCCAAGGTTGATTTTGATTGTCTGTCATAAAGCTCTAACCTCTACTCTGATAATAGGATTCCCATAAATGTACGCGAATATGCAATTTCATTCAAATCCACATTTTGTACTAGTTCCAACAACTGCCATAAGTTAGAGCTTATAACTGATAGCAAAAGTATTTTTTTTAAGATTGATAAAAGTTTTATTAAATTTCAATAGAATGCATATTAATAGCGTGCTATTAATCATGGTGCAAGTTATCACTTCAATTTATAATGAGCGATCGCTCTTTTTAGCAAGTATTTTATATTTTAGGACTTTTGTTCTTATTTGTACATAATTGCCAATACAACTGAGAAATTCGGCACTTTTTTGTTTATCAATTCGTCTTCAGCCAAAAATCTACCAAAATATAATATTTATTGGCTCGTGATAGTCTACGAAATCCAAAATTTATGCAAAACTTATCAAGGACAAACCCTACCCGCTAAAAAACATCTTGCTACAAATTTACCAAGGTGAAATCTTTGGCATTTTGGGTGACAACGGTGCAGGTAAAAGTACTCTTGTGCGCCAAATGGCAAACTTGCTGAGAAGTTATTTTGGTAGCATCACTTTTTTTCAAAAAAATATCACTGAAGCGCGTGATTTAGTACAAATGAATGTGGGCTATATGCCCTATTATCATTTTTATCGTAAAAGAAAGGGTTTAAGACCCCTATGTATACACGTAGCATCAGTTTCAGTCGGGGTTTAAATCCCCTACTGAAAATGTCTTTAATTTTGAATTGTTAACGGTCGTGTGATTATACCAGGCGATCGCTTGCCGGAGTTTTTGTTAATTTTAGGATATTTAAGTCCTGCTACTTATGCAGCGTCAGCGTTGCGACAAACTTTGCTCGCAGCGATAACGGGAAAATTAATGGTAGATATTATGGCTTTGCTAATTTTTGCGTTGCTTACTTTCTGGTTGGTGGGACGTAAGCTAGATTGGCGATTGCGGTAGTAAGCACGCTTTGTGCTTACTACGAGTTAACATTCATCGCTTTTGCAGGTGAAGTGATTTTCCAACAGAGAGGCGATCGCTTCAGGGCGCACTTTCTTGTATTGCTTCTTCCCAACCTGTAAAATACAGTTGGGTGCGCTGCTACAAGTTTTTTGGCAGCTGGTACGCTCGATTGTAACTCGATCTAATAGACCGCGATCGCATAAAGTCTGTTCTAATTCTGATAACAAACCTTTACCACCACGCTTCAAGCAACCAGATTTTTGACATATCATAATCCGTGCTTTTTGAGAAGGTGCATTTTGTTTTGGGCAAACACCACTTCGAGACACACCATTTGCCTTCAGTTTAAGTTCGCCTGTCAGCTTGTTTAACTTACTAACACCAACAACGCGAATTTTATCACCTGGTACTAAAGATACACTAATAGAGGTACGCAATTCTTTAGGAATTTTAATTTCTACCTCTTCAGAGTCAATTACCAAACGCAAATATTTAGCTTTTTTTGGTTTATCACCAATAAAACTTAGTAATTCTCCTTCAAGATTAAATTCTGATATCGTCAGATATTTGTCGCTCATTTTGAATTTTAGATTTTAGATTTTGGATTACAAAAAATCCTCTCCTCCTCTCGTTCCTAGCACCACTGCTAGGAATGCAATTATTCGAGGCTCTGCCTCGTCTGGAGGAGGCAGAGCCTCCAGATAAGCATTACCACGCTCTGCGTGGTAACGAGAAAAAATGTAGGGTGTGTTAGGCGGCTAAAAACTATCCACCAACTCTTTTCACGACAGCCGTTTGGCTTCAAAAGTTTTTGGTAATTTTAGCGGTTCTGGCAAGTCGGAAAATTCTAATTCCCAGCCGTTAGCTAGGGTAAAAATCATTCCATCGGCTCCCGCTGTTTGCTTAACAACTTCTTCTTCTAAGTCTTTTTTAGCAACGTAGGCAATTAAATTTCCAGCATCATTCATCCGCAGCATTACTTTCATTTTGTTTCCTCAACAGCTTCTAATTCTTTTTTGTGGCAGCCTACGATGAATCCTGTTTCCAAAAAATGCACCGCATAAATATAGGAACTTTGTAAGAAAGTGCCAATACTAGAGATGTAGCCAATATCTCCCTTTTTAGCTAAAACTGCTCCGATTTCTTGACCAGGAAATGTGCCATCATTTTTGATTAACTTGCGAAGTCGGACTTTTTGACCGATTTCAAAGACTGGTGGCAAATCCAGTTCTAATTCATCCCGCTGCATGAGAATACCTCTGTTCTTCCACCAAATTTAAAAGTTCTTGTGTAGTCAGGCTGCGTTTTTTCTGAACTGACTGCTGTCGTACCGCATCCAAGATAGATTTTGTTTCTTCTGAGTTCAGGCTAATACCGTGCTGCTGAAGTAAGTTAGATACCAAATGACGACCAGAATGTTTACCTAAAACCAAACGTCGTTCCCAGCCTACTTCTTCGGGGGCAAATGGTTCGTAGGTGATGGGGTTTTGTAGGACACCGTGAGCATGAATACCAGATTCATGAGCAAAAGTGTTGTCACCAACGATCGCTTTCCAAGGAGGTACACTAGAACCTGATGCTGAAGCCACAAGTCGGGAAAGTTCCAACAAACGAGGGGTATCAATGCCCAAATCAACATTGTGGATGCGTTTCATCGCCATAACAACTTCTTCTAAAGCTGCATTTCCGGCTCTTTCCCCCAATCCGTTGACTGTGGTATTCACCGATAAAGCGCCAGCTTTGATACCTGATAAAGCGTTAGCAGTCGCTAAACCAAAATCATTGTGAGTGTGAATTTCCACGGGAATCGTCAAAGCATTCACCAGTCGCTTCACTTTGGTGAAAGTGCCGAATGGTTCGAGAACCCCGACGGTATCGCAGAAGCGAAACCGGGAAGCACCCCACTCTGTGGCATAATGTGCCACATCTAAAAGAAAGTTGTCATCAGCTCTAGATGAATCTTCACCTCCAACTGCAACCCAAAGACCTTTATCAACGGCAAAGCTGATAGAATCTCTCAATTGTTGCAAAGTTACGCGCCACTGACCGTGAAATTTTGCGGCAATTTGAATTCCAGAGACGGGAATCGAAATATGCACTCGTTGCAAACCACACGCTATAGAAGCTTCAATATCTGAGATAACAGCGCGGTTCCAGCCTAATAGTTTGGCTTGCAAACCCATATTATTAATTATAGATATAGCGCGTATTTCTTCCTCGCCCATCGCTGGAATTCCGACTTCTAATTCCTGAACGCCCATTGCATCCAAAAATTTGGCGATCGCTACTTTCTCTTCTAAAGTGAAGGCAACACCTGCCGCTTGCTCACCGTCACGCAGCGTCGTGTCATTAATCATGACTTGATTCATATCTAATATCCTCTTAGGAACTTTTCCTAATACCCTTTCTTGATTGCGGTGCTACTTTTCAAAGAATTCCTGGTAATGGCAGTTGATGCTCGACGGTAAATGCTGAAAAATATCACATTTCATATTTTTTCATTATTAACCGATTACCAACAGCACATCTGTATGAGATAGAACGAAAAAAAGGTATAAATTACGGATTATTCTTTTCCGTAGGATACTTTATTGGTTCTAGCAGCAGGTAGCTAATACAGCTACTAACAACTGCCGGACAAACTTGATGCTAATTCCAGCTAAGAAAGTGAAAATCATGGCAAAATCCTCGTGTAGTTCCAAAATTTTGGCATTTAGGGTAGACAATTCATCATGCTATAAGCTAAAGAGCGAAACTTCGCTAAATTTGGTTTTCCAGCCAATCAAAAATCCGTTCTAGCTGCTCTAGGTCTACTAGACCATACTGCCAAAGAAGCATGGGTAAAGGACCTCTTTCTAATTCCCGGTGTCGCAGTGCCACAGCGATATCGGCAGTTGAAAGCGAAAGTTCTTGATGCAAAAAATTGATAAATTTTGTATCGCTGCGAGCTACGATCATCGAAAATTAAACTCCTTCACCTGATAAAGAATTGAAAATTTGAAATTAAAAGTCAAATTTGATAATTTCTCCTTTTTAATTACTGGGATATGTGGAAAAATGTTCATTTTTAACAAATTGAATAACAGCTAAATGTATGCTATTTTTCTGCTAAAATTGTCCGGATACTCAGTAATTATCGCTGTAATTCCAGCAACGCTCTAACCAGTGAACTAACTCGTGGCGTGAAGCAACAAATTGCATCACGGTACTACGGACAAGAATCGCTGTTATACAACTATTTACTTGTACCCGCAAAGAACCATCGGCAGGACAAGAACTCTTAATCATTAATTCTTGTAAACGGTGATGAATTCGCCAGCGATCGCACAAAGGAATTTGCAAAATCTGATCGCCTAAGGCATCGGAATTACTACAAGGTGGCATAATTGCAGATTGGGGACTAGTGTTGATGTTTTTGTAGTGAGCCAGCGCGGTCTTCTCCCAAAGGGAGAGGCTAGCGCCAAGGGGAGGCAGTGCGGTGGACGGGTTCCCCGGCATAAAGCACCTGCCGTGGTTTCCCCCATGAGCGACTGGCGAACCCGTTCGCGCAGCGTCTCGTAGAGAAGGGTGAGCGTTTTAACGCTTAAAGTAAGGATTAAAGTCCTTACTACGAAAAAGGAATTTTCATGCTTTGCTGCGAACTCTGTTCTTGATGATTTTTGAGAATTTGCAGTTGTTGTTCAAGTTGCTCAATGCGAGATAGCAAAGAGTGCATTACCGACGCTTCGACATCGGGTAGCTTTCCATGTTCTAAGGGGGAGAGACTTTCTTTGCGGCAAATAGTGCGTCCGGGAATTCCCACGACGGTAGAATCTGAGGAGACATCGCGTAAAACAACTGAACCGGCACCGACACGCACGCGATCGCCAATTTGAATATTGCCCAAAATTTTCGCACCCGCTCCCACCACAACGTTTTTGCCCAAAGTGGGATGGCGTTTACCTTCTTCTTTCCCAGTTCCGCCAAGAGTCACATCTTGGTAAATCAGCGTATAATCTCCCACAATGGCAGTTTCACCAATAACAACGCCCATACCGTGGTCGATAAATACACCTTTGCCAATCTTTGCACCTGGGTGAATTTCAATTCCTGTGAAAAACCGCCCCAAGTGTGAAATAAAGCGAGGAATAAAACTTACTTCACGACAATGTAACCAGTGAGCAAGGCGATGCAAACAAAGTGCATGTAATCCAGGGTAGCAAAACAGCACTTCTAGCCAATTACGTGCCGCAGGATCGCGCTCAAAGATAATACGAAAATCACTCGAAATTGGCTGAAAAAAATCTCTATTCAGCAGATTTTTCAGGAAGTCCGTATTCGCATAGTCCGGCGTGGGTGAATTTTTAATACTGTCGTCGAGGCGTTGCATCGTAATAGCCTGAGTAAAAGAGCCGTGTGCTATTTTTCTGCTTATATCAGGCGGCTCTTAAAAGGGCAGTGCATCCGATGCCTATTTGATTTTATTGAATTGATTAAGGTTGCACTCATAACCCCAAACCCTGATTTAAGCTAAATTTAAAATTTCCTTTGGGGTAGGGGTGCTAGTATTTTTAGGATAGGGGTACTAGTATTTCGGGGTAGGGGAGTAAGTATTTTTGCACTCAATCTTTAGCCCCTTTAATGTAAGGCTGAGTAAGCATTTCTGCCAAATATTTTCTTAAAACTTAACCTGTACTCATATCTACTGAGAAATCAAATATTCGGCTTAAAAAGAAAAGTTCTGTATATCGATTTACCAAATATATATTATTATTCAAGCTAGTAAAAAACGACTTTCTTTATTTTGTTTTAGCTTTTTATGTCTGTATGTACAAATACTATTTAAAATCTTATCTACGCATCTGCTGAAGGGAAGAGGAGGGGGGGAGTGGGGGAGTGGGAGACAAGGGGACACCGAGGAGGATAATTCTTCTTTCTCCCACTCCCCCACTCTCCCCATCTCCCTCTGTTTCCCTCCTCTTCTAGCCGATCGCGATCGCAATCTTCCCCACAGTTCGCTCACTTTCGCTGTATGTATGCGCTGCTGCTAATTCATTTAAAGGAAATGTGCGATCAATTACTGTTCGCATTTTCCCAGCTTCGACTAAATCCTTGAGGTAAGTAAAGTCCTCAGTGTTGGAATTAAGAAGAATGAATTTGGCTTTTTTCCCAGGAATCAGCGCAGTCAAAGCACCTTGTACAAAACTGTCAGGTGTAGGCAATGTAGTTATATAAATTCCGTTAGGTTTAAGAACTTCTTTGCAGCTAGAAAACGATTCTTTTGCCACCGCATCAAAGATAATGTCATACCGTGCAGCATCTTGAGTGAAATCTTGTTGTTTGTAATCAATCAAGCGATCGGCTCCCAAAGACTTCACCAAATCAAAGTTTTTGCTACTGCAAACAGCCGTCACCTCAGCCCCGAAAATCTTCGCAAGTTGCACCGCAAAAATGCCCACACCACCCGAAGCACCATTTACCAAGACACTTTGTAACGGTTGAATGTTTCCCAAATCTCGCAAAGCTTGCAACGAAGTACCCGCAGCAACAGGTAAAGAAGCTGCTTCTTCATGTGTCATATTCGCGGGTTTAAGAGCCGCAACTTTTTCAGGAACAGCAGCGTATTCTGCATAAGCTCCCCCTAAAGCAACGCTTAAACAACCATAAATCAAATCTCCCGGCTTGAAGCGCGTCACAGCAGAGCCAACCTCTACCACTTCACCCGACAAATCAAACCCCAAAATCTTCGGGAATGAATAACCCGTAATCAATTGCAGCATTCCTTGGCGGATTTTCCAATCAACCGGATTAACGCTAGAAGCGTACACCTTCACTAGCAACTGATCTGATTTTATTTTTGGCTGCGGTAAATCCTCATACTGCAAAACATCAGCCGAACCATAACCACGAATAGCGATCGCTTTCATAATCTCCCTCCTGCAAATAAAAATTTTCAAGCCTTAATTACTTACTGCTCTCGTACACAAACGCTCTGGTTCCTCTCCTTCACATCCTCTGCATTGTGGGAATGCCTTGTCTCCACGGCTATAAGGCACCGTAAGCATTCATATCAGGTCTTCCCCAATATAAAAGCAAAACTTTGCAGCCTAGCGCGTAGATTTGCAGCTTGTTCGGGGGTGATACCGCGAGATGGCAAATCAAAAGAACCAGATTTAGGAACGAAAGTAACAATGAAGGAGCGCTTCATCAACATCGGTGGGAACTTGCAGCAACTCAACTTTGCCGTTTTGATAAATTCCTTCTACTGATTGCAACATTGGTTTTATTATTTAACGTAGGTTATGCCTAGCATAACTTTTACAACATTCGCGATCGCCTACGGCGGGGCGAGAGCTTATCGCACTACAGATTTTATCTGGTAAGTCTTGATGTGCAAGGCGAGTTTCCCAGATGCAACCTTGCGAAATGAAAGTGCGATCGCCCTTGATTTGCTTTCATATCCGCATCGCTACATGTCCCCACAGCAAAGCATTTGCGCCCTCATTCCCTGCTGAAATCTGCAACTTAATGTCATTAACATTCCTCAAAATATTAAAAAAAAATAAACGGCATTTTTTCCCTCAAAAAAATGATATGTTGTATACAGAATTGAATTTCGCAATTTTCTGGAGTAGCCCAGATAAGCCTACTCTAGATATTCGCCCCTTAAATCCGCCATAAATGGTATTTGTTGATGCATTTAAGGGTAGTTTGAGTACAACCAAAGAGAGATAAAAAAAAGCTAAAATTCTGCTTTAATCCTTATGAGGATTGGGTTAGAGTTGAGTACATCAAACCCCTGCACCCTCCTCTCTAAATACTAGTACCCCTATCAGAAAATACTAGTACCCCTACCCGGAAAAATATTTTTTAATTCTTGAAACTCAGATGTAAAGTGGGTTTCAGGTTTTGAGTACAAGTCTAATTAATTCAATAAATTCTATCCAGAGCAGCCGCTTCAACCCCTTTGTGAACGACTGATATAAATCTTATATCGCCAATCACTAAGCGCTCGGACAACGACAACAGCTTATTTTCCTCCCAGATAGAAGAGCGATTAGTGAGTGGAGGGATGAGATAGCACTATATCCTGTAAATAGAAGTCGCGGCTGTACAGACCAAGATTCAAACGTTGACACACACCAGCCGACGTTAACCAGGGTTTTACAACCTGAGTCATCAGACAAAGTGAGTAGAAGACGCGACTTCAATTCTACAGGTAGTACTTCCATCTCCCACAGTGGCAGCCACAGTCCACCGATCCTTTGCGAGATTCAATGACACTACCGTCTACAGAAGTTATCAACACCACCGTCACAGAACCAACCAAAGCAAAATCCGGTGGTTGCGGACATAAGAGCGATACTAGCCATGTCGTCGAAATGGACGAAAAGACTAAAGAGCGCATCGCCAAACATCCTTGTTATAGTGAAGATGCACATCATCACTACGCTAGGCTGCACGTTGCAGTTGCGCCGGCTTGTAACATTCAATGCAACTATTGCAACCGGAAATATGACTGCGCGAACGAAAGTCGTCCTGGAGTAGTTAGCGAATTGCTAACTCCCGAAGAAGCAGCACACAAAGCATTGGTGATTGCAGGCAAGATTCCCCAAATGACAGTTGTGGGAATCGCCGGTCCTGGAGATCCACTAGCGAATCCAGAAAAGACCTTCCGCACCTTTGAGTTGATTGCAGAACAAGCACCGGATATTAAGCTTTGTCTGTCAACCAACGGTTTGATGCTCCCGGAATACGTCGATCGCATTAAACAACTAAATATCGATCACGTCACCATCACCATCAACATGGTAGACCCAGAAATCGGGGTCAAGATTTATCCTTGGGTTCACTACAACCGCAAGCGTTACAGAGGTATTGAAGGAGTTAAGATTCTGCACGAAAAGCAGATGGAAGGACTCCAAGCTTTGAAAGAAGCTGACATCTTGTGCAAAGTCAACTCGGTGATGATTCCGGGAATTAATGACGAACACTTAGTAGAAGTAAATAGAGTCATTCGCTCCAAAGGTGCATTCTTGCACAACATTATGCCGTTGATTTCTGCACCAGAACACGGCACACACTTCGGCTTAACCGGGCAGCGCGGTCCTACACCGAAAGAACTCAAGGCAGTTCAAGATGATTGCTCCGGCAACATGAAAATGATGCGCCATTGTCGTCAATGTCGTGCAGATGCGGTAGGATTATTAGGAGAAGACCGCAGCCAAGAATTTACCAAAGACAAAATCTTGGAAATAACACCCGAATACGACTTGGCTAAACGTCAAGAAGTCCACGAAGGTATCGAGAAGTTCCAACAAGAAATCAAAGCAGCTAAAGAAAAAGCCAAAGCTGACAAGAAAGTTGCTAACAGTCCCAAAATCTTAGTTGCAGTTGCAACCAAAGGTAGCGGATTGGTAAATCAACACTTCGGTCATGCGAAAGAATTCCAAATTTACGAAGTAGATGCTAACGAAGCTCGTTTTGTCAGTCATCGCAAAATAGACCACTTCTGCCAAAGTGGATATGGAGAAGAAGGCACACTAGAAAAAATCATTGAAGCGATCGCAGATTGTAAAGCGGTTTTAGTCTCCAAAATTGGTGACTCTCCCAAAACCAAATTGCAAAAAGCCGGAATACAGACTGTTGAAAGCTACGATGTCATCGAAAAAGTTGCTTTAGAGTTTTACCAACAATGCAATAAAGGCTAGGGAATAAAGACTGGGGACTGGGGACTGGGTTACTCGTTAAGAAAGTTATTTCCAATCCCCAATGCCCCATGCCCTAATATAATAAGGAGAATAATCATGGCTTACAAAATTACCAGCCAATGTATTTCCTGCAATCTTTGTGAGTCTGTATGTCCAGTTGGTGCAATTAAAATAATTGACGGAAACCACTGGATTGACCCCGACCTTTGCACGAACTGTGTTGATAGTGTTTATAGTGTCCCTCAATGTAAAGCAGGTTGTCCCACTTGCAACGGTTGCGTTAAACAGCCAAACGATTACTGGGAATCATGGTTTGACACTTACAACAATATAGTCAAGAATCTAAAAAAAGAACCAGATTATTGGGAAACTTGGTTTAACTGTTATTCCCAGAAATACTCTGAACAGTTGCAAAAAAATCAATAGCAAGTAACTATAATCAAAGTATAAGTTTCCCTTCTTGTATGAAGTGTGAAAAGTGAAATTACATCCTTTTTGCAAGTAAAGCACTTCATACTTCTAAAAACTTTAAATATAAAGACAATTTTGCGAAGCCGTTAAATTAAGTAGAAAGCAATGCAAAAGAACTGCATTTACCTGGATAACAACGCCACAACTAAAGTAGATCCAGAAGTTGTAGAGGCAATGATGCCTTACATGACAGATTTTTACGGTAATCCTTCGAGTATGCACACCTTTGGTGGGCAAGTTGGTAAAGCCGTAAAGCAAGCGCGTCAACAAGTTGCAGCCTTACTCGGAGCCGATGATTCAGAAATCATCTTCACCAGTTGCGGTACAGAAGGTGATAACGCTGCGATTCGCGCTGCTTTGTTAGCGCAACCGGAAAAGCGCCACATCGTCACCACCCAAGTAGAACATCCAGCGGTGCTGAATGTCTGCAAACAACTTGAAACTCAGGGTTACACTGTTACCTATTTGTCGGTGAATGGTAAGGGACAGTTGGATCTAGATGAACTAGAAGCCTCACTGACTGGTAACACCGCTTTGGTGACGATTATGTACGCCAATAACGAAACCGGTGTGATTTTCCCAATTGAGCAAATTGGGTTGCGCGTGAAAGAGTATGGTGCTATATTTCATATAGACGCGGTGCAGGCGGTTGGTAAAATCCCGCTGAATATGAAGACCAGCACCATAGATATGCTTACGATGTCCGGTCACAAAATACATGCACCAAAAGGTATTGGTGTTTTGTATGTGCGACGCGGTGTAAGATTCCGTCCCTTCCTGATTGGTGGACAACAAGAACGCGGACGCCGTTCAGGAACAGAAAACGTTCCGGGAATTATCGCCTTGGGCAAAGCTGCGGAACTGGAAATGTTACACTTAGAAGAGGCGACAAAAAGAGAAAGAAAATTGCGCGATCGCCTGGAACAAGCTATACTCTCCACAATCCCCGATTGCGAAGTTAACGGCGATACAACGCAGAGATTACCCAATACTACCAACATTGGCTTCAAGTATATCGAAGGTGAAGCAATTCTCCTTTACTTAAACCAACACGGCATTTGTGCATCTTCCGGTTCTGCTTGTAGTTCTGGTTCTCTCGAACCTTCTCACGTTCTGCGAGCAATGGGTTTACCCTACACCATTTTACACGGCTCAATCCGCTTCAGCCTCTGTCGCTACACAACAGAAGCCGAAATTGACCAAGTTATCGCGGTAATGCCCGGTATTATCCAACGTCTGCGTGATATGTCACCCTTCAAAAACGATCAAGCAGGTTGGTTGCAAGCACAAGAGCAAACACTAATAAAAGTTAAAAGTTAGGTAGAGACGTTCCGGCAGAACGTCTGTACGGGAGTTAGGAGTTTTGAATTAAGAAGTTGTTTAAACTCATCATTCCTAACTCATCATTCCTAACTGATCACTCCTAACTCATCACTCCTAACTAAATAAAACTATGTGGGAATATACAGACAAAGTATTAGAACTCTTCTACAATCCCAAAAATCAGGGTGAAATTGAAGAAACTGCTGAACAAAATGTTAAGATTGCTACTGGTGAAGTCGGTAGTATTGCTTGCGGTGATGCTCTAAGATTGCATCTAAAAGTTCAAGTTGATACAGACAAGATTCTTGATGCACGCTTTCAAACCTTTGGTTGTACGAGTGCGATCGCTTCAAGTAGTGCTTTGACTGAATTAGTTAAAGATTTAACTCTCGATGAAGCGCTGAAAGTCACAAACAAAGACATTGCCAATTATTTAGGTGGACTTCCTGAAGCAAAAATGCATTGTTCCGTGATGGGACAAGAAGCTTTAGAAGCTGCTATCTTTAATTATCGAGGCATTGAGCGCGAAGTTCATGACGATGATGATGAAGGAGCGCTAATTTGTACCTGTTTTGGCATCAGCGATACAAAGATTCGCCGCGTAATTCGCGAGAATAGTCTTATCACCGCAGAGGAAGTAACAAATTACGTTAAAGCCGGTGGCGGATGCGGATCTTGTTTAGCGACTATTGATGATATAATTAAAGATGTGCAAAGGGAATCTGCACTTCCAATCGCCGCTCCTGCAAGTAATAAGAGCGCGGTTGCTACAGAAATTGCTAAACGACCGCTGACGAGTGTCCAAAAAATCGCACTCATTCAAAAAGTACTGGATGAAGAAGTTAGACCTGTATTGCTAGCCGACGGCGGAGATGTTGAACTTTATGATGTCGAAGGCGATCATGTCAAGGTTTTACTCCAAGGTGCATGTGGTTCTTGTTCTAGCAGTACCGCAACCTTGAAAATTGCGATTGAAGCGAGATTGCGCGATCGCATTTCTCACAACATAGTCGTCGAAGCAGTTGAGCCATCGTTTTAAAGCTTAAGTACTCTACAAATACGTCATAGTATCAGCCAAGTACAGAAAGTAGGATTTGACCCACATAACTTGCGATCTTTCAGTCCTACTGACAACAGACAGCAACACCACATATTCGTCATCCAACTCGCTTCAAAGGAGAAAGATATGGACAAGTTGTACGACAAACTTGGCGGACAACCGACTCTGGATAAAGTAGTCCAGGATTTCCACAAACGTATTTTAGCAGATAACACCCTCCAACCGTTTTTTGCTAATACAGATATGGAAAAGCAACGCCAGCATCAAGTTGCTTTCTTCGCTCAAATTTTTGAGGGTCCCAACCAATACTCTGGTCGGACAATGGAAAAAACCCACACGGGTATGAATCTACAGCAATCACACTTCGATGCGATCGTTAAGCATTTGAAAGAATCAATGGCTGTAGGTGGTGCATCCGCAGAAGACACAAACGCAGCAGTTGCTCGTGTTGAAAAATTGAAGGGCGCTATTTTGAACAAGTAGCCCCTGCGGGGAATTCAAAATTCAAAATTCAAAAAGAAGGCTTTAATTTTGAATTTCTAACTTTGGATTTTGAATTGGAGCAAAGCGCGGGTCAAGTCCTACTTCGTATTAAGCACTAATACACATTATGACGTATTTGTAAAGTGCCTAATTCTTAGGTTCATTGGTCATTAGTTTTAACTAATGATCAGTGACAAAAAATAATCATAAAACCAAAAGAAAACAAATTTAACGAGGAAACGAGGATGCTTTCAATAATTTTAGTGGGAGAGCGATCGCCTCCAGGCACGTTCTTCTCGCGGTCAGCGCTGTAAATCGGGCGTGAACGCATCAAAAAGCCAAGACCCACCAATCAACCAATTGGAGATTAACAATCATGACTGACGAAAAAATTAGACAGATAGCTTTCTACGGTAAAGGCGGTATTGGTAAATCTACCACCTCCCAAAACACCCTTGCAGCTATGGCAGAAATGGGTCAGCGCATTTTGATTGTGGGTTGCGACCCCAAAGCTGACTCCACCCGCTTAATGCTGCACAGCAAAGCTCAAACAAGCGTTCTCCAATTGGCTGCTGAACGAGGCGCTGTTGAAGATATAGAACTCCATGAAGTCATGCTCACCGGCTTCCGCGACGTTCGTTGCGTAGAATCTGGTGGTCCAGAACCCGGTGTAGGTTGCGCCGGTCGTGGTATTATCACCGCTATTAACTTCTTAGAAGAAAACGGTGCTTACGTAGACGTTGACTTCGTATCTTACGACGTATTAGGTGACGTTGTATGCGGTGGTTTCGCAATGCCTATTCGTGAAGGCAAAGCACAAGAAATCTACATCGTTACATCCGGTGAAATGATGGCGATGTATGCAGCTAACAACATCGCTCGCGGTGTTCTCAAATATGCTCACACTGGTGGTGTGCGCTTGGGTGGATTGATTTGTAACAGCCGTAACGTTGACCGGGAAATCGAATTGATCGAAACCCTGGCAAAACGCTTGAACACCCAAATGATTCACTATGTACCTCGCGACAACATCGTTCAACACGCAGAATTGCGCCGGATGACTGTTAACGAGTACGCACCAGAAAGCAACCAAGCTAACGAATATCGGATTTTGGCTACCAAGATCATCAACAACAAAAATCTAGCTATCCCCACACCCATCGAAATGGAAGAACTAGAAGAATTGTTGATTGAATTTGGTGTTCTCGAAAGCGATGAAAACACAGAGAAAATGGTTGGCAAGAGTGCAGTTGAAGCTCCTGTAGCATAAGTCGCGGCTCAGAAATAATGCTCGCTTTAAAAGGAAAAAGAAAAAAGGAGTAAATTGCATAATTTCCCTTTTACTTTCTCCCTTTCTTCTACCCCCCAGGGGACTACCAGTCCCCAACCCCTCAGGGGAAGATCGGCAATAAAATGTGCGCTTCCCTTCCTTATTCCCAGATCCTTAAGACCTACTGAGGCAGAATATGACACCTCCAGAAAACAAGAACATCATCGAAGAAAGAAAAGAACTTATTAAAGAAGTTCTAGAAGCTTACCCCGATAAAGCGAAGAAAAAACGGGAAAAGCACCTAAACGTATTTGAAGAAGGCAAAGCTGACTGCGGCGTTAAGTCTAACATCAAATCTCTTCCTGGTGTAATGACCGCTCGTGGTTGTGCTTATGCCGGTTCTAAGGGTGTGGTCTGGGGTCCCATCAAAGACATGATCCACATCAGCCACGGTCCCGTGGGTTGTGGTTACTGGTCTTGGTCTGGTCGTCGTAACTATTATATCGGTACCACAGGTATAGACAGCTTTGGCACCATGAACTTCACCTCCGACTTCCAAGAACGAGATATCGTTTTCGGTGGTGACAAAAAACTCTTAAAGCTAATCGAAGAACTTGATGTACTGTTCCCTCTCAACCGTGGTGTTTCCATTCAATCTGAATGTCCTATCGGTCTAATTGGGGATGACATTGAAGCTGTTGCTAAAAAAGCAGCAAAAGCGATTGAAAAGCCTGTTGTTCCCGTGCGTTGCGAAGGCTTCCGGGGTGTTTCCCAGTCCTTGGGACACCACATTGCGAACGACGCAGTGCGCGATTGGGTCTTTACTAAGGCAGATAAAGACAAGAAAGACGGCAAACTGCAATTAGAGTCTACCCCCTACGATGTAGCAGTCATCGGTGACTACAACATCGGTGGTGATGCTTGGGCTAGCCGCATTTTGTTAGAAGAAATTGGCTTGCGCGTAGTCGCTCAGTGGTCAGGTGATGGCACCATCAATGAAATGATGATGACACCGAACGTGAAGATGAACTTGATTCACTGCTACCGTTCGATGAACTACATCAGCCGTCACATGGAAGAAACCTACGGTATTCCCTGGTTGGAATACAACTTCTTTGGTCCTACCAAGATTGCTGCATCGTTGCGCGAAATTGCTTCTAAATTTGACGAGAAGATCCAAGCAAACGCTGAGAAGGTCATCGCCAAATATCAGCCAACAATGGATGCGATCCTGGCGAAATATCGCCCAGGTTTGGAAGGTAAGACTGTCGCCATGATGGTTGGTGGTCTGCGTCCCCGTCACGTTGTACCCGCATTCCAAGATTTAGGAATGAAGATGATTGGTACAGGTTATGAGTTCGCTCATAATGACGATTACAAACGTACCAGCGCTTACATCGAAAACGGCACCATCATTTACGATGACGTTACCGCTTATGAGTTTGAAAAGTTTGTGAAAGCACTCAAACCCGACCTCATCGCTTCTGGTGTGAAAGAGAAGTACGTTTTCCAAAAGATGGGTCTTCCTTTCCGTCAAATGCACTCTTGGGATTACTCCGGTCCTTATCACGGTTATGATGGCTTCGCTATCTTCGCTCGCGACATGGATCTAGCACTGAACAGCCCAACTTGGGGATTAATCGGCGCTCCTTGGAGCAAGAAAGCAGAAGCTAAAACACCAGAACCGGCGATCGCCTAAAAAAATCGCAAAAAAAGGGATAGCCTGGGGCTAAAACCCCAGGAGAAAGTTGGGAATACAAAATTCAAAATTAAAAATTCAAAGTTCTGAATTTTGCATTCTGAGTTTTGAATCATATTCCCGCTTTCCATCCCTTGTAAGATGCGGGATTTTCCCCGCTCCTCCCCTCACGTAACGACTACAGCAGCTTGGAGAATTAGAAATGCCTCAGAATCCGGAAAATATTCAGGATCACGTCGAATTATTCCACCAACCGGAATACCAAGAGCTATTTGAAAACAAAAAGAAATTTGAAAACGGACACGCCCCCGAAGAAGTTGCGCGTGTTGCAGAATGGACGAAGGGTTGGGAGTATCGTGAAAAGAACTTCGCCCGTGAAGCATTGACCGTTAACCCCGCTAAAGGTTGTCAACCATTGGGCGCAATCTTCGCTGCTGTTGGTTTTGCAGGCACTCTACCTTTTGTCCAAGGTTCTCAAGGTTGCGTTGCTTACTTCCGCACCCACTTAACCCGTCACTACAAAGAACCGTTTTCTGGCGTCAGTTCTTCAATGACAGAAGACGCAGCGGTGTTTGGTGGTCTGCAAAACATGATTGATGGGTTGGCAAACTCTTACCAACTCTACAAGCCAAAGATGATTGCTGTCTGCACCACCTGTATGGCAGAAGTAATTGGTGATGACTTGCAGTCTTTCATCAACAACGCCAAGGAAGCTGGTTCAGTTCCTCAAGAATTTCCAGTACCTTATGCTCACACTCCTAGCTTTGTTGGTTCCCACATCACAGGCTACGATAACATGATGAAGGGTATTCTTTCTAACTTGACCGCAGGTCATAAGAAAGAAACCAGCAATGGCAAAATCAACTTTATTCCTGGCTTTGATACCTACGTTGGTAATAACCGGGAAATCAAGCGGATTTGCGAAATGATGGGCATCGATTACACCATCTTGGCAGACAACAGCGATTATCTAGATTCACCCAACACAGGTGAATTTGATATGTACCCAGGTGGTACTCCGCTAGAAGATGCAGCAGATTCGATTAATGCTAAAGCCACAATCGCCCTGCAAGCGCACTCTACCGCCAAAACCCGCGAGTACATTGAAAAAGAGTGGCAGCAACCAACCGTAGTTTCTCGTCCTTGGGGTATTAAGGGTACTGATGAGTTCTTAATGAAACTCAGCGAACTAACTGGTAAACCCATTCCCAAAGAACTAGAAATCGAACGCGGTCGCGCAGTTGATGCGATGACTGACTCTCATTCATGGCTTCACGGCAAGCGCTTCGCTATCTACGGCGATCCAGATTTAGTTTACAGCGTAGTCGGCTTCATGCTGGAAATGGGTGCTGAACCCGTGCATATCTTGGTTCACAACAGCAATGAAAACTTTGAGCAAGAACTCAAAGAGTTGCTAGCTTCTTACGCTAACGGTAAGAGTGCTACTCTGTGGGCTGGTAAAGATTTGTGGCACATGCGTTCTTTGCTGTTCACCGAACCCGTAGACTTACTCATCGGTAACTCCTACGGTAAGTACCTGTGGCGCGATTGCAAAGTTCCTCTGGTTCGCATCGGCTATCCCATCATGGATCGTCACCACATGCACCGTTACGCCACCGTCGGTTATCAAGGCATCATCAACTTGCTCAACTGGGTTGTTAACACCGTGTTCGAGGAAATCGATCACAACACCAACATTCCTTCTAAAACTGATATTTCTTACGACTTAATTCGTTAGAAATTTCATCTTCGTTTGCCACAAAAGGAAAAGGAGTAAGGTGACTGGGGACTAGGGACTGATTGTACTGGGGACTGGGAGAAGGATCTTTCCAATTCCCAGCACCCAATCGCCAGTACCCAATCCCCAGTACCTAATTTTCCTTTTTCCTTTTAGCTGTTTCTTGAGGTTTCTATTATGAAATCTATAACTCCCGCTCACGAACACAATCACACTCATCCGCACCCAAGTTTACGTCCACCGAAGTATAAGAAACCTGGCTCATTTGATATTTTATATCCTTTGCGCCGGCTGGTAGATAACGCTGAAGTTAAAAATGCTCGCATCGCTCATTTAATCTGCCAAATCATTCCTTGCGGTTGCCCCTTTGAGCGAAGCATAAACTTATTTGGACGGACTTTACACATCCCCCCACTGTGCAATCTTAATCCTTTGTATGATGAGTTTATCGGATTGCGTTTCCGTGCCTTATCTTATCTTACTGATGTTTGTGGCGAAGATGTCACTAAATATATTTGTTAATAGTTAGTGGATAGTGGTTAGTAGTTAGTAGATAGCGGTATTTTTTGACACCGCTCCAACTAACAACGCTCCAACTAACACCGCTCCAACTAACAACCAACAATTAACTACTTACAACTTCCATCCAGCGCGAGGAATGAAATGAAAATTACCCAAGGCAAAATTAACGAGCTGCTCAGTGAAACGGGATGCGAACATAATACCCAGAAACATGGAGAAAAGAAAAATAAATCTTGCACGCAACAAGCACAACCAGGAGCTGCTCAAGGGGGATGCGCTTTTGATGGTGCAATGATTGCCCTAGTGCCAATTACTGATGCTGCTCATTTAGTCCACGGTCCGATCGCTTGCGCTGGTAATTCTTGGGGAAGTCGTGGTAGTCTGTCTTCGGGTCCTCAACTTTACAAAATGGGTTTCACCACCGATTTAACCGAAAATGATGTCATCTTCGGTGGCGAAAAGAAGCTCTACAAAGCCATTTTGGAATTGCAACAACGCTACAACCCGACGGCGATATTTGTCTATACTACTTGTGTTCCAGCTTTAACTGGCGATGATATCGATGCAGTTTGCAAAGCTGCGGCTGAGAAAATAGGAAAGCCTGTTGTCCCCGTAGTTTCCCCAGGATTTATTGGTAGCAAAAATCTCGGTAATCGCTTTGGCGGTGAAGCTTTATTAGAATACGTTGTTGGCACTCGCGAACCTGAGTATACAACGCCACTAGACATTAATCTCATCGGTGAATACAACATCGCCGGGGAAATGTGGGCAGTTCTGAAATTATTTGAAAAACTCGGCATCCGCGTTTTGTCGAAAATCACTGGTGATGCTCGCTACGAAGAAGTTTGTCACGCTCACCGCGCGAAGCTGAATGTGATGATTTGCTCGAAAGCGCTGCTCAACATGGCGAGAAAGATGGAGGAGCGTTACGGCATTCCTTACATTGAAGAGTCTTTCTACGGTGTAGATGACATGAACCGCTGCCTGCGAAATATTGCCGAAAAGCTGGGTGATGAAGATTTAAAACAACGCACCGAAAAGCTGATCGCCGAAGAAACGGCTGCTTTAGATTTAGCATTAGCTCCTTACCGCGCTCGACTCAAAGGCAAGCGAGTTGTCCTTTATACCGGAGGCGTGAAGAGTTGGTCAATTATCTCAGCAGCTAAGGACTTGGGGATCGAAGTTGTTGCTACCAGTACTAGAAAAAGTACGGAAGAGGACAAAGCCCGAATCAGAAAGTTGATCGGTAACGATGGCATCATGATGGAAAAGGGCAACGCCAAAGAACTGTTGCAATTAGTTAAAGATACAAAAGCTGATATGTTAATTGCGGGTGGTCGCAATCAATACACCGCTCTGAAAGCGCGGATTCCTTTCTTAGATATTAATCAAGAACGCCATCATCCTTACGCTGGTTATGTGGGGATGGTAGAAATGGCAAGAGAACTGTATGAGGCTCTCTACAGCCCTGTGTGGGAGCAAATCCGCAAACCTGCACCGTGGGATGAGGACACAGGGACACGGGGACACGGAGATAACTCTACTTTCTCAACTGCTTCCCTAGCTTTATTGGAGGACAGCTAATGGCGATCGTTACTGTTCCCAACAAATCACTGACGGTTAATCCCCTGAAGCAAAGCCAAGCTTTGGGTGCATCTTTAGCCTTTTTAGGTTTAAAGGGGACAATACCTTTATTCCACGGTTCCCAAGGCTGTACTGCTTTCGCTAAAGTTGTTTTGGTGCGACATTTCCGGGAAGCGATTCCCCTCGCGACAACAGCGATGACGGAAGTCACCACTATTTTGGGTGGTGAGGAAAATGTCGAACAGGCAATTCTGACGCTGGTAGAGAAGTCAAACCCAGAAATTATTGGTTTATGTAGCACTGGTTTGACGGAAACCAGAGGGGATGACATCGAGGGTTTCCTGAAGGAAATCCGCCAAAGTCATCCAGAATTGGATCGTTTGGCGATCGTTTTTGCCCCGACACCAGATTTTAAAGGTGCGCTACAAGACGGTTTTGCTGCCGCAGTTGAAAGTATAGTAACAGAAGTTCCCCAAGAAGGTATCACCAAACCAGACCAAATCACGATTTTGGCAGGTTCTGCTTTCACACCAGGGGATGTACAGGAAGTAAAAGAGATCGTCACTGCCTTTGGACTAAAGCCTATCTTTGTGCCGGATCTTTCCGCTTCATTAGATGGTCACTTAGATGATTCTTATAGTGCCATAACAGGTGGTGGTACGACTCTGGCAGAATTGCGAGAAATAGGTAGTTCAGCGTTTACTTTGGCGCTGGGTGAGAGTATGAGGGGTGCAGCAGAGATTTTACAACAACGGTTTGCTATACCTTACGAGTTGTTTAGTGAACTGACTGGTTTGGAAGCGATGGACGAGTTTTTACAAGCTTTGTCAGACCTTAGTGGTGTTAGTGTACCAGAAAAATATCGTCGCCAACGCCGTCAGTTACAAGATGCAATGTTGGATACGCACTTTTATTTTGGTGCGAAGCGTGTTTCTTTGGCGTTGGAACCGGATTTACTTTGGTCAATAGTGCGCTTTCTGCAATCGATGGGGACGCAAGTACATGCTGCGGTGACGACAACGCGATCGCCTTTATTAGAAAAACTCCCGGTAAAAAATGTAACTATCGGTGATTTGGAGGATTTTGAGGAATTGGCGGTAGGTTCAGATTTGCTCTTTGGTAACTCTAATCTGAAGGCGATCGCGCTTCGTCTCGATATTCCTCTTTATCGTCTGGGTATTCCCATTTATGACCGCTTGGGTAATGGTCAATTTACCAAAGTTGGCTACCGAGGCACTATGCAGCTTTTGTTTGACATTGGCAATCTGTTTTTAGAGCAGGAAGAAGAAAAAGCAAAACATTTTTCTGGTAATTGGTAATAGCAATTTACAGTTACCAATTACCAATTACCACCAAACATGAGGAGAACGGATGAAAATTGCTTTCACGACTAGTGATAGAGTTCATATTAATGCTCACTTTGGTTCGACAAAGGAAATTGATGTTTATGAAATCTCTGATGAGGGATATCAATTTGTCGAAACTATCACCTTCGAGGGTGATTTGAAAGAAGATGGTAATGAGGATAAGTTAGCACCAAAGCTAGAGGCTTTAGCTGATTGTACGATTGTTTATGTAACGGCGATCGGTGGTAGTGCAGCAGCTCGATTAATCAAGAAAAATGTCACACCAATTAAAGCGCGATCGGAAGAAGAAGAGATTGCTGAGGTGTTGAATAAGTTGGTGACAACTCTTAAAGGAAATCCTCCACCTTGGCTGCGTAAAGCCTTACAACAAAAAACCTCTAATTTTCAAGATGAATTAGAAGAGGAAGCAACTGTATGACGGTAAATAATAGTGTTAATGGAACCGCCCAAAGCGATATTTTAAAGGCTCCTTTCCTGAAGACATTAATCAGCCAAATCCGTGGTCAAGATAGCTATGGATTTTACCGAAATTGGACTGATGAATTGATTTTGAAACCTTTTGTTGTTACTAAACAAAAGAAACGCGAAATCTCTCTTGAGGGTGAAGTCGATCCGGCAACTCAGGCACGGATTATGGTATTTTTTCGCGCTATAGCCGCGAGTATTGAAAAAGAAACAAATCTCATTTCTCAGGTTGTGGTTGATTTGAACCATGAAGGATTTGGCTGGGTGCTAGTATTTTCTGGTCGTCTTTTGTTAGTTAAAAGAGCTTTGCGAGATGCTCACCGCTTTGGCTTTGACTCTTTAGAAAAGTTGGCAGAAGAAGGCGAAAGTCTAGTAGCAAAAGGGCTGGAATTAGCGAAAAATTTTCCAGAAGTTAGCGATTTTTAAGAAGTTATGAGTTAGTAGTTAGGAATTAGGAATTAAATAACTCCTAACTCGTAACTCATCATTCCTAACTTTTCTATAAATGGAGATGCTTATGGCGCAAGTCGAAGAAACAAGTGTTGAGGAGCTAAAAACTAAAATTAAACGCCTCAATAGTAAAGCAGGTCAAATGAAGATGGATCTGCACGATTTAGCTGAGGGTTTGCCCACAGATTACAAAACACTTATGGATGTTGCTGCAAGTACTTATGAAATATATCGTCAGTTAGACGAACTGAAGCAACAGGTAAATAAATTGGAGCAGCAAAAATGAACACTAATCTTGAGCAGTTCAATAAGATTGTCGATGCTGAGGAGTATTTTCAGTTTTTTCAACTCCCCTACGACCAAAAATTTGTAAATGTGAATCGTTTGCACATTTTAAAAAAGTTCTCTCAATACATGAAGGAAATTGATGCCAATTCTCCTGATTTAAGTGTAGAAGATAGACTCAAGCAATATTGTGAAGCTTTGCAAAAGGCTTATCAAGTTTTTGAAGAATCAACACCCCAAGAACAAAAGTTGTTCAAGGTGTTTAACGATAAGCCGAAAAATGTAGTCACGCTGACAGAAATCACGTCTGATTAGGAGGTAAAAATTGGTTAACCTGACGCCTACCGAGTTAGAACGTTACAGCCGCCAAATGATGCTCCCTAATTTTGGCGAACTGGCTCAGAAGCGCCTTAAGTCAGCGACTGTTCTGGTTACAGGTGTGGGGGGATTGGGTGGTACGGCAGCGCTTTATTTAGCAGTAGCGGGTGTCGGACGGCTAATCCTAGTCCGGGGTGGCGATCTGCGACTTGATGATATGAATCGTCAGGTTCTCATGACGGATGATTGGGTAGGTAAGCCGAGGGTATTCAAAGCACAAGAGACTTTGCAAGCCATCAATCCTGATGTCCAGATAGAAGTAGTTCATGATTATATCACCCCGGAAAATGTGGATTCGTTGGTGCAATCGGCAGATATGGCTCTCGATTGCGCTCACAATTTTACGGAGCGCAATTTGCTCAATGAAGCTTGTGTGCGCTGGCGCAAACCGATGGTAGAAGCGGCTATGGACGGTATGGAGGCTTATCTGACGACGATTATTCCTGGTGTGACTCCTTGTTTGTCTTGTCTGTTTCCGGAAAAACCTGATTGGGATCGGCGTGGTTTTTCTGTTTTGGGTGCTGTTTCTGGGACATTGGCTTGTCTCACAGCCCTGGAAGCTGTCAAGTTGATCACTGGGTTTAGTCAGCCTTTGTTGTCGCAATTGCTGACAATCGATTTTACCAGGATGGAATTTGCCAAGCGCCGTTCTCACCGCGATCGCTCTTGTCCGGTGTGTGGTAACAACGCACCTTGGCGATATGTGCAATCCCAAGCGATGGAAACCACCACTATGGGGACTAGGGATTAGGGACACAAAAATTCAAAATTCAAAACTCACGCATTCAAAAAAATAATTTTGAGTTTTGCATTTTTAGTTTCCCAAACGCATAATCCCGCACCAAAGACATTTTATCAGAACAATTAATCGCAACTTATCAGGAGATTAGATGACTGTTACTTTGACAGAAAAAGCAGAATTTCGCCTGCGAACATTTCTGCTGGGTTCTACACCCGATAACAATACAGTAGCAGTAGAAACTAAAGGTGTTCGCCTTTGTGTTAAAGATGGCGGTTGCAGTGGCTATGAGTATGCAATTGAGATCACCAGCAAACCACAACCAGATGATTTGGTGATTGAGCAAGGTAAAGTACTGCTTTATGTTGATGCGAAAAGTGCGCCTTTATTAGAAGGTGTGGTAATCGATTTCATCGACGGTGTGATGGAAAGCGGCTTTAAGTTTACCAATCCTAATGCAACTGATAACTGTAGTTGTGGCAAGTCATTTAAGGCTGGTGACTGTACGCCTGACGCTGTACCTTGCAGCTAAAAAAATTCCAAATTCTAAATGATAAAATCCATATCTGATAAGAATTTTCGGTGCTGAATTATCTTCTTTCAGATTGGATATTTAGGATTTTGAATACAAAAAGCTACACAAGTAGGGAGCTTTAAATTCCACTTTTGTGGAGTCATCCAACCTAATTGTATTAAAGTCTGAGGAGAATCACGAAATGGCTACCTACAAAGTTAGATTAATCAACAAAAAACAAGACCTTGATACAACAATTGAAATTGACGAAGAGACTACCATTTTAGACGCAGCAGAAGAAGAAGGTATTGAATTACCTTTCTCTTGTCACGCAGGTGCTTGCTCTAGTTGTGTTGGTAAAGTTGTTGAAGGTGAAATAGATCAATCTGACCAATCTTTCTTGGATGATGAGCAGATGGAGAAAGGATTCGCTCTACTTTGTGTTACCTATCCACGTTCTGATTGTACGATTCGCACTCATCAAGAACCATATCTGGTCTAAACTGTTGATTAGTTTTTAGTTTCGCCTAATGTTGAAGTCGTAGCTTTTTTAAAGCTATGGCTTCTTAATTATATTTATTTTTTCAATATTTAAACATAAATAAAAGTCTCTTTTTTACTCAGCACTTCAGTCATGAAAATTATTATGAGCGCTGAAGCTCTCACTACCTAATGTAAATGTTTACTCCATTTGATGTTATTGGGTGTTCATTAATTTTGTTGCAGGAAGGAGAGCAAGGAATTGTCACTTTCTGTAAAAATCAGGACGAAATTGTTTTAAAAAAACTGATATCAATGGAAGTGGTGCCAGGAACTATCATCACTTTAGAAGAAAGACTCCCCTCTTTTTTCATCAAAGTAGGAAACAAACGCTGGCAAATAGATAAGGAAGTTGCTTGCGCTATTTATGTGCGTGTTGTTAATAGTGGCTGATTATGATGTCGCGTATTATTCGCCCTCAGCATGGAATGCTGGGGCTATACGAACAAAGTCCGCCTGCGCGGACTAAAGAAGAAGTGCAAGAGGGGAGTTTTAGCTATTAGGAAATAGGGGATATTTTCCACAATTGAGGAATTCGTGAACTTATGAACGGGACGACGGCGCAACGCCACTATAAAAATGTTTTACAAGTTTTTCAAGATTACTATCAGCTAACAAAGCCTCGGATTATTCCGCTGCTTTTGATTACTACGGCTGCTAGTATGGCGATCGCCTCTGCTGGAAAACTAGACCCGCTGTTGCTGCTATTAACCATGATTGGTGGTACTTGTGCGACTGCTAGCGCCCAAACAATCAATTGTATCTACGATAGTGATATTGATTATGAAATGGAACGCACGCGCAATAGACCGATGCCTTCTGGTCGCGTGCAGCCATTACATGCTCTGATATTTGCGATCGCTCTGGCTTGTATTTCTTTCACGGTGCTGGCAGTATATGTTAATCTGTTAAGTGCTTTGTTAGCGATGTCTGGTATCGCCTTCTACGTGGGCATTTACACGCATTTGCTCAAACGCCATACTCCCTACAATATCGTCATTGGCGGCGCAGCAGGTGCAATTCCGGCGTTGGTGGGTTGGGCAGCGGTGACAAATACCTTAAGCTGGACAGCATGGTTGATTTTTGCGATCGTGTTCTTATGGACACCTCCTCATTTTTGGGCATTGGCGTTAATGATCCGCGATGAATATGCCAAAGTAGGTGTGCCGATGCTGCCGGTGGTTACTGATAATATTGCCACGGCGCGTCAGATTTGGCGATACACTTTGGTGGTTATCCCTAGCACGTTTTTATTAATTTATCCTCTTCACGCTTCGGGAATAATTTATGGTGCGATCGCCTTTATTTTAGGGGCGATTTTTATTATGAAAGCTTGGTCGCTGTTGCAGAATCCGGATGATAAACAATTAGCGCGATCGCTTTTTCTCTACTCGATTCTCTACATGATGTTGCTGTGCGCTGCAATGGTAGTTGATAGCCTACCCATCACCCATCATTTGATTGAGCTACTAAGCCCTGGCGAATAAAATTCGCGGAGTTTACGGGCACACAAACGTTCGCGTAGCGTCCCGCAGGGAAGTCCACCTACGTGGACTAAAAAACATTGTGGCTTTTAAACCCGCCTACGCGGGTTTTGTCTGTGTAGATGCGAATTCCATTCGCCCTTTTCATAACCCAAGAAAGGAGTAATTATGACTAACCAAAATAGCTTTAATTTGAGCGCAACTACAAGCCAATGGATGATAGCTAACAGCTACGATGCAAATAATTTAAATCAGGCTGGTCAAAATGGCGATACGGCTTTGATGAAAGCGACAAGAGAAGGCGTTTATGCAGTAGTTGAAGAACTAATTAACGCCGGGGCTGATATTAATGCCACAAATAACGATAATAACAATGCTTTGTGGTTTGCTTGTTTTGGCAACCACTACGATTTAATTCGTTTATTGCTGGCTGCAAAGATTAATATCAACAACCAAAATGATAACGGTGCAACTGTTTTGATGTACGCAGCATCAGCTGGAAAGACAGAAGTTGTGAAGTTGCTTTTGCAATATCACCCCAATCTAGAGTTGAAAAACTTAGACGACTATAAAGCCGTAGATTTCGCTAGCAACGTAGACGTTTTAAGGATTCTGAAAAATGCAAGTAAATAAAATAACGGGAAAAGCATATCATGATGCTACCAAGCATTCTTACCTATCGGTGCAAATCGATCCAAATTATGTAGATTCGTCAACTCAACCGTCGGCTTTTAAATTTTATCCAAAGTTTTATCGCCGAATAAGTCTAGACTTTCTCAACAATTCTATCCACTCTTTTCTCTGGTTAACGAGTGCAATTACCCTAGAAAAGACGTATAAAAATACTGTCGATAAATTGCGAGTAAATCCATCAGCAGGTGCTTTATATCCTACTGAGGTTTACGTGCAGATTCGCGGAATACAGGGAATGGTGGATGGAATCTATCATCTAGAAGTTGAGAATAATTGTCTGGTACTTATCTATGAATTAATTGATGATGGATTAGAGAGTTATATTTTACCGAATAATCGTATCATCGGATTCATTTTTTTAATTAGTTGTGTTTATTATAGGTCTAGTTGGAAATATAAAGACAGGAGCATCAGGTATTGCTGGTTAGATAGCGGACATCATTTGGGTGCGATCGCTGCTTCAGCTTTTCTTCACGATAGAGATATACAACTAGTTTTCGATTTTGATAAACTCGCTCTCAATGCAGATTTAGGATTTGAGAACAAAGAGTTTATTACTGCTTGTGCGATTTCCGGAGAAGTCCAAGCGGAGGTTACGAGCGATCGGAACTTAGGAGAGGTTCAAAATAAGCCTGTGAGACGCTTAAGGCTGAAAGTCCCTTTTGTTTGTGGAACTGATTATTTTGAACAGAATCAATTCATTGAAGAAGCTTATAAAGAAACAGCTTTGCAAAAAAGTTGTCAGCAAGAAATCAAGCATCCTCAATTGAGCTTTGATAAGGATAGATTTTCTCAAGCTGTTTGGAACAGACGCTCAATTAGGCGTTTTCAAAAACAGTTCATTTCCCAGGAACTTTATTCTAGTATTTTGCAGCAAATTAGGCAAGCGATACCGACAGAAAGTTTTGAGGAAATCGAAATTTACGCGGTTGTCCATCGAGTCGAGGGAATCAAAGCAGGGTTATACAAAGGAAGGCATTTAGTCAAGGAGGGTAACTTCAGTGAGAAGACAGGTTACTTGTGCGTTAATCAAGCGATCGCTTCATATAGTGCAGTAACTTGGTTTTTTGTTTCCAACTATACAAATTATCAAACTGCCATGCAAATGGCTGGTTTTTTAGGACAAAGACTGTATCTAGCAAGTAATTATTGGGGAATTCATTGTACCGGAATTGGTGCTTATTATGACGATGAAACTCAGGAATTTCTAGAGACAGATAAAGATGTCCTTTACGCAATGGCAATTGGCATATAACTGGAAAAAATAAAGAGGCATAACTATGACCAACTATTTCTGGCAGAATGAAGATTCACGTCCAATCCAACCAACATCGGCAGATATTATACTGCGCCAGCAATTAGAATATTCTATTAGCAAGTACTTTTATGAAGATTGCGATCGCTGTATTCAAAAATTATTATCTAGTTGTCGGTGGTATGTCACAACCCATGCTAATGCTTTGACTTTGGTAATAGAATGTCCAGATCAAGTTACTAATTGGCGTGTGTTACAAAAAATTGTACCAATGGCGACATTGCTACATAAAATTGTCAGCAGTGCTAAAATTCGCGTTTGTCCCCCAGAAAGCGAGGGAATGCCTTTTGAAATGAGGGTAGATGAATTATCAGTTTACAAAGATTGGGCTTGATGCTGAAGCAAAGAAGGGGAAATGAACAGACAAGGCAACAAGTAGAATAATTTTTGACTCTTGACTCTTGACTTTTGACTAATAAATCTAAAATAGCTCAACTTTTTGCCTGATAATTGTGGTTATTTCTTCAAAAACCACATCAGCAGAATGTTTAACAACAGGACTTAATTCTAGTCCTAAGCCAAGATTTTCCGCTTCAATTAGGTAAACTGTCACCAATAAGGGAAAGTCATCTTTAAAGATTTTCCTACCAGCGGCTAAAGCATTATCCCAACGAAAATCATGCAAGTTATAACTGGGTTCCGGTAAAGTTTCCAATTCTTTTCCAGGAACTTTAAACACTGCACCGGGTTCGGAATTCGTTGAACTTGCATCAATAATTATTAATTCTTTGCTACCTCGTGCTTGAAACATGACTTCCATCCCAGCAGTTCCGCAGTCATAAACTTGGATATTAGGATGAGGATGTTTGGTAAGATATTGCTGTAGGCGTTGAGCAATTATTACGCCTACGGCATCGTCACTGCGGTTGAGATTACCGCAGCCAATGATGGTTATTTGTTCTTTGTTATTTGTCATTAGAAGGGAAAGACTTGCGCCAAAAAGCCTATAGTCTATTTCAGACTCGAATTAATGCTCAACCACTTTCTTTAAGATAAATATGCAGGCTTTACAGCAGCATTATCGGGGTACAAGAATTAATGAACTACCCCTGGCTAACTTTGTTTGAGCCAGGGGTTTCTACATCCCCCAGCGTAGCCTGAGATTTTTGACGCTTCGCACGAGCTAGTTGCTTCATGCTTTCCGCACTTTTACGGGTACGTGAAGTAGAGCTAGAATCATCCACGTCTTTGAGGCTAGTTCCTAACCCCTGTAGATTATTTGAGTACCAAAGCAACATAACTTCTGCGGATGCAATGTCACGCTGTTGCGAGTACTCGCAGTTTTTACAAACGTGCTGACGCTGGGTAAGTTCTTTTTTCTCTTGATGTCCGCATTTAGGGCAAGTTTGAGACGGTTTTACCTTGCGAGTAGGAACTTCTACAAACACACCACCAACATCATCTAATTTGGCTTTGAGTGCGCTTCTAATCATCCCCATTCCCACGTCAAGAATTGATTTATTTAGTCCAGCTTTTTGCTTTTTGCGTTTGCCATTATGAGCTTTGGCGGCCATTCTTTTCACTTCCAGTTTTTCAGTGACTACCGTGCTGTTACCGCTAATAATTCGTGTAGTCTGTTGATGAACCCAATTCTGACGCTGGTTAGAAACTTTTTTGTTCAGTCTACTAACCTGTTTTTGAGCTTTTTTCCATCGCCTAGAAGCCTTGATTTTTTTCTTGAAGTTAGCCGAACGCTTACGACGCTTGGCTTTGCTCAGCTGCTTATTTTCTTGTTCTGCTTTCCTCAAAAATCGAGGTGCAGCAACTAAGGAGTTTTCGACTCCATTAGTCCAAGCAATTGCGTCATTACATCCTAAATCAATAGCAATTATTCCCGTATCAGTCTTACGGCTGTTTTTCAGTAAGATTTCATCAATTTCTAAAACGATACTTGCATACCATTTCCCATTGCGGTAAACAATATCCATCGATTTAGGATGCCCCCAAAGTCTAGCTTTGCCCCGCATCTGTATCTGACCAATCTTAGCTAATTCTAAATAACCATTGTCGCCTGTACTGTGTGCTTTCCACCCCGTAAAGCTTGGATAACTCCAGCCTGAATAATGCCTGATTGATTTAAATCTAGGATACTTCCCCAATCCCCTGAATAAACGTTGAAAAGCAAAATCAACGCGCTTCAAAGTTGCTTGTAATGCTTGGGAATTTATTTCTTTATATTCTATCCAAACGTCCTTGAAATCGGGTAAGCAATTTTGCTGTTCAAAGTATGAAACAGACTTACCAAACTTCTTATAAGAATTGATCCTGTTATGTACTGCGGCGTTATAGAGTTCCTTGTGCAATCGCCTATGATAGTGCAATGATTCATTCACTTTCTTTGTAGTATATAGCCTAAAGGTAGCTCTACGTAACGCCATCAGTAATCACCCCCTATTCAGTTTATGAAATGGTATACTACCATCATCTAATTTCAGTTGTCAACATGAAAGCTCAGCTTAGAAAAGGCGCTCATGCAGTTTTTGCAATTCAGTTTCACATTATTTTTGTTACCAAATATCGTAAAAATGCTATCAATCAAGAAATTCTTTCTAAATTACAAGAAGTTTTTAGTCGTGTTTGTGAGAAAAGAAAATGTATCTTGCTAGAATTTAATGGAGAGGAAAACCACATCCATTTATTAGTAGACGCTCATCCAGACAACAATATTTCACAACTGATTAGCTCTCTCAAATCTGCATCAAGTCGTATAGTTAGAAAAGAATTTGAAATTTACCTAAAACAGTTTTACTGGAAAAAAGAAGATCCTAGTTTCTGGACTGACGCTTACTGTATTATTTCGTGTGGTGGTGCGCCATTGGAAATAGTAAAAGAATATATCAAGAGCCAAGAAACACCTTGCATATAATATATTGTCAAAAACTCAACTGTCCTCAAGATTCTTCCGGCTACGCCGAAAAACACTTTGAGGACGTTTCGTTTTTGACTTGCTTACATCCCCACCCTGTAGAGGGATGGGGAATTACGCGAACTGGTTAAATACTGTTGGCAAAGTCGTATTTGCCTCCACGCTCAAGCGCACGTTTGTAAGCAGGTCGCGCATGGATACGAGCAAGAAATTCCTTCAGCTTCGGTCGGCTCTCGACATCAGGAGCGACTGTGGCGAGCAATTCCAGGGGAAAGCTCATTTGGATATCAGCTGCGGTGAATTCCTCGCCCGCAAACCACGTACTTTTATGGAGTTCGCCTTCGATGTAGTCAAAGTGAAGCTTGATCTGAGGCGCGATGAATCCGTCCATCGCGTTGCTGTCCCCTATTCCGAAATTGTTGAAGATGAGTCTCAGAAGCAGCGGCGGCATTGCAGAGCCTTCAGCGTAGTGCAGCCAGTAGGTGTAGCGCAGACGCTCCGGTGTACCGGGTGCTGGGATTAGCCGACCGTTGCCGTAGCGATCCATTAGGTATTCGATGATGGCACCTGACTCGGCGATCGTCTCTTCTCCATCTGTGATTACTGGTGACTTGCCGAGTGGATGGACTTGGCGGAGCGATGTCGGTGCCAGCATCGTCTCGGTATCCCGTTCGTAGCGCTTGATTTCGTATTCTATAGCTAATTCTTCAAGCAGCCATAGCACGCGCTGCGATCGCGAGTTGTTGAGATGATGGACAACGATCATAAAACGTTCCTTCTGCAAAGCAATTGTTACTATCCAACCGAGGTCAATTTTTAACTAATTTCGCGCTCTGCTCCATCCCTCTACAGGGTGGGATACAACTACCTCGGTCAAAATCCAGTCGATGCCGGCGCTCTTACCCGGTTGACAAGCGCTTGCTGAGAATGCTTCCATTGTTAATTGCCATAACATTTCAAATAATCTGCCAATACCCAACCTTCATACTGTTGTAGTGATGAAAGTCAGTCTTGAAATTGTGTAAGCTATTTCCTCATTTACTCGTTCCTAGCCAGAAGCCCAGGAACGAGTAATGAAGCAGTTTAGCTAGAAATTTCTACATCATATTTTTTGGCAATTTCAGAAAGTTTCTCAAATTGCTGTTGTGATGCTTGAGTTAATATTGCTTCCGCCTTTTCTTGTTCGCTACCTTCTTTAGGAAGTAAATACCTAATGTAAAGTGAAACAAAATCGACTATAGCCGCTGAACCTGATAAAGCGTGATTGTCAGCTTGCTTTCCGGCAATTGCTCCTGCTAAACCAGTTCTAATTGGGTCTGGTTTAACTTTCATAAATTGATCCACAAGTTGGTGAATGTAGTCTCCTGTCGGTAAGTTATTTAACTTAGTTCTATCTGGAGTAAGCTTATATCCCGCTTCTTTTGCTTGTTCTAGAACACACCATTCTGTAAACTCTTGCAGTGCTTCTTCGGGAAGATGAGAAAGATGATTGTGTAATGCTAATTCAGTCACAATAATACCCGTGTAAATTTCAATGTTTTCTCGTTTTTCTCGTTCCCAGTCAGAGACTGGGAATGCTATCAAAGAGGCTCCGCCTCGCCTTCTAGGAGGCAGAGCCTCCTGAAGTACGTTCCCAGCCAGAGGCTAGGAACAAGGGGTTAAGCAGTACGGAAACGCGCTAATTCTTCACCTGTTTTCGCATCGTGAGCGTGAACGGTGCAAACTAAGCAAGAATCAAACGATCGCGCGACATGTCCCACTTCCACCGGATCGGTAGGATCGAAAATGGGTGTTCCTACCAAAGCTTCTTCAATCGGTCCGCGCAATCCTTCACCGTCGCGGGGTCCAATGTTCCAGGTACTAGGAGCCATGATTTGATAATTCTTAATCTTGCCTCCTTCAATATCTACCCAGTGACACAACGCTCCCCGTGACGCTTCGGTTGCACCCCAGCCACGTCCATCTTTTTCTTGGGGTTTGATATACCAAGGGTCATTTAACTTAAATTCACGCAAGCAGTGTTCGGCTTGACGATATAACTTGACAATTTCGTGAACTCGTGCTAATTGACGGATATGGATATTCGCACCGCCCATTTGCTTGAATGCGTCTAAAATGAAGCCGTCCTGGTGTTGCCAAGATTCGCCATGTTTGCCACCTGCGACTAACTGACGCGCCAGAGGTCCTGCTTCCAAACGTCCAAATTGTTCGTGGCTGACAGCACTTGACCAAGAATAAGCGTTGTCAAAGTCTTTGGTATTCTTTTGGCTTGGTTTGGTCGTGCGATCGAAGGGGTGAACGTCTGCCGTGCCTTCATCATACCAGGAGCGAATTGTATTTTCGCGGGTGAAGCTTTGATCCATCAAAACATGAGTATCGCTGAAGCTGTTATACACGCCACTCTTCATGATTGTGGCAGCATTTCGCCCTTCAATGGTCGGTTTTTGGTATCTATCTTCATGGGGTAAATATCCCCAAGTTACATATTTACCAACACCAACACCGTATTTATCCAAACCGATTTCTAAACCCATTCGCCAATAAAAACCTAAGTCAGAATTTGCATGATTTGGGTTTTCATCTAGCCACGCCATGAAATCATCATAAGTCTGAATTTGTTCATAACGTTCTAAAGAACAACCTAACCAAACTGGTTCTAACCAATTAGTGCGGAAATATTCCAAAATTGACCAGGCGCGGGTAACATCTGTTAAGGTCGGGGCGCACATCACCCCACCAGGAACCATATAACTAGAATGGGGCCATTGTCCGCCAAATAAAGCATAAATTTCTACAGGTTTGCTAGAAATTGTGATGCCTATTTCATAAGATTTACCTGTGAAAGCGGCAAAGCGTCTGCAAGCTTCTTCATAAAAGCGGCTGTGCTGATACTTTTTGTTAGTCAAATCGATAGCAAATAGACCATAAAAGTAACGCGGTATACTTTGAATTGTTTCGACAATTTGACCTAAGTTTCTAGCTAAAATAGCGTTGCGCGGAACTTCTGTTCCCCAAGCGGTATCTAATGCCCAAGCTGCGGAGGTGAGGTGAGAAGCACCGCAAATTCCACAAACGCGAGGTGTGACAATTAATCCGGCTTGGGGGTCTTTGCCGCGTAAAATAACTTCAAATCCTCGAAAGAGTTCGGCATGAGTCCAGGCGTTTACTACCTGTCCATCATCGATTTCCACGCGCACATCTAAATCGCCTTCGACTCTGCCAACTGGGGAAATATCTAATGTTTTGATTGCCATTTTTTTCTCCTTATTGTAGTAAGCACGCTTCGTGCTTTTAAGCGCTGAAGCGCTTACTACGAACTAAACTGTAAAAAAGTCTTCTTCTGCCCAAGCTGGTATTGAATCTTTCGCCACCATTGTTAACAATGCGTAGTCTTTTTTGTTAACTCCTGTAGGCAATTCTTTGGGAACTCCCATAACAGTTTGGGTTTTAAATACGGTTCCCGGTTTGAGGTCGTGGAAGGGAAATTCTGGTTCGGTACAACCTATACAAGGCATCCCAGCGCGGGTTTTGGAGGAGACGCGATTCCATAAAATGCGGTTGCACGAAGAATGTGTCATTGGTCCGCGACAGCCTAAGTCGTAAAATAGGCATCCTTTACGTTGACCAAATTCGGCGGTTGATGCTTTGTAAGCAAAGTGGACGTTGCGAGTACAGCCTGTTTGGGTAAAACTCTTGAAGAAGGTTTCCGGACGATGCAATTCATCTAAGCTGATGTCGCTGATTCTTCCTGTGGCGATCGCTACTAATATTTGCGTTATCCAATCTGGATGCGCGGGACATCCAGGTATATTGATGACGGGTAATCCAGATAATGAATGGAAGTCTTTGCCTAAAAAGCCACCCTCTTGACGTTTGAGAAATTGCAATCCTTGAGATTCGGTGGGGTTGGGTGACATTGCGGGTATTCCTCCCCAGGTGGCGCAGTCTCCCACGGCTACGACGAAGTTGGCGACTTTGGATAAATCGTTTAACCAGTCTTTCATGGGGCGATCGGCAAAACGGTTCCATTCTCCGGTTCCGTTGGGAGCGTTGATTACGCTGCCTTCAAATACCAGGATGTCCAGGGGAATTTTGCCGGAAATGCAATCCCAGAGCATGTTCTGCAAGTTTACACCTAGTTCCAGCCCCAAGGATGGATGCCAAAGTATGTTGATGCCAAAGTCGGCAATTAAATCGCAAGCGGTGGGTTCTTCAGCATTGAGAAATGACATATTATAGTCACTATAGAACAGATATAGTTGACTTGATTATGGCTGAAAAGTGGTTCTATGGGCGGGTATCAACTGTTGAGCAACAGGAAGATAGAGGAGCGCTAAAAAAGCAACTAGAAAGGGGTAAAAACGCTGGGTGTAGTCGGTTTTATTGGGATATCCAATCGCGTGCAACCGAGGTGCGTAGCGGGTTACAGCAACTAATTGATGATTTAAAAATATTACCTCATAGTGCTGTTAGCGAGTTAATAGTTACCCGCATCGACCGGATCGGGTCATCATCGCGTTTATTTTATTCTTTATTGGAAGTGTTACGTAGTAAACATATTAGGCTGGTAGCCCTTGACCAAACAATAGATACCGAGTCTTTGGGAGGGGAATTAACGATTGATATTTTACTCGCAGCTTCTAAATTTGAAGTAAAGATGTTATCCAGCCGCGTCAGTGCCGAGAGGAAGCACCGGATGACGCAAAGAAAAAGCCACAGGTTAGCTCCTTTGGGATGGCAGGTAGAAAGCGATCGCTACATTAAGGATGAGTCATGGTGTGTTTCATTGCTATCCACAAAGCGTAGTTTTCGGGTTTGGGAGTTAGCATATTTTGCATTTGAAGTTTTTGCGGAGTGTGGTAGTGTCCGCAAAACTTGCGACACATTAAATAAGATGTTTGGTACTTCTGGGAAGGTTGACGCCAGAGAAAAGGAAAAATCGAAAGCTAGCCACCGAGCGACAGCCGAAAGCCTTGGGGAACTAGACCTATCCCCAGCAGATAAAAAAACATACAAACGATATCCTTGGGGTAGTTTGCAGTGGTCACCTGCCGGATTGAAAAACTTTTTAGTTAATCCAGTTCACGCGGGGGGAACCCCTTTTAATGTCACAAAAAAGGGGGCAGGTGCTAGTAGAAAGGTACTTAAGCACTTTGACCAGTGGGACTGCAACTGGGATACCCATGAGGGAATTATTACCCGCGAACAACACGAGCAAATTAAGCGCACTATTCGCGCGAATGCGAACAACAAATGGGCTGCTCACTCCGGAGAAACGACCAACCCATTCGCCAATCTATTGAAATGTGGCAGGTGTGGGGGTGCATTAACCCGCATGTCTTCCCGACGCGACGCATCTGGAAATTATACCGCCTATTACCAATGTACCTACCACTCGCTCGGACGTTGCGATGCCAAAGAAATGATAAGTAGCCGCAGTCTTGATAATCAGGTGGCTGATTTGTTGGTGGGGGAAGCTACTAGGTTAGCTGGAATGGTGGATTTTGGAGAAGAGAAGCATCTTGAACCAAGAGAAGTAAAAGAACTGCGGGAAACTTTAGCAGGGCTAGAGAAATTACCTCCCAACCCTTTTGTCGAAAAAGCCAAGGACGGGATACGCGACCAAATCGCCAGTATTCTAAGCCTGTACGAAAAAGTGACAAAACGCAGCCTGTTGGTTCGAGAGGAATTGATTGAGATGTTTCGCGATCGCGAATACTGGGAAAGCAGAACACCTGAAGACAAGAAGCGAATGCTAAACAGGCTTGTCCGACGTATCATTGTTGACGGGCGTGTTGTTTTGGGTATTGAGTTTCTTTAACTCACGTTGCCGTACAAGTTCGCGCCATTCCTCAAGTTGACGCATCCAAAATTCTCTTTCTGATTCGATTCGCATGAGTTGCTTCAATACTTCTATTTCCAGGTTATTTGGTTGGACAAAAATTTCTGTTAGCTGCGAACAACGCTCATTCGTTACCCAAGCTTCGCATCTGCTTTTAATTTGGATGCGGCTATAAATACCAAGACCATATGTGCCGTGATTCACAAAGCCGGAACTATATACACAGTAAAAATTTCAAGTTTTAAGCTTCCCAAGAATACTTCGCTCAAATTTGTGTTTGTAGCCCAATCAATGATAAAAAGAGCGTGTAATAGTTAGATATTACTAATTTTAAACACCTAAAAAGCCATAGTCTTAGGGGTGTTTCATGGTATTGAAAAATATTAAATAATCAACGTATTTTAGTTGTTAAATTATCAACAATTAAGTCAGAATATAGTTGCCATGTTCAGAGAAATTAGGTTTTGAAGATTAAGTCTTCAGTAAGATGATAACCTCTCAGATCCATTGTTCTGACTAGGTTTTATCATCTGTTTTGAGATGGCATCTCAAAAAGAAACAGCATCAGCCTTTGGTCGGAAATGGACTAAAGCACCTCTGATCCTTTTTTAATTGACTTGCCTACTTTAAAGCCTAATAAAATTATCCATCCCGCAAATGTCATGAAAAATATTTCTAGCTTGTCTAAAGCTGTGTTTGCTTTTAGCTTCGGAATATGTCTGCTGCCTGTAACCGAAGCCTATGCAAGCACTAAGACTGTCCAGGCACCTCTTGTTGCTACCACTACGTATAATCAAACGAGTGTCCGCGAAGCAACATATTATTTTACTGTATTCTTGCCTGCGGGGACAAAACCCTTACAACAAGTGACGCTGACGCAGATACAAGGTGGTGAAGACATCGAATTTGACGCAAAACAAAGTCGTGTCTTTCTGGGGACAAGAGATCAGCGAGGTGAAAATCTGCCATTTTCGCTCACAAGCAACGCAAGTCAAAACAATACAGTCACACTTCAGCTCGCGCAGCCAATAGCATCAGGGAAAACGGTAACAATCGCTCTCAAGCCTTACCGTAATCCTACTTATGATGGGGTCTATTTATTTCATCTCAAAGCTGCTCCCGCAGATCAGAGAACAGAAAGTCAATCTCTTGGGGTAGCTCGCTTACAATTCTACCCAATGCAATGAAGTTGACTTGATAATCAGCATATACAAATCTTGTGATTGTTTAATAGTACACCCTTACAAAGGTGTACTTTTTTTATATTTGTAAGCTGTTTTAGCGATCGCTTAAAGGCTTGCTATCTGTAAATATGTATGTCATAATCAAAACTTAATTACGGTTTATCCATCGAATTACCGTAGTTTAAATGGCTAAATCCAATATGGAAAGCTAATTTTGTCTGCTTTTCATCTTCTATAAGCATTGATGTAACTTGGATTGAAGACTTAGAAATTAAGCATAATTATGACACTTGCAACTACCTTTGTTGAGCAAAATACGATTCGTCGTCGGGGTACTGGCTTAAAAGCATATAATCCTGAAAAAGCTTTCTCTGGATACACACTTTTTACACCACTAACTGGTAAAGGAGAAGTCTACTTAATTAACTTGGATGGAAAAGTAGTACATGAATGGCAACTACCATACCCTCCAGGTTTATATGGCTATATTTTACCCAATGGCAACCTATTTTATAACGGCAAAACAGCAGAAATTCCGCCACGTTTTCCTGTATGGTCTTTGTTTAAAGGTGGTGTAGTTTTAGAAGTAGATCCACAAGGTAAAATTGTGTGGGAATATCATCATCCAGACCACCATCATGATGGTCGTCGTCTGCGTAATGGAAACACAATTTTACTATGTTTAGAAAAGATACCAAAATCTTTAGTTTCCCAAATTAAAGGTGGTGTATCTGGAACAGAAGTAGATGGTGATATTTACGCTGATGTTATTCATGAAGTAACTCCAGAAGGTGAGATAGTTTGGAGTTGGCACGCTTATGAACATCTTGACTCCGAAAAATATGTAATTACCGCGCAAGACCAACGTCATGAATGGACACATGGCAACACAGTCGGCGAGCTTGCTGATGGTAATATTGTATTGAGTTTTCGTAATATCTCTACAGTAGTAATAGTTGATAGAAAAACAGGAAAAATTATCTGGGAACTAGGAGATGATGTTCTCGCTCAACAGCATTTTCCTAATGAATTGTCTAACGGTAATTTGCTGATTTTTGATAATGGCGCTCATCGGCAGGAAATAACTTTGAATTTCTCGCGCATCATTGAAGTAAATAGACAAACAAAAAAGATAGTTTGGGAATATACTGATAACCCACCACACAACTTTTTCAGTTCTTACATTTCGGGAGCGCAACGCTTACCTAATGGAAATACTTTGATTACCGAGGGTGGTTTTGGTCGCATTTTTGAAGTAACAACAACAGGATAAGTTGTTTGGGAGTATATTAATCCCTATTTTGCTCCTCAAAATGCTCCTGGTGAATCGGCACTAGTAGCGCGTGGAGAACAAAATTCTGTATTTCGGGCTTTTCGTTATGCACCCGAAGAAGTGCCTTGGCTTAGTTAATTTTGAGTTAAACATTTTGAAGCAAGAGAGATAATATGTCAGAAATTACAATCTACAGTGCGGTTGTTTGTCCCTTTGCCCATAGGTCGCGTTTAGTACTTTTAGAAAAAGGTATTGACTTTGATTTAGTTGAAATTGATTTACAGAATAAGCCAGCCAATTTTACAGATATTTCACCTTACAGCAAAGTGCCAGTTATTAAACATGGCAATGAGCGAGTATGGGAATCCGCAATTATTAATGAATATCTGGATGAAGTCTTTCCTGAACCTTCCCTATTACCAAAAGATGCTATCAGTAGGGCACAAGCACGAATTTGGATCGACTTTGCCAATACTCGATTTGTCCCAGCTTTCTCTAATTTGCTGCGTTCTCAAGAGGACCAAAAGCAAAAAGAAGCCGCACAAGAGCTTTATCATCATTTGCAATTTATTGAAAACGAAGGTTTAGGAAAATTATCGCTTAATGGTTCCTATTGGTTTGGGGAAAGTATTAGCTTAGTTGACTTGACCTTCTATCCTTGGTTTGAGCGTTGGTCTGCGATTGAGCATTATCGAGGTTTTAAATTTCCTGCTGAATTTTCCAGAATACAACGATGGTGGAATGCGGTGAGCCAACGAGAGTCTATCAAGGCGATCGCTAACTCAAAAGAATTTTATCTAGAGCGCTATGCTAAATTTGCTACACTCAATACCAAAAAAGTGAGTGAAGAATTAAGTTCTAGCGGACAAGTTACTCCTCAACAACTGCAACAAGCTGCACAGCAAGGATTTAAGTCAGTTCTAAATCTGCGTTCTTCCCACGAACAAGGTTTTTTACATGACGAACAGCAGCACGCTAAAGACGCAGGACTGAATTACGCGAACGTCCCTCTGAATCCTTCAGAATCGAACCAAGAATTAATTGAAAAAGCAATCTGGGAAATAGAAAATTTACCATCACCAGTATTAGTTCACTGTGCAGCAGGTGCAAGAGCAACAGCGATCGCTTTAATTGCTACAGCTAGTCAACAAAAGCTGACACCAGAGGAAATCAAGCTCAAAGCTGAGGAACTTGGTTTAAATTTAGACCAACCTCACTTGAAACAATTTCTTCAAGAAGATTAGTCTACCTTTATAGTTTGTAGTGAGGACTTTAGTCCTCACTTAAGCGATAAATCGCTTATTACGAACCCCTCATTTTTTGTGAGGGATATTGGAATACCCTGAGCGAAAAGACTGCACACTTTTTTGTTCTGGATTATACTTATTTCGCAAAATACTACCAATATCATTACCCATAACATGAATGGATACTGACGGGGCAAATATAGTTATCGCTTTGACAGCATGGATATCGCCATCAGGAGGCAAGAGACGGTAGACATCACCGCGTTTTTGTTGCTGGACTTCAACTAATTCTAATACTGCACTTTCTTGCGTATCGCCATTATCGACACGTCGATAACGAGTCTCTTCAAGTTGACCTTTATACAAACCAATCAGTCCCCAAGCGAGATGATCGTGGACGGGAGTTGTAGAACCTGGGGGAATTACCAAACTAAAGATGGTGAGAGAACGGTCTTGAGCGCGATATAGTAACCATTGCCCAATACCTCCCCCCATAGAACTGTTAGGGTTAGGTTGAGCAAAATTTTCCGGTAGCCAATCTTGTTTTGTTAGTAATGCTTTGAAGTAAGGCTCAAGTTCACTGAGGGTTAGGGCAGGATTATCTATAGTGCGATCGCGTATCTCTTTAGCAGTGGCAACAAAAGAACGCAAGTCAATACTATCTACAAACCATTGGTCTGCTTCGTCATGTTCAAGAATATTGGCGTGAGGCATAGAATTTTAGATAGGTGATTTTGCGGAAAGTCTGATCGGAGGTTACGAGCCATCAGAACGCATCCAAGGGCAGATTTGGGCTTTAGATTGACGCGCTCTCCTCTCTACTCTTGATGGTTGTGAATTCTAGCACCAGCTATCTCCATGCAACACTCAAAAAAGATACGATAACTCGATAGATAAACCGTACTTTATAAATATATCATCTCATAAATGGCTGCATAAATCCAGTCAATGTATATTATCCACGAATAAAAAAATAGCAGGTCATCGCAAAAGCGACAATGATAACAAAATGCGTAAAAAAATATATTTATACTTGATATAAACTTTAATTAAAGAAAAGTATTAAGCAATGAAGCGAAAAAGTTTTATGGAGTCCGCTCTTTTTCAAACTGCTAGTTACTTCATCCTGAGTATGTTGAGTGTAACTAATATGTCACAGCTAGTTAAAGCAGAGGTGCGCGATAGCTTTACAAGACAATATACGCAGGTACAAATACTAGCACAGTTCTCTGAAAACGGACAGGAACGCGAACAACTCGTTCAAAAAGCAAATCTCTTATTTAACCAAGGTGACTTTACTGGTGCAGAAAAAGTTTTACGCAGCTTGATCAAGAAGTTCCCAGAGTCCAGCTATGGGCATTATCAATTAGGGAATGTCCTATTTCGTCAGAATAAAAAAGAAGATGCTATCAAAGAATATCAAAAAGCAATTAGCTTGAATTCTAAATATGCTCTTGCATACAATGCGATCGGGCAAGTTTTTGCAAGTCAACAGCAATGGTCAGAAGCTATTGCGGAGTACCAAAAAGCATTAACAATTAACCCTGAGTATGGTGAGGCGCTAGCTAATCTTGCTTTAGCGCTTTGGGAACAAGGTAAACATCAGGATGCTCGCGCTTCTTTGGAAAAAGCTTTAAATATTTTTAAAGCACAACAGAGATCTGACAAAGTACAACAAATTGAAAACATTTTACGGCAGATTAATTCTCGTGACGATCCGACGGTTTCCTAAAGTTACCAAACAAGGATAACCAGAAAAAAGGGGTTGGATCGATGTATATTATCCACGAATAAAAAAATGCCAGGTCATCGCAAAACCTACTATGATGACAAAACGCTTCACCAAATCAGGCTGAAGTTTACGGGCATAATATGCTCCACCATAACCGCCAACAACTGTCCCTAGCATCATCAAAAATGCTGGCTGCCATGCGACGACTCCAGCAATAATATAGGTGATAGCAGCAAAGCCAGAGTTGAAACTCATCAACAACATCTTCAAAGCATTCATCTTGTGAATATCTTTCATTCCCAACACTTCCATCGTCGCTAACATCAACATAGCGACACCCGCACCGTAATATCCCCCATAAACGGCAATAAAAAATTGCATGAATGAAGCAATAATAAGCGATCGCCTAGATCCCAAATGATGTAACCAAGTTGAAATTTTGCCGCCGAAAGTAAATAGAAGTGTAGATAAAAGTAAAAGGTAAGGAATGAGACGATCAAAAATGCCTGTCGGAGTGTAAAGCAGTAACAAAGCCCCAATCATTCCACCCACGAGGCTGATAGTGCCTAGTACAAGAGATATACGCTGCTGCCCGCTCAACTCACGACGATAAGCAGCAACACTCACAGCGCATCCTAACCATGCTGCTGTCATACCTGTAGCATTGGCATTGATGGAAGGTAAGCCAATAAAAATTAGTGCGGGAAACGAAATAAAAGCGCCACCACTAGCAATAGAAGTTAATGCCCCACCCAGCATGGCAGCGACAAAGAGGAAACAAGCTTGGGTAAACGTCAAATTTATCTCCTCGCACACAAAAAACGATAACCAACATCAATTTCTGATAAGTTTCTGATTTCTCCATATTTCGCATTCCATTTTCCAGTTTCCAAATCTTCTTGAAGTCTGATAACTCCTTCTTCAACTTCATGTGCATCAGCTAAAGCCAAAGCTGATATATTCGCACGAACTTCTGGATTTAAATATATTTCTGGTCGTCTCCATCCAGATGCAGCAAACATATCTGTTAAATCATGGGGAAGTTTAAAAGTAGAAATTTCAACGGTTCTTTGGGTATGACTTTGAATTAGTTCAATAACATCATTTATCGGTGGAAAAACCCGAAAATCATAGTCACGATATAAAGGGAAATAGTCAACTAACCAAAGCTTTTCACAAAGTCGAGGGTCAAATGTCAGAAAAACTAATGCTCCTTTTTTGGTAATTCGATGCATTTCTCTAACTGCTTTGCTTAAGTTAGAGAAATGATGCATTGCTAAAATGCAAATCACTCCATCGACAGATGCATTCGCTAAAGGAATATCTTCTGCATAACCTTCAAAATATTTAACCTGTGGATGTTCGATAGATTGAGAACGCATTATCGATGAAGGTTCAACAGCGTAAACTGAATATTCTCTTTCAGCTATGGCTCGACTATAACCTCCTGTACCAGCACCAATATCAGCAATAATACTTTTCTTTGGTAGGTTGAGTAAATCAATTAGAGAATTTACAATCCTCAGATCAGGAAGACGCGAATTAGAGTAGACTTTGCCAATGGAATTGTAGATAGTCATTATTAGTAACCAGCATTCCTATCTACGACATTTCGTAGGGGCTTTTTGTGGCGATAGCGTGTTAAATTGTCGAGGAATAACTCTACAATACGGCTACGAAGTTGTGGTGTAAGTGCTGAACAATGAGGTGTTATAAATGCATTAGGCAAAGACCAAAAGGGACTTTCTGTTGGTAGTGGTTCCGTTTCAAAAGTGTCTAATCCCGCACCAGCAATCCATCCCTGACGCAGAGCAGTCAGCAAGGCATTTTCATCCACAATTGCACCACGAGCAATATTAATCAGATAGGCACTAGGACGCATTAAGCGTAATGTCTCTGCGTTAATCAAGCCTTTAGTTTCTGGTGTTAGAGGTGTGGCAATTACTATATAGTCTGCTTCCGGAAGAAGCGCTTTCCATTCATTCGCACCAACTATTTTATCGAAATTTGGTAATGGTTCAGGATTTCGGCGACTACCCCAAATTTGCATTCCGAAGGCTTTGGCACGGAGAGCAATTTCTTTACCAATATTTCCTGTTCCAATAATAAGTAAAGTTTTATTGTACAATTCTTGCATTTCTAACCACTTTAACCAGTGATGATTAGCCTGCAAATCTTCCAATTTACGAACATTTTTGGCGTGATAAAGCATGAAGCTCAGTACAAATTCTGCTATCGGAATAGCATGAACTCCTGAACCGTTGGTAAGAATTATATCGTGTGACAAAAATGTAGGAGTGAGGATATGATTCACACCGGCACTAGGTGTATGTTGCCAACGAATTGTCGGTGCTGCGGCTAAAACTTTGTGCAGGGTAGTATTTTTTAACTTGAACCCGTTGAGATAAACTTCTGCTTCACTCGGATCGCCATCAAAATTACCCTCACTATCTACACGTACAAATGTAATATTTGAGGGTAACAATGGTTCAATATTATCAGCAAGTTCTACAGGTAAAATGATTTTCATAATAGATAAAGAGTAATTTAATCACAAAATAAAGTAGAAAGATTTTTCGTCCCGCTTCCATAATTAAAGTTCACTTTTACTGTTGTGGCACAATCCAATCATTTAAGATGCAAAATCTAACAAAATATAGATGCGTAGTCATCATGACTGATGCAAAGAAAACCTTATAGAGAGAAATCTGAGCGGGTGGAATCTTCCGCTCAGAACTTTAAGGAACACAAGGAAAATAAAATAGAAGTGATACTACTTCAACTGCTTGAGTATTTGATGAGTTGAATCTTGTTTTGCTGTGTTGGTGCGATCGCGTCCCCAACCGATGTTATTGCGGTAACTGCCCAAAAGTCCTGTTTCTTTAAGTGATTTTTCGTCCACTGATTCTAGAGGTTCGACTTGCGGTGCTACATACAAAGCATCCACAGGGCAATACAATTCGCACATGAAACAGGTTTGACAGTCGCTTTGTCTGGCAATAGTAGGTGGTGCATCTGGCACTTTGTCAAAGACGTTTGTCGGGCAAACCTTAACGCAAAGATTACATTCAATGCACCGCGACTCACTCACTAACTCAATCAATCATGTCAATTTTAGATTTTGGATTGGGGATTAAGAAGATGCGATCGCTTCTCACGATTGCAAGTTAATGCTTTTACTTTCTTTCGTAGTGAGCGAGAAGACCGCTTAATTCAAGGACGCGCATTCCTTACTACACATGCTTTATATCCCTAATTAAACACCCACAGCCTCCAATTTCTTAATTTTCTCTGTTTTCACCCAAACTTGATCCAAACCACCACTAATTAAATAATGTTGCTGGTTCGCATCCATCTCTGGATAGTCTAAATGTTTGTGCATACCGCGAGTTTCCTTACGTTCTAAAGCGCTGCTGTACATCCATCGAGATGTAGCTACCATTGCTGCTGCTTCCCTCACCCGGACAATGTTGTGAGTATCTACTTGGCTTGTACTAATCTCTTTCCAGAGGTGATTTAGTCTCTGCAATGATTCTGTCAAACCTTTCTCGTTGCGGAAATAATTGCGATCGTAGGGGAAGACTTCAGCCTGTGTTGCTTTGATTACTTCTTCGGTATTGATTTGGTGTTGACTATCATTTGTCAATCCTGCTTTACCAACTGCCTGAACAGAACGCTGTGTTCCCCACTCGCCCAACTTCTGGGCATATTCAGCCGCAGATTTCCCCGAACAGTATCCAGAAGATATCGCCCAAGCTGCATTGTGACTACCACCACCAGTAAAGCCACCACAAATTAATTGTCGTGTGGCAGCATCACCAGCAGCATAAAGTCCCTGGACTGAAGTAGCGCAGGTATGATCGACAATCCGAATTCCACCCGTACCGCGCACTGTTCCTTCCAAGCGCAAAGTCACGGGGAAGCGTTGAGTAAATGGATCGATACCTGCGCGATCGAGAGGTAAGAAGAAATTAGGCTGTGCTTTCCGCATATGCGATCGCATATCTTCAGTCGCTTGATCTAAGATGGCATAGACTGGTTGTGTCAACAAAGTTTGAGCAATAACCGAACGTCCTCTTTGCGAACCTGCACCAGGTATTGGTGTACCATCTTCATAAGTAAAAGTTGCCCAATTATAAAACAAAGTTTTAGTAACGGAAGAAAAGGCGGGAGAGATGCCGTAAGCGTTGGAAAACTCCATCCCCGACATCTCAACACCCGCTTCTGCTGCCATGAGGTATCCATCCCCCGTCAACACATTGCAACCGAGTGCCTTGCTCAAAAAAGCACAACCACCAGTCGCAATGATTACTGCACCTGCACGTACAACCCATTTTTCACTTTTCTGACGGTTAACCCCCGTTGCCCCAGCAACTGCGCCTTCGGCATCTACCAATAGTTGCAAAGCTGGGCTATGGTCTAAAATTGTTACCCCAGCCCGTTTGATTTGCTTCCGCATGATTGCCATATATTCAGGTCCCTGTAGACTGCGGCGATAGGGTTTTCCCTCTTCATCCACAGGAAAGGGATAACCCCATTCTGCTAATAGGTTGACGTTGGTATAAGTCTGATTTAATACTTGCTGCATCCAGTCCCGGTTGGATAGAAATCCTCCCAAAGCTTCTCGACTCACCATTGCAGCTTCCCTAGCTTCAGAATCGGGTGGTACATACCATACACCATTACCCGATGCTGCTGCACATCCACTAGTACCGCAGTAGCCTTTGTCAACTAACACAACTCTTGCGCCAGCAGATGCAGCACTCCAAGCAGCCCAAGTACCAGCCGGACCACCGCCAATGATTAATACATCACAGACTAAGCTTTGGTCAAAATCGGTGGCAAATGAATTAAGCGAATATAACTGGTAATTACTCATCGAATCCCTCTGTAGTAATATCAATGCTTGCGTATAACAGAAAAATCTTCACTTTTGTTGGGTGCGATCGCGCTAATTGCTGACTGCATTGAATTATGGATGCAATGTGCCAGCATCGTTAGTTAACTGGCATCTGGGATATTTAATCTACAGATTTCAACTACGGTTTCTTGGTCAAATTACCGTATTTTACATCTAAAAAAGCTTTGCACACTTTTCCAAAAAAATCAAGAGGATTGTTAAGTAAAATTAAGTCTTAGCGAAAAAGCCTGAAATACAACCAAAAACTAGTTTTTAGGGGCTTTCCGTGCTAATTGGCGCATCAAGCACAAAAAACCGCCTAAAAAAGCGGTAAAATTTCTAATATTTTTGAATTTTCAAATTAATTAAGGTGCAGGATTGGGATAACGTGTATGAACTGCGTCTAACTCTGCTAAAATCTCTTGGGTGAGAATTACATTCACACTATCAGTATTTTCTTGTAGTTGTTGTAAGGATGTCGCACCAATAATTGTGCTACTGACAAACCAGCGACTGTTAACAAAAGCCAAAGCTAATTGTGTAGGCTTCAAGTTATATTTTTTGGCAATTTCTACGTATGCTGCTACAGCTTCCTTGACATTTGGTTTGAGATAACGTTGTCCAAAACCTTGAAATAGAGACAATCGTGTATTTTCTGGTTTTTTATCATCTGTGTACTTTCCAGATAACAAACCAAATCCAAGGGGACTATAAGCGAGTAAGCCAACATTTGTGTAACGAGAAACTTCCGCTAAAGCTGAATCAAATACGCGATTCAGCAAGTTATAAGCATTTTGAATCGAGATAACTTTGGGTAATCCTAGCTGTTTGGCGATATGAACAAACTCACTAACTCCCCAAGGTGTCTCATTACTCAAACCCAGATAGCGAATTTTCCCGGCTTTGATGACATCTGCAAATGCCTCTAATTGTTCGGCAATACTGATAGCTTCACGTTCAAAATCAGGTTTATACTCTGTCTGCCCGAAGGTGGGAACATAGCGTTCGGGCCAGTGAATTTGATATAAGTCGATATAATCTGTTTGCAATCGCTTCAGGCTATCATCTACTGCTTGCTTGATATTATTACTATCAACTTTGATGTTTCCTCCGCGCAGCCATTTAAAAGGACGACCGGGACCCGCAATTTTTGTGGCAATAATCAGGCGATGTCGGGACGACAACGCTCCGCGAACGCGTTCCTGTTTTTTCAACCATTCCCCAATGTAAGCTTCCGTTTTTCCTTGGGTTTCACCACGGGGGGGTACTGGGTACATCTCCGCAGTATCAATAAAATTGATTCCTTGAGCAACAGCATAATCTAACTGTTGATGTGCCTCCTCAATGCTATTCTGCTGTCCATAAGTCATGGTTCCCAGACAAATTTCGGAAACCTTGAGGTCACTTTCACCAAGTTGATTGTATTTCATATTCTGGAATTAATTCTTTTGATTACTTTTAGCAAAAAAAGTAGCACAACGGCAATTTTATTAAAAATACACTAAATCTACCGAATTATCGGAGTTATTTTTTGGAAAAGGTATATTACCAGATATTATTCCTTAACACAAGCTTTTCCTCCTAATTTTAAATTATGTATAGTATGTAGCTAGAAATACTCAACTCATACAGTTTGTATGAAATACTTCTATCTAGTAAGATTAATCTGCACTATTTTGACCGAGTTTTCGTAGATTATTAATTAGGTAGTTTGATCATTGCCCTAAAATCATTTTCTCTTGCCTATTTTTGTTATTAGGAAGGGATAGTTTTGATGATGACCAGATACGAAGCTGGAATCAGAATGGCGATAAAGTGCAAAATTGAAGCTTTTACCTCATTGGTAATAAAATTTTTCTTTTTTATCCAATGTCATCCGACAGATACATGTAGAAGTACAGAGGATTTCTACTAGACCGAATTGTGTGTTCTATGAAAATGAAAAAAGAGTTTAAGAATTTTTTGTTTACTTTCCCAATGTTTTTAATGCTGTTTTTCTTAGCAACCAGCGTGAAAAGTCTTGCTGAAGAAAAAGTAGGAGAGAGGGAGAAAGGGGGAGAAATATTACCTGAATTACTACCTTTAAACGAAACTGCGTTTGAGACTAATTTCATAGCAAATTCTACTTTACCGAATGTAAAATTAGCGCCAGTCAGTCAGATAATTACTCAAAACACACCGGAAACACCAACCGTTGAACCAGTCAACGAGTCACCAGTGACATCGGTATCGGAACTTTCAGATATACAGCCTACAGACTGGGCATTTCAAGCGCTTCAATCTTTAGTTGAGCGGTATGGATGTATAGCAGGCTATCCTGACAGCAAATATCGAGGAAATCGTGCCTTAACGCGGTACGAATTTGCAGCAGGATTGAATGCTTGCTTAGACCAAGTAACGAAATTGATTGCAACATCAACAGCTAATCTTGCCGCAAAAGAAGATTTAGTAACTTTACAACGCTTATCAGAGGAATTTCGCCCAGAACTTGCTCAATTACGGGGAAGATTAGATAGTTTAGAAGCGCGATCGGCACAAGTCGAGGCAAATGAGTTTTCAACTACAACCAAATTGGTGGGTGATGCCATATTTGTGGCAGCTGATACTTTTGGCGACAGGGCAAATAATAGACCTGCTAACGATACTGAAGATGAGACTAACACCTTGCTTTCGTACCGTGCTAAACTTACCCTTCAAACCAGCTTTACTGGTAAAGACCAACTGACAACTAGTTTACGAGCAGATAATATCCCCAACTTGGCAAGCAGTACGGGAACCCACATGACCCGTTTATCCCTTGATGGATCTGCTAATTATCCCAGTGGTAGTCTTTATCTAGAAAACCTTTACTATCGTTTCCCTGTAGGCAAAAACGCTAATGTTTGGATTGGTACTAGAACGCTTAACTTTCCTCTTTGGGTACCGACACTCAACGCTTTAAATGGTAATCCTTTACAAGGTGGTTTCTCCCGCTTTGGACAGTTTAACCCGACAGTGTACCGTCCTGGTTTCGATGGTGCAGGTGCAGCTTTAACATATAAATTTAGCGATCGCCTACAAGTGCATTTAAGTTATATAGCGGATAACTTTTTTGCAAATCGACCGGAAAATGGAGTTTTTAATAATAGTTCGCAAGCAGCGATCGCGCAACTTACTTTCACACCCAGTAAACAATTTGATTTAGGTCTGACATATACCCGCAAATACTATCCTACCAACTCCGGTAATAACCTCACTGGTGGGACAGGTAGCGCTTTTGCCAGAAATCCTTTCGGACAACTTGCCACTACATCTGATAATTTCGGCGTAGAATTCAACTGGAAAGCCAGCCAACGTTTTAATTTTGGAGGTTGGTTTGGTTACACACTTGCACATCAAGAAGTCGGTGCTGATAACGATGCCACAATTATCAATGGTGCTCTAACCTTTAGCTTTCCAGATTTATTTAAAGAAGGTAACCTGGGTGGAATTACTGTAGGAGTCCCACCCAAAGTTACTAATAACGAATTTCAAGTTGCTGGACAGCGACGAGAAGACAAAGATACATCCTTACACATCGAAACTTTCTATCGTTTTCGGATGAGTGATAACATCAGCGTCACTCCAATTTTCTATTTGATTACCAAGCCAGAACATAATGATGCAAATGACCCAATCTGGGTAGGTGTTCTCCGCACGACCTTTACTTTCTAAGAGAGTTAACCTTTTTTTGTCTACATACTACGCCAAGTCAATCAAGTTAATGTACTATAAAATTAGGAGAATAAATTTTCATGATTAGCTTAATTTTTCAGCGATTTATTGCAGCGTTGAAGAGATTCGGAGTTTCTCAAGTTGCGAATAAAAATAAGATACTCTCGGTTGTACCTGTTCCCATCACTGGGGCTTTTATTACTGGCTTATGTCTCAGCGTCTTATTTGCCGCTTGCACAGCCAACAATGCAAGCAATACTACTGCTGTATCTACTAATAATTCAACTCAAGCCAAGGCATCAGTAGTTAGATTTGGTTATCAAAAAGCAGCAATTATTATTAAGGCTAAAGGAGTATTAGAAAAGCGTTTACAACCTGAAGGAAAATCTGTACAGTGGATTGAATTCCCTGCTGGACCACAGCTTTTAGAAGCAATGAATGTAGGCAGTATTGACTTTGGACATACAGGAGAAACCCCACCGATTTTTGCCCAAGCAGCAGGAGCATCTATCGCTTATATTGCCGGAATCGCTGCTAATCCTCCCGGTCAAGCTATTCTTGTCCCTCAAAACTCCAAAATCAAAACAATAGCTGATTTAAAAGGCAAAAAAATTGCTGTTCAAAAAGCTTCTAGCGCTCATTATTTATTAGTACAAATTTTGGAAAAAGCAGGATTGCAATACACTGATATTCAACCTGTATTTTTGCCCCCGGCTGATGCTCGTGCTGCTTTTCTTAAAGGTAGTATTGATGGTTGGGCAATTTGGGACCCCTTTTATGCTGCTGCGGAACAATCAATTAATGCTCGTGTTTTAATTACTGGTGAAGGCATTTCTAAACAAGGTGGCTATTATTTAGCTAGTCGTAAATTTGCAACGGAAAATTCTGAGACAATTAAGGCAATATTAGAGGAAATTAAAAATTTAGAGGATTGGTCTGATAAACATCGGGATGAGGTAGCAGCAACACTCTCGCCTGTATTAGGAATTGATTTAGAAACAATGAAAAAGGCAACTCAAAGAAAGAATTTTGGAGTTGTGCCAATTGATGATAATTTAATTAATCTTCAGCAACAAGTCGCTGATAAATTCTACGATTTGAAATTGCTACCCAAGCAGATTAATGTGAAACAAGCCATGCTGTCACCAGAGCAATATGCTGCTTTTTCACCGAAAATATAAGAATTATTGAATAGGGCATGGGAAACCAGTCCCGTGAAAAGGGTTTCCCAACAGTCACGCGACTGGAGTCATGGGGAATGGGAATATGATGTATAAGACAAGAATAATTACCAATCCCCAACAACTAACAAAAAATTATGACCAATTTTTCCGAGTTGCTTAATCATCGTTATGGCATTAACGCCATTAATACAGATATACCTGGGAATGACTGTATTAGTTCTCTTTTATCTCACCGTTCGATTCGTGCTTACAAGAGCGATGCTTTACCAGCAGGAACTCTAGAAACGCTAGTTGCAGCAGCGCAGTCAGCGTCTACTTCCTCGAATCTCCAGACGTGGAGTGTAGTAGCGGTTGAAGATGCAAACCGTAAGGAAAAGTTATCACAATTAGCTAGTAATCAAGCGCATATTCGTCAATGTCCTTTATTTCTCGTGTGGTTAGCAGATTTAGCCAGACTGACTCACGTTGCAGAAAGTCGCGGATTACCCCATGAAGGATTAGATTATCTGGAAATGTTCTTAATGGCAGCCATAGATGCAGCGTTAGCAGCGCAAAATGCTGTGGTAGCAGCGGAATCTCTTGGTTTGGGAACTGTGTATATTGGTGCGATGCGTAACGACCCGGAAGGTGTAGCGGAGGTTTTAAGCTTACCACCTCATGTGTTTGCAGTTTTTGGGTTGTGTGTGGGTTATGCAGATTCCGCAGTAGAAACAGCAATTAAACCACGCTTACCCCAAGCAGCAGTGTTGCATCGGGAAACTTATAAATTAACAGAACAAGATGAGGATATCTCTTTCTATAACCAAGTAATGAAAGACTTCTACAATTCGCAACAAATGAATATTCCCGGTGATTGGGCAGAACATTCTGCTAAAAGAGTAGCGTTTGCTAAATCTTTATCAGGACGCGATCGCTTGCGGTCAGCTTTGCAGAATTTGGGGTTTGAATTACGTTGATGATTAACATTTTCCCCTTTACCCCTTTCCATGCAACCCTTCTTCATAAAAAGATACTTGCCTTTTTTGGCTAACTGTGTGAAACTACTAGAAATAAATTTACTATATTCCGACCAATTTACCGTAGATTTAAAAACGAGTTTTGATGGCTGCATGGATGAGATCAAAGCCAGAGTTATCAGAGGTACGGACTGCATATATATAGATATATAAGGAGATTTTCGGTATGAAACATCAAGCGCGTGGAATGCATTTAAAACTCCAAGGACTACGAAAGTCCTTTGCGGGGAAAACAGTTTTGCAAGATGTGAGTTTAGATATTCAGCCAGGGGAATTTGTCGCCATTGTTGGTCGGAGTGGATGTGGTAAGAGTACGATGCTGCGCTTGGTTGCAGGACTAGATGCTCCCAGTGCAGGTGATGTATTCTTAAATGATAAGATTTCGCATCATCGTATTAACCCAAGTATTCGGATGATGTTCCAAGATGCGCGGTTGCTACCTTGGGAACGAGTACTAGCAAATGTAGAGTTAGGCTTAAGCCATTCAAGCTCAAAAGTGTATGAACGGCAAACCGCTCTGCAAGTCTTGCGTGCTGTGGGGCTGGAAGACAGAGCGAATGAATGGCCCGCCGTTCTCTCTGGTGGACAACGCCAACGGGTAGCTTTAGCAAGAGCCTTGGCAAGTCAACCTGCTTTGTTGCTGCTGGATGAACCATTGGGAGCATTGGATGCGCTAACGCGAATTGAAATGCAGCAACTACTTGAGAAATTATGGCAAGAGCAAGGATTTACAGCATTGCTGATTACCCATGATGTGGAAGAAGCTGTTGTACTGGCAGACCGAGTGGTATTAATTGAAAACGGTCAGATAGGCTTAAATTTACAGATTAATCTTCCACGTCCGCGAGTTAGGGGAGATGCGGTGTTAGCTACTACAGTGGAGAGGATTTTACGCCGGGTGATGGGTAAGAGCGATCGCCTGCAAGAGCTAGAGCCAGAACATTCATATTTATTGAATTCAGCTAGTACATAGATTCCCAATATTTAGAGAAAGTTTATGGAATGCGTGCTATTAGCCTAGGACTGCAAGTCCTAAGCGAGATAAAAGGCTAATGCAAGATGTGGATAAATAAATATTGATGAATAACTAACAAAAAGCAAGAGGAAATAAGAGCAATGGTGCAACTATTAGTTAAAGAATCAAAAGATTGGGTTGAAATTGCCTCTTCTGTTTTCCAAGAACTTTCCCAAACCGCAGTAGAACGCGATATCAAAGCAGGAATTCCAGACTTAGAAATACGACAACTGCGTGAAAGTGGTTTACTTACCCTAATAGTACCAAAAGCCTACGGTGGTGTTGGCGCAACTTGGATAGAAGCTTTAAAAATTGTTCAACAACTATCTCAAGCTGATGGTTCTATTGGGCAATTGTATGGCAATCATTTAAATTTAGTTGCCTTGGGTCACGTTTCCGGAACCCCAGAACAAAAAGATAGATACTATCGAGAAACTGCCCAGAAAAACTTATTTTGGGCAAACGCTATCAACACGCGAGATACACGCTTAAAAATCGCTCCAGAAAATGAAGATTTCCGCGTTAATGGCGTTAAAAGCTTCGGCACGGGTATAGCTTCCGCCGATTTACGGGTATTCTCTGCTGTGCAAGACGGTGTAGAATACCCTTTATTATTTGTGATTCCCAAAGACCGTTCTGGTGTAGTTTCTAATCAGGATTGGGATAACATTGGGCAACGACGAACCGATAGCGATACATTTACATTTCACGATGTTTTAGTGAAAAAAGATGAAATTTTGGGATATCCTCATCCTCCTGATAGTGCTTTTAGTACATTTTTGGGAATCATCGCTCAACTAACAAAAACTTATGTGTATTTAGGAATTACCCAAGGGGCATTTACAGCCGCTAAAGAATACACTACAACTATTTCTAAACCCTGGATTACATCAGGGGTAGAAAGTGCAGCCAAAGACCCTTATATTTTGCATCACTACGGTGAATTGTGGACAGAACTGCAAGCTGCTATACTGTTAGCTGACCAAGCTGCTGTGAAAGTACAACAAGCTTGGGAAAAGGATATTGACCTGACTATTGAAGAAAGAGGAGAAGTAGCGATGCCTGCGGCGGGCTTCGCCAACGCTGTTTTCTCTGCCAAAGCATTTGCCAGCAAAACCGGGTTAAATATCACCAACCGCATTTTTGAACTCATGGGAACTCGGTCAACTGCTACTAAATATGGTTTTGACCGTTATTGGCGGGATTTACGCACCTTCACCCTTCACGATCCCGTAGATTACAAATTCAAAGATATAGGTAATTGGGTACTTAACCAAGAATTCCCACTTATTACCCAATACTCTTAAATGACAAGTTTTTCCCTTTAAGTTTTGCCTTAGTTATCCTCTGAACTGGCAAATTCATAAGGTGGGTAATTCCCACCTTATTTCCTCAATCATAAGAAAAACTTCTTCGCTAATCTAGGACTTACGCAAGAAGTCTTTAAAACTCTTATTACTTCTCTTCTCTTGTCGGAGACGCTGCGCGAATAAAGTTAATTTCCTCATAATTTTGCGTAATTATTCTAATAATTACCATTTAGCACAGCATTCCACAGCAATGTTATGCATCATCTACCTGTAGTGTATTTTTCTACTTCACTATATTTAAAGACAAAAAAATATGAAATTCGATTCCTCTTCCGAGCAAGTTTCCCCAACAGATGCACAAGCGGACAGCGAAATTAATAATTCTAGCCAGAAAACATCCAAGGTTAAACAGCATCGTTTAACTAGCCCCAGCAGACGCTCTTTTTTGGTTCATACTGGTATATTTACAGCCACTACCGTTGTGACGGGAGTTGTGGGTTCCACTTTATCCACCAAGAAAGGCAGTGGTGTGGTGCAGGCACAGGAAGGTGTGCGGCAGAACTATAATGCATTTCGTGAGAAAGCCTATCGAATTCGTGTTGCTGCGGCAGAGGCTAATCGGGCAATTCCTATTCCTGGGCATCCGACCAATGGTGATGAGAAGCGGTATCCTAATAAAATCGCCACTGACACTAGGGGACTGCCTCACGATGAGCGGGGTGAAGTCAAACTGGATGCCTACAATTCTCTGATTCAAGCTTTAAGATCCGGCAATCCTAATGACTATGAAAACATCATTCTCGGTGGTGGAAGAAAGCTAGTTAATCCTCAAGGTCCATTGGCAATCAGCCTAGAAGGATATAATGCTTCGCAAGTAGCAATTCCACCAGCACCGACTTTAGATAGTGCAGAACAAGCAGCTGAAGCAGTAGAACTTTACTGGCAAGCCTTACTTCGTGATGTACCTTTTACAGAGTTCCAAAACAATACTAGCAATCCCAAGGTTCTGGCTGCTGTCGAAGATTTGAACAAGCTTTCAGGATACACTGGACCTAAACAGAATGGTCAAATCACGCCTGAGATTCTGTTTCGCGGTACTGTTACCTATGTCGGTCAGTCCAATAATTCATACAGGTCAGCACGACACTTCATTCCTCCAGGAGTGGATATAGGTCCTTATATCTCACAGTTTTTACTATTAAATGTTCCTTTTGGCACTCAATATGTTTCTCCCCTGATTCGTACTGCCCTTCCTGGTAACGATTTTCTCATCGATTTTCAGGAATGGTTGACTGTCCAAAATGGTGGTAGCTCTGGCAAATCGATTAAGTACGATCCACAGCGCCGTTATATCTTCAATGGTCGGGATTTAGGTGAGTTTTCCCATATTGGCGGAGCTTTATTCTTGGGAGCATCGTTGATTCTCAGTAACGGCACTAACGTGAACGAGCCTTTAGGCAGTGGTATTGGTGCCCCTTTAAATCCAGGCAATCCCTACGTCAAATCTAAGACTCAACAAGGTTCTGCTGCTACATTTGCCGTCGCATATCTGCAAGGCTTGCTTCCTCTGGCAACCTCACGGGCGATTAGAGCTAGTTACTGGCAAAAGTGGTATGTACACCGCCGTCTGCGACCGGAGGCATTTGCTGGACTAGTCTACAACAACATTGTCAATAAAACTGAATATCCGATTAATGATGAGTTTTTGAAGTCGCGAGCTTTGGCTGATATCTTCAGCACCTACGGGAGTTATTTATTGCCTCATGGATACCCAGAAGGCGCACCAACACATCCCTCTTACAGTGGAGGTGCTGCTTCTATTGCTGGTGTAAATGTCACTTTGTTGAAGGCGTTTTTTGACGAGAACTTTGTCATCCCCAATCCGGTGATACCTGACCCCAATGACCCCACAAAGGTAATTCCCTACAATGGAGAACCACTTACAGTGGGAGGTGAGTTGAATAAGCTGGCAGTTAACTATACCCTTGGTCGCAACAACGGCGGAATCCATTGGCGCTCAGATGGTTCAGCTGCATTAGCTTTAGGCGAAGAAATTGCTATCAGCATTCTCAAAGACGAAAGGCTAACATTCAACGAGCAATTCGATGGTTATACGTTCACTAAATTTGACGGCACAACGATTACAGTTTGAATTTGTTTGTATCTGAATTGTCAACAATTCAGATACAAACAAGTAAGTTTCTAACCCTTTAGTTATTTGTAATTTTTGTCATCATCTAATGCAAGATTTAAAAGCTAAGTTTGAATCCTGGAAACGTAAACGAATCACTCGTCGTTCGGCGTTATTTGCCCTTGGCTACAGTTTAGTTTTATCTACTACAATGTTCAGTTGCAGGACACCAGAAAATAATACTCAGAAACAAGCAGCTTCATCTACATCTGATACTACCAATACAGCTAGTACATCTACATCTGGTAGTAGCAACAAAGTAGTCAGAATTGTCCGTTCTAAACAGCTTACTGCTTTAGCAGTTTTAGAAAAGCAAGGCAATTTGGATAAAAAATTAGAATCCCTTGGATATAAAGTAGAATGGCCCGAATTTGCTGCGGGACCGCAACAATTAGAAGCCCTAAATGCAAACGGGCTTGATATTGCCTCCACCGCAGAATCACCCCCTGTATTTGCCCAAGCAGCCGGAACCGATCTTGTATATCTAGCTGTTAATTCCACTGATGGTCAAGCAGTTTCGCTTTTAGTTCCTGTAAACTCTTCTATTAAAAGTGTCAAAGATTTGAAAGGTAAAAAAGTCGCTTTTCAAAAAGCATCTATCGGTCATTACCTTCTACTCAGAGCTTTAGAAAAAGAAGGGCTAAAACTCACTGATATAACTTCAGTTTACCTACCACCACCAGATGCTAGTGCGGCATTTAGTCAAGGTAAAGTGGATGCTTGGTTTATCTGGGAACCATTTGTCACTAGAAATGAGCAAAATAAAATCGGTCGTGTTTTAATAGATGGTAGTAATGGTTTGCGAGATACTAACAACTTTTACACCACATCACGCAAATTTTATCAAGAAAATCCAGAAGTAATTAAAGTCTTTTTAGACGAACTACAGAAAGCACAAGTTTGGTCGAAACAACACCCGAAAGAAATAGCCGAACTACTTGCACCTGTGACGCAATTGGATATAGCCACTTTAGAGAAAATGCACACCAAGTATGATTTTGCATTAGTACCAATTACCGATAAAATCATTACAAAGCAACAGGAAGTGGCAGATAAATGGTATAGCTTAAAACTCATACCCAAAAAGGTGAATGTTAGAGACGGGTTTTTGTCACCTGAAGAATATGCCAAAATTACACCTCAAGAAGTCCTAGCTAAACAGTAAATGCAAGGTGTAAGCTGTCGCGTCTACAAGTTGCACCATTTTAATTATAAATAAAACCTGCAAACCCTCTCCCCTGCTAGAAAGCCCCCTGCTAGAGTGCGGTCTCAATGTGCAAATTAAATGCTTAACAGCTTAGTAAGCGTTTTCAGGCTGAAATCAAGGACTAAAGTCCTTACTACCATACAAATTTAGGATTTTGAAAATATGACGACAATTACGACTTATGACCCAACTTTATTTGAAGGTGCAGCTTGGTACTATGCGCGTTACAGACCCCAGTATCCACCTATTTTATTTGATTTGCTGACAGAGAAATTTCAACTCAATGGTAAAGGAAGACTCTTAGACCTGGGTTGTGGTGCAGGGTTAATTGCAATTCCCCTGTGGCATCATTTTCAAGAAGTCATCGGTTTAGATCCCGATCCAGATATGCTCCAAGAAGCACAACAGCAAGCATTAGCAGTGGGAGCAACAAATATTAGTTGGGTATTAGAACGAGCAGAAAATATCTCTCCTGCTGCTGGTAAATTCAAGCTAGTGACAATTGGTAGGGCTTTTCATTGGATGCAGCGAGAATTGGTACTAGAACGTATATACGACTTACTTTCTAGCGATGGTGGTATTGCTATTATCAAAACCTATGAAGACCCCTGGAATAGTGATCATCCGTGGAAAAAAACAGCTATTTCAGTTGTTAAACGTTGGTTGGGTGAACAGCGTCGCACAGGTCAAGGTGGTAACGGTGTATGGCAACCTTTAGCAGTTTCTCATGAAGAAATATTAGCTAAATCGCCCTTTCCGCGTCAAGCTAATTATGAAGTAAAATATAAAAAAGCTTGGACAATTGATAGTTACATTGGCTATCTTTATTCTACAGCTTTTTGTCTCCCATCTTTTGTAGGAGAAAACCGCAATAAGTTTGAGGCTGATTTAAGAGAATCTCTTTTACAGATAGAGCCTTCAGGAACATTTACAGAAGAATTGCCTATTACCGTAATTGCTGCTTGGAAAAGTTAGTTTTACCCAGTTCCAGCAGCTTTGTAAACATCATTCATAAATATCACATCATACTATGAAAACTGTCTCCTCTAGTTCTAATAAGTTTTTATCAAGGCAGACGATGAAAAAGCATAAGTTAAAATTAAAATTATTAAAAAATCGCCATGTTCAGTCCTTAATTCCTTGGTTAGTACCTCTGGTGATAATTGTCTTGTGGCAGCTATTCTCTTCTATAGGTTTAATTCCAATCCGGATTTTACCTGCACCTTTAAGTGTTTTGGGTGCTGCTATTAATTTAGCGAAGACAGGGGAACTATTTAGAAATATTAGTATTAGTGCCACAAGGGCAATTTCTGGATTTTTAATTGGGGGAAGTATTGGGTTTATCTTGGGTTTACTTAATGGCATCTCTCCCCTTGCAGAAAAGTTGTTAGATACTTCTATTCAAATGCTGCGTAATATTCCTAATTTGGCATTAATTCCCTTGGTTATTTTGTGGTTTGGCATTGGGGATGAAGCCAGATTATTTCTTGTATCTTTGGGTGTAATGTTTCCCATTTACTTAAATACTTTTCATGGAATTCGTAGCGTTGATCCGGGATTAATTGAGATGGGGAAAGTGTATGGTTTTAGTACCTGGGGTTTATTTTGGCGAATTATTCTTCCTGGGGCATTGTCATCTATTTTGGTGGGTGTCCGTTTTTCGTTGGGTATCATGTGGTTGACACTGATTGTTGCAGAGACAATTGCCGCTGATTCTGGTATTGGTTATATGGCAATGAATGCGAGAGAATTTATGCAAACAGATGTTGTCGTTTTAAGTATTTTAATATACGCATTACTTGGAAAATTAGCGGATACTATTGCTAGAGCTTTGGAAGATTATTGGTTGCAATGGAATCCTAATTATTCAAAAGCTTAGGTAGTTTGATCAAAAATAACTATCGTGATGTTTCGCCCAATCTTTCATCTTGCGCTCCCCGTCCGAGACTTAGAAGAATCTAAGAACTTCTATGTTACCACCTTCGGTGCCAAGGTCGGTCGTGTCCGTGACAAGTGGATCGATATATTCCTCTTTGAAGCTCAGATTACTTTGCACGAACGACCCTCTGAGGTTTTACCGACGGGACAACATGGTGTGCGTCACTTCGGTGCGATTTTGGCGTGGCATGATTGGCAGGCTCTTGCAAATCGTCTTGATGAAATGAGGGTTCAGTTCAAGGTAAAGCCAAATGTTTCTGGTGTGGATACCGACGCAGAGCAAGCGAAAATGCTATTAAGCGATCCGAGTGGAAATGCGATCGAAGTAAAGGCATATAGAAATCTATCTGTCGCCTTAGAAATGGAATTGCAAGAGTGTTCAGCAAGCGAGGTTTAACCTAACCTAATGTGGGGCACACGTCCATACGGCATTAAGGAAGAATGATTCAAGGAATTAGCCATATCACATTCATTGTGAGCGACTTGGAGAAAATGACGAAATTTCTTACATCGATATTTGATGCTGAGGAAATTTATTCCAGTGGTGAGCAAACTTTCTCCATCTCAAAAGAAAAATTCTTCCTCATAAACGGCTTATGGATTGCCATCATGGAAGGAAAGTCTTTGCCAGAAAAAACTTATAATCATGTAGCTTTTAAAATCACTGAAGAGGACTATGAAATCTACGCTGCGAGAGTTAAGAGTCTTGAGTTAGAAGTAAAGAAAGGTCGAAGTCGTGTAAAAGAAGAAGGACGTTCCTTATATTTTTACGACTACGACAATCATTTGTTTGAGTTACATACAGGAACTCTAAATCAACGCTTACAAAGATATCGGGACGCGAGTAACAACTGATGCCGTATTTGAGTCGATACTATGAATTGATGCGGGCAGGTGCGACCACATCTGCCTACGGCTTTTGAATTTCGTAAGAACATCGACGACTTCGGGGACGGGATTTGACCAGATCTCATCAAACACAAATTCGCCACGTGTCAAATCAGGAGGAAAAGCGAGGCATTCCTCTTGGAGATTGAATTGAGCATTGATTGTACCTGTGTTTCCACGTGGATCTACACGAACCCAGCGATTAAGACTTGTTAAATAGATTCCGTTGAAACCATGTAAAACCATTCCTTGATAAGGCTCGTTTCGCGTGCAGACTTGATAACAAAAACCAGCAGGAATGCCAACCGCACGCAACATCGCTGCCAACAAATGGCTCTTAGCAAAACAGATACCCGTTCCTGCCTCAAGCACTTCACTAGCCGAACAGGTTACTAAGTCCGAATCAATATCTTTGGAATGGGGAATATTGTCTCGAACCCACTCAAAAAGACATTTGGCTTTTTCAACATCCGAGCGACAGTAATTAGTTACCTCTGCTGCTTTATTTGCTACTGCCGCTACATTCCAGTCGATGATTGGAGTCACACAAAGGTATACATCATGGTTGTCGGATAGTGGTTTCATTAGTTCTTCCACATGACAAGACACCGCTAGGTTAATCCTTAAAGCAGCTTGAGACAAGTACCAATTCTATCTCCAGATATCAGTCCACTTTCATAACTTACGGAGAAGCAAGATCCACGACTTCTCAAACAAGTCGCGGATCTGGGTTTTAATTAAACATCTTGCCAATATGCAACACCTAATAAATAAACAGGTTGCGCTTTTGGTATCTTTAGCTTTGTTATGTCAAGTGCAACTTCAAAGCGCAATTTACTTTTTAAATAAGATTAAGGAAATAGAGAGTCAGGATTGATGTAAATGAGTGACGAATGCTTTCGTTATTACTTACAAATCCTAACTCCCTCGTTTATCTGTCTTAACGCGGAGGCATCTGGGAATTGCTTCTTACTTAGTCCTACTTTCGCCTGAGAGTCGCGCTGACTTAGTTGATATATATTTAAAATCTACGCTATACCGCTCAAGTTACGAGACTATTTAAGATTTAGACAGTAACATACCATAAAAATTTACAATAGGCAAGAAGTTACGTCTAAAGTACGGAGAGGCGGAGAATATTTATTCCCAGTCAGCTTTGACCAGCCCTTGGGGCAAGTCAAACTCAAGTTGTAAAAGCTAAAAAACTAAATACGGTAAATTGATAGACAAACAGTACTTAATTTGTTCAAAGTGTTGCTTTCGCCATTTACCTGTGCAATACTCTTATGATGTCAGACAAAATACGGTAATTTGATATATTTACTGTAGTATTAAAATAATCCGAATTTTGCAGCTACTTTAAATAGGGATTATGCAACTACTTTGGTTTATTCCCACACACGGAGAAGGACGCTATCTCGGTACTGCCATCGGCGGACGGACAGTTAACTTTGATTACTGGCGACAGATTGCTCAAGCGGTGGATCACTTGGGCTTTACAGGTGCTTTATTACCCACAGGGCGTTCTTGTGAAGATGCTTGGGTTTTGGCATCAGCGCTGGTAACGCATACGAAAAAAATGCGGTTTTTGGTAGCAATTCGTCCGGGGTTGATGTCGCCAGGAGTAGCAGCGCGGATGGCGGCAACGTTCGATCGCGTTTCTGGGGGGCGCTTGCTGATTAACGTGGTTACAGGTGGCGATCCGGTAGAATTAGCAGGGGATGGTTTGCACCTTGACCATGACGATCGCTACAAACTCACAGACGAATTTTTAACAGTGTGGCGACAGATAGCTGCAAGTGAAACTGCTAATTTCCAAGGCGATTATCTCAACATCCAAGACGGTAAGCTACTGTTTCCACCCGTGCAGAAACCTTATCCACCTTTGTGGTTTGGCGGTTCTTCACCGATTGCGAAAAGTATTGCCGCCAAACACGTAGATGTGTACTTGACTTGGGGTGAACCACCCGCACAGGTTGCCGAAAAAATTGCCGCAGTCCGTCGGCTGGCTGAAGCCCAAGGACGCACACTTCGGTTTGGTATTCGTTTACATGTGATCGTGCGGGAAACCGAGAGTAAAGCTTGGGATGCGGCAAATGATTTAATTCGCTACGTAGATGAAGAAGCGATCAACCAAGCTAAGAAAGCTTATGCCCGCATGGATTCAGAAGGGCAACGCCGGATGGGAGAATTACATAAAGGTAGTCGAGAAGCTTTGGAAATTAGCCCGAATTTGTGGGCAGGAATTGGTTTAGTGCGCGGTGGTGCGGGAACTGCTTTGGTAGGCGATCCCGATACCGTTGCCAAAAGAATGTTGGAGTATGCAGACTTGGGAATTGAGACTTTTATCTTTTCAGGTTATCCGCATTTAGAAGAAGCCTATCGCGTTGCCGAATTACTCTTTCCGCGTTTACCCTTGGAAAATTTACCTGTTTTAGAACCACAGATGACTAGTCCGTTTGGCGAGGTAGTCGCCAATCGGGAGTTTCCCGAACAAGTCAAAGAAAGAACCCCAGCTACCGTAGATTAACTGAAAAATTATTACCAGGATTTGACAAAATGGCTCATATTTTAGCGATCGCAGGCAGTCCTTCTCATCCTTCCCGAACCTATGGCTTACTTGAGTATGCCGCCAAAATCCTCTCAAAACAGGGTTTCACAGTAGATATCATTTCGGCGCGTGATATCCCTGCTGAGGATTTGGTGTTTGGACGTTACGATAGTCCTGCCTTGGAAAAACCGAAAGCTTTATTAGAAAAAGCTTCGGGTGTGATTATTGCGACACCTATCTACAAAGCTGCATATACAGGTGTCCTGAAAGCCTTTTTGGATTTATTACCGCAGAAAGCCTTAGCAGGAAAAGTCATACTCCCACTTGCTACAGGTGGAACGATCGCTCATTTATTGTCAATTGAATATGCTTTGAAACCTGTGCTGTCAGAATTAGGAGCGCGGCACATACTAAGCACTATTTACACTGTAGACAAGCAAATTCAAATACAGCCAGATGGAAGCATCCAGCTAGATGCAGAAGTTGAGCAGAGGTTACAGGATGTTGTAATTGATTTAGTAAAAGCGATCAATATTTCTCCTGTTACCAAAGAAGTCGCTCACGCTGGTTAGCTCGTAACGTTTCTCCTCTCAATCCTAAGTAGCAGAAGGGTTATTCGTCTCCATCTGCTACTTTTCTCAACAATTGCCAATAAAACGAGTTAGCCTTAGAAATGGTCATTCATTTTTAAAAGTCAAAATTTATACTAGTAATATTAGCGAAATTCTCTGCCAAACTGCTATAAAGTGTAGGCGAAGTTTTCATTTTTTTGTGCGATCGCTACAACATCAGCAGCCCTAATTTTTCTTTGAAAATCTATATAGCCCAGCGACTTATGAAGGAGTATCGCTCAAGCGTGCTTAATTGTAAAGCGTTGAAAAACTAGGTATAAGTTGAAAGGTTCCACTTTTCATCAAGATGGAGAGTCCCAACCAGATTAATATGAAGGGAAAGATTTTCCGACCATAGCGGGTTAGAACCGGAGCCATGAGAGGATTACGAGTCATGTGGTAAGACATAAAACACCACAATCCAACCGTAAAATAGCAAACAAGCAAGATTACGCCCAAACTGGGAAGATTACTACTGGCAAATAACGGCACATAGATTCCAATATTGTTTCCTCCATTGGCAATGGTGACAGCGGAAACGCGGTAAGTTTGGCGATCGCGTAAAATTGCGAATAGCGATTTTTTCTGACGTTGAGGTTTGCCAGCATCTAAGTTAACTGACACATCTTGCACTACTTCTTCATCATTTTCTCGACTCATGAGATGACTGATCCCAATAGCCACTGGAAGAAACCCTAGCAATCCAATCCAGGCTTCTGGAAGAACTAGACCACCAAAGAAACCAGGGAGACTAGCAAATATTAACGTAGTGAATCCCAAAAATTCACCGACAATAACATGCTTGGGACGAAAATGACGATTGACTTTGCCGAAGAAAGCTGTCAAATACAAATTATCATCAAAGGTAGTTGCAAAAGCCACAGAAATCCCAATAAGTGAAGTACCAATTAACCAACTCATATTTGTTGCTCTCAATGATTCAATGTGTGTTGCTCCTAGTCCCTCCCTGTTTTTTCAGGTGAGGGCACATTAGGAGATGCTTTGAGTATTTTGCTTAATATCAGCAGACAGATGATTATGGGAAATTTTGGAGGCGATCGCTATCAAATGAACTGATAATTTTTTTTCTTAGCAAGATACCTTAGCTTTATTTAAAATTAATATTATTCGTTTTTGCTTAAGAACAGCAAATATTCTTTCTTTTTAAAACGATAAATAAAATTGATGAATAACTTAACTATCCCTTTTGACATTGAGGCGAATGATATGACCGCTATTCAGAAAAATATGTCAATCTTAAAGCTTCAAGACTTCTCATCAGACTATTTTGCTGATATGATTGCTGAAAGCTTGAACGCAGATTTCCCGGCTATCCAGCGTCTAGCTGACAAGTGGATTTCAAAAGCGAATCGATTTGACCGCAATGGGGAAGCATTATTTGTTGCCAAAGAAGGCGATCGCATAATCGGTGTTTGTGGTTTGAATATCGATCCCTATGCAAATTCTGCAACTACCGGACGTGTCCGACATCTGTATGTCATGCTTGAGCATCGTCGCAGAAGTATTGGTCGCGCTTTAGTTGAACGAGTTATAGATGAGGCAAGCTTGAACTTCGATCACCTTCATCTACGCACCCATAGTAATGTCGCTGATCAGTTCTATCGCGCGATTGGTTTTACTTCACATTACGGCGATGAATACTGTACTCATACGCTTGAATTAATTCGACAATGCATTTAATGCCTTAAATATCAACTCATTCAAGGAAATTTAAATTATAATTTTCTCCTTCATCTGTGAGGCTGCAAAACGTCGCTTTTTTGGGCATTTTATTCTGGTTTGCGTGCAATGAATGCTGCATGAGCTTTTGGCAGAGAATATTTACCATAACTACGCATCGTTTGAACTTGAAAGCCGACTTGACCAAGTTCTCTGGCAATATCTGTCGCTTTGTATAACCGCAGGTGGTGTACTTCGTCATCCCGTCTGTAGTATTCTCCCACCTTCCTAAAGCTGATAATTCGACGGGTTAACGTTTCTTGCTCTGGATTTTCCTGCTTCTCGACGAGTACCACCCAATCTTTTCCTTCAGTAAATCCTTTAGCTGTTCCTTCTGTGACCTGTCCTGGTTCTGCAATGTCGAAGATGAATAGACCTCCAGGGATTAAGGCACTATATATACGATGAACCAGATGAATTAGGGAAGAGCGATCGCTATCTGGATCAAACAGATAGTTAAGGCATTCACCGATTGACGTAACGGCATTGCACTGCGGAATATCAGCCTTGAACAGTGAAAGAGCGCGAAACTCAGCATTTGGCACTTTTGTTCGTGCGATCGCAATCATTGACTCAGAAATATCAATTCCAAGAACTTGGTAGTCAGCTTTTACAAACTGTTGCGCCGATAATCCGCTCCCGCAACCTAAGTCTACTACCAATCCTTGTTGTATCTTGTTTTGAGCCAGAATTTCCAATATGCCAGGAGCAGACTTGAGAGCATAGTCGTGGAAACCGACATCATGAATAAATGCGAGGTCTTCTTTGTAATACTCTTGCATGATTTCAAGACGGTATTTTATTTATGCTTCATTGTAAAAAAAATAAGCTCTTGACTTCCACAGAATATATGAGAAGCTAATAATTAGATAACCTAAATATACTATCAAGGAAGTGCATCCTACTCGTGACGAAACTGACAGGAAAAGCCGATCGCTTGGAAATGCCTGCCAACTTTCCGAAATCGGTCATATTGGAAACCCAGGAACTCACGCGCAGATTTGATAAGTTCACTGCCGTTGATGCCCTAAATATTTCTGTCACATCTGGAGAAGTATTTGGCTTGCTCGGTCCGAATGGGGCAGGTAAAAGTACAGTCATCAAGATGTTGACAACGCTACTACCAGCAAGTGCTGGACGGGCAGCTATAGCTGGCTATGATGTAACTCATCAGCAAGATGCTGTGAGAAAAGTCATCGGTTATGTACCCCAAGCTCTTTCTGCTGATGGCAGTCTCACAGGCTATGAAAATCTCTTAATCTTTGCCAAGCTGTATGACATTCCCTCTAAACAACGCAGAGAGCGCATCCGTGATGTGCTGGCGTTTATGGGTTTGGAAGAAGCAAGCGATCGCCTGGTGAGAAATTACTCTGGTGGGATGATTCGCAAGCTAGAAATTGCCCAATCCATCTTGCATCGACCCCAAATTATGTTTCTCGATGAGCCCTTCGGGTTCGCCACTTCCTTCAAGTCGGGGAACCCGCCCAACGGAGTGGCTCACCAACAGTCGGACTCGATCCGGTTGCTCGTAGCCAAGTATGGAATCTTGTGGAGGAACTTCGTGCAGATTACGGCACAACCATATTTTTAACTACTCATTTTTTAGAAGAAGCTGATAGTTTGTGTAATCGGGTAGCAATTATGAATCGGGGTAAGGTGATTGCAACTGGCACACCCACAGATTTAAAAGCTGCTTTAGGTACAAACGCTACCTTAGATGATGTCTTTATCCACTATACAGGGGACGAATTAGCGTCAGGAGTTAGTTATCGTGACACAGCAAAAACCAGACGTAACGCTCGACGGTTGGGTTGAACCACGACGATTACGACGAGAAAATTTTATTTATGCGATCGCCCAACTAATTAGCAAAACTCTTGTTTTAGCTGAACTAGAAGTACGTAAACTTCGCCACGATCCCAGCGATTTAATCATCCGAAGTGTACAGCCTGCATTATGGCTATTAGTCTTTGGACAAGTTTTCACCCGAACTCGCGCTATTCCTACAGGGAACTTATCTTATTTAGACTTTATGACTCCCGGTATTTTAGCTCAAAGCGTGCTGTTTGTAGCAATTTTCACTGGGGGTATGACGCTGATTTGGGAGCGAGATTTAGGAATTGTGCAAAAACTGCTGGCTAGTCCCGTACCTCGTGCGGCAATGGTGTTGGGTAAAGCCGTCGGTTGTGGAGTAAGGTGCTTACCACAGATAGTAATTATTTACGGATTGGCAATACTTTTAGGTGTCAAAATTAATCTCAATTTCTTAGCTTTTCTTCAAGTATTGGTAATTGTTGTTTTAGGGGCAGGTTGTTTTTGTGTTTTTTCACTCATCATTGGCTGTCTGGTAAAAAGCCGAGAACAGTTTACAGGACTCGGACAATTAATGACTATGCCGTTGTTTTTTGCCAGCAACGCCATTTATCCCATCTCCCTGATGCCAAAATGGTTGCAGATAATTTCCCACATCAATCCCTTAACTTATCAAGTTGATGCCTTACGAGGTACAATGATAGCGAATAGCTCCAGTCTTTATGGATATGGTCTGGACTGTACAATTCTCTTGTTAACATTAATAGGCTTGACTATCATCTGTGGACGACTTTATCCACGGGTGGCGATGTAACCGTAACCAGGAGAAAAACAGTTGATGAAGCTCGGTAAACCCTCTGAAGAATGTGCCGTTAAAGTAATGGATACGGTTCCCTTATTAATGCGGTTTATCCGAGCGGATATGCGTGAGAATAGTGTTGCGTCTCTATCTATACCGCAATTGCGCTCGATGCTATTCATCAAACGCAATCCAGGAGCGTCTTTATCGGAAGTTGCGGAACATTTAGGTGTAACTTGTGCTACTGCTTCTACAACTACAGAACGGCTAGTACAGCGTAGTTTTATTCAACGTACCGACCATCCCCAGGAAAGACGACGGGTGGTTCTCAATCTTACGGATGAGGGTAAGCACCATCTTGAGCAAACCCTTGCCCAAACTCGCACTCACATTGCAGACTTGCTAGAAAGTCTGACGGCAGAAGAAATTGCACACATTGAAGAAGGGTTGACTCTACTTAAACATGTCTTCGAGCGATCGGAAGTTAAAAAAGCACCTTAAGGCTGAGGCTGTAAAACAAGATGCCTTTGCAGCCTTGAGGTTTCGTGATTATCGACTATTTATTATTGGACGGGTACTGCTATTTACAGGATTCCAAATTAGAAATATTGCAGTAGGCTGGGAACTGTACGATCGCACTGGTTCAGCAATGGTTTTGGGGGGTGTGGGTTTGGTACAAGTGTTACCAATTCTCGCGCTAACATTAATTGCCGGACATGTGGCAGATAAGTATAACCGCAAACATATCATGATGGTAACAGTGCTGCTATCGTGTTTATCTTCGCTGGGGTTGGCAGTTGCTTCTTATACTCAAGCACCAATTTATCTGGTGTATGCTTGTTTGCTGGTAACAGGTGCAGCTAGAGCATTTAACAAGCCTGCCAGTGATTCCCTTTTGTGGCAGTTGATACCTAATAATTTGTTTACGAATGCAGCCACCTGGAATAGTAGCAGCTTTCAACTCGCCTCAGTAATGGGACCAGCTATAGGAGGATATGCGATCGCTTCCTTAGGAAGTGCAAGTGGAGTGTATTTATTGGCAGCATTTGCAGCGTTTTTGTCTTTTGTTTCTGTAGCGACGATCAAAGACCAGCCTACCATCACTTCCAAAGAACCACTTTCCATCAAAGCATTATCTGCTGGTGCTAAATTTGTCTGGCAGAATCAGTTAATTCTCGCAGCTATTACCTTAGATTTGTTTGCTGTATTGTTTGGGGGTGCGACAGCCTTACTACCCATTTTTGCTAAAGATATTTTGCGGGTAGGACCGATAGAACTGGGATATCTACAAGCTGCACCGTCAATTGGTGCCTTGATTATGGCGGTGATTTTGGTACATTCACCCCCCTTACGCAAAGCCGGAAAAGCTCTACTTTTATCAGTTATAGGCTTTGGTGTGGTGACGATTATCTTTGGCTTATCGCGTTGGTTTTGGCTGTCACTGCTGATGTTGGCGTTGAGTGGCGCACTAGATAATATTAGCGTTGTGATTCGCCAGACATTGGTGCAAATTCGCACTCCCGATTATTTACGCGGTCGGGTTGCAGCGATTAATGGTGTGTTTATTAGTGCATCGAATGAGTTGGGTAGTTTTGAGTCTGGTTTGGCTGCGGCTTTATTTGGTCCGGTGGTTGCCGTTGTTGGTGGGGGAATTGGCACGATTTTGGTAGTAATTGCCGTGGCTTCGATATGGTCGGGGATTGGGAAGTTAGGGGCTTTGCATGAGTATGAGTAGTTAGTTTTGGGTTTTATTATCTTTTTACAGCATTTTTTGGGATTGATTAAAAATCTGTAGAATAATGATATTGAGAAACAAGATCCCCGACTTATTTAAGAAGTCGGGGATCTTGGTCTTTCAGTCAACCTTTAATTGAGGTTTAAAACATGGATGTAATTCATGTTCATGAAGCAGAACAACATCTTGATGCTGTTATTAACAAGAGCGTAGAATCTCATACGCCAGTGATAATTACTGGCGATGAAAATCAAGCCGTACTTGTTGCTCTTGAGGATTGGAACGCAATTCAGGAAACATTACATTTACTTCAAGTACCTGGTATGCGGGAGGATATCCTTGAAGGAATGCGTACCCCTATTGAAGAATGTGCAACAATCATAGGAACTTGATTGGTAATGTGGGAGTTACGCTTTACCAAACGAGCGCAGAAAGATGCAAAAAAGTTAGCCGCAGCAGGACTCAAGCCTAAAGCAGAAGAGTTGCTTGCAATACTAGAGCAAAATCCCTATGAAAATCCTCCTTCATACGAAAAATTGAAAGGAGATTTACAAGGGGCATATTCTCGGAGAATTAACATCCAGCATCGGCTTGTATATGAAGTGCTTGAAGAAGAAAACGTAGTGAAAGTCTTAAGTATGTGGACTGATTATGAGTAAATCATTATAGTCTACAACTTTCTACGCTACTGCAAAAATAGCTATTGCTTAGATATAAATACAGATTTTAAAGTCAACAATTAAAACCTTTAATTGGTAATGGTTTTATTTTGTTTACTACATTTGTATAGGGAAAGTCCAGTTTAAGGTTTGACTTAGTTAAACGTAACTTAAAAATTTAATAAAATATTAATTGCCATCGCATCGAAGCTTAATAATTATATTTATAAGTTCTTCTATCGTCACGATTTTGTCGGAATCGCCAGAAGGAATATCAATATCAAATTCCTCATCAATAAATATCATCAGTTCTGCGCCATCTAAAATATCCATTCCTAATGAATTATCAGGAGCATCGTATCTTTGCGAATATTCACTGGAAGATAAACTACCCCAAGAGCCTGAACTGATAGGTTTAAAACTAGGAGAATCTCCTAAAAATACTGTCGATTCAAGTGTTATCTTGTCTAAAGGAACATCGCACAAGCCTGAAAGATACTGCTGTAAATCTATAAACATATTTTCAGGTTGTAAAATTCTATTTTTATCTTCATATTTTTGAACTACCACTGACTCGATATTAGTAATTATAAGCTCTGATTTATTATTTTGAGCTTTTTCTAGCTCATTTAGATTTTCTAAATCCTCTGTTTCATTTATATTTATCAAACATTCTGAATACTGCAAATCATGATTCTGTTTTAAACCGAATTCAGTAAGATATTGAGTAGCTTTAATTTTTAATTCATCCCCACATATCGCCAAGATTCTTTGTAAATCAGTTAATTTCCCATACTTTAGTTCTGCGGCTTGATTAAGGTTATAGTCTTTCTCAGCCTGTGCAATCTCAGCATCAATGGTATCAATGGTATATTGCAATTCTGCCAAAGCCTTAAATTCTTTTTCGTATTTTCCTGCAATAGCAAGTGCTGCTTTAATTTCAAATTGCTCACACTTGGCAATATCAATTATGCGATTAATTTTATTTGCATCATTAAGTACATAAAAACTGACTTTATCTTCGACTTTTTTTGCTGTCTCTTCAATCCAATTTAGGATATTGCAGGCATGGATGTATTGCTGAACGTATTTTAAACTTAAAGCACTTACAATAGCTTTCATCAGTGAATCATAGAATTTTTGTCCAAGCTTCGCTATGATTTTCTCTGAAGTTATGCTAGGGTGACGTAAATATAGTTGGATGACAGCATAATAAGCAGCTATACGTGCAGATAGACGAACATGAATCTCGAAACTCTTCACTGAAAAATTAAGCCCAGGGGTACTTTGTTGTAAAGTATTTGTACAGACATAGATCAATGTTTCCATATCGGCACTTAATTTACTAATACGTCCAGTATTATAAATCTTAATTGCTTGCTCTAACGTTGGGACATACTCCTCATCACCTAAGCGCTTGCCTAAGTCACAACCAAATTCATAATCTGATTTATCATCAAGATACTCCAAATTGTCACTGTCTAAAGATAATGGGTGAATAGCGTTAAGTGAATTAATCAGATCGTCAAGCTTTTTTCTAATTTCCATAAATCAACTTTCCAACAAAATTGCTACGTGAGTACAATTAGTTTAACTATATTTAACAGTATATTCACGTAAAATAAGTACATTGTAGCAAGTAGTTGGATTGATGTAAGCCAGACTTTAGGCTAGGTAGAGTAAAGCAAAAGTCAACACCCAAAAGTTTTAACAGCGTATCTCATCCCTGGAAATTACCCTTTACTACTTCGGACGAAAAGAGCGATCGCACATCTTCCGCATAATCATGCGATCGCTTCTCCTCTCCATAATCATGCGATCGCACCAAATCAGATATCATTAATACATGGAGTTTGAGTGGGATGAAACCAAAGCAGCAACTAACCTTAAAAAGCACAGTGTAAGCTTTGAAGAAGCCAAGACAGTGTTTGACAATCCGCTAGCACTTATTTTTGATGATGAAGCTCACTCGATTGACGAGCAACGAGAAATTATTATTGGTCATTCTCAAAGTAATCGGTTGCTGCTGGTCTGTTTTACTGAACGTCCTAATGCCATCCGTATCATCAGTGCCCGTTTAGCCACTCGAAGGGAACGTGAAGACTATGAACAAAACGCATGAACGATAAATCTCCAAACTCAAACGATGAAATGTTGCCTGAATACCACTTGGATTACCATTCGGCAAAACCTAATCGCTTTGCTGCAAAAAGTGGAAAGCCGAAAATGACGGTTGTTGTACTAGATGAAGATGTTGCTCAAGTCTTCACCACAGCAGAGTCTGTGAACAAGGTGCTACGGGCATTAATTGAAACAATGCCACAAACAACCGAAGGTGAAACAGTCTGAATACGATAAGGAAAAGTGGAAAAATGACTCTTACTTTTGACCAAAGCACCTATCGCAATCTGTTGGCTGAAGTTGCTCCTGTCGCAATTGAGACTGAGGAAGAATACGAACGTGTCTCAAAAATTGCTTTAGTGTCTTCAGACGATATTTAACATAATATTTTGTCAAGTTATTCTAAGCTTTTGCAAAAACTCGATATTCAGTTCTAGCTTTTCTCCCAGCCACAAAGAATGATCCGTATGGTCTTTCACATCATCGCCTGTTTCAGGATGGATGAGAATATCTAAACCCTCGCGATTAAGCATTAACCACGGAACAACTTTGCTAAACTGATCCGGTAAAAATGCAACTTGATACATCGCTTTTGGGTGTGGACCGATGAGCTTATCATGCCAGCGTCCGAGCCGCACATCAAATTTAGCGCCCAAGGAATCGCGTACACGCGCAGCTGTGTCACGACTCGCGGTATCGAAGTAGACATGAGCGTGAAAACCAGTAATTTCGATGGTATCTTCTTTCATCGGGTTTGCTCTCAACTCTAAACGTACTACAGCAGCCTTGTTTATTACGATACACAAATTGTTCCTGCCGTGGAATGTAATACACGCCGATGTTGTACTACTTCTCGTTTTCGTACAAGATAGCATCTAAGTTCTGCCGGATGTCGAACGCGATCGCAAATTTTGCAACCAGTGCAGCAATAAGCGTACAGGTGCAAGCCAACCAGGTAACACCTCATTAGCTTTTGGCTTTGAAGGACGCTATCAGCAAGCTCCTACGTCTTGAATTGCTCGTCCACTGGAATCTGATAGCCGTTGGCTAGACGATTAGTCATGTTCGCGGCAGCAATAATTGCCATAAGTTCGGCGAACATGGCATCATTCATTCCTTTAGTACGCGCTGCTGCTGTGTGCGAGGCAATGCAGTATTCACAACCGTTTGTGACGCTCACGGCAATGTAAATTAATTCGCGCATCAGTGGATCTATTTCGCCAGGACTAGCCATTACTTCCTTCAGCGTGTCCCAGGTTCGTCGCAGGGTGGGAGGATGGTTGGCTAAAGCTTTCCAAAAGTTGTTGATGTAATCAGTCTGCCGCGTGGCGCGGATATCGTCATATACTGCACGCACTTCGTCGCTACTGTCTTCGTATTCTATCAGATTTGTCATATTTCCATTCAAGAAGATTTTTAAATTTTGATTTTTGAATTCCGCAAAGTGATACTAGGCGATCGCTTCCTTAATATCGCCCACCAATTCATCCATCCTTGCCTGAGTTGTATTCCAAGAACACATAAACCGCACTCCTCCCACACCAATAAATGTATAAAACTGCCAATTTTTGGCTCTTAAGCTGGCGATCGCTTGTTCGGGTAACTTCACAAAAACGCCATTGGCTTCTCTCTTAAACATCATTTCAACGCCTTCTATTTTTAGCAATTGATTCTCTAAATATTCAGCACATTGATTTGCGTGACGTGCATTCTTAAACCAAGCACCCGTTTCTAATAAACCAAGCCAAGGAGCCGAAATAAATCGCATTTTAGATGCAAGTTGCCCCGCTTGTTTACAGCGATAGGCAAAATCTTCTGCTAACGCTTTATTAAAGAAAATAATCGCTTCTCCTAACGCCATGCCATTTTTTGTACCACAAAAACACAATACATCTACACCACTTTTCCAGCTAATTTCCGCAGGAGTTTTATTCATCGCCACCACTGCATTGGCAAAACGAGCGCCATCCATGTGAATTTTTAAATTGTATTTTTGTGCGACTGACTTAATGGCAACCAATTCATCAATTGAATATAAAGTTCCTAATTCTGTTGATTGAGTCAGACTAATTACTTTAGGTTTGGGATAGTGAATATCCGCCCGCTTATTGACGATCGCTTCTATACCCTCTGAAGTTAACTTGCCATTTTGCCCTTTAGCAAGTAGCAGCTTGGAACCATTAGAAGCAAATTCTGGCGCACCACATTCATCAGTTTCGATATGGGCATTTTCATGACAAATCACACTATGGTAAGATTGACATAATGCAGCCAATGATAATGAATTTGCCGCAGTGCCATTAAAGACAAAAAAGACTTCGCAATCAATTTCAAATAAGTCTCTAAAATAGTCTGTTGCTAATGAAGTCCATTCATCATTTCCATAAGCGGGAGCACTACCTAGGTTTGCCTTAATCATGTATTCCAATGCTTCCGGACAAATCCCAGAGTTGTTATCGCTAGCAAACTGCTCTAAATTACAATCCATGTGCTACTTATAGTTTTAAGCTTTCTGTAAAAGATTCCATGTTACCTGAAGCGATCGCCTGACGACAAAAAAGGCTTGACTATGCCGTAAATATAATTCACTCATATTGATTTTGTCTGTATTTCTGTGATATCTTACCTCTATCAAAAATACTACTGTTTATTGATAAAATTACCGTAGATTTAAGATTTAAGGTGACAGCGAGTTGCACATCAAAACCTCACCCCGCCTACGGCACTCCTCTTTTTAGGCTTGTAGAGGGGATGGGGGTGAGGTGTAAGTCATGAACAAGGGCGCGCGTATGACGAGCTTCACCTGCAAAAGCATAGTTTGAATGAGGAGAGAACCGCCTTATGCCTAAAGACTGGTTAGAATGGCACGACCTCTACAATACTGAGCCGAAATTGCAACAACGTTTGCAAATCGTGCGGGAATACATTTCTCATAGCTTAGATGCGTCCCCACCAGGAATAATCCGTATAGTGAGTGTTTGTGCGGGTGATGGACGAGATTTATTGGGAACTTTAGCAAACCACCCTCGTGCAAAAGATGTTCATGCACGACTCGTTGAGATCAATTCCCAATTAGTTGAACGTGGACGCGCAACTATAGAATCCTTGGGTTTGACACAGCAAATTGAGTTTATCAACGGTGATGCAACTATTTCCTCCAACTATGTGGGAGCAGTACCAGCAGACATTGTTATTGTCTGCGGTATCTTTGGTAATCTCGCTGATGAAGCTGAACTTAATCGCTTGCTAGGAAACCTAAGTTTTCTAAGTAAACAAGGTGCTTTTGTTATCTGGACTCGCGGACACTCTAACGGTATTCCCTACTCACAGACTGTGCGTAGATTATTGCGTGAATCTGGATTTGAGGAAGTTAACTTCAAACTCACTGCAACAAAAGACATGGGAGTAGGTCTTCATCGTTACCTGGGTGAAAACTTGCCTGCACCCAAAGAGCAGCAGCTGTTCGTGTTTTCTGGTATTGCCAATAAAGCAAGGTAAAAAATGTCAAATCAGAACCCCCACTTTCTAGAGAAGTCGGGGTTCTCGGACTTCCAATAGGTAGCTGGTGATTTCCGCCATAAACAATGATTCGAGCAATTCTCTTCGATTTTGATTTCAGAACTTGAGAAAGTCCGCAAGCCAGAGGCAGAAATATTTCTTCGCGCTTTACGCAACCTTGGGGTAACACCAAATGAAAGTGTATTTATCGGCGATCATCCCGACACAGATGTTATGGGAGCTAAACGCATTGGGATGAAAAGTATTTGGAAAAGAGACTTAGGGTGGCAAGAGCCAGAAAATTCAGACGGCATTATTGATGATTTAGGAGAGTTGCCTATGATAATCCAACGTCTTTCATAACTCAATAAAGTCTAAGCCTATATTTTGCAACACAGCGCTACTGGTCAGTGGTAACGATCGCAATCGCGAAGCCGTCGTAACCTTTGCTGCCCACGGTCTGGATTGCCGTGGCACTTACGTGCGGCGACTCGCCGAGCAGCTTGTTGAAGCGACGTATCCCTTGGACGCTCGGATCGCCGCTCTTGGCATCCACCACCGCTGCGTTACGCACGACATTATCGGCGATTATCAAGCTGCCGCGACGAGAGAGCTTGAGCGCCCACGCAAAGTAATCTGGATTGTTTGGCTTGTCGGCATCGATAAAGATTAAGTCAAATGGGTCGCGACCCTCGGCGGCAAGCTGTGGCAGCGTATCGAGCGCCCGTCCGAGACGCAACTCAACGACATCAGACAGACCAGCACGGGCGATGTTGGCGCAGGCGACTTCGGCGTGCTTTGGATCAGCTTCCAGCGTCACCAGACGACCGTCGGGGGGCAGCGATCGCCCTAGCCAGATGGTGCTGTAGCCGCCCAGCGTTGCTAGCAGCAATAGATACGGAATTAGCTTTTGAAAAACATCTGGAGAGGTATATAACAAAGCAACAGAACCAAGCATTCCACCGACTAAACTGACACCACATAGTAAGAATAATTGCCGTTGCGGGATGCTTAAATTATTACGATATGCTCTAGCACTCGCCAAAGCCGCTACCCATAAAGCAGTATTATTTGTTGCATTGGCACTAATTGGAGGTACACCCGTAAAAATTAAGACTGGAAATGTAATAAAACTTCCACCCCCTGCAACAGCATTGAGTCCACCCGCAATAAACGCGGTAATAAATAGAAGTAAGGAATGGAACATCATAAAAGATAAATGGTTATATGGTTTTAGTCAGTAGACTTCTGACAAAATCGATTTCTAGCGAGTAGAAAAGAGTTAATTTTTATGAAAAAATACTGTTCGCTTCTGCTATTTCTATCCGATTTCCAGCAGGATCGCGCAAAAAGAAGCGATCGCGTCCTGGTATTGGTCGTTGATCAAGAATAATTTCCACACTATGCGATCGCAGGTGTTCCTGAAAAGCCTGCAAATCATTTACTAAGTAACAAATATGTCGTCTAGATGCTGTGTTATTCGGGTTTTGCTCAGTACTAATATGAATCTGAATATTTCCCAGAACATACCAAGCACCTCCATTCGCTTTGATTGTCTCAGGTTTAGGAATTTCTGTAAGTCCCAAAACTTTGCTGTAGAAAAATAGCATTGCATCTTCTGCTTCCGGGGAAGATGTCACTTGAATATGATCAATTGTATTCAACCACATAATTACTCATCATTTCATAATATACGATATACCTATCAACTTACCGTAGTATAATACCCAGAGTAGAAAAATCCTAACTGTTTGCAAAGATGACCAACACAGCGACAAATACGGCAATTCGCACCGCAAGAGTGAAAATCCCTAATGGTGATTTGCAGATAGATGCTTACCTAGCTGAACCTCAGGGTGAGGGAAATTTCAACGCGGTAATTGTGGTTCAAGAAATTTTTGGGGTCAATATTCACATTCGGGAAGTGACGGAGAGATTAGCCAAAAAGGGGTACGTGGCAATTGCACCGGCAATTTTTCAGCGAATTGCTCCCGGTTTTGAAGCTGGATACAAAAGCGAAGATATCCAGCTTGGCAGAAAATATAAAGAACAAACTAAAGCGGATGAAATATTGAGCGATATTCAAGCAACGATCGCTTATCTGAAAACTCTGCCGAATGTAAATGGCGATCGCATCGGTTCCATTGGTTTCTGCTTTGGGGGACACATTGTATATTTAGCTGCAACGCTTTCTGATATCAAAGCTACTGCTTCCTTCTACGGTGGGGGTATTGCTAACTCTACCCCTGGTGGTGGTGTGCCTACTATTACCCACACTCCAGATATCAAGGGTACTGTTTACGCTTTCTTTGGTACACAAGATGCAGGAATTCCCCAAGAACAAACTGAGCAAATTGAGGCAGAGTTAGAGAAGCATCAGATTCCTCATCAAGTCTTTCGCTATGAAGCCGATCACGGTTTTTTCTGCAACCATCGCGGTAGTTATAATCCAGAAGCTGCTGCTGATGCTTGGATCAAAGTTAAGGAACTGTTTCAACAGCTTCAGTAAAGAATTGTATGTATGCTTGTGTGCGATCGCTTCCATAGTCTGTCCAATCAACTTGGTTAGAAGTGGTTCTACCCGCAGATCGTGGCATGATTGCTCATGCTCAAGGTAACATGCATAAAGCGATCGCCCTCGCTTAAATCGCTATTACCAAGATTACAGGAGACAGGTGGTAGCCATGCGATCGCGGGATTTATTTGAGCAAGTTTATCTTGATGCCTTAATTAATGCGAAGGAGAATAGCAAAGTGCTGATGCTGAAAAAACGTCATTCAAAGCAAAGTAAATACCAATAATTCAGCGAGACTTGGCTTATGTCTAGAGAGAATTAGGACGTTTGGTAGTATAAGGGAATGTAATATTTTTATAAACAACATTTGTGTTAATACAATTGGCAGAATCTGACTCTCAAATTTTAGGGTGTTTCCCTGTTATGTTTCAGTTACGCCCGCACCTTCAGCAGGCTGACTTCGTAGAACAAGTTCGGTATCAGATGAAAGAAGGATATAAACTTGCCTTTTTGCAAAAAGAAGAGCAAACTTTAGCAGTGGCGGGATTTCGTATTTCTAACTGTTTGGCATTAGGAAAGTTTTTGTACATTGATGACTTAGTTGTTGATGAGTTAAAGCAGTCACAGGGTTATGGTCAACAGTTATTCCAGTGGCTAATTGAATATGCTCAAAATCATCAGTGTCAACACCTTAGCCTTGATTCTGGAGTCCAGCGATTTGAAGCTCACAGGTTTTATCTAATGCAGCGTATGAGTATTACGAGTCATCACTTTTCGAGAAAGTTATAGTTACAATTTATGAGCTTGGCAGTTTATTAAATAGGTATTGTTTTGTTAGGAAAAAGTAATTATGTCCTCCTAGCGATCGCAAAATTAATCAAGCACCTGAAAATTTAGTAAAGTTAACCACATGAAATACATAAATCTTGGCAAAACCGGACTGAAAGTATCGCGCTTGTCTCTTGGTACAATGACTTATGGCTCTCGCAAATGGCGAGAATGGATACTAGAAGAAGAAGAAAGTCGCCCATTTATCAAACTTGCTTTGGAGTTGGGGATTAATTTCTTTGACACCGCTGATGTTTACTCTTTGGGTGTTAGCGAAGAAATATTAGGGCGATCGCTCAAAGACTTTGCCAAAAGAAATCAAGTCATCATTGCTACCAAAGTTTACAACCAAGTGGGTGATGGTCCCAACGATAAGGGACTGTCTCGCAAACATATTTTTGATAGCATTGATGCCTCATTAAGACGATTACAGACAGATTACGTAGATTTATACCAAATTCACCGTTGGGACAACGAAACACCGATTGAGGAAACCTTAGAGGCACTGCATGATGTCGTCAAATCCGGTAAAGCTCGTTACATTGGTGCATCGAGTATGTACGCATGGCAGTTTGCCAAAGCTCTTTACACAGCAGACAAACACGGCTGGACGCGCTTTGTTTCCATGCAAAATCACTACAACTTAGTTTATCGGGAAGAAGAAAGAGAGGTAATACCATTATCTCGCGCTGAAGGCATTGGGATAATTCCCTGGAGTCCCCTTGCACGGGGATTTCTAGCTGGGAATCGGCGTCCCCAAGGTTATGGTGAAACTATTCGCGCTAAAACCGATGAATTTGCCCACAATCTCTACTATGAAGAATCAGATTTTCAAATAGTTGATCGCGTCGTAGACTTAGCTAAACAACGTGAAGTTACCCCAACGCAGATTGCCTTAGCTTGGCTATTACACCAACCAGGTGTAACAGCTCCAATTATTGGTGCTAGCAAGATAGAACATCTCAAAGATGCTGTAGAGGCTGTGGATTTGGTACTTTCTGAAGACGAGCGGAAGTTACTTGAGGAACCTTACAAACCTCACCCCATCTTAGGGCATCGCTAGAACATACAGCATAATTCAGGAGTCAGAAGCCAGGAGCCAGAATTGCTGGAGAATTCTCTGCGTAGGTGTGGATGAATCATGGTGAGACAGCAAAACGTTTTTAATAGTGGAAAAGGGTGAAATTTAACATGTTGAAACTTTTATTCCTTTAGGACAATTCAAATCTTTGAGTACGCGCGATCGCTTCTTCCACCATATACTGACCGTCGCTTCTCTTTCAGAGACGCTACGCGAACGCTCCAATTCAAAATTCAAAATTCACGCATTCAAAAAAAAGGATACAAGCCCCTGAATTTATTTATGGAAAATGTAAAAAAAATTTTTCCGAGACGCATAGCGCTCTTGAAAAAGGCATCCTTGTTTCAAGCCCCTAAATTTATTTATGGGAATTCTTCATTTTGAATTTTGAATTTTGAATTTTGAATTCCCCGCAGGGGTTGACTTATACCCTGCCTATGAGATTACGGATAGTCAGATTCCCGACTTCTTGAAGAAGTCAGGAATCTTGGAACCACTCAAACTAATTACACAGACTACTAATCGGCATAAAAGACCAGCGCCCTCAATTCAATGCTTTCGCGGGGTGGGGCATCCGGGGGGCTTGTCGGGTCCTCGAAGGCAGTGTGTGCCGCAAATCGCGCCCGTCCGTCCTCGGCAGAGTCGAAGCACTTGATAAACAGTGCCTCATTCGGTTGCAATTGCGGAAAGTAGAACCATCGGTGCGCCGGATTGTACGTAATTGCGTAAGTCTCACCAACGCGATCGCGATATACCAGATCCCCAGCTACCAAGTCTTTGGGTGCGATGCTTTGGGCGTCACACACTGCCAATGGAGACTCTTGGACTGGTTGGGCGATCGCTCGCCAGATGTTGATTACGGCAAACCTTTGTTGCAGCAACTCATCAGTGTTATCTATTCCCCGTGCTGCCAACTCCAGAAGGGCGCGAGTATAGCCAGATTTGGCTGTAAAGTCGTTATGTACGCGCTTGACTGGCTCTTTAATTTGGCTCTCACCCTGTTGCAAGCGTTGAGCATTACGGAGAGTATGATCGAAAATCACCACCTGAGTTGCACCTGTTACCTCTTTCAAAAGTTGCTCGGCTTCAGGATAATAGACGCGCTGTATCTCCGAATCGTCGTAGAAATTACGGACATTGCTATGATGGGCAGCGTAAGCGAATCCCTCTCGATCTAAGGATAAATCTCGTGCGATCGGGCGAGCATTGCGGATCGGCAGGTTGTGCGCTTCGTACACTCCGTTCTGCCTTGGAACGCCTGGTGGTGGTTCATAGGTGTAGTTGACAGGCTTTTCTGCCATTGGAGTCAGGTAATTGAGGACTGCCTCAACATACGGCAAATCCTCTAAAACAGGTTTGGATAAAATTGGGCTGGATAAGCTCATACCATTTTGGATTTTAGATTTTGGATTAATTAGGGATTCGGGATTAGGGATTCGGGATTAAAGATTAGGAACCCTTGGAAGATTATTTCCCAGTCCCCAGTCCCCAGTCACCAGTCCCTCATTGCCCTACTTTTGAGCAGCACCCACAGCAGTCGGTTCACCGAGAATCTTGGTAAATCGCTCTATATAGTAGCTGACGGGATTTTCGACGACACGAATTGATTCGCCATCGCGCACCACATTCCACCATTGCTGCAAGCGAGGTGTTTCTGCTGGTAGTGTGAATTTGCGGAAATGTTCTAAAAGCGGTAAGCGTTCAAACCAGGGATAGAAACTGATATCAACTAAACTCAGTTTATCCCCTAACCAGTACTGACTATTTCCAGACAGCTTGCCTAATCCTTCTTGCTCTATATACAGCAGGGATTCTAGGAACTCTCTTCGTCCCTGTTCCTGTTCGATGCTATCTTTACCCCGTAGGAATTTGTTAAACGCAGGTACTAAGCGAGTATTAGCGTAGTCGATCCAGATGCGAGCGATCGCTTTTGCTGCTGGATCGTGGGGTAATAAAGGTGGTTCCGGGAAGACTTCATCTAGATATTCATTGATGATGGCAGACTCGTATATCTCGATATCCCCATGTTTGATGGCTGGTACTTTGCCATAGCCGGAAATCTGCGTGAATCCATCCGGTTTGTTCTGTAAGTCAATTTCAATCGGGGTAAAGTCAATTCCTTTTTCCAGCAAAACAACACGGGTTCGTTGGGAGAAGGTAGAGCCTTTGGCAAAGTAAAGTTGTATGTTGCTCATGGAATGCTTTCCTTTTAAATATTGCGCTTATGTCATCGAATTGCGATCAAGTGTGGGGTAACGCGAAGTATTGCGAGCAAGAAATTGGGAGAATTTGCTTATAGGATTGGAACCCCTGCCAAATTTATTTTTGGGAATTTTGAATTTTCCCTGGCAGGTATCTACACCAGCTAATCCATAATACTACACTTTATCGGTCAATTTACCGTACAATAACTTATATTGTATTGCAAAAACTGAAAACCATCTGAAAAAAACTGATGAAAGTCGCCTTGGATATCTATTTAGGTTATCTAACAATTAGTAAATAACAAATTTAGATTAACGTATAGTTTGTTTGCTAAAGACTTGTTTTGTCGCTCTTGCTGTGTAATACTACTAAACAAATCACCGTTAACTCGGTAGAGAAGCCGTAGATAATTGATTTTGGTGCAAGTATTGCACAGATCAATCATTCAGGCACTTTGAGCAATCTTGCAATGCCCGTTTTTTGGGTATCGCTGGCACAAAAACAGTATTGAATTTTCCTCTTTGAAAATCCTCTGGGCATATACAGGCATAGCTTGATGTGAGTTTCAATTTTTGCGCTTGTCGTGAAACTCGATTTTTGTCAGGGTTTACGAAAGAGTGAAAGTCAACGAGTGACATAACTGTGGAGAAATTATCATGACAATTGCACTTGAACGTCCCACAAAGAAGTCTCGGTCAGCACAGATTCGGGAGCAACTAGGTTATCCCATCATTGATACGGATGTGCATACCCAGGAATTTGAACCTGCTTTTCTCGATTATTTAGCTCAAGTGGGTGGTTCTAAGATTGCCGATAGCTTCCGAGAGCATCTACCCGGAGCAGGTCGCTATCGTTGGTTCCAGCAAAGTTGGGAAGAACGTCGTACCTACCGCACAGCTCGTCCTCCCTTCTGGGGTCGTCCCACTAAGGACACGTTGAATCTGGCAACTATCAGCTTGCCAAAGCTGCTGCATGAACGTTTGCAGGAAGCGGGGACAGACTTTGCTGTGCTATATCCCAACTTGGCAACCCTAGCACCGCAAATCAAAAACGAAGAAATGCGACGGGCAGTTTGCCGTGCAGCGAACCTTTATCATGCAGATATATTCCGTGCTTATAGCGATCGCGTTACTCCCATCGCTACTATTCCTCTGAATACACCCCAAGAAGGAATTGAGGAATTGGAATATGCAGTCAAAGAACTGGGACTCAAAGCGATTCAAATTCCCGCTTACGTTACTCGCGTTATTCCTGGCTTCGAGAAATATCCTGAAGAAGTGCAACGGGAAGCAACGTGGATTGATACTTTCGCTTTGGATAGTGCCTACGATTACGATCCCTTCTGGGCGAAGTGCGTAGAATTGAAAGTTGTTCCTACCACTCATGCTTCTGGTATGGGTTGGACTGCTCGTCGTTCAATTTCTAACTACCAATACAATCACATTGGACACTTTGCCTCAGCGGGTGAAGCGTTCTGCAAAGCTTTGTTTTTTGGTGGTGTTACCCGTCGTTTTCCGAACCTCAAGTTTGCCTTCCTTGAAGGTGGTTCAGCTTGGGGTGCTAGCCTGTATGCTGATATCATCTGGCACTGGGAAACTCGCAATCCAGAGATTTTACAGAATAATCATCCGGGCAACGTAAATAAAGAAGAATTGCGTGAACTGTTTGCTCGTTATGGTGGACCAGAATTGCGCGATCGCTTTGAGGAAATTGGTAGTGGTTTAGGCTTCCACGGTAAATACTTTGCCCCAGAAGACCCTGGTGAGTTGAATGAATTTGCTGAAGCTGGAATTACAAAACCCGAAGATGTGCGCGATCGCTTCCTAAATCACTTCTACTTTGGCACAGAATCCGACGATACCCGCGTTGCCTATGCTTTCCATCAAAAAGCGAATCCTTATGGCGACAGAGTAAAAGCTTTCCTGGGTTCTGATTCCGGTCATTGGGATGTGCCTGATATCACCGCTGTTACCTCCAACGCTTACAGCTTTGTAGAACGCGGCATTTTTAGCGAAGAAGACTTGCGCTACTTCTTATCTATCCATCCTTTGGAGTTGTACACCAGTCTCAATCGTGACTTTTTCAAGGGTACGGGAATTGAGAAAGAAGCAGAAGAATATCTAGTAAGTGTTGGTCACTAAGTGACTAACATATTGCATTATTCTCAATTACTATCCTCAGCCACCCACATTTAAAACTTCGGGCTAATAGCTGAAGTCCATTTTAATGGACTGAAAACCTTTAGCAATCTACTTTAGTAGACTTGTGCTACTCGCTGTGATTTAATCTCTGGTGGACGTGGGAAATAAATGAGGAAGATGCAAGGAAACCAGAATTTAAATATTCCATGTGTCTGCTATATCAGTCTCAATCTAACAATTTTAGTTTGATCAAGTACTAGCGCTACCGGGGCTAAAGGTGGGCAATGCCCACCTTACCTTTACACAGAAAACCTATGGTTGCTACAGTCAAACCTCAGTATTTCAACATTTTTCACCGCTTTACGCTCTCCTTAGTACCAGGATTATTAATAGCGACTTCGTTGACGTTAGTTGGTTGCACGCAAGAAAGCCAAAAAGCAACAAACCAATCTCCTGCTAAAAATGTATCGGACACGAATACATCTAAAATCAAGACTAAAGTACTCCACATGGGGTATCAACAAGCAGGCGATCTAATTAGGGTAACGAAAGTCTTGGAAAAGCGCTTAGAACCCTTGGGTGTCAAGATAGAGTGGGCGCAATTTGCCCAAGGTCCGCAGTTGATGGAAGCGATGAATGTCGGCAAAATAGATTTGGGATCTGTGGGGGAAACTCCGCCTATATTCGCCCAAGCAGCTGGCGCTCAGATCGTTTATGTTGTTGGTCGGCGAAGTGATGGTAGAAAAAGTGCGATCGCTGTCCCGCCAGATTCTCCGATTAAGAGTGTAAAAGACCTTAAAGGGCAAAAAGTAGTCTTCCAAAAAGCTTCAGCCTCTCACTATTTCATCCTCAGAGTTTTGGAAGATGCAGGTTTGAAATATAGTGATATTCAAGTCCAGAGTATACCCAACGTCGAAGCTAGCAGTGCATTTTTAGAAGGGAAAATTCCCGTTTGGGTAACAGGCGATCCACATTTAGCCAGAGCGGAAAAATTGGGTAAGGTACGAATTCTCAGGACTGCCGAAGAGCTTGATTCACCTGGGGGAACTGGTGATTCCCGAACTACAACGCCGGGGGCTGTTCCGGACTGAGTACGAAGGTCGAACCCTGCGCGAGAATCTGGGATTACCTCGTCCGGCAAATAAGTTTAGCACAGTTGCCGCTTCTCCTGAGCCGGTGGCAGTCGGAGCATCTGCATAATATTGCTTACAAAAAAAGGCAGAGGGCAGAGGGCAGATGGCAGAAGGAAAGAAAAAGTATAAATAAAAACTTTAGTTCTGGGTTTAAAGCCCAGTTCAAAAAAATAATTATACTGAGACGGCTTGCAGCGAGGTATAAAACGTCATTGCTTCAATCCCACTCTTTTAAGGGTGGGTAGCATAGCTGCCTTCTGAATTGTTTGTATTAATTTTAAGGTTTTTATTATGAGCCAGGAAGTTATCCTGGCTTTTGCTGTGGAAATAATTGGGAAGATTTGTTTAGATTTGAAACTTACAATCACAAGATAAGGCACTTACAAGTAATAAAATATCCAGCCGTGTATAGCCATTGCTTGGTTGCGGATGGGGACATCTGGGTTATGCAAGAGTGATATTTTATTTTTTGGATCTCCCTAATGCGATCGCTCCAATTTAATCGCAAACATCCTCTTAGAGCCAAGGATGACGGGGTGGGTTAACACCATTCAAATAAAAGTTTCCAACAGCGTAGTATTTCCAGCGGGCAGGATCGTGTAGAGTATGAGTCCGAGCATTGCGCCAGTGGCGATCTAAGTTATATTGCTGCAAGGTAGATTTAGTACCCGCCAACTCAAATAGCTTATTAGTCGTCAAAATCGCCGCTTCCGCAGCCAGTGCTTTCGCTTCAGCAACAGCAATGGAAGCTTCTGCCACACTGATATCGGTTGGGTCTGCTATCGCTTGATCAATATACTCACCCGAACGACGCAGCAGTGCTTCGGCTGCATGAACTTGGATAACTATGCTCCCAACATTATAGATAGTCAGCGGATCTTCGTAACCATGCTTTAGTTCCACATCAATCCAGGGACGAGCATAGTTGTGAACATAGTGGATTGTATCTCTCAAGGCTGCTTTGGCTATGCCGACATCTACGGCTGCTTGAATAATTTGGGCGATAGGTCCTTGAGTAGTCGGACGTTCAAAGGCTAAGAAGTGAGGAATCACATGCTCTGCCGAGACTTTCACATTCTCAATAATAGTAGTGCCGCTAGCAGTGGTACGCTGCCCAAAACTGCTCCAGTCGTCAATCACATTTAAGCCTGGTGTGCCGCGTTCTACCAGAGCAATCACTGTTTTATCGTCATCATTACGAGCAATGACTGGAATCCAATCGGCTACCAATGCACCGCTAGAATAGAATTTACGTCCGTTGAGAACGTATCCATCTCCAGACTTTTCTAAGCGTGTCTGCACGTCGGTTACTGATTTGGTGCCAATCTCAGAGAAAGCGTTGCCAAATCGCTTACCTTGCAATACTAGGTCAAAGAAAAAACGTTTTTGTTCTTCCGTGCCATCCAATCGAATAGATTCTACAATATACCAATGATTTTGGGGAATTTGTCCCAGGCTAGAATCGGCTTCAGAGATAATTTTGGTTACTTCTGCCAAACTCGATTCGATACGAAAGCACCGCCATACTCTTTAGGAACTGTGATTGCCCACAGCCCACTTTGAGAGTATCTATTTACCTCATCAACAGGTATCTTTCCTTGTCTATCTCGTTCGGAATCTCCTTTGACAAATTCAGCTGCTAATTCTTGGGCGATCGCGATCGCTTCAGCATCATCACGAATCACATAAGCTTTTTGTTCAGTGTTCGTATTAATTACAGATGTCATGTATTACCTTACTTTTATATCTGCTGCGTAATTTTACATGTATCTCAATCGCAGTATTAGCACCTATTTAAACCGTCACTAACTCATCAAATGTGCGATCGCGCGATTCAATTTCTCGCACCAAAGGAATTACCGTGCGACCAAAAGCTGGTAAATCATCGCTGTAATGCAAGAATCCACCCAGAATCAAATCCACCCCAACTTCATAGAATTGGCGAATGCGATCGGCTACTTGGTCTGCTGTGCCAATCAAGCCTGATCTAAAGCCATCGTTATATTGCACCAAGTCTTCAAAATTAGAGTTTGCCCACATTCCGACTTTCTCACGAGTTGAAGATCCTGCTTGTTTTACTGCCTCTCCAAAACCTGCAACAGCTTCTTTGTCTGCTTGAGCAATAATCTCTCGCAGCACGTCATGAGCTTCTTTTTCGGTGTCTCGCACTATGATAAAAGCATTTAGTCCAAACTTGAGTTTACGTCCTTCCTCACGCGCTAAGGCAGAAACTTCCTGAATTTGTTCGCGCACACCTTCAATTGTGTTGCCATTCATGAAATACCAATCAGATACCCTTGCTGCCATCCGTCGTGCAGCTTTGGAGTTACCACCTTGAAAGATTTCTGGATGGGGATTTTGATTAATTGGTTTAGGCTTCACCCAACCACCGTTGATGCGGTAAAAGTCTCCCTTAAAGTGGAACTCATCTTCTGTCCACATTCCTTTGAGTACGCGGATGAACTCCTCGGATCTGCGATAGCGTTCATCATGGTCTAACCAGGGTTCGCCATAAATTGTGAATTCACCTTTAAACCAACCACTGACAACATTTAGAGCAAAGCGACCTTTAGAAATAAAATCAATTGTCGCACCCATCTTGGCAACTACACCCGGATGCCATAATCCTGGATGAACTGCGGCAATCAATTTCAGCCGTTCAGTTACAGGTGCTAAAGCTGCAACTGTAGTCAGTGCCTCTAGTTGGTACTCAGCACCGTAGCTGGCAATAAATCGAGCTTGTGCCAAAGCATAATCAAAGCCTACCTGTTCCGCAGTTTGAGCGAGTTGGACATTGTAATCAAATGTCCAATCTGTGCGTTGAGGAATTTTGCTGACAACCAATCCACCACTAACATTCGGAACCCAATATGCAAACTTAATATCCACCATGATTGACACCTATTATTGATATTAACCTGTCACGGATGAGCGTTAATAAAGCGATGCCAACACTTTATCGGCTGCCCTTCGGAATGCAGTTGCAGCACCAGCGCTCATGTCGCGGGGCGCACATACGCGATTCCGCAAATATGCGAGAGTAATCGCTCCGACAGCAGCAGATGCGGGATCGAAACTATCTTTTCCACCAACTCGACCACCGGGTAATAATGTAGAATTACCACTGATCAGATACTCCGCCAAAAGTCTAAGGTGAAAATCAACAGCTTCTTGAATTGCTGAGGTATCACCCTCTCTTGCCAAAGCTTGAACCCCAGAGTTTTTTAGTACGTCTTTGATGGCTGCTTCATGATTATCACTCAGTCTTTCGGCGGCTTCTGCCCGATATTGAATTGCCTCACTATCTGCGGTTTCCAAAGGCAATGAATTTCCTAAAGGTTCTAAGCCGAATCTGCGACGCAAAAGTAAATTGTTGGTGATATTATCCGACTTGACCCGATGATAAGCAGGACGCTGATTAAGTGCTTCAAACCAAGCATTGATGCGAGGAAAACGCTCATTTCCTTTGATGTGATAACCCCGGTACACGGGTAAATTAGCCGCCAATCTGTCTAAATGGGGGCTATACATAATGTCTACTAAGCTAAAGGTTGAAACAAAGTAGGGACCTGGGTATTTAGCTAAGGCTTGCTCAATCTCGTCTAATTTAGCTTCAAACTCTGTTTGTAAACTTGCTAACTCGTTAGCATCACTAGTCTGTTCCCGCAGAAATTTGTAGCTAAGACTGAGAAAGCCGTTAGTTTCAACATTCTCAATTAGCTCTTTTGCAACGGCGTTTTCCTCTGGATCTTCAGGAAGCAGTGATGGACTGCTAAATCGCTTTTCTAAGGCTAAGAGAATATCCTTAGATTCATACACTAACTCTTCCTCAATTTTTGCTGCCGGGACAAGGGTTGTAGGAACTAAGTCAGTGTACCATTTGGGTTTGTTACTCAGGTCAATAAACTCCGTCGCAAATGGAATTTCCTTTTCTTCTAGAGCGAACCAAACCCGCTCGCAGAAAGGACACCATGAGTTGGTATCTCGATAAAGCAGAACTGGCGGTGTGGTATCTGGAGGAAGTTTTTCTAAACTGCTGGGTATGGGAGCAGTAGAAGGAGATTGTCCCGGTCTACGCACCCTGCGAGCAGAGGTATTTTGTTGGGCAATTTCTAACAGTTGTTCCCAATTAGATACTGTGTAAATTGACATTTGGCACCTCTTTAAAAGTTTCCTAACAAACCGCCTTCAAGTTAACTGCACTGACGATGAAAACTGTTTTATACTTAGCGATCGCCTAAATTAGTAGTAGTGGTTAAATATCATCACTACTAATTTCGATAGATTTTTTAATTTTATCTTCACTCGGTAATTCCCAAATATCATCACGTTTTCTCTGTTCTTTATCTACTACTAATTGCAGATGTTGTGGTAACTTCGTTTGTTGCCACACTGACCATAATTCACCATCTAACAAGTCTTTTTCAATTTTTCCAAAAAACATTTATCCATCCTCCTTAGTTTTGATAGAAATAAGAAATTTTTCAAGGATATATTTGCATCGCTTCTTCATCTAGTTCTGCTTTCTCCCCTGGTGACGCTTGGTCATACTTGCGTTGCTACCAATCTGCAACCTCTAATACTGTTCATCACACCGCAGTTGCCATAAACAAAAATCCAAATCCCGTAGCGATGCTCAGACATAGCTTTCAAGAACCCTTGTAAAAGTTTGATTTCGGCAAAAGAATGCAATTGATTTTTCAAGTAACCGATCTATTACTTAACATAATACTGTAAATTAATCGATATACCGTAGTATTTAAAGATATAATTATGAGAGTTACACAAATTGCGCTAAAAAACAAGGGGTAATGAAAATAAGTGCGATCGCACCAGTTGCACCAATGTGTGCGTCATAATTCTTTTGATGTGAGGGTTATGCACCGCGCATAACCAGGAGGATCATGAAAATCTCGCAAGTTCCTATTATTGATATCAGCGGGTTGGTCAAAAAAAGCGGCGATTTGGCGATCGCATCTCAAATCGGGCAAGCGTGCCGCGAGTACGGGTTTTTCTATATCGTCGGACATGGTGTGGATGAAAAGTTGCAGCAAAGGCTGGAACAACTCAGCCGACAGTTTTTCGCCCAGGATTTGGAAACTAAGCTGGAAATTCGCATGGCTTTGGGTGGTAAAGCATGGCGGGGATACTTCCCGGTTGGGGGTGAACTAACATCGGGCAAACCTGACTTGAAAGAAGGTATCTACTTTGGTGCGGAATTGGGAGAGAATCACCCACTTGTGCAAGCCCACACTCCTATGCACGGTTCTAATCTCTTCCCTGACAACATACCTTTATTTCGGGAAACAGTGCTCGAATATATGGAGACAATCACGCAACTTGGACACACGCTGATGGCTGGTATTGCCCTGAGCTTAGGGCTGGAAGAGTCTTACTTTGCCGACCGTTACACATCAGACCCTTTGACATTGTTTCGTATCTTTAACTACCCTCCAGATTTATCATTACCTGATGATGAAGATAAATGGGGCGTGGGAGAACACACCGACTACGGTGTTTTAACCATTCTCAAACAGGATAACTGCGGCGGATTGCAAGTGAAGTCAAAGTCAGGTTGGATTTCTGCGCCTCCTATTCCCAATTCCTTTGTGTGTAATATCGGGGATATGCTGGATCGCATGACGGGAGGATTGTATCGTTCTACGCCTCATCGCGTTCAGAACCAGTCTGGAGGCGTAGACGCAAAGCGGCTTGTCGCCAGACATCGCCTTTCGTTCCCCTTCTTTTTCGATCCGAATTTCGATGTTGAGGTAAAACCGATTCAACTTTCGGGAGTGGTGGTAGATGATGATAAGAGCGATCGCTGGGATAAAGCTAGCGTTCACGACTTTCGCGGGACGTATGGTGATTATGTGTTGAGTAAGGTATCGAAGGTTTTCCCAGAGTTGCGGCGATCGGTTTTGTAGAAATTTGGACATGAAGCACTATTATCGGTAAAATGCCTCTAGTTTCCATAGACGGAAACTAAAAACGCCGAACGCACTCCGCCAGTACGAATAGACCGAAACCCTTGCGGGTTCGGGGCTTGGCTCCTTCTCAATCGCAAAGAGCAAGGCGAACGTCGCTACCGCTGCGATCTTCGCAAGACGCTCGTTCGCGTAGCGTCTCCGACAGGAGAAGACTCGAAGAGAGCTGCGCTAACGACGGGAAGCGGAGCCACTGCACTATCGCGGCGAACCGAAGAAAGTTGCAAGTGGCATCCAAGACTGCGACCCCCTCACCGACTTTTTTCGACTGGACTCACCGTGTATTGAAATAACTCGATCATCAAGGGCGGATCACTTGTGAGACGGCTGACCAATTTATTCAATTTCCGAGTGCTTGCCCATCTGGATCAAGAATTGAAAGTAAAGATTATGACACCCCCTTCTGCTTAAACCAGGCTTGGAGACGTTGCCAGCCTTGTTTAGCATCTTCCTCGCGGTAGGAGGGGCGATAATCGGCAAAAAAGGCATGGGGTGCATCTGGGTAAACAATAATTTCCGATTTACTAGTGCCTGATTTCAAGCGATCGCGCATTTGTTCCACTGTATCAAGAGCAATACCCGTATCTTTGCCGCCATAAAGTCCGAGAATGGGGACTTTCAGCGTAGAGGCAATATCAACAGGATGCTTGGGTGTTAGTTCGGTAACATCGCCTACTAGTCGTCCGTACCAAGCGACACCTGCCTTAACTTGAGGATTATGTGTTGCATACAGCCAAGTAATACGACCACCCCAGCAGAAGCCTGTAATTCCCAACTTATTACTATTGCCCTTTGCTGATTTTACAGCCCAGCCTACAGTCGCATCAAGGTCGGATAGCACTTGAGCATCTGGTACTTTAGCGACTATCGAGCGAATTTCTTCGATGTTGCTTAATTTGGAGACATCCCCTTGACGCACAAATAATTCGGGTGCAACTGCCACATACCCTAATTTAGCAAAGCGACGGCAGACATCCTGAATGTGTTCGTGTACACCAAAGATTTCCTGAATTACTAGGACAATCGGGAAATTTCCACTTTTTGCAGGCATCGCTCTGTAAGCCGGAATTTCGCCATCTTTGACGGGAATTTTCACCGCACCCGCGACTAATCCCTTACTATCGGTGGTGATGACTTTGGCAGAAACAGGTTGTACTGCGAGTGCAAAGCCTGTTGCTAGGGTAGCTGTTGCAATAAATTTACGGCGCGTTATCTCTTTCATTATTCTCTTAAGTTATGCGATCGCTTTTGCTGTAAATGACCTGTAATCAAGCAGCTATCAGGGAAACTAAGATAGTTAGACAATCTAACTATTAAATTAATATCATGAATAATTGTAAATCTTCATCGAACTGGATACCTGTCCAATAAAATCTGCCATCCACCCAGAAGTTTTCGGCAAAACCGCCGTCCTCTTGCTGGTAGCAAACTAAATTAGCCTACTGTTGTTTTAAGCGCATTTGATTAAATACGCTTTATAGACGAAAATGCGATCCCGTTTTCTTTTAATCTCAAACGGGATCGCATCACCAATCACCTAAAAAGGCTATAATCCTAGACCGCTTACGAAATCAGCAGCCGTGAGGGTAGTGGTATTAATACCCGTCAGCGTTGCCAGGAGTTCATTGGTGTCAGTAACAATGATGTTGCTGCCAGAGAAGGATAGAGCGCCGAAAGTAAGACCAGAGGACAGACCAATGTAATCGAGTCCTTCGCTAAAGTCGGTAATCGTATCAGTCCCGTCTAGGGCAGCGAAGATGAAAGTATCAGAACCACCGCCACCAGTTAAGATGTCGTTGCCAGTACCGCCAGTCAAATCATCATTGCCGTTACCACCAGAGAGGCTATCATTGCCGTTACCACCAGAGAGACTATCATTGCCTGCTGTGCCGTTGAGTAAGTCCTCTGCGTCACCACCAAAAAGGTTAGTCCCCACGGCAACGGTGACATTACCAATATCGGTGAGGCTGCCATCGCTGATGGTGTAGTCAAAGCTGCCATTGCCGCCCAAGCCTGTCGTCGCGGTGAAGACAATAAAGTCATCTGCCAAGTTGTCAGTCGTGCCGTTGTCATCCAGGACTACCGTACCGTTGATAGCATTACTGACACCAGTGATGCTGATGGGGTTGCTGCCCTGATCGGTATCGTTAGCTAACAGGGTACTTGCCGAGATGGTTACGGCAGTATTAAAGGCAGTGGTGGTACTGTCATCAACGGCAACTGGAGCTAGGCTGACTGGAGCAAAGTTGAATTGAAAGTCATCATATGGAAAACCGCCAGGATCTGTTATGTTGTTGACACTAATGCGGGTGATGTTTGTAAATGATGATAAATCTACCAGATCTGGAGTTAAACGATCACCATCAGTAATGAGATCAACTGTAATGGGCGATCCTGTAATAGTTGTATAAACATCAATTTTGGCAGCAGCACCAACAGTATTATCGAATACTACACGAAATGATAAATCATTAACTGGTTGAGCAAAATCAACATTAAGATTTAGGGTTCCATCTACCTCGCCGTTTGAATTGACTGGAGCGATTATGTTTGGTTCAGAGGGTACGTCCGGTTGAGAAAGTACTATGATGAAATTCCCTGGTTCAGATGAAAACGTTACTCCCGAATACTGATCGCTTAGAAATGTACCAGAAGATAAATCGTCAAAATTGATAAGTGTTGTTATAGCCATTACCTTTACCTTCGTCGTTTTTTGTTAAGTTTGCTGTAGCAAAACAGATTCTACAGTAATCGCCTGAGTGCCCGCATCGGGCAAAGATTCAAATTTCCTGAGGCATAGCTTTCTGCACGTATGCGCTTTGACCGCAGAGGCAAGGCGATGGCTAAAGTTTTGCTTAAATCATTGGTGTAATGGATTGTACAGCAATCGCCTTGGTGAGCGCATCGTACAAGTGTCCTATCTTGACTAGGATCAATATCGGCTTGTTTGCAGTTTTAACGATTTATGTTTGCAGTTCGCTATACCTAGAGATAGAGAACCTACCAAAGATAATAAAAAGAAATCTCTAGCCGCTAAATAATAAATAAAATTTTAGTACAGCACTAATGCAGGACTTGAAAGTAAGAATTAATGCTGAGGAAATTGCTTACAATACGGTTTAAAGCAAAAACGTTCTGACCTACGCAAACGAGGTATTCGTCCTCAAATCCCACGCGCGAGTCTGGAAAACCAAGAAAAACACTCGTATGACCCATTAAAATCTCCGTTCCGAGATTTCACTTCTGAGCGGTGTTTTGCGCTGTGTTCAACGCAAATACCGTCGTCTCGTTGTTAGATGGCAACGTCACTCATGTTTATTTTGACGCATTCATTGACCTCGTTACCATCCACATCTGGATTAACAAAATATGAAAATCACAAAACTTCAAGACAATAAAAGATGTCAAATGGGTTCTATAGCTAGTAGCGATCGCCTTTCAATACTTATGGCGATATAAATGAACGTACTAACCGACAGCAAGTAGTCTTAAATGAAGCGCATCGGCGATAACTTCTGCGGACAATATCAAGTAAAAAGTAAGGTATCCGCAGCTTTATAGGAGAGAAGAAGGGGCGGTATAACCAGTAATATGCCTTCTTTAGATTATTCCACTTTGAGCAGGTTTCCTCGTGGAGGAAGTCTGAGACATCTACAACAAAACCTTTACCTTCGTGCATCATCACATTGCGTCCGTGGATATCATGGGGGTGAAGACCACGCCGACGAGCATAGTCTAGTGCCTCGTCGATGTCCCGTATAACTTTTATAGGGATACGCACACCAAGATGCATACAGTCGTAGAGGGTCACTCCATACAACCGCTTGAGCACTAAGAAGCCAATCCCTACGTACAGACACTGAGAAAAAGCTGGGTGTGAACCCAAGCGCTGGTAGACCTCCACCTCTTCCTCGAAACCTGGTCGTCCGGGTGCGTAAATTTTTACTACCACGTTTGGGTGGTTGGGGTGATAAACCACTGCGGCATAGTTTCCTTTTCCCAGAAGCCGCCAGGGGTCTGGTAGATAATGGACTTTCACCGGTTCGTGAGGATCGACACTCTCGATCTGGAATGCTGGTAGTAGCTCTTGGTGGATATTCTCGATCAGCGGATTTATGTACGTATCCATACAGGATAAGTATCCATTTAAGATAGGATAACTTTAATAAAATACCTCACCTAGCTTAACCGTGGTTGATTGTGAGGTTAAGCATTTTGCTTAGTTTGAAAGGGGATTTGCGATCGCCTAAATCTATAACTAGCAACGCCGGGTTAATAATGAACGACCATGAATGATAAAGACTTTCCAACTCCTAAAAATTTAGCTTTGCGCTACTAACTATAAAGCAGCTTGAGTCTAAAATCCAAGCTTTAGAAGTTCCGCCTAATCTTACCGGCGTATGGCTAGAGAAAGTGACACAAGCGTCCCGACTTGCTGAAAATCTTTGATATGATTAGGTTTTGTGCAATTACAAAGTTTTCCTAAGCATTGGAACGGAAAACGACGCTAAGGTTTTTGTACTCTTAGTGCGCTAATTAATCTGGTGGGCGACATAATGGCTATCCAAAATAAAATTCGCCGTTTGTTGGGTATAGAGAAGAGTATTGAGTGCGTAAGCGAAAGAACAGCTAGCTGTAGGTTGGGGAACTTCAGTCTAGCCGTCATACTACTGTGTTTTCTTCCGGTTGGAACTGCCACAGCAGCTACCAAAGTGATGTCCTTAGGAGACTCTCTATGTGCAGGCAACATTGCTGCTCTGCGTGGTGCGGTAGCACAAACCAAATTTGGGTCTACCATAGACTGGGTGGGAACTAAAAAAGACGGCGCATATCAAGACTCTGATAATGAGTGTCATGGTGCTTGGTCAGCAGCGCAGGTGTTGCAACAACCGAAATCAAATGTTCGTCTCCCCTCCTGGGAGAAAAACCCTGGAAGCATTCGGGACTGGGTTAAAGCGACTAAGCCTGATGTAGTGCTGATAATGCTTGGCACTAATGATTTCTTTGGTAGTGATGCACGGGGCGATAACACCTCAGGCTTTCTCACAAAATCCCTTGAAGGGATTATCAATGATATCTTGTTATTACGTCCCAACGCCAAAGTTGTCATCGCCTCAATTCCGCCGTTTAAATGGGATATAAATAACGGTGTTGATACTAGTGAAACTAAAACTACAGCCAACGCATTTCTTAAGGATCGCGTCAGAAAGCTCTCCGCACAGGGCAAGCGAATCTTCTTCCTTGATATGCACACCGCAATACTTGCTCGATTAAAGCAGGGCGATATTTTTAGTGGCGACGGTCTCCACTTTAACGATAAGGGCAATAAGTTTATAGCACAAGAGTGGACTCGTGCCCTGAAAGCGGTACTTCAAGGAACGCAAACGCCGATTATTCCGACAACTTCTAAAAACTATTAACATCTTTGAAGTGTTTTTGTATTCACACTCCCACGGTGCGCGAAAACATCGCTTATCGAATGGGCGGAACCTCCCAACTCCTCCGGATTTTGGTAAGTGTCAAGTCGCTTCTATGAGCAGAGACGCTACGCGGTAAGCGTTCGTGCAGCGTCTCTATGAGGGAGAAGGCTTTACGCTCCAATTAAAAATTCACGCATTCACGCATTCAAAAAAAAGATAGTTAGTGTTCGCAAGAACCCGCCACTAATTAAAGACCATTGATTTTCAATTCAGTGTTCGCTCTTACCCCAAAATTAATAATTAAAAATTATTTTTTGATTTATTAATGCGTGAATTTTGAATTAAAAAGGGGTCAATGGTCTTGGAGTGGGCTTAAAGCTTTATTGAAACGCTTGTTCTAGTTGTTCAGATGTCAGAGATTTAATTAAACTTAAGGGTAGTGGTTGCTGACTAATTGTATTAACGTAATCTGTACTCAAATATGCAACGTAACTTGACTGTTCGGCAACATACGTTTCAAAAAAGGGAACACTCAAAGCTTTAACATAACGCTGTGCCAAGGCAGGACTTGGACCGATTACTTGTCTAGGTACAGGCACAACTGCATTTGATGATTCTGTAGTAGTAGAAAAGTGTGTACCGCCATTGATGAGTGCTAAATACTTGTTTGGAGTTGTTAACCAAGTAAAAGGCCGAATTTGTTCTGGGAAAGCCGGAGCAACAGTATCAGAACTGCCAGATACAATCATCACCGGAATTTTTATTTGGCTGAGACTAGCTTGACCAAAAATACTGCTATCAACTGGATTAATGGCAATTGCTGCTTTTATCCTTGCATCGGATAAGTTGTACTGAGTATTTGGTAAATTGACTGCCAAACATTGGAGTAAAAGCGAAACATTTAACGTATTTTCCAAAGCTGGACAGTCGGTTTTTAGTTGCTCAAAATTAATCTTTGCACCTGCCAATGCTAATGCCGTATATCCACCAAATGATTGCCCTACTACACCAACTTGTTCTAAATTTAAACGTCCCTTAAATGTTGGGTTAGACTGTGATAATCGAGTGAGTTCATCTAGTAATAATTTAATATCTAAAGGTCTATCAATTAATTCTCTAGGGTTAGTAACTGTATCTGCTGTACCTGCTAATAATGCTTGTAGTTGTTTTGAATTACTTCCAGGATGTTCTGGAACAGCAACGACAAAACCATAGGACGCGAGATGTTCAGCTAGATAAGCAAAACTTGTTCTGTCGGAACCAAGTCCGTGCGAAATGACAATTATCGGACGAGGAGTTTGAGCAATTGGAAGGTAAATATCAGCAGGAAAAGTCCGATTACGCGAGAGGTCATTAAGTGTGATAGTTTGCTTTAAGAAACGAAAACTTCCATTTTGTCCTAAGTTCATCAATGGAACAGTATTCAGTGTAGAAGCTGTAGTTACGTTTTGTTGGGATTGTTGGTTAATAAGTGCTACTGCATTTTGAGTTTGATTTACTAAATTCTGTAATGACTCTGCTATTGCCAAACTCTGGTCTAAGTTAATTGAAATTGCACTCGCCGGAAACTTGCGTAATACATTTAAAAGCGTAAAATCTTTTTGATCTGCGGCTGACAAAATCAGTGCTGCGCGAATTGCATAAAACCCTGATAAGTTAGATTCTGTCTGAATAACTTTCCCCAATTTTTCTAATAATTGTTCACCAATGGGTGTATAAAGAAACTGCGAAACTTCTACTTGATTTAAGGGAATGGGAGTTAGTAAAACTTTTCGCAGTTGAGCTAGTTGCTTTTTGTCTACATACTGAGTATATGCAGCTAAACCTTCGTCCACTTTGCCTGTTCTAGTATAAGTTTCGAGTGAACTAATTGGGATAGACCTTTCTAAAAGACCATAATTAAATCTAATCCGCTCTGCACCTAAAGCGGGATAAGCAGTTAGTGTAGGCAGCAATCCTATACTAAAAATTCTCAAAGCCAATTTCAGCCAAACAGCTTTTTTATCTATCAAATGAGTCATGATATATCAGTTAAAATAGTACATTATGCAACAGTAAAATTAGCGGATAATAAAATTTGATAGAGATTAACATCCCTTTCAACTAAGCAGGCATGGCCGCTATGAGGTAGAGTTATTATCTGAGAATTAGGGAAAATATTACTTAAATGTTTTGCCTCTGCTTCTGAAGGTAAAACTCGGTCTTCTCTACTAGCAATTAGTAAGACAGGTTGAGTAATTTGAGAGAATTTATTTTCATCAATATCAAATTCTCTCATCATAGATAGTCGCTGATTAGCAGTTTCTTTTGGTGCAGAACTGGTCGATTTTGAAAGAGCTTGGCTAGCAGCAGGTGAAATTCGATTTAAATCAGCTAGAAAAGGCAAAGATAAAAACGAGCATATTTTGTAAAAGAATTGAGGGGTGTAAGGAAACAAAACCGAACCTAAATTTAACCAAGGTACTCGATGAAATGAAGAAGCAGAATTAATTAAAATAATCTTTGTAAATAGTTGAGGAAATTTTTCTAAGACTTTGAGCGCCAAGCAACCACCGAATGATTCCCCACAAAGATAAACAGGCGATGTCTCACGACAAACCACTTCTCTACGAGACGCTCCGCGAACGTGTCTACGTGGTACTTTTTCTAGTTCTATCTTGGTTAAAGTGACTATTTCTTCTGCCATTTCATCCCAACTTGTTAGCTCGTCAGGGGGAATGACAAAACAACGTACATCAAAAGCAGCTTCTAAACCTGCTGTTTGAATATACATCAATTCGTTTCCAGTCTCATCCATTCCAGGTATAAATACAAAAAGTGGATAATTATGGTTAGAGAACTGGGTAGTTAATAAATAAGGATGACTACGAATTTTTGATGGCATAAATAAACTAATTTACAATAAGAAAAGCATTACCAGGATGCCAATTGCCATTTTGAGGATTAGTTTTAGGAGCAATTTGTTGTAACTGCTGCTGGAATTGTTGTGCTTCTTTTTGAGCTTTCTCGGCTGCTGGACCACTGTCAGGAGCATTCGCATCTACGCCAACTGCTTCAATCACCCTATCCACACCAATTCCCGCGGTAAGTTCGCCGATCGCCTCAATTGGGTCTTCGGCATTATAATCGATGACTTCTGCACCCAAATCACGCGCCATTTCCAAGCGTGAAGGAATTGTATCCACTGCAATGATGCGTCCTGCACCGAACAGTCTGGCGCTGACAATGGCAAACTGTCCTACAGGACCACAACCAAAGATGGCAACTGTATCTCCCGGTGTTATCTCTGCAATATCGGCTCCAAAGTATGCCGTGGGGAAGATGTCAGACAACAGAATTGCTTGGTCGTCTGTAACCTCTTTTGGTAGTTTTACCAGCCCCGCATTGGCATAAGGAATCCGAGCATATTCCGCTTGCAATCCATCGAAGGGACCTGCTGCTTCTGAACCTCCGAAAAAAGCTGTACCAGCGTTATGTCCGTGGGGATTGGCGTTATCACATTGAGCATGATATCCCGTACGGCAGTAAGAACAGTAACCGCAGGCAATTGTCGAGGGAACAACAACGCGATCGCCTACTTTCAAATTCCGCACATTGGAGCCAATTTCTTCAATAATGCCAACGCCTTCATGTCCCAGAATTGTACCGGGTTTCATTCCCGTGAATGTTCCCCGAATCATATGTAAATCTGTGCCGCAAATTGCACTAGAAGTCAGCCGAATGATCGCATCTGTTGACTCTTGAATTTTTGGTTCTGGTACGTTATCTAATCGAATATCTCCAATTCCGTGAAAAACAACTGCTTTCATTGTGAATACTCCTGATTCATGAGGTTTATATTTCAGAACAAAACTGAGTAGCTTGTGTTTTTAGCTATTACAAAACACGAGAAAATATTTATGCAATAGAGTAATAAATCTTGTATTTAAATTAATTTTTTTGATGGATAACTTCAGCAGAAAATTGAGTTAATTTTGGACTATATGACATACGCACTTAGAAACTATGCTATTGATATTGCTATGGTTTCTTATCGTCCTTTAGAAGGATATAAATCATAAATCCCACATTCCGCACCTTGAACTGTCACACAAGCCACATAAGCGTAAATAAATCTCCAGCCCAACGGAAGAATCAGTAGGAATAGACGGAAACCCTTGCGGGTTCGGGGCTTGGCTCCTTCTCAATCACGGAGACCAAGGCTTCCCGTCGCTACCGCTGCGCTAACGACGGGAAGCGGAGCCAAGTAAAGTGGACGGGTTTCCTTATTCAGTAAGCAAGTGGTGTCCAAGACTGCGACTCCCAACACCGTCACACCTAGATCCAAGGGTACCAACGAATAATTTCACGCACCAGGTTTCTTTTAGGACTTACGCAAGCGTCACAAAATAATGTCAACTGGCACATATACTTAAATTTGACGTTAATATTTGTAAGCATTGATTTATAAACGTTAGAGCTAAATTAATTTAATGTGACAGTTTGAAAATAAATGTGCCAGTTACGTAAGTCCTGTCTTTATTGGCGAGCAAAATCGAGATTTACTACTAAATGCAGATGGAAGTTTGAGCGATCGCGCTTTTGGTCTTTCTAGCCACTCACGGGATAAGATGATTCAATTTCAAGGCACTGACCAGCACATAGGTTAGGGTTGAGATTAATTCTATAGTGACAACAAAAATGACATTGTGTTGCCAGAACAAGCACCGCCTTGCAGCCATAGTAAGTTAGTCATCAGTTCTGTTGTCTATGTTGTTTACCATGCCTAATTTAGGCAACTAAAAAAGGATAAAACATAAAAGCACGCTTGCCCTAGCGAATTTTATTCGCGGTTCATGTTGCACATAAACGAAGTCCGCAGAACATCGCGGACTATAAGAAATCAAGGGTTTGAGAGCCTGCGACTTCCAGAGGAAGGGCAAAGGCGTGCAAAATATGAGAATTCATATTTTACCCTTTCTTGCAGTCCTCCAGATGAGTGCTGTGGAGTATTACTTTATCCTTTCGAGCAACGAAATTTGTCAGACATAGCCTATTTTCAAACGTCTCTTGTTCAATATTAGGTAGTTTTTGCCTCGGTTGGATGTGATTAAATAAGATTTTATTTTTTGTATTAGGCAAATACAATTCAATATTTTAAAAAAGTTCTCGGCAGAACAGATTCCTAAGTTAAATAGTAATAAAATATAAAACGCATACATTGCTATAAATAGTAAATATTAGAAATTAATTTTGTTTTATTTAAATTAAGTTATATTTAATTATTTAAAAATGCAATTAAATTATACAAGTTTTATTGAGTATATATGCTTTTCCGCAAGTATATAAATTAAAAATTTATGATGTTAAAATCAGCCAAATAAAAAATATGAAGATATATGGAAAATGTTTGAAAAGAACGTAAAAAATTGCAATTTTCCTCTATGCTTCTAACAATAGAGTGTTTTGTAGCTCCATAAAATTAGCTAATTCAATCAAGGAGAATTCATTTTTTACAAGTGTGAAAACACTTGATAATTGAAATTGCGGCTTTTCCTCAGCCCAGAGAGAAAGTAACAGCCGTGGAAAAGGTGTAGATAAAGAGTGGTGAGGAGAGATCGGCAACAGCTTTGAATATCGGGGGAAAACACAAGGGTGCAATTTGTATAACCCTTGATTAGACGCGCAAGAACAAATGCGTCTCCATGTCTTGTGGGCGTTGAAAGATTCAATTCCCGAACCGACGATAAAAGAGTGGTGATGACCCCTAATATTACAGATTCAGCTGTTAAAGCGGCGATTGCGGCGATCGCATCGGAATCAGCAACGACAGAAGAAAAAATCGAGATGCTGATTGAGATGGCGCAATCTTTTCAAAAACAGCCCAAAACTGCCCAAGATTTGCGAAATGCTGTTGGGTTGTATTATAGGGCGTATGAATTGTGCGCTGATGATTATCCTCTCCTCAAAGCCCGCGCTAAAGCGGGAATGGCACTCGGCTTACAGACAATTCCGGATGTTGGGTCACAATTGCTACTGCAAGCGAAAGCAGGTTATGAAGAAGCACTGCCAATTTTGCAACAATTTGCTTCATCTGAGGAAGTAGCAGAGGTGCAGATGAATTTGGGTTTGGTGTTGCAGTCGTTGGTGCCATTCAATTTGGCGCGGACGACAGATAGCATCCAAGCTTATCACGAGGCTTTGCGGGTATTTACCTGGCAGGATTACCCGCAAGAATATGCGATTTTATACAACAATATCGCGATCGCTTACCTTTCTATGCCCTTAGCATCAGAAAGAGAATACTTGCGTCAAGGCTTGGCTGTGCAGTCATTTGAGGTTGCATTGAAGCATATTAAGGTGATTGACCATCCCAGAGAATATGCAATGTTGCAAAATAACTTGGGAAATGCTTTGCAATATTTACCGAGTTCGCATCCACTAGAGAATATTTTACGAGCGATCGCTGCTTATGACGAGGCGTTAAAAGTGCGATCTGCTAAAGATACACCCTTAGAATACGCAAACACAATTTCTAACAAAGCTAATGCCTTATTCAACTTACCAGATGACCCAGAAAAAGCAGAAGCCGGGAATTATAAAAATCTGTTGCGATCTCGTGATTACTATCAAGAAGCTAGGGAAATATTTAATCAGCATGAACAGATAGAACAAGCAGAAATTGTCACCCAAGCTTTGCAAGAAGTCGAGATGGAAATACTAAAGAATAACTCTCAGTTTTAAAGAAAGGAAGAAACAGAATGACAGATTTTTTGTCAAGCTTGCTGTCTGGTGACATTAACTTAATTACATCATTAGTATGGCTAGCAATAGCAGCAGGCTTATCTATAGTTGGGGGTGCAATTGGCGGTGTACTTTTAGCTGGGAAAGATTTAGGTTATGAATTAGCCGCAATGACTGGTGGATTATTAGGACCTGCTGGTGTGATTCCAGCGATATTTTTAGGGCTACTTATTCTAAATTTATTGAATAATTCCTAGGAGTAATTATGTTTGAGATGGGCTGGTTTTCTGTTAAATTATTTCTCAAAGGAAAGCTAATACGCGATCCTGTGTATTTTATCCGGCAAACTACAATAGGTACTGCCATAGGTTTGTTGTTGTTGGTATCAATTGCACAAGTGAACGTTCCCTTATGGCTACCAATCATAGTATCTAGCTTATTAACTGGCGCAATAATGCCATTTCTCCTTAAAGATTTTAAAATGAAGTGAGTTGTTATTTGTTAGTTGTTAGTTGATGGTTAACAGGAGTCAGTGCCGCAAGGGTTTCCCGACTTGAGGCATCTGGCATTCAACAGTCAACAGTCAACAGCTATCCACTATCCACTATCCACTAACTACTATCCAATAAATAATGACTAAGCTTGAGGAATTAGTTCAAGAAATTAACCGTTTTGAGGCAATTGTAGCTGAGTGGGATGAAAGCCAGCGGTGTGTAGTAGTCGGGCTGAAAAGGGCGATTGAAGCTTTACATAAAGTAGCTTTAATGCGGTTGATTAGAAGCTTAAAAAAAGAAGAATCAATTTCAGCTTTACGTGAGGCAGTAGATGATGAAGTGGTATACGGAGTACTACTTTATCATGAACTCGTAAAACCGCCCAAACCGTCTTTGTCACAACGCGTTCAAACAGCCATTGATGAAGTTCGTCCTAGCTTAAAAAGTCATAACGGTGATGTGGAATTAGTAGCAATTAAATTACCAGATACTGTTGAAGTCAGTTTCATCGGAACTTGCAGTCATTGTCCGTCTTCAACTTTGACTTTATCTCAGGGAATTGAACAAGCGATTAAAAAATATTGTCCAGAAATTACTAAAGTTATCGCAGTTGATAATAAACCTATTGTTCATAGAGCTAATGGTTTAACCAGTCCATTTTCTCAAAATAAAAATCTCCCTTGGGTTAAGCTAACAACTGTTGATCAAGTTCCTGAGTCTGGTGTTTTAGCAGTTAATTTTGCAGGAAATTCGCTAATTTTGCATCGTCAAGGTATTAAGATAAGCTGTTACAAAAATGCTTGTGCTCACCTAGCTTCTCCTTTAGATGAGGGTAGAGTTGAAAATGGTATTCTGACCTGTCCCTCTCACGGATTTGAGTACAAGTTAGATACAGGAGAATGCTTAACAGCACCTGAGGTTTCTCTACAGTCGTATCCTGTGAAGATTAAGGGTGATAAAGTTTTTGTGCAACTACTATTGAAAATATAAAATTGATGCATCAACCAATTAAAATTACTCCCACATCAAAATTGAAGCGAGAAGCAACAGAAATTGCCCAAAGATTACCTCTCTCGTTTACTGGTGCGGAAGTAATTTTAGGTAATAGTATTGAACCAGAAACATTAGTGATGCCTTTAGCACCTAGTGCTAGAGAAATGTTTGCACCGCGTGGTGCATGTTTGATATCTGGAACTGGTTCTTTATGGGTGTCAGATACGGGACATCATCGCTTATTAGGATGGCGGAATTTACCCACTAGAGACAATCAACCTGCTGATTGGGTAATTGGACAACCTGACTTTAATCATGAGGGACAAAATGCTAAAGGTACACCAGGAAGGGCAACTTTAAGTGTCCCAACTGGGGTTTGTGCTTGTGGGGAAGGTTTAGTAGTAGCGGATGCTTGGAATCACCGCGTTTTAATTTGGAAAAAGGTGCCGGAAGATAACAATGTACCAGCGGATTTGGTGTTAGGTCAAGCTAATTTTACCGACAACGAACCGAATCGGGGCAAGCAAGAAGCCGCAGCAAATACTTTAAATTGGTGTTATGGTGTTTGCTATTATCAAGGGCAATTATTTGTTGCTGATACAGGGAATCGTCGGGTTTTAATTTGGAATGAATTACCGCAAGAAGATGGTCAACCAGCTGATTTAGTGTTGGGACAACCAGACATGCGATCGCGTAACGAAAACGGTGGTGCTAGTCCTTCAGCACCAAGTATGCGTTGGTGTCATGATATCACCATTTGGGGAGACAATTTAGTTGTCACTGATGCGGGTAATAACCGCGTAATGATTTGGCAAGGAATACCAACAGAAAATAATACTCCTTGTGCAGTTGTTTTAGGACAAAAAAGCTTTGAGTTAGCCGAAATAAATCAAGGTGTTTATTTTCCTAGTGCTAGTAGTTTAAGTATGCCTTATGGTGTAGCAGCTAGTGGTGATTGGTTGTTAGTTGCGGATACTGCTAATTCTCGTTTGTTGGGATGGAAAAAGCCAGAATCAATTATATCTTTACAAGGCGCTGTTGCGGATGCGATAGCTGGACAAATAGATTTTCAAAGTAAAGGTGAAAATCGCGATTTTGGATTACCCAAGAGAGATAGTTTCAATTGGTCTTATGGGATAAAAATATGTGGTAATACTGCGGTTATAACTGACTCTGGAAATAATAGAGTTTTAATTTGGAAAATGGAAGTATAGATATTATCTCACGCAAAGGCGCAGAGGCGCAGAGAATAAAAAGATTTATGCTAATTGAGGAAATCAGGGTTTATGGCACTGTTCAGGGGGTAGGATTTCGACCTACTGTATATCGTTTGGCGAAAGCTTGCGGGTTACGCGGAGAAGTTTGTAATGACGGTCAAGGTGTCTTAATTCGGGCTTCTGGTAGTGATGAATCTCTAACAGAATTTGTTCAAAGATTGCAGCTAGAATGTCCTCCTTTAGCAAGAATTAATCAACTGACACGAACTCCTTATCAGGGTGAATTTATCTTTAATGATTTTGTCATTTCTTCGAGTGTTAGTAACGCGATAAAAACCGAAATTACTCCTGATGCTGCTACTTGTCCGCAATGTCAAGAAGACATTTTTAATCCCCTTAGCCGTTGGTATCGTTACCCCTTTACTAACTGTACTCATTGCGGTCCCCGTTTGAGTATTATTCGTGCCATTCCTTACGACCGAAATAATACCAGCATGGCTGCTTTTCCCATGTGTGCCGAATGTGCGAAGGAATACAACGATGTCGAAAACCGTCGATTTCACGCTCAACCTATTGCTTGCCATATCTGCGGTCCCCAAGCGACTTTAGAACGTGCAGATGGTAAACCGATTACCGCTTCCATGTTCTCCATGCTGGATGATATTGATGCTGTCTGTACCTTGTTGCAAAAAGGTGAGATTGTGGCAATTAAGGGGTTAGGTGGTATTCATCTTGCGTGCGATGCAACACAGGAAACAGCAGTACAAAAATTGCGCGATCGCAAAAAACGTTACCATAAACCATTTGCTTTAATGGCGCGAGATATGGCGGTAATTGAAGAATACTGCACCCCCAGCGCAAAGGAAAGAGAATTATTAGAAAGTTCCGCAGCACCGATTGTTTTAATGGAAATAAAGGGACTGGGAAGCAAGAGGATAAAGGGAGAACGCCAAATTGCCCTATCAGTTGCACCTGGGCAAAATACCCTCGGTTTTATGCTACCTTATACGCCCTTACATCATCTAATTCTCAAACGGATGAATCGCCCGATTGTTTTTACAAGTGGCAATATTTCTGATGAACCACAATGTATTGATAATGAAGAAACGCGGGAAAAATTAGGTACAATTGCCGATTATTTTCTCCTGCATAACCGCGAGATTGTTAATCGATTAGATGATTCAGTGGTGCGGGTTGTTGGCGATAAAGTGCAAATAATTCGCCGCGCTAGAGGATACGCACCAGCACCGATTAATTTACCATCTGGATTTAACAACGTACCTCATATATTAGCAATGGGTAGTGAGTTAAAAAATACCTTTTGCCTATTACGAGATGGACAAGCAATTATCTCCCAGCATTTAGGAGATTTAGAAAATGGTGTGAGTTTTAATGCTTATCAAGATACACTAAATTTATACTTAAATTTATTTGAACATAAACCAGAAGTAATATCTATCGATTTACATCCTGAATATCTTTCGACAAAATTAGGTAAACAATTAGCAGACGCTAATCAAATAAAAGTTTATAACATCCAGCATCATCACGCCCATATTGCCGCTTGCATGGCAGAAAATAATATTCCTCTAAATAGCAAACCTATTTTAGGAATCGCTTTAGATGGACTGGGTTATGGTGAAGATGGGAAACTCTGGGGTGGAGAATTTTTATTAGCAGATTATCGCCAATTTAAGCGACTGGCAACATTTAAAGCAGTGGCAATGATTGGGGGGAAACAAGCAATTTATCAGCCTTGGCGTAACACTTATGCCCAATTGCTATCAGCGTTTACTTGGCAAGATTTAAAACAAGAGTACGGTGAGTTAGAAATCTTACAATTTCTCGAAAAAAAGCCGTTAAACCTTCTTAATCAGCTTATAGAAAAAGAGATTAACTCTCCTTTAGCTTCATCAGTCGGGCGTTTATTTGATGCAGTTGCTGCTGCTATCGGTATTTGTCGCGAAGAATCTAGCTATGAAGGACAAGCAGCGATCGAAATGGAAGCTTTAGTTGATGCTCATAGCTTAAATAATGATGAAGAAACGCAAAATTATCCTTTTAAACTTGGCATTTTAGATAGTATTTATTGTATAGACCCACGCCCAATGTGGCAAGCCTTACTCCACGACTTGCAACAGCAGATTTCTCAACCTGTCATAGCTACTAAATTTCACAAAAGTTTAGCTAATGCAATTGTAGAAATGGTTAAAGATTTGCGTACAGAAAATGTAATAAATGAAGTCGTTATAAGCGGAGGAGTTTTTCAAAATAGTATTTTATTACAGCAAGTGAGTAAACGCTTAGAGGCATTAGAAATAAATATACTAACTCACAGCTTAGTACCCTCAAATGATGGCGGTTTATCATTAGGGCAAGCTGTTATTGCAGCTGCTAGATTAAAAAGTCCATAAATTACAATATTTTAAATACTCTTTGTTTTCTTTTTTTATGCCTCTGCGGTAGCCTAAGGTAAGCCGTTTTGCCTATACGTTAATCTTCAAAAAGGACACGAAAAATGTGTTTAGGAATTCCCGGTCAAATTACAGAAATAACTGACATTAATCAAAAATTAGCTATTGTTAATGTTGCTGGTGTAAAGCGCCAAGTTAATATTGCTTGCATTGTTAATGAACAGCATCCTGCCGAATCTTGTGTTGGAGATTGGGTGTTGGTTCATGTTGGCTTTGCTATGAATCGAATTAATGAAAAAGAAGCGGCGGAAACATTAAAGTTATTGGAAGAGTTAGCAGAAGCGATAAGTTCATATAAGCGGTAAAGCGCTGACTACGAACAAATTATTAATTCATCTAAAATACAAAGTTAATATGAAATACGTTGATGAATTCCGCGAACCCGGAAAAGCTGAAGCATTACTCCACGAAATTGAAAAATTATGTCAAATAATAGGAAAGCCTATCAAATTAATGGAGGTATGCGGTGGTCATACCCATTCTATTTTTAAGTATGGCATTGAAGAAGTTTTACCCGACACAATAGAATTAATTCATGGTCCTGGTTGTCCGGTGTGTGTGATGCCAAAGGGGAGATTAGATGATGCGATCGCTATCTCCCAACATCCCAACGTCATCTTCACCACGTTTGGCGATGCAATGCGGGTTCCCGGTTCCACAACCACCTTACTGCAAGCCAGAGCACAAGGTGCAGATATTCGCATGGTTTACTCTCCCCTAGATAGCCTGCAAATTGCCAGAGAAAACCCCGACAAAGAAATCGTCTTTTTTGCCCTTGGCTTTGAAACAACTGCCCCCAGCACTGCTTTCACCATCCTGCAAGCAGCATCTGCAAAAATTCACAACTTCAGCATGTTTTCCAATCACGTCCTCGTGATTCCCGCATTGGAAGCATTGTTAGATAATCCCGATTTACAACTAGATGGATTTATCGGTCCTGGTCATGTCAGCATGGTAATTGGCACAGACCCTTATCAATTTATTTCCCAACAATATCATAAACCAATTGTTGTCTCCGGATTTGAACCTTTAGATATTTTTCAATCAATTTGGATGCTATTACAGCAGCTAGTTGAAAATCGTTGTGAAGTTGAAAATCAATATAACCGAATTGTTGAAACGCAAGGAAATATTGTTGCGATAGAAGCTATAAACGAAGTTTTTACAGTGCGTGAAAATTTTGATTGGCGCGGCTTGGGTGAAATTCCTAATTCTGGCTTAAAAATTAGGACAAAGTATGCTCAATTTGATGCCGAACTGAAATTTACCATTCCTAATCTCAAAGTTGCCGACCATAAAGCTTGTAAATGTGGGGAAATTATCAAAGGAGTATTGAAGCCTTGGGAATGCAAAGTATTCGGTACAGCTTGTACCCCAGAAACACCGATTGGAACTTGCATGGTTTCTTCTGAAGGTGCTTGTGCAGCTTATTACAAATATGGTCGCCTTTCTAAGATTGGTAGGAAAAATATACCGGAAAAATCACAGCTAACAATATCTCAAGAACCTCTCCCCGCTTGCGGTAATTCTCGATAAAAAGGAGATTATATGCCATTTATCACAGTTCAAATTGCTAAAGGTCATTCTATTGAAAAAAAGCGAGAATTAGTTAAAGCCCTCACTGATACACTCGTTGCTACTTTAGGTTCTAAGCCAGAGTGGATCACAATTCATATCGATGAATTTGAACGGGAAAATTGGGCAGTAGGGGGTCAATTACATTCTGATAAGCATAGTGGCAGACATACGGAGAAAGGCGTATAACGCTAAGATTGTAAAGTGCGTTTTCTAACGAATTTTACAATTTATACGTAAAACTCGTCAAGTATGAAAATACCAAGGACATACCGAATTAATAGTAATCGCTGTATTCTTAGATGCGTCTGTGAGCAAGATATTCCACATGTATTCTCAGCTACACGCTTTCAAGGATTTAACGATGGGATGCTTTGGGAACCACCACAATCAATCGAAGAACTTAACGAACCCTTTAAAAGAAGTCTTCAAGCTTGGGATTCTGGTTCAGCTTATACGTTTACAATTGAATCTGCCAGCAATAACGCATTCATTGGCAGAATTTCTATTAGAAAAAGCGAAACTGAAGGTGTTTGGAATCTTGGCTTCTGGACACACCCAGAACATCAACGTCAGGGTTACATGACAGAGGTAGCTAAAGTAATTGTCGAGTTTGGTTTCACAGTTTTAGGCGCTGATCGCATAGAAGCCTATCATGCTTTGTGGAACACGGGTAGTGAAAAAGTCTTAAAAAATGTGGGCATGGAGTTTGTTCGTTATATCCCGCAAGGCTTTCAGAAGCATGGTAAGTGGGTAGACGAGAATCTTTTGACAATTCAAAGAGAAGCTTTCCAAGCTTTAAAGGAAATTTAAATCTTATTTAATATGAACATTTCCCCCAATAACTCAGCGCAAAATCCCCTCTTTGAAAAAGTCGCTCGCCGAGGTAAACTGCGAGATACTCATATTACTCTCGCGCATGGTAGCGGTGGTAAAGCTATGCGTGATTTAATTAATGATATATTTATCAGTAATTTTGATAATCCAATTCTCTCTCAATTAGAAGACCAAGCAAGCTTTAATTTAGCAAGTTTCACGCAACACGGAGATAGACTCGCTTTCACCACTGATTCTTATGTTGTAGACCCTTTATTTTTTCCTGGTGGTGATATAGGAGAATTAGCCGTCTATGGTACTGTTAATGATTTAGCGGTGAGTGGTGCTAAACCTTTATATCTCACCTGTAGTGTAATTTTAGAAGAAGGATTACCTGTAGAAATATTGCGACGCGTCGCTACAAGTATGAAAATAGCCGCGCAGAAAACAGGCATACAAATTGTGACAGGTGACACAAAAGTTGTGCAGCGCGGTGTTGTAGATAAATTGTTTATTAATACTGCTGGTATTGGCGTAATTCCAGCGGGAGTTGCTATTTCGGCACATAATATTCAACCGGGAGATGCGGTAATAATTAATGGTGAATTGGGCAATCATGGCGCTGCTATTTTAATTGCCCGTGGAGAACTGGCATTAGATACTGATATTCAAAGTGACTGTCAGCCGTTACATAATTTAGTTGAAACTATCCTCAATGTTTGTCCCGGAGTTCATGCAATGCGGGATGCAACACGCGGGGGTTTGGCTACAGTATTAAATGAATTTGCTGTTAGTTCTAATGTTGGAATTCGTATGTATGAAAAGTCTATCCCAGTGCGTGAAGAAGTAAAAGGTGTGTGCGAAATTCTCGGTTTAGATCCGTTATATTTGGCGAATGAAGGTAAGTTGGTTGTAGTGGTGAAAGGTGACAATGCTGACACTGTTTTATCAGCTATGAAGTCTCACCCAGCCGGAAAAGATGCTTGTATTATCGGTGAAGTTATTTCCTCACCTCCGGGAATTGTATTATTAAACACTATTTTCGGTGCTGAACGCATTGTTGATATGCTTGTGGGCGATCAGCTCCCACGGATTTGTTAAGTTATGATGATGATTTCATAGAATTTATTAAGTTTTTATATAGATATTTGTAGTCAATCGGACTTTTTCAAAAAAAGGCTATTGATAGGATTTGTGAAAGATAAGTAATTAAAAGTTATATTCTTGGTGGGTTAAGCACATACTATAAGCGGATTTTTTATTAATTAGACAAGCTTAATGTATAGTAACGTACCTAATTATTATGGTGCGTTAAATTGCGTTAATACACTTTTTACTTAATCTTGTTTTAAAAAGAGCGATGTATACGACAAACCCTTCGGGTTCGGGGGTTCGCAATCGACGGGAACCGCCAAGACTGCGACCCCCTCACCACGTTGCTTCTACGCGTTGATTTTATGCATGAAATAGGAATTACTCAAAATGTTGTGGCAATTGTAGCTGAATACGCCAATGGTGCAAAAGTACGACGAGTATTATTAGAAATTGGCAAGCTTTCAGCTATTATGCCTGATGCGGTATCTTTTTGTTTTGATATCTGTTCTCAAGGCACAGTTTTAGAAGGGGCAACATTAGAAATATTGCAAATTCCAGGTTTGGCGAAATGTCGGCAATGCGGTAGAGAAATACCTCTAGAAAAGCCTTTTGGTGTCTGTAGTTGTGGCAGCCTTCAACTAGATTTAATCGCTGGCGAAGAATTAAAGATTAAGGAAATAGAGGTAGATGAAGTATGTGTGTAACTTGCGGTTGTTCTGATGATGCTGAAGCTAAAGTTTCTAATTTGCAAACTGGTACAGTAGTAGCTATTCATCCTGAAAGTGAAACCCATCACCATACTCATGTGTTAGCTGATGGCAAGGTAGTCACCCATTCTCACAGTCACGAACCTGTCACTGAAACCGACCACCATCATACTCATGTGTTACCTGATGGCAAGGTAGTCACCGATTCTCACAGTCGTGATATTAACGAAGTATCTCAAATTCATGCCAAAATTCATGGCAGAACTATATCATTAGAACATGAAATTTTAGGAAAAAATAATCTGATAGCTGCCCAAAATCGCGGATGGTTTAAAGGCAGAAATATTCTTGCATTAAATTTAGTTAGTTCTCCGGGTTCGGGAAAAACAACTCTCTTAACTCGGACAATCAATGATTTAAAACACGAATTATCTCTCAGTGTGATTGAAGGGGATCAAGAAACTACTAATGATGCCGAAAAAATAAAAGATACAGGCTGCAAAGTCGTCCAAGTAAATACAGGTAGCGGCTGTCATTTAGATGCAGCAATGGTAGAACAAGGTTTGCAACAACTCAATCCACCTATTAATTCGATAGTGATGATTGAAAATGTTGGTAATCTTGTTTGTCCTGCTTTATTTGATTTAGGAGAATTGGCAAAAGTTGTAATTTTATCGGTGACAGAAGGAGAAGACAAACCGATAAAATATCCCTATATGTTTCGCGCTAGTGAGATAATGATTTTGACAAAAATTGATTTGCTGCCTTATGTCAAGTTTGATGTGCAACGCTGCATAGAATACGCCAAGCAAGTCAATCCGCAAATTCAAATTTTTCAGCTTTCGGCGCAGACTGGAGTGGGATTAGAGAATTGGTATGAGTGGTTATCCCAAAAAGCAGTAAATTAATCTACATTAGTTTCTACTTAACCGCTGCAAATCGGGGTGTATGTCACAGAAAAAAGAGGCTTTAAATTTCGTAATCTTACTCGGAATTGTCAGCCTTTGCGCTGATGCGACTTATGAAGGGGCGCGTAGCATTACGGGGGCTTATCTTGGGGTTTTGGGCGCTAGCGGTACTGTGGTGGGGCTGGTAGCGGGTTTAGGTGAGTTGATTGGCTATGGCTTTCGCTTAGTTATCGGTTATCTCAGCGACCAGACGCGAAAATATTGGGGAATCACCACACTCGGTTATTTTATTAATACGGCAGTTGTACCGCTTTTAGCCTTAGCTGGACGCTGGGAAGTTGCTGCGGGGTTGATGATTGCTGAACGAACGGGCAAAGCAATTCGCACTCCTCCGCGAGATGTGCTGCTTTCCCATGCTGCTAGTCAAGTCGGCAGGGGGTTTGGCTTTGGCTTGCATGAAGCGATGGATCAGATTGGTGCTGTGATGGGACCACTGTCTGTGGCAGCGGTACTTTATTTCCACGGAGGGTATCAGGGTGGCTTTGCAATTTTGATTGTGCCAGCAGTACTAGGGTTAATTGTGCTTTTGATAGGACAACGACTTTATCCAAATCCCCGCGATTTTGAAGTGGACACACCAACACTCAAAGGGGAGGGTTTGCCACGAGTCTTTTGGATTTATCTTGCTGCTGTTGCACTAGTTGCAGCTGGGTATGCAGATTTTCCCCTCATAGCCTATCACTTACAGAGTAAAGCGATCGCTAGTAATCAAACCATTCCCTTACTTTATGCTGTGGCGATGGCTGTTGACGCTGTAGCCGCACTGATATTTGGGCGTTTGTTTGACCGCAGTGGTATTTCTATCCTGACGATCGCAGTTTTTTTGTCGTTCATGTTTGCCCCGTTAGTTTTCTTAGGAAGCAGCAATTTTGCCTTTGCGGGAATGATTTTGTGGGGTGTGGGAATGGGGGCACAAGAATCGATTATGAAAGCTGCGGTTGCTGGGATGGTGCCAATGGACAAACGCGCTTCTGCTTATGGTATCTTTAGCGCTGGTTATGGCTTATCCTGGTTTTTTGGTAGCGCTTTAATGGGAATTTTGTACGATCGCTCAGTTATGTGGCTAGTTGTGTTTTCAGTCATCAGTCAACTTGCAGCGATTCCCATTTTTCTGCTGCTAAGAAGACACCGCACATAAGTTAAAGCCAATCTCGATAAGCTGAGATTTCGTTGACGCTAATTTCAAACGCACCCCCTTTGCCAAATGGGGGATAAACGCGGATGTTAGCGTTACTAGAAAATCGCTCCAGTCGATTGCCAAATTGAGGAATGTTGCTGACTATATGCCAGTAAGATACGATGTCGGGGCTGTCAATTGTTAAAGTCAGGGTATTGGCGTTTGTGGCGATGTACCAGTGACAATTAGACAATAATCTTCGCGTAATGCGATCGCATGCTTGATAAAAGCATCTGCCAGTAGATTGTTCTAGCTCTTGATGCAGCATTCTATCAAGTTTTGTCACCTCTGTTGGCGGTAAATCATCCGCAGGTAGTGAGGGTGGTTTACACATAATTTTGCACCTCCTGGTTGTAGCGAGTCAAACTCTCTAGGTTTTTTTGCAAATCAAAAGACGAGGGTTTGAGTGCCAGCGTGCCTATATTTAATTCATCCTGAAATTTTTTGATTTTGTCGCGACAAGTAGCCACATCACCAATAATCGAATTCTCAATCAAATAGTCTTCATCAAAACAAATGTTGTCGCGGTCGAACGGCTTGGCTTTTTGATTGAGGCTGCCTTGCATGAGTTGGGCAGAATTCGCTTTCATTTTCAGGCTGTATTTGCGGATAAAAGGCATCGCTTCATTCACCGCTTCATCGTATGTCTTGGCAGCAAAAAAGAAGCGTGCCAGCATCAGATTTTCAGAACCGCTGGAATTTAAGGCACGATATTTGCCAACAGTATTCTTCAATCTATTAAGTGAAAATGGCGGTCCCCCCATCAAACCGAAAGAATGTTTTGCCGCAAAGGCTACCCCATCATCATCGCCAGTTGCCACAAACACGGGAATTTTCGGTTGCAATGGTTTCGGGTAAATTGTCAACTTCGCACATTGATAATATTGCCCGTTAAAGGTGACATCCCTTTCATATAACAACTGCTGAATCATCGCCATCGCTTCTAACATTTTGGGACGAGATTCACTCGCTGCTGTGGCAAAATGCTTGTTTTGTTGCGGAAACGGTCCACCTTTGGCAATTCCAAATATCAATCGTCCATTGCATAAATTATCCAATGTAGCAATATCCTCGGCTACTCGAATTGGGTTATGAAACGCCAGCAACACCGCTCCAGTCCCTAATCGAATTGTGTGAGTAACGCCTGCTAGGTGCGCCAACAACATTAACATTGATGAACTGATATTCAATTCATTAAAATGATGTTCACTCACCCAGGCTTCCTCAAAGCCGAGGTATTCGGCGTGTTTTACCAGCGCGACTTGCTCTTCGATGGCGCGATGGGCATCCTGGTAAGGATTTTCATAATTACAAAATAGTCCAATTTTCATGGCGATCGCTATTATTTCTAAGTTGCGACCCAATGCAAATCTAACCACAAGCGTGGATGTGCCTGCTTTAGTTTTGACATCGGATCGCGTAGCAGTCGTGAGGCATTCAGAAATACCACCTGAACTAACCCCATGTTGTCTGCTACTTCTCTAAGTACATCTTTTTTAGCTTGCACAGAAGTCAATATTTCGGCAGAGCAATAAATCCCTATGTACTGCAAGCGTTTAGGAGGTCGTCCCCAATAACAGGTGATGACTTTCACATAACAGCCGTGTAACAATTCCCCTAATTGTGGGTAATAATCTTCCACGACTCTGATGAATTCTTTGGCTAGGATATCTTCAGTAATCATTACAAAACATATTTTTCGTAGCGATCATCACATTAGTTAATATAACATATTTCTGTCAACCTAAGCTGACAAAAAGCCCATTTTTATTAATGTTTTATAATTAAAATTAAACAATAGGAGGTATGCCTATAGCAATACCTCCTATCAATTTGATATAGCACCCAAACTTTTTTAAACTTGCCTTTCACTGAAAGAAAATTCAAATGTAGCGCCAATCCAGTCAAGGCAGTTCAATAATTTAAATTGATTGTTTCAGGAAAACATCAGAAGTGCAATGTGGAAAATTTATCATTCAAAGTTTTCACTTCTAACAATCATTAATGGTGATTATCGAGCATTACGCTCTGACACTAAAACCTCTGCTACCAATTCTGGCAAATCCATGAGGTCAACATATCCATCTGAACCACGCATAGGAGAGATAAATGTATAGTTTGGATCACACTCTCCATTGTCGTAGACTTGAATAAACCACCTATCAGCAAATCCGGCAATGCCAAGTTCCACAATGTACCAACACTCGCCAATCAAACGAGAGTTAAAGATTGTAAACCATTCTCTATTTGGTTCGGAAACATTCCAATCTGCCATTAGGAACTCTAATGCGATTTGTCCGGCATCAATAGAAGTCAATAGCATTTCTACTCCTTATTTGAAACTTCAGGATATAACCCTAATTCCTTCGCTAGCTCACGCGCAACAAAGAATAAAAACTCCGCACCATCTTGATTTCCTTCGTGAGCAAACATAGTTCCTACTTGCATCATTGCTTGCACTAAGCCACTATCAATTAATTCTGGCTCTTGCTGTAAAACTTCCGGTTCCTGACCGTTAGGACACTTAAGTAGCCGATCAATTAAATCAAAATACAGATTTTGACGTTGTTCTTGGGTTTGCTGTGTCATGGTTACTCTTGTTGATTTAGAATCGTTTATTGCTCGATGCTTTGCTGCCAAAGTCTTTCTAACATTTCTATCTGTTCTTGCAAAACTGCTGCCCGATATACAAGATACCTATCGTAGAAAAGAATTCCTAAGCCAACACAAATAGGGACAAACAAGAAAAACCATTCCAACATCCTGGCAATTTTATATTGCTCAACAGTAGTTAGTATTTCTTGGGCAGGGTTGGGTTTTGTATCTTCTGGCTTAGTAGTTAATAAGCTTTGGTGCAGTGCTTCCTCAGTCGCTTTATCTGTACCAATTTGATTAACTCCATAAGTTGAATTCTTTATTTGTAATAACTCGATATTTCGTCCCCAAATTATGCCAAATACTACTACCCCTGGAGAAAGCACTGCTAAAGTTACTAAACAAACTGTGATAATATTTACAATTCTGGATCTCATCTTGAGTCTTCGTTGCAAGGCAGTATCTACCCAGTGAGCAAATATTTTTTACGGTTTATACAAGCACTAAGCTTTGGCAAATAAAAGTCTGGCTTAAGCGTGCAAAATATAAATATCCGAATTAAGAAAGCACTACTGACAGGAGCGACGCACATCTTTCCCTCCTCTACAACAGGGGGTTAAGAAGTCCCCCCTCGTTCTTCAAGTTTGCACTCTCAGAATGTCGGGGGGTAGAGGGGAATCTCTGCGTAAATCCTATTAGTTTTATATCAGTCGTCTCTGCACACAACTATTTATCTGTGTGGATTAAGATTATTAAATTAATTAGTTTTGTACTCAAAGCATGCAATTGTTATCTGATAAGACTTACAAAAATTTGTTGGGGTATGGGTACTAGTATTTTTGGGTTGGGGTACTAGTATTTACGCTCTGGGGTTCTAGCATTTGTGTACTCAACATCAAACCTATCCAGGCTTTGATAAAAGACTGTTTTTGAGCTAATTTCACACAAGAGAAAGTTTGTACTCAAAACAAATCATATTACTTGGTAAATATACACGCAATTAACTTAAAATGAATCAATAAAACATTAATATTACATTAAATATTTGCGTCTATTATCTACAAAAATTAAAAAATCATCTAAGCACTACAGAAATAACTTCCATTGATTTATAAAATGCTTTGTTAGTAAGGTACAGTTTTCAAGCCGAAAGCGAACAATTTTTCAATACTCAAACCCAATTTCACTTCTCTTCACAACTAAACTCCCAGATTCCCTACAACCCTTGCTCACTCTGCTCATGCTCAAATATTTTAAGTTTTCTGGGTAAGTTAGAGTATATAATTTATATATGTTTATAGATACACTTGTACTCTTGGGTACAACTTACATCAACAACTCGTTCAAAGAAAGAAATTAGTAAATTCAAATAGTAGGACACATATAAGCATCTAACTATAAGAGAATAAAATATGTGACACCTTACTAAGTTTAGAATTTTAGGAGTTAATTCGTGCGGATAGCTAAAGACGTAACAGAACTTATTGGACGGACTCCTTTAGTTGCTCTGAATAAGATCCCCCAAGCTGAAGGATGTGTAGCCAGAATTGTAGCGAAGCTGGAAGGAATGAACCCAGCGGCTTCAGTCAAAGACCGCATCGGCATCAGCATGGTGCAGCAGGCAGAAACAACAGGCTGGATTACGCCAGGAAAAACCATTTTAGTTGAGCCAACCTCTGGTAATACCGGGATTGCACTCGCAATGGTGGCAGCAGCGCGTGGCTACAGTTTGATTTTAACAATGCCAGAAACGATGAGTTTAGAAAGACGCGCCATGCTACGCGCTTATGGTGCTTCTTTGGAGTTAACTCCAGGGGCAGAGGGAATGCGAGGCGCAATTCGTAAAGCAGAAGAAATTGTCGCTAAAACTCCCAATGCTTTTATGCTGCAACAGTTCCGCAACCCAGCAAATCCCGAAATTCACCGAAAAACTACTGCCGAAGAAATTTGGGAAGATACAGATGGGGAAGTGGATATTCTCATTGCTGGGGTAGGTACCGGCGGAACGATTACTGGAGTTGCGGAAGTAATTAAACAACGCAAACCAAGTTTTCAGGCGATCGCAGTTGAACCTAGCAATAGCCCCGTCCTCTCCGGTGGTGAACCGGGCGCACATAAAATTCAAGGCATTGGTGCCGGATTTGTCCCAACGATTCTCCGTACTGAACTCATTGACGAAGTGATTAGAGTCAGTGACGATCAGGCGATGGCTTATGGGCGACGTCTGGCGAAAGAAGAAGGATTGTTGTCTGGTATATCCTCCGGTGCTGCTTTATATGCAGCAATTCAGGTCGCTAAACGCCCAGAAAACGCCGATCGCTTAATCGTCATGATTCAGCCTTCTTACGGCGAACGCTACCTTAGCACCCCCATGTTCCAAAACTTGGAAATGGAACCTACCGCTGTTCGTTAGGGAGATTAGGGGAGTGGGGGGCAAGGAGGCAAGGAGACAAGGAGACAAGGAGACAAGGAGACAAGGAGGAATTTCTCTGTTATCTCCCCATCCCCCCCTCTCCCCCTCTCCCCATCTCCCCATCTCCCCTACTCCCCCACCCCCCACATGTTTTAATGCTTGCACTTACCTTGGTGATGGTGTTCATGATCATGACCGTGGGCACAGCCTTGTAGGTCTTGGTTCATGAGTTTTTCGCTCATTTCTTGCAGGGACTCATCCGCAGCGGTTAAACCAATCCAAGCATTAATTTTTTCGACATCGAAACCGGCTTCACGGCGATCGCCTATTTGAATCAAAGGACGGCGAATTAACAGCGGATCGCGCAGCATCAATATTAAAGCAGTTTGTGCGTCTAATTTTTCTGGATCTACCTCACCAGATTTTACCGCTGGAGCAGCGCGGTTAATCCATTCAACCACAGGGCGATCGCCAAAAAAGGAGCGCAAACGCTCAACTGTCCAAGCTTCAGTTAACAGATTATACGGCACAACTTCATGACCTGCGGCTGTCAGCAGAGTTTTCTGTTTAGTATTGTTTTTGCAGCCTGGTTTTTCATAGAAAATTACCCTTGCCATTGAATTATCTCCTTAATAAGTACGTACGTAAATATATAGCGCTTCTCGGTTGAGTCAAGTAAAGTCAGACCTAAGCCCCAACCCCCTTTTCTACAAGGCAAGGGGGAGATGTAGAGACGCGATCTATCGCATCTCTACACAGTTGGAGAGAGGTCAATCTTACACATCACATCAAGCGTGCAAACTGCTATAAACAAAAATCATTTGAATAGACATTACCTAGCATCAGCAACTTTCTTAGATAATGCCTAATCATACATAAATTCTACTTAATATAATTATAGATTTGCTATTAATAATTATCAATATATTATTAATTAAAACTTTTTCGCAGTTTTACTAACTATGTCAAACTGAAATCTTTCCTTAGGGTCAGTTTCGCCATAAATATTAAAAGTAACAGTTGGTTCATCACCCACCGCTTCCACGCTATGAATTGCATCAGGAGTAAAGCTAATAATATTCCCTGGTTCTAAAGTTATCTCCCCCGTCATTTCAATTTTATCTGGAAATTCTGTACTAGGACTTCTTTGCCAACAAGTAGTTTTTTCCTGTCCTTTTAATACCGCTACTACTCCCCAAGTCCCGTGGTTGTGAATCGGTGATTTTATTCCTGGTAAAAATGTTACCACTTGCACAGTTAAAGGAAAACCTAACTCATCATATAGCAATAAAACAGAAGTACCAGTTTGTGGAGAAGGCTCTAGTTTTTGACTTTGCACCCAGTAAGAATTAGTAACCAATCGTCTTACCAGCATCCGAATTTCTGGAAGGCGACTTGATTCGTCGTCAACGTTATTAAGAACATCTTCCACCTCAGTTAGAAACCGATACAGGCGATAATTCTCTCTTAATAAATCCCATTGTCTGGGTGATTTACATGCTTGATATTGACCGTCTCCAGTTACAAGCCAATCTTTATTTTTCATAACTGAAAGCTGATAGTTGTTAATGATTGGTTCTTAGTTGGTAGTTTTTTGATCAGTGCGCGTAGGCGGACTTTGTTTGTGTAGCCCCAGTCTTCTAGACTGAGGGTGAATATATGTAGAGAATAACTACTATCTTATTCTTCATCCTCTTCGGCTGGGCGTGTCAAAATATCAAGTATAAGCCCCCCACCAAATTCTTTTTTATCATCAACTTCTTTGACTCTGGCACTTATTTCTTTAGCTTTTGCTATCTCTCCCAGCTTTGCCAATACTAATCCTGAAGCGGCGTAAGCGGTTAAATATAGCCTAATTGAGGGGTTATCTTTGCGGCTAACTAATATTGGCTTCAGTTCTTGCCAATCATCAGGTAGGCTTTCGGAATTATGAATTTTATTTATAACTTTTACTGCCATTTGCAGTGCTAGTAGATAATTATTTTTATAGTAAAAATATCTATATGCGGCAACTAATACGTCTAAATTATCTTGTGTTTGAGCTACAGCTTGCTGCATATACTTTTCTGATTCGGCGGTATTTTCCCAGTTTTTCGCGGCTAATATCAATAAATTCTTGATATCCTCTGGAACTTGAAACCATGAGAAACTTTCTGAGTCAACTTTCATAAAAATCTCCTTGATGGGGAATGAGTACTGGGTACAAATGGCTGGGTACTAGGGAAAAAATATTAAAAATAATCTTCTTAATCACTAGTAGTCTGTCAAATTCATTTTGACGGTTAGAGAGACGCGATAAATCGCCGTCTCTACAGAAAATCTATCCGTCAATTGGTCTTTGGCATACTACTAGTCCCCCTTCGGGTTCGCCAGTCGCTCATGGGGGAAACCCCCTTGGCGCTAGCCTCTCCCTTTGGGAGAAGACCGCGCTGGACTCACCAGTCCCTAATCCCCAGTCCCCAGTTTTAAAACAAGCTGAGAATGTACAGCAGGGAGAAGAGAACAATCCAGATGATGTCTACAAAGTGCCAGTATATTTCTGCCATTTCAATACCAACGTGCTTGGTAGCAGAATAGTGACCGGGACGACGCGATCGCCACAATACACCTAGAATTAATAACAGTCCGATAAACACGTGCAAACCGTGAAAACCTGTCATTAAATAAAAGCAGTTAGAAAATACGTTGGTCGTCATGCCATAACCTAAAGTTAGGTACTCAACAACCTGACCAAGTAAGAAAATTGCCCCCATGATGGCAGTGATGATATACCACCGCTGCATTCCTTTAACATCATTCCTTTTAATCGCTGCATCACCAAAGTGAATAACGAAACTACTAGAAACAAGAATGATAGTGTTAATTGTCGGCAATAAAAGCTCTACTTCGGTGTTTTCTGGAGGCCAAACTTCCGTTATTCCTCGAAAAAACAAATAAGTTGCAAAAAAACCGCCAAACATTAAAGATTCAGAGGCAAGAAACGTCAACAGTCCCAAAACTCGCAAATCCTGATGTTCGCTGTGTTCTGCGTGATGTTCTACACTTGATGTTGCGATCGCCATATTATTTACGCTGTAAATAAATTTCCAAAAATAAATCGTAATAAGCGCTCTTCGCGCTTACTACGAACTAACTAAGCACTGGCTTCTGTCGCAGTAGATGGCGGCAATTCAGCGCTATCATTATTGATGCCGTAGTCGTAGGGACCGTGAGTCACGACGGGCAATACTTCCCAGTTTTCTACTATTGGTGGTGAACTGGTTGTCCATTCTAAAGTCAAAGCTTGCCAAGGATTATCGCCGGCTTTTGGTCCAGCAATCCAACTCCAAATGACGTTGATAGTGAAGGGAATCACTGAAGCTGCCAATATAAAAGAACCAACAGTACAAATCTGATTGAGGCTGATAAATTGCGGATCGTACATGGCAACTCGTCGGGGCATTCCTTGCAAACCCAACTCGTGCATCGGCAGGAATGTCAAATTAGTGCCAATCAAAGTGAGGACGAAGTGAACGCGACCCCAAGTTTCATTCATCATCCGTCCCGTCATTTTCGGGAACCAGTGGTAAATGCCGGCGTAGATACCAAATACGGAACCGCCAAACAATACATAGTGGAAGTGCGCCACTACATAATATGTGTCGTGGACGTGAATATCAAAGGGGGCTGTTCCCATCGTCACACCGCTTAAGCCACCCATGACAAACATCGATAGCAAGCCAATGGCGAATAGCATGGCGCTGGTGAAGCGAATTTTACCACCCCAAAGGGTAGCAACCCAGCCGAAAATCTTTACGCCAGTGGGGACAGCCACTATCAGGGTGGAGATGGTGAAGAACATCCGCATCCAACCGGGTGTACCGCTGGTAAACATGTGGTGTACCCAGACGAACAAACCGACAACGCAGATTGCTACGCTGGAATAGGCGATCGCTTTATAACCAAAAATCGGTTTGCGGGCATGAACGGGAATCACTTCGGACATAATGCCGAAGATAGGCAGAATCATCAAATAAACTGCCGGGTGGGAATAAAACCAGAACAAATGTTGGTAAATTACCACATTACCGCCAGCATCTGGTTTAAAAAAGGAAGTACCAAAGTTGATGTCAAACAACAACAGCACCAAACCGGCTGCTAATACAGGTGTGGAGAGAAGCGCCAAAATAGCGGTTGCTAAAGTCGCCCAGCAAAATAAGGGAACTTGATCCCATTTCATGCTATGGACTTTCATTTTCAAGATGGTGATAACAAAGTTCACCGAACCCAAAATTGAAGAAGTTCCCACCAAGACGATCGCTAAAATCCACATCGATTGTGCGGTGTTAGCGGTAACTAAACTTAATGGTGGGTAAGCAGTCCAACCAGATTGCGAACCACCAAAGAAGAAACTACCGAGAATTAATGCGCCGGCTGGTGGGTTTAACCAAAAGGCGATCGCATTCAACTTCGGGAAAGCCATATCCCTAGCGCCAACCATCAACGGCACTAGATAATTACCAAATCCCCCAATTGCACTCGGTACAATCCACAGAAAAATCATGATTGTTCCATGATTCGTCATGAAAGCGTTGTACAGATTGGGGTCGATGAGGTCTGCATCTGGTGTTGCTAATTCTGCACGCATCACAACAGCCATCAGTCCACCGATGAGATAGAAGACAAACGCTGTAACTAGATATTGGATGCCAATAACTTTATGGTCAACATTAAACGTGAAGTAATCGTACCATTTCCACGCTTGAGGATGGATCGTATGGGCAGCCACCAAGTGAGTTTTATCGTCTTCGTGTGGAGTATTAGGTGGAAATTCTACTTGCGTCATATTTTTATCCTTTGTTGGTTGTTAGTTGATATTTGTTAGTTGATAGTTGTTGGTTGATAGTTGTTGGTTGATAGTTGTTGGTTGATAGTTTTTCTACTAACCACTACTCGCTAACCACTAACTAATAACGACTAACTAATAACCATTAACCAGTGACTCTAGAGTTACTAAACTAATCCCCATATCATTGGTGTAGGGAGCAAGAAACTCTGAAGTTGATAACTCAGCTGGCTTCACTGCAACAGCTTGATTCAGTTCTTGCTTTTGAGCAATTTTGTTTTCTGTTAGCCAGCTATCATACTCTTCTGGCGTTTGCACAATTACTTGCGATCGCATTGAACCGTGGTAGCCACCGCATAATTCTGTACAAACTATCGGGTATGTTCCGATTCTCGTAGCGACAAATCGCAGTTGAGTAGGTATACCGGGAATTGCGTCTTGCTTTAATCTAAATTGTGGTACCCAGAATGAGTGGATAACATCTGTTGCTGACAAATTGATTTGAACGTCAGCGCCGATTGGGACGTGTAATTCTCCAGAATTAACACCACTTTCAGGATAGTTAAATATCCAAGCAAACTGCATCCCGGTGACATCAACAACTAAGTCAGCAACTTTGCCTTCTTGGGAAGTTCCGCCAATGCCAATTTTCCGCGCACCTGCTGGGGGTACTGGTATTTCCATCTCCGAAGCTGAGGCATCACTCAATGTAGCTGCGAGTGCGGTTCCTGGCATCTGAGCAACATGAGATGGAGAATGGCTCATAGCCATCATATGTCCTGGTGCTTCAATTCCACCCATGCGGGTAAACACATCAACACTGTATATTCCTAAACAAAGGACAATGATTGATGGAACTGCCGTCCAAAAAACTTCTAAAGGAAGATTACCCTCAATATGGACACCATCCGTATCATCTCCCTTACGGCGACGATATTTAACTACAAAAATTAAGATGGTTCCTTCTACTATCAAAAAAAGAGCGATCGCAATGCTGAACATGATGTTGAAAAACCCGTCCACCAAAGGCGCTTGTGCTGAAGCTTGCACCGGCAGTAAACTATGGTTTTGACCAAGCCAGATGCTTAAAACTGTGACGAATGCTCCAGCAACTAAAGTTAATAATGAAACAGGAATTTCTTGCATACATACCTGCTGTGTACAACATCCTTAAAGGTGTGATTTTCTTTCTTTTTACCCCAGGATTCATATCCTGTACTCTTGATGTATATCCCTAGGCAGGAAAGAGAATAGTTTTCTCGCTTGTGAGAGCATCACAACAAGCGGAATTGTTTAGTTTCACCTATATATCTTCTCCGCTTATTCTAAATAATCAGGAAAAAATCACTATATTTTTTAATATCTTTTGGACAGCAAAACTACAACAAAATTTATGCTTATAGTTAATCTCATGTACGCTTAATTAACAGTAAGAAAAATATCGCAACCGTCGTAGATATGTTCCGCGCTTTACGTCACTACAAGATGTGTCTCAACGCCGGATATGATACAACAAGCATTCACAAATCAACTCTCAGTGAAAAAGTAAAAAAATAAGGATGAAGTTAAACTCGCGAATTAATTCGCTCAATCGTACAGATTTATCTTTTCATCCTTTTGCCTTTATCACCACTGATCTAGGCTATATTAGCAGCAAGTTTAAATTTGTTAATGGCTGACATTTTCCGATTTCTGGATTGTTCTACTGCTAACTTTTTGCGTACCGATAAATATCCAGCATTCCTCTCTAACACCAACACCCTAGAAGGGTGTGATGTTCTGCGTAGAAAGCCTGCGTTGCCTGAGGCTAGGCAGGCTTTGTCCTTATAGCCCAAGGAATCTCGCGCTTGCGGGTGAGGGTGTGGATGATATGAGGTTTGGCAAGCGTGTTTTCCGGCAATATCCCTTCTTTTGGAGGGCAGGAACCTTAACTGGCTAAGGCAACATGGGTGTAGCAGTTCTTTGGACAAATTCTTGCACAAGCCTCACAACCAACACAATTTTCTGGATTAGCGACTACCATTATTTTCCGTTCGATTTCATCATCGTCTTCATCTTCCACAAGTTCGCCTTCTTCGTTTAGCGCTGCCAAAGATAAGACATTATGCCCGCAAATTTTAAAACATCTGCCACAGCCAATGCACTTTTCTTGATTAATATCTTGAGCAAATTTGGGTGTCCAAGTTTTACCGCCAAATGTCAAGCCTGTTAGTTGTGCCATGAATCTACCTCAGCAATTTTGCTTACTAATCTATCTGAACTCTTATTCTCATCCTAACTTAATCTTAACAAGCTGACTTTATTGTTCAGAAATGATTATTTTGCCTATTAACTTTTGATGACTTTAACTTATTATTTTGAGCCTTTTGAGCTATTTGAAAACTTATAAATGAAATTATTTAGCAATACGCTGTAAATTAGACCTTAACTGAGATTACTGTTATATCGGCTGTTTCTGCCGATTTGGGGTGAGACACAAGATATTTAAGAGCATTCGATTGCTAAACACTAAAATTATTTATTTGCTTAAAAATACAAAGAAATAACTGATGTTTAATTTGGCAAATTTTGGTAAAATTTTTCTGACTGATGATACTGTTTTTCGATAGATATGCGTTACAAAGTCAAAAATATAAATAGTATTTACATATACATAGTTGGTTTTTATTAGCTTCTGTATATGCTGAATCTATAGTAGATAAAGTAAATGATGTGAAATTTACTTTTTAAGCGATCGCATACATAAGCAAATAGAAAGTCAATATCATGCTTTTGACTATTTTCATAAATTAAACACATTTAATTTGTCATTTAAAACTGTAAATTAACTAACAAAATAATTATCAAAAGAAAATTATTAATAATATTAATAACCCTCCTAAAAACTGTTACTTAAAAACTAAATGTTCGCCCGTAACAATTCTGAATTTTTCTTATGCTCAAGAAGTAAATCTTTGTAGATAGACAATGAGGTAAAATATTAGAAAATATTTATTAGCTCATTGTGAACAAGCCGATTTTAATATTCGTCAAATATATATTTAATAAATAAGTAATATTAGGCTTCAGTTAAAAGCCTTTATAGCATTTAGTTGGATGCAAAGTACTGAATATGAATGTTCCTTGATTAATTTGGCAAGAAAATAAGATTCTTGCAGCGGAAATATTGTGGTGGTGAGTATTAAAGAAAGTAAATACATGGATTCTTACACTTGAGCCAGATATCGAGAGCGAGTAGAGTGGCAATTGCCGTATGCCTTATACAATTCCTAACAACAGTTGCGTTGGATGTGATAACTGCCGTCCGCAATGCCCTACCGGTGCAATCAAAATAGAGAACGATGAATATTGGATCGACCCTTCTCTTTGTAACAATTGCGAAGGTTATTATCCCGAACCGCAATGTGTGATTGCTTGTCCCACAAAGTTACCGATTCCTTTGCAAGCGAAAAAGGGAAGATGCAAAGTTGAACCTAGAGATGCCACAAGTTCAGATTTGTTTGCCAACGGTAAGAGTAACCCGTTTGCATCAGCAATGGTTATTTGGGAAGCTTGCAACGTGTTAGCACAGCGAGCATCCTTACCTTGGCAAATCGATGAACAAGGTTTCTTGCGTTATGGCAGACAAGTTAACCAAGGTAGGGGAGCGATCGCATTTCACATTAGCGATCCATTTAAGGTGAGTGAATGCTCATCAGAGTTAGGAGCAATTGAAGCACTTGATATCAGAGCTGCTTGTATCCATCTAATTTTTGCCGCTTATGCTACAGCTTGCGATCAACCTTGGGAGCAGGAGTTTGCGATCGACGATCGCCAAATCGAGAAATATTTAGGCTTAGAGAAACGCAAAGACTTGAGTAAAAACGCCAAACTCGCTTTAATGAAAAATATTGTACTGCAAGCTTGCTCCCTGATTACCACCATTGATTGGCCCCAACAAGGTCGAGTCAAAGGATTTTCAATTACAGGCAGCCGCTTGTGGCACATAGTAGACATTCAGCACTATTTTCAAGAAGATAATCTTGGGTGCAAATATCTAGTTGGGTTAACTTTTAAAGTCAAAGCCGGCATTTGGACACAATATTTCTTAAACAAACAAGGATGCAAAGAGCGAACTGCATTTTATCAATATCGCAGTCTGCCCAAATCTTTGTTAACCACAATCATGACCATTTGGCAACAACATGAAGGTGCAGCGCGGTTAATGCTATGGCTGCTATTTAAAACTAAAATGGGCAAAGAACAACGCATCATCGTTCCCACCTTGCTGCGCGTTGCTTACGGTGAGCAAAAAGTTAACCATGCAGCCAGACAACGAGAAGAACGCAAGCGACTACTGCGAACCTTTGAAAGTGACTTAGAAATTCTCCATCATTATGGAATCAAAGCAGTTTTCGATCCCATTACCTACCCACCACAAATTCAACCTTTGTGGGCGAAATTAATTGATATTCCCGAAGATCCAGAAGAAGCATTAGAATTTTGGACTACTGACGGTGGCAGCGATACTCGCTTGACAGACACAAGTCCGCGTGGTAAATGGAATTTGCTGATGAACGCTCGAATTTTGTCCTTTGAGCTACCTCCAGAATGGGAGCAGCAAATCCCCAAATCTGAGAAAAATCAGCGACAAACTGTTACTAAAACCAGAAAAAAGATAAAAACTACCGGCGATTTGCTTGGGGAACAGATTTTACAAGCGCGAAAAAATCTGAATCTCTCTCAAAGAGAATTAGCAAAGTTGACCGGTAAAAGCCAAAGCTGGATTCGAGATGTCGAAAACGGTCGCTTAAAAGCCAAGTCAGAAGACCAAGCGGTGTTGAGGAAGGTGTTGAATATGGCGTAATAGCTGTTCAAGCTAAAACATTAATATTAAACTAATCCGATTAATATTCATTACGGAGTCACCTTTAACCACCCAAAAATATCACCTACCGTCAACTGTAACCCTTGGCAGAACTCTGGCACTGGTAAAACACCATCAATTTCTTCAAAAGGTAAAGGTTGTCGTCCCGCAGGATAAGCAGCAATGAATCGCTCATCAGGGTCAATTAACCAACCCATTTGAGTCCCGTGGTTGAGAGCGTGTAAGATTTTTTTTGTAACTTTTGTATGGCTTTGTTCTGGGGAAAGAATTTCGATTATCCAGTCGGGTGCTGCGGCAAATGTATTGGCAATATCACCATTTTCGTCTACAGGAAGCCTTGCCCAAGAGAATACAGCGACATCGGGAACTATAGAACGTCCGGAAAAAGTGCAACGTAATTCTGGAAAAGCCCAACCAATTTTTTGTACTTTTATAACAGAATTGATTGTGGGACAGAGTTCTCCTTGAATAGTGCTATGTTTTCCTTGAGGCATGGGTTTTTGAATGATTTGACCGTCGATGTACTCGCAATACGGCTTAGTTTCTGATAGTGCGAGAAATTCTTCTAGGGTCAATATTTTATTTGGTGCTTGTACCATTGTTATCCTAGCCTCAACTTATGATAATTTTTTTACATAGTTAAGTCCTAACTCCTCTTGCTCCAGGCAAGCTGTGAGATCAGTTAGTTATGAAAAATCCAGCAACGCCGGCTTCCAGTCGTTCCAGATTTAAGCCAGAAATGCTATGCAAAAATACTATTAGGTTTCTCGTCCAATCACATTACATGATCACAAACCTAGCCTGGAGAACAAATTATTTACTTGTTGAGGAAACATTATTCAAGCGATCGCGAATTGCCGTTAATTGTTCTTCATTATTCACTGGCGATCGCGGGGGTGGTAATTCTGTATTGGGCCAATTAGCTAAATCATTACACGGACATAATTCTGGCGGCATTCCCAAGCTTCGGACGGGTACTGGCATTGTACAACGACCACAGTTACTCATTTCCCAACTTGGTGTCAGCAGTTCGTCAATAGTTTCTTGCGTACCCTCTAAGTAACACTCACCTGTTTCTGGTGAGATAATTTGCTGCCATGTCGTTTCAAATTCGTCACTGTAGCGATCGCCTTGAATTACTGGTTGCGGCAACAGACTTGCCGAACCATTATTTGTCATCACCTTTTTGCCTAACTGAAACCAGTAGGCGAGGTATTGTTTTACTTCCTGTTTGGTTGCCATATCACAATATTAAGCTTGCGACGGAAAATTTATAATTCTAAATACTTAATTTTAACTTAAGATTTTGGTGGTAACGGCGAACCAAGAACGCTCAAATTAAGAACATGACCACCAGTGACTAAATAAACAGCTTCGCAAACAATAGCTAATTGGCGAATCAAAGAACCCAGGCGATCGCGAAAACTTCTCCCAACCGGATAAGCCGGCACAACACCCCAGCCTGTTTCTTCCGCCACGAATATCATATCAGCCGCAACCAAATCCACTGTTTCTAACAATTCTGCAACCGTGTTTTCCCAAATTGCATCCTCCTGGGAGAGTAGATTAGCTACCCAAGTTCCCAAAGAATCTACCAACAGGCAGATATTTGGTTGAGCGTCCGCAAGAGTAGCAGATAATTCTGTCGGCACTTCCAATGTTACCCAGTCTTCGGGACGACGTTTTTGGTGTTGTTCAATGCGTTGATTCCACTCGGCATCCGCTGAATTTTGCGTGGCAGTGGCAATGTAAACAACTGCTTTGCCTGACTGGATTGCCAGAGTTTCTGCCCATTCACTTTTACCAGATCGTGCCGGTCCGCTCACGAGAATGACTTTACCCAAAGCTTTTTCCTTAGTATCTTTAATTAATTAGGGTGGCAATTTCTTACCAGAATTTTTTCACTACCAAAGTGGGATTTTTGGTACAAATAACTTTTAAGAGATAAAATTAGCACCAGCATCAAGAGGAACAGGGGAAAAGGGTTTTTGAAGAGGGGAAAAGGTTAAAGGGAAAAGGGAAAAGGAAGAAAAGAAGTTTTTCTTACCATTCCCCCTTGCTCTTCCCCTTCCCATTGAGACACTTCTCAATCATTGAACACCATTGGGACAGGACAAGTCAGGTAATTTTTTATGAAAGCAGGCTTAAAACGCATTGAGGCAACTCTACACGATTTGGGAACTAACGGCACTGCCTCCGCCGAATCAGCTAGTTCTACAAAGCAGTCTTTCTCTTTTCGGATCAGCGTTGGAAGTAGCGAAGCTACAGCAGATGCTGTTTCATCAAAAGAAGATGTAACTGAAGTCAACTCGCCTGAATTGGGTACAGAATTTGAGAGCCCTTGTTATCAGAATAACTCAGTGCAAACCTTTCCTACACAAGACAGCGATGGCAGATCCCCTGCACTACCCAAGTTCAAAACTCCCAGTTTCACAAGCCATCGCAACGCAGCTAATCCAGCATTAGCACTTAATTTGTTGCAAGAAATTCAAGAAAGCGTTTCCCTTTGGCAAAAAGAATTGCAAAAAATTGTCAAACAAATTCAAGATATTTACATAGAAGGTCCAATTGTCAATGGCTGGTTAGAGTCCCAGCCACGAGAAAGCGAACCGGGTGGAACCGCAACCCTGCGCCATGCGGAAGTCGATCGCCTGATGGATTATGTAGAAGAAATTTGCGCGGCTCAAGAAAACACATCCTATCAATCAGCGCGTACAGGCTACCGTCTCTGTGGTTTAGATTCCTCTGGTCAAGTGTGGTCGCGTCCCTGTCCACCCGATCAAGTACCGATTGTGAGTATGGCGATCGCTCGTTACCAAAAGTTACGCCAACTCTTAGGACGTAAGCAATATCTAGAAACTCGGCTTAGTCAACTGGCAGAAACTCTCGTAGTTTTACACAGCCATATTCAACAAGCATGAAGTATTAACAATTATTTCAGAAAAAACTCGGTTGGTGAGTCAGGAATTTTTGGTATAGATTTAGCTCAAGAGCCGGCGACAAAAAGACAAGGAGACAAGGAGGCAGGGAGACAAGGAGACAAGCAAAATCACTCTTGACTCTTAAGAAATCCCAAATCCCAAATCCCAAATCCCAAATCTCAAATCAACTTTATGCCAGACACGCAAATCTCCGCCATAATCTGTACTCACAATCGAGACACTTATTTAGGTGCTGCTATAGATAGCCTTTTGGCGCAAGAGTTTGCCGATGGCTTTGAAGTGGTGGTGGTCGATAATAACTCAAGCGATCGCACTTCAGAAGTTGTAAAACAAAGGTTATCCGATCCGCGCCTGAAGTACGTCTTTGAACCAGTTCTTGGTTTATCTGTGGCTCGCAACACTGGTGCAAAAGAATCTAGGGGGGAAATTATCGCTTATTTGGATGATGATGCCGTGGCTTGCGATCGCTGGTTGCAAATATTGTATTCTGCGTATGAAAATAACTCTACTTTAGCGATCGCTGGTGGCAAAGTCACTTTATTATGGCCCCAAGGAATCCAACAACCACGCTGGCTATCTCCGGGACTCGCTGCCAATTTGGGAGCATACGATTTAGGTGACAGCATCGTTTACATCGAGCAGCCCGGTTTAACCCCCAGAGGCTTAAATTACTCGATACGGCGCAGCTTTCTCAACGAAATTGGCGGTTTTGACCCTCATCTCGGTCGAGTAGGCAAAAACTTATTATCTAATGAAGAACTGCAAATGACAGAACTTGCCCTCCAACGTGGTTGGCAAGTTGCTTATCTTCCCGATGCTCTAGTTGCTCACAATGTGGCTCCAGAACGCCTCAACCGCTTCTGGTTTTTAAACCGAGGCTGGTGGCAAGGTATCAGTGAGTGCTATCGGGAACAACTTGCCGGTAAAGCCGGTATCGGTCAATTGCAGCGCGGCAGCGAACGCTTTTTGCGTGGCTTGTATAAATCATTGCAATATTTCAGTGACCCAGCAGAACGCTTTGATAAATTTGTGTATGCCTATGGTCAAATTGGTTACTTAAATGCCGCTATTAAAGGTCTTTTATTGTCATCAAATAAAAAATAGAAATAATTACTTAATATGTCATCAAAAATACCCGTTTCCGTATTAATTCCCGCAAAAAACGAAGAAGTAAACTTACCCGCTTGCCTCGCTAGCGTCGCTGTTGCCGATGAAGTGTTTGTTGTAGACTCTCAAAGTACCGATAAGAGCGAGGAAATTATTAAAAGTTACGGTGCAAACCTCGTACAGTTCCACTTTAATGGACGCTGGCCCAAAAAGAAAAATTGGTCTTTAGAAAATCTACCTTTCCGTAATGAATGGGTGCTAATCGTTGATTGCGATGAGCGCATCACCCCGGAACTGTGGTCAGAAATTGCTCAAGCAATTCAAAATGATGAACACGATGGTTATTACCTTAACCGTCGAGTATTTTTCTTAGGTAAATGGATTCGCCACGGTGGTAAATATCCTGATTGGAACCTACGTTTATTTAAACATGCCAAAGGTCGCTACGAAAATCTCAACACTGAGGATATTCCCAACACTGGCGACAATGAAGTTCACGAACACGTTATTTTATCGGGGAAAGTGGGATATCTGAAAAACGATATGCTTCATGAAGACTTCCGCGATTTGTTCCACTGGTTAGAAAGACATAACCGCTATTCCAACTGGGAAGCGCGTGTTTATTTCAACATTCTCACAGGTAAAGATGACAGCGGCACTATTGGCGCAAATTTATTTGGTGATGCAGTGCAACGCAAGCGCTTTTTGAAAAAAGTTTGGGTACGCTTGCCATTTAAACCATTTTTGCGGTTTATTTTGTTCTACATTATTCAGCGCGGCTTTTTGGATGGCAAAGCTGGATATACCTACGCCCGTTTGTTGAGTCAATATGAATACCAAATAGGGGTGAAACTCTACGAATTACGTAGTTGTGGCGGGCAACTAAATACTAGCAGCGTTCCCAAAGAGGCACCACCATCCCTCACACCGGAAATTCAACAAACGGCTACTTAAGGAACTGGGGACTGGGGACTAGCGACTAGGGACTGGGAATTAAGTGAATTTGCAATTTCTAATCCCTAATCCAAAATCTAAAATCTAAAATCCAAAATTTGATGTCTCAGTTCCATGTGAGTAAACAACCGTCGGCAGTCGATGCAGAACCTTTTGTAGATTTACGCAAGTATGACCAATCGTGGTTTGATCGGGGTCGTCCGGGTTGGTATATTTTATTTTGGTGGTTTGTACAAGCGATCGCCTTTCCACTCACTCCTCAGCCCCTCAGTAATCTGCGTTGCGCTATACTCCGGCTGTTTGGGGCAAAAGTCGGCAAAGGTGTATTAATTCGCCCTACCGCCCGCTTCACTTACCCCTGGAAAGTCACCATTGGCGATTATAGCTGGATTGGTGATGATGTAGTTTTATACAGCCTTGACGAGATCCACATCGGCTCACACTGCGTAATTTCCCAGAAAAGTTATCTGTGTACTGGTACTCATGACATCAAAGACCCAGCCTTTGGACTGAAAACAGCAATTATCACCATTGGTAATGGTGCATGGGTAACAACAGATTGTTTTGTTGCCCCAGGAGTGACAATTGGCGCTAATGCCGTAATCGGCGCTCGTAGCACTGTTTTAAGTGACATACCCGCAGGGCAAGTTTCTTGGGGAAATCCCTGTCGTCCCAGGTACGCGCGGGAGAGAAAGTAAGGCGAATGGGAACTAACACCTAAAAGCGGTCTAAAATTACCTCTATTCAAGACTGCCTAAGCAGTAGTATATTCGTTCTCCGTAGTTCCGAGAATTATCCCAGCTTCTTGCGTTTGTTCTGGTTGAGCCAGTTTGCTAATATACTTATCGCCCCAATCACGCATCAACAGCAAAATTGGCTCTAAACTTCGACCGAACTCGGTCAATGAGTATTCTACCTTAGGTGGAACTTCGGCGTAAACAGTGCGCTTTACTACCCCATCCCGCTCTAGTTCCCGTAACTGTAGTGTGAGCATCCGTTGCGTACAACCTTTAACCATTCGCTGAAGTTCATTGAAGCGTTTGGTTCCCTCCAAGAGGTGAAATAGAATAACTCCCTTCCACCGTCCACCGATCACATCAAGGGTTGCTTCTACAGAACAACCATATCGGCAATCATACTGCCTGTTTTTCATAGCTTATCTGCACAGGATAAATTTTGATACTACTGCACAAAAATGTGCGTACTTGGCAAGTTTTAGGATAATTCACATAATCAAAGTATAGTTCTTCAGCACTGCTTTGTTTGTAGCAATACAATGCGGCAGAGCTAGTTCAGGTTTTAATCAAGAATTTGCAAGTCCCTCTGTTTTTAGTTTTGGATCATATCGATCCGTTATTTTGTGCTGTCGATACAGCACATATTAGAGCAACGTTGTATACATCAATAAATTTGGAGGAAACGTGAAAGCGATCGCTGTTTATCAATCTAAAAAAACCACCGATTCTAACTGCTTTGCTGAGGTTGATATTGACCAGCCTAAACCTAGTGCTAGAGATTTACTCGTCAAAGTGAAGGCAATATCGGTTAATCCAGTAGATTATAAAGTTAGAACATCCCTCTTAGAGCAGCAAAGCACACCTCGAATTCTTGGCTGGGATGCAGCTGGCATTGTGCAAGAACTTGGAAGTGAGGTATCTTTGTTCAAACCTGGAGATGAAGTTTATTATGCTGGTAGTATTACTCGTCCAGGATGTAACAGTGAATTTCACTTGGTCGATGAGCGAATTGTCAGTCAAAAGCCAGCTAATTTGTCATTTGAGTCAGCAGCAGCACTTCCCCTGACGGCAATTACTGCTTGGGAAGCATTGTTTGAAAGATTGGGTATCGAGCCTCGAAAAACTTCAAGCAATCAAGCTAGTAAAATTTTAGTTATTGGTGGAGCTGGGGGAGTTGGCTCAATTGCCATTCAATTGGCAAAACAAGTGGCTGGATTGCAGGTTATTGCAACTGCATCTAGGCAAGAATCAATTGATTGGTGCATGAAGATGAAAGCAGATTACTGTATCAATCACCATAATAAATTCACGACGGAACTGGAAAAAATTGGTATTTCGCAAGTCGATTATATCCTTTGCTTAAATAACACAGATGGTCACTGGCAAAACATGGCAGATGCGATCAAACCACAAGGGAAAATCTGCTCGATTGTAGAAACGGATCATCCTCTAGACATGAACTTAATCAAAAATAAGAGTGTAACTTTTGTTTGGGAATTAATGTTCACTAAATCAATATATGAGACAAAGGATATGCAATCTCAGCATGAATTATTGAACAAGGTTGCACAACTCATTGAGCAGGGAGTTTTACAAAGCACGATGACGGAAAATTTTGGTTCCCTGAATATTACCAATCTAGCGAAAGCTCATGCTAGACTCGAATCTGGAGAAATGATTGGTAAGTTAGTTCTCTCTGGAATTAACAGTTAGGCAAACTCTTGAGAGCGATCGCTTCTTGATGAACTTTTGCTGTGCCAGTGATGGGATTTTGTCAGAAACTAGCTTTAAAACTGGCGCAACCATAAAAGAGGCATATATTTTACACTGGTTTACTGCCTTTTTCTGCCAGAAAGCGTCAAAATCCCATTTCCTCTGCTTACGCTAATCCCAACCAAGTGCGATCGCCACAAATCCAGCTAAAGCCATCGTCGTCCAATCATCAGCCCGTAACAGTAAGCTCAGTCCTAACGCGGTAATCAACGCACTGCGGATAGCAAGAGGAGGGGGAGAAGGGGGGATAGGGCGATGGGGGGAAAGAAGAATTACTTTATCTGCTAGTGTCCCTATCTTTTCCTTAAATAATGACAAAAGCCATTGTGTTGATACACAAGTAGCGATCGCCACTGCAATCAACTCTGGTCGGAGTGTCCAGTCTCTTGTACCAATTCCCAAAATTAGGAATAAGGAAAGAAATAAAATTTGATAATCTCGTATATCTTTGAGCAACATTGCGCTTTAACTCAAGGATTTCCCTGTTTATGTGTCACCAATCTAAACGGGTAAATCCGAAAACGATGTTGCCGTTACAAATTTTGTTACAGTTGGGTTAGAAGATGTTGGTAATTGCCATACTGAAAACTCTTCAAAAGACTCAAGATGCAATTCGCTTATCTATATCCGCTTGTTTACCGAATTCTTAAACCGACGTTTCCCAAGTGTCTTTGGTGTGGCGATCCAAATTCTAAAGCGATCGCACTCACGTTTGATGATGGTCCTCATCCGCAATACACACCGGAACTTTTAGCCGTTTTAGACCGCTACAATATTAAAGCTAGTTTTTTCTGGTTGGGTGTTTGCGTTAATCGAAATCCGGCGATCGCCAAAACAATATGCGATCGCGGTCATTGGATCGGATTGCATAGCTACGATCATCGCAATTTCCCCATGCTTTCCCCAACTGAACTTCAGCAAAGCTTAGAAAAAACCCAAGCTGCAATCCGAAGCGCTTGCAATCTGCAACCGTCACAAGTCCGTGATGTCCGACCCCCCAACGGCTTCTTTACACCGGAGACTTTAAATTTATTACGTCAGTGGAATTACCGTCCAGTTATGTGGAGCGTTGTACCAGAAGACTGGGTAAGACCAGGAGTTGCTACTGTAGTGCAGCGAGTTCTCCAGCAAGTACAAAACGGCTCACTGATTGTTTTACATGATGGTGCTTGCGGCGGACAAGATGTTGCCGCAACAGCACAAAGCCTGATTCCCCAATTGCTACAACAAGGCTATCACTTTGTTACAGTTGATACTTTATGGCAACAAACAGCATTCAGATAATTATCATTTATATAAGTATAGGTATAAAATATTAGGTAGTTCACCAGCCGTAGTACCTGCCTGCTCTGCTGCTTCAAACTCATCTGCTGAAAATTCATCAAGGAGGTTTCGCCGTTGCTGATAAAAGTCTTTCTAGCAAAGAAATGTTAAACCGCGTGGACTTGGCGCTACGGGGATTGAGTCATACTAAAGATATTAAAGCAGTACAAACTGGATTAGAAGTTAAACCAGAATGGCTGACTGTACTGAGTTTAGCGTTTGAAGAAGGATTGCAAGACAAAGCGATCGCACAACGAATGTACGTATCTGAACGCATGGTACGGCACTACTGGACTAAGGTGCAAGACGTTCTGGGGCTTTATCCTGAAGAAGGAAAGAATATCCGCATTCAAACCGAAATGAAAGCTAGAGAAGAAGGATTAATAGATTAGGCAATTGGAAATTAGAAATTGGGGGAAAATTAAAGCGAAAATCGCTAATTGGCATATAGAGACACTGCCAGTAATTGTAGTGATTGGATTGATAATTTTAATCCGTATAAGTGGATATTTACAATATTTAGAATGGCAAGCTTTAGATAATTTTCTCCGCCTAGGCCCTGAAGAACCTATTGATGAACGAATTGTCATAGTTGGTATTAATGAAGCAGACATCAAAAGTGTAGGCAACTATCCGATACCAGATAGAGATCTGGCAGAATTACTCATCAAATTACAAACATACAAGCCTAGAGTTATTGGCCTTGATATTATTAGGAATTTACAAGTTGAGCCTGGTTATGCTGAACTGGTAGCTGCATTTAAGAGTATAAAAAACTTGATTGCCATTGATAAAGTTGTCATAGATACAATCCCTCCCCCACCAGCATTGCCACCTGAACAAGTTGGTTTTGCGGATGGGATGTTAGATACGGATAACCATCTTAGGCGCAGCTTACTTTCAACGCCAACTGCGAATGATTATAAATTTTCTCTGTCTATACGTTTAGCTGAAGCTTATTTAGCTCAGGAAAATATTACCCTGGAAAATGGCATAAAAGATCCAGAAACAATGAGGTTTGGTGATACTGAATTACCTCGCCTTTTACCAAATTCTGGGGGATATGTAGGTGCTGATGCTGGCGGAGTACAAGTATTAATCAATTTTCGCAGTGGTCGAGAACGATTTCACACACTTTCACTTAACCAGATTAAAACTGGCAAATTTGATTCTAATTGGTTGCGCGATCGCGTTGTGATTATTGGCATGACTGCCCCTAGTGCCAAGGATATTATCAATACATCTGCTATCCCATCGGAAAATCCTAGTCCAGGTCAAGTTTATGGGGTAGAAATTCAAGCTCATGCTGTTAGCCAAATTATCAGTGCAGTCAAAGAAAAACGGCTCATTCTGCAAAGTTGGTCAGATGGTTGGGAATATTTGTGGATAATTATCTGGGGGATGATTGGGATTAGTTATAGTCGGTTGATTCAGTCTCCTTTAAAGAATCTTTTGAGTATTGGTGTTGCTAGCATTGGTCTAATTGGAGTTAGCTATTTATCTATATTTTGGGGATGGTGGATACCAGTAGTACCATCCTTACTCGTCTTAGTTTTAAACGGTATTGGTTTAGCTGCTTTTTATCAATATGACCGAAATTTGAAGTCGCAAATTAAAGAACGTCAACTAATTATCGAGCGTACATTTGATACTATTCATAACGGTCCTTTGCAAACTCTTGCACAACTAATGAGAAATGCGAAAGAACGGGATTTACTATCCCATCAACTTGTCCCAGAACTGGAACGCCTCAACCAAGAATTACGGGCAGTTTATGAATCGATGAAGCGGGAAACCTTAACTCAAAAAGAAAGTATCTATTTAGGACAAGGTATAGAAATTGACTTACAAGCACCAATGCATGAGATTTTCTATGAAGTTTACAGTAAAACTTTAGAGCGAGACTTTCCCTGTTTTAAAACTCTCAAAGTCAAAGTCCGGAGGTTTGACCCCATCGACCCACAACACTTGACTATTGAGCAAAAGCGGGGATTGTGCCGATTTCTAGAAGAAGCTTTGGTAACGTAGGTAAATATGCCACAGGGGTAACTCGCTTGAATGTTACTTGCACTTGTCAGGAAGGCTGCTACACACTCAGGATTACAGATAATGGGCACGGTGTTAACTCTACATTAGAAGGTAGAGGAACACAGCAATCTAGAAATTTAGCTCGACAATTGAAAGGAAAATTTACGCGATCGCCTTTACTTACTAAAGGTACTGTCTGTGAGTTGACTTGGCCTATACCTAAGAGAAAGCGATGATGGCAACTCAGAGAGAGAAAGTGCGATCGCTTACCGATAGACTTAATTGGTTGAATAAATACCCGAAAAATACCTGAACTTAGTTGTATATAAGTGCGTCCCTTTATCCGGAAATTAAAAATTCAACCAGATTATAATGAAAAATTACATAGTTCGCCACCTAGTCACTATTGGTATTACTAGCTTAGTTTTAGCTTCAACTACCGTCGTTTTTGCAGGATATAAGCCTCCTCGCGGTCAGCGTCCGCCAAGCACTCGGACAACAACTACAGGTGGTAGGGGAGGATGTGAAACTAATGGAGAGGCATCTTTCAAGCTACTAGCCCCTCAAAAACACGTTGGACAAACCGCTTCTATTCGTCCTACCTTTGCTTGGTTTGTTCCTGACTCCAAACCCTTACCGATGGAATTTAGGCTGTATAAATATAATGCTCAAGGCGAACCTCAACTGCAACGGCAGTTTCAAATGCAGAGTAAATATGGAATTATGACTTTAGCCCTATCTAAAAATAAGCCTGGTCTTGAGGTGGGTAACAGGTATTTATGGCAGGTAGCAATCTTATGTGACCCTAACCAAGCAGCTAATGATTTAGTTGCAATGGCAGAAATAGATGTGGTAAAAATGCCTACACAGGTGCTTTTTGTCCGCAATACTCGTGCGAATGTAGATGTGTTAGCGGAAGCAGGTTTATGGTATGACGCACTTGGCGAAGCATTAAGGAGAGGACAAAAAGATGCTGTTTTGGAATTAATGAATAATTTAGCTACTTTAGAAACTCCAAAAACAGCACAGCCTCAATAAGACAGAACCTACACTTTTCTAATACTGGCAAGCAAAGAAATATCTGGGCTAAATGCGATCGCTCACTTCCCATCAGGCAATTTTTACCCTGGTATAGTACTGCCATTTGTATGACGCACTAGTACCGCTTCGCGGAAGTCAAAAGTCAAAAGTCAAAAGTCAAAAGTAATATGGAGTAAGCTTTTTAGCGATTGAGAATGGTTGGTTTATTTACGCCAGCCTGTACTAGGTGAAGCTCTGCGATTAGAGCATAAAGATATTATTAAAAAATAATTAAAAAATTTGCTGTTTTACAAAAATAGAACCAGCAACTACATCAAAACTTTAAAATATAAATTTAATTATTGGTAAATATTATTATTCATCTGCCTTTAGATATAGTTAATTAAATATAAGGATAATTGTTTTAAAGTTAATTATGAAAACTTTCCAGCTTGGGCTGGTTGTATTTTTTAGTATCTTATTGTTGTCTGAAACAGTATTTGCTAATCCTCAGCGACCAGTAATAATTCAAGCTAATGCTAATTACTCGACAGGTGAAAAAGCTGTAGCAGAAGCGGAAAAACTCGCACAACAAGGAACAGCAGTATCGAAAAGACAGGCAATTAAGAAATATTTAGAGGTACTTCAAAGTTATAAAAATTTACCAGTCAGTGAAGCTTCTGTGCGCGAGGTTCGTTTTCAGTCCGCGATAATCTTGAAAAGGATTGGCAAAATTTATCAATCTTTGGCAGAGTCAGAACAAGCTTTAGCGTACTACAACCAAGCATTACCAATCTTTACAGAATTGGGTGAGATTTCTCAACAGGCTAGAACTTTGCACGATTTAGGAATGCTTTATAACGTTTTTGGAGAAAGACAAAAAGTTTTAGATTATTTAGAAGCAGCACAGCGACTTTATCAGCGAATAGGTGATGCGGGTGGAGTTGGATTAACTTTCTCTAATATGGGCTGGATTCACTATTTCTTTTTAGGTGCTAGACAAAAAGGAATAGAATTATATGAACAGGCGTTAAAAGTTTATCAAAAAGCAGGCGATCGCACTGGTGAATCTAATACTTTATCGCAAATAGCTTGGGGTTATTACGGGTTAGGGGACAATCAAAAAGCTCTCAACTACTACAAACAAGCAATAGAAGTCGCAAAGCAAGCAGGTTATAAATCTGGAGAAGCTGGGGCTTCTATTTATATTAGTCAAGTTTATGAGGCTTTGGGCAAAAAACAACTAGCCTTAGATGCACTAATGAGAGCGCAAAAGCTTTATCAAGAGTTGGGAAATAGTTCAGAATTAGCTAGAGTTTATCGACATCTTGGCTCAGTTTATTGGACATTTGAGGAGCCACAGAAAGCAGTAGAATTTTATCATAAATCAGTGTTAGCTTATCGGGAATTAGGCGAAAAACTTGACGAAGGACATATTCTATGGGATCTAGGACTATTGTACAACCACATGGGCGATCCTCAAAAGGCATTAAATACTTTAAACCAATCATTATCAATTAAGAAAGCAACACGCGATCGCTATGGCGAAGCTGATGCACTTTATCAGATTGCTCGTGTTGAGAGTGAGCAAAATAATCTTACAGTAGCCTTAAGCAGAATGGAGGCTTCTATTAAAATTACTGAGGATTTGCGAAGCAGTGTTTCTAGTCAAAACCTTCGCACCTCTTTCTTTTCTATGAGGCGGGATAGATACGATTTTTATATCGATCTATTAATGAAGTTGCATAAAAATAATCCATCAGCAGGGTATACTGCTAAGGCACTTCACGCCAGTGAACGTTTCCGCGCCCGCAGTCTTTTAGAATTACTCGCTGAAGCTAAAGCAGATATTGGTACTAGCGTTAATACAGAATTGCTACAACAAGAAAGCACGCTGAGGAAGCAAATTGATAGTCTAGAAAAACGTCAAGTTGAACTGTTAGATAGTCAGCATACACCAGAACAAGCAACTGCTTTAGAAACAGAACTTTTTCAGCTTTATCAACAATATGAAGAAATCAAAGCAGAGATTAAAGAAACCAGTCCTGGTTATGCTGCCATTACTCAACCACAACCTCTAACTTTATCAGAAATTCAATCAACTTTACTGGATGACAACACCCTGCTTTTAGAATACTCATTAGGAGAGGATCGCAGTTATCTTTGGGCAGTAACGAAAACAACTATTAATAGTTATGAGTTACCTAAACAGGCAGATATCGAAAAAGCTATACAACGTTTTCAGCAAGAAGAATTAGTACCAATTAAAATGCGTCCCGCCCAAGGTGCTTTAGCAGTAGATACTCTCAGTCAAATTTTGCTAAAACCTGTGGCTAAACAACTCGGAAATAAAAGATTAGTCATCGTTGCTGATGGGCGGTTACAAACCATACCTTTTAGTGCTTTAGTAATTCCCGAAAAATCGCAACATCAAAATGGTTTTGTGCCGTTGATGACGCAGCATGAAATTGTTAATTTACCTTCAGCATCTACCTTAGCTGCATTAAGAAATCAAGTTAAAGGGCGACAAGTTGCACCTAAGACTATAGCTGTACTTGCCGATCCGGTCTTTGGTAAAAACGATGGACGGTTTAAAAACAATACAGCTAATTCAAGTAATGGCACAATACCCAATTTAGAAAATGTGCCAATTACAGAAGTAGAGTTAAAAGATTCTCTCCGAGATGCAGGGATAAATTTAACGCGACTTTTGGGAACGCGCACGGAAGCTGAGGCAATTATGGCTTTAGTTCCCGATACAGAAAGAACGCAATATTTTGATTTTCAGGCAAATAAAGCTAGTGCAACTAACCCTGATTTAGCCCAGTATCGCATTATTCATTTTGCGACTCACGGCATTCTGAATACTGTGCGTCCAGAGTTATCAGGGGTTGTGATGTCGTTAGTAGATGAACAAGGAACACCCCAGAATGGTTTTTTGCGACTGCGCGATATTTTTAATTTGCGTTTACCCGCAGAGTTAGTTGTTTTGAGTGCGTGTCAAACAGGTCAAGGTCAGGAAGTTAAAGGGGAAGGTATTATTGGACTAACGCGGGGGTTTATGTATGCGGGTGCGGCGCGGGTGCTGGTGAGTTTGTGGAAGGTTGACGACCAAGCAACAGCAGAGTTGATGAAGCGGTTTTATCGAGGGATGTTACAAGAGAAGTTAACACCTGCGGCGGCTTTGAGACAAGCACAAGTGGAGATGTCGCAGATACCGCAGTGGAGTTCTCCTTATTATTGGGCAGCTTTTGTGCTTCAGGGTGAGTGGCGATAGACACATAGTTTTGTCAATTTGTCAATTTATTTTTCGGAAATTAACTTTGCACTTTTCGGTAGTGCTTTACTTACAGAACTTTTCTATTCTCAAACCAGAAGTAAACATTCCTGATTTTGTACTTTAATAGCATTACCTGTGATGAATTTTGCCAGAATTCGCAAATTTTCTACTGTGCTAGCTTTCTTAGTGAGTGGTGGGTTAAGTTTATCCAGCAGCATTTTACCTGCACTTGCAATTCCTCAACAATTTAATATCGTAGGTGGGAGCTTAGTTTTTGCGGATAGTGGTCGATGGGTTCCTTTCCGTTGGAGGGATGGCGGGAACATGAATGTCCTTCATGCAAACGCTGGAACCGTTAATGGTACTCCAGTCCTAGTTGTTGTTGGTGGAGATGGAACCTTACTGTATAGGGTTGGAAATGCTTCTCGTTCATCATCTTTTTTCTTGAGCGGCTATGCAGGTTCCTTTAGATGGGGACAACCTGGACAGCATAGAGATGGATTAATGAGGGCAAAAGCAGTAGACAGTGTTACTCCTGTTGGTTCTAATGCAGTCCGAATTAGCATAATTGGTGGAAATGGAGCTAGATGTACCCTTGATGCTGGAATTTACGATTTAGACAAAGCTGATTGGAGATCATGGGATTGTTTGTAACGAGTGATTCCTCGTCGCTTCTGCATCAGTACGCATAAGCGATTGCTCTGGTATGTAATTTTCACGAGAGTAGCGAACTGACAAGTCAGCGCTTACGCTATCGCCTTATTCTTGAGTAGCTTTTCTGGTTCAGGGTGAGTGGCAGTGAGTCTGTAGCGAAGATAACCAGGATTTCAGTTTCTGGTAATGACTGGTTAATCCTATGCCTAGTATTGTTAATTCAAGCTGATCAACAGGGAAACAGCATACCCTGAACTCAAAACTTTTCATTAGGTAATGGCAATAAAGATGAAGAAAATTTCAGTTTTAACATTGACAACCGCACTAACCCTAGTAGTGGGTAATAAAATAGCACTCTCACAAGTGACAACACAAGAATTCTTCAATCCAGCACTTACAAACCCTAACGGACAGACTCTTAATATTGCGGGTTGTGTAAAGTCCGATAGATTTTCCAATGTTTGTGGAGAGGATGCACGAGGGGTAGCGGCAAGAGAGTTTTGTAAAGCTAAAGGATACTCTAGTTGGCACAGAAATCAGGTAACTGACATGGGGTGGAAGAATCGTAAAACTCAATGGGCGTGGCGAGATTCAGATCAAGGTTCTGGAAATTTTGTGTCTGATGTATCATCTTTTACGTTTACTTATATTTCATGTGCCAGAAGAACTTAACAAATTTATCAATGTTAGTAGAGCCTGAGATAGTTTCAGGAAGTATTTAGAAAAAGTGAATTGAGCATTTCACATTTCTGAAATTAAAATTACAGTTTTGGTAATAACTGGTTATAGAGGTTATTCATCTCCTTAACATTAATCTTCTAGTGGTAATTCAAGGACAGCAAAATGAACAATGTGAATCGTAAAGCATTTATTTATTTAATTACTCTTTCATTAATTGTATCTAGTATAGTTTCGCTTACTCAAACATCAGTTCAAGCTGGATGGATACGTAATACAGTAAATTCAATCAAAAAAGAAGGTAACAATTGCATACGTGGAGGATGCGATCCAACCAGAACAACCCCGCGTGAAACCTTGAGAACCTTAACAGGTGAAAGAGCGATTGGGGCTGCTACAAATCGTTGGTTAAATCGTCAAGTGCGCGTGCAAGGAGCGAAAGTAAATAGCTTTAAACAAAGATTAATAAATGAAATTATAATGCTCAATGTATGGAATTACTGCCTGACATGGAAGGTGTTTGTTCAGAATTAAATAGTTTTCATGGCTTAAATATGAGAATTAAACAAATTTCTTGGGATACAATTATCGCTAATTACGGTGGAAATATAGATTATTTACGAAACTGTGTTAACACACCAGGAATACCATTTGATCGTTCTCAAAGCTTCTCTTGTGTGAATCTATCCAATTACACACAATAATTAGATGGAACCTTACTCTACAGAGTTGGAAATGCTTGTCGCTCATCATCTTTATCATTGGGTAGCTTTTGTACTTCAGGGTGACTGGGCTTTTGTTAAGGCGATCGCTCACAAGCGTGTAGTTTTTGCAAGAATAGCGATCGCTTTATCATTAGGGAGCTTTTGTACTTCAGGGTGACAGGGCTTTTGTTAAGGCGATCGCTCAATGCGTGTAGTTTTACAAGAATAGCGATCGCTTTATCATTGGGTAGCTTTTGTACTTCAGGGTGACTGGGCTTTTATTAAGGCGATCGCTCACGAGTGTGTAGTTTTTGCAAGAATAGCGATCGCTTTTAAAATATCAGCCGTAAATATACATTTCAATTAACACGATTTAAGAAAAATTATGAGGAATAAAACAACATTATTAGTAGCGATCGCCACTTTTACCCTAACTCAATCAGTTAACTTTACTCAAGATTCTTATAGTGCTATTGCTCAGAATATTCCCAAAGCAGAGTGTAATTCTAATTACGGGCAAATTGCCTGCGGTTATAATTGCGTAGCTAACTATGGAGTAGTGCGTTGCGCTGAGTGGCCTGGTGGTGTTTGTGAAGCTAACTACGGAAAAGTTGTTTGCGGCCCACCAGCACCTCTTAACTGGGCTTCTCTATATGGCAATAGCAATACCTCTAGTCATAGTAATAATCCAAATGGCACTGTACCTCGGATTAACTGGGGTATTTTTAGCTATGGAGGTAGCTCAATAGAATGTCAACGAAGAGCTTATTCTTCTATGCAAAACTTAGGCATGGTTAGCTTAGAGCAAGGAGAAAATAATCGATTTAAATATGTTAGGGGTAATTGGGAGAATAATACCTTAGCTATTTTTGTTGCTGGAAGCAATCAAGAATACGTTGATAATATTAGGAAAAACTTAGTTAAAAACATAGGTTTGCAACTGAAGGGATTTTAATTATTTAAATGCTAAATGCTGTCAGTCATGAAATTAGAATTTCACTATAGCTGGAACTAGATACTATAAAACAAAGCTTCCAAAATAATCTAGTAAGGTTTTTGTCAAAGCGAACGCTCAATTTGTGTAGTTTTTGCAAGAGTAGCGATCGCTTGATTATCGGTTGACTTTTTTAGTTTGTTATATTATCTATGCGTTGTTTAATTACTGCCTTCCTATCCGCTACCTTTTTATCCTTGCAAGTTCCCAGCGTCCTTGCACAGGACTTGCGTTTTGAGTTGCAACAAGCTTTAGAAGCTAAAAATTGGAATCGCGCCATTGAAATTGTAGACAAGTTGATTCAAACAAATCCACAAGAAGCTCAACAACTAAGACAATATAAGACACAATTACAAAACCGATTACCCAAAACACCTGCATCCACAACACAAACTCCACAATCCCCTAATTCCCCAGCAGCCACCTCAAAACCTGCTAATTTTACTGTCATTACTCCAGTTAATCCTTCAGCATGGCAAAATGCCCGACTGTTACGCACTATAGAAATTCGTCATCCCGTCTCTGTTGCTGCTATTAGCACTGATGGAAAAACTTTAATTACAGGCAGAACTGGAACATTAGAAATGCGAAATTTGGAAACTGGAGAGTCTAAGTCTCTATTAGATTGGGTTCCTCAAGATTGGAAAAACCAAATAACGATTACTGCGATCGCCATTAGCCCGAATGGAACTCAGTTTATCACCAGCAGTAACGGTATTGCCACAAAAACCAGCAGAAGAAATAATTCTAGTGGATGTTCTTCTGATAGTTCTAGCTTTAATTGTGGTATTTCATTAGGAAGTTCACAAAGCACGACTTTGATGAACGGAGAGGCTGTACAAGTGTGGGACTTACAAACGGGTCGGCAGTTAGGTAGCTTAATTGAAACAGGAGGTTTTTCAGGATTGGGGATTGGTGGAATTGGTGGAAGCTACAACTTATTACGTTATAGCAATGATGGCAAAACTTTTTTGGCTGCTAATTCAGCACAAGGAATCACTTGGGATACCAACTCTGGTCAACAAGTGCGTTCTTGGAAAATTGAACGAGGACATAATTTCTGTTCTCAAAATGTAGATGTCAGTTCTGACTTGAATAGTTTAGTTAGTGTAGGTATAAAAACTTTTTCTGAGAGTATCAACCAAGGTGCTGCTGGTCGAATACAAAACTTAGCAACGGGTGCAACTCAAACCTTAATTTTGAATTCGCCTTCTACTAATGAAGAAGCCTCAGATACACTTAGCGCAAGACGGCTTGATATAGCATCAAGAGGTTGTGCAGCTATTAGTCCTGATGCACAAATGGTTGCTATTGGGAGTAAAGACACTCTTGTAGTTTGGCAGGCATCTACACAAAAATTACTGTATCAACTGACTCTACAAAATTCATCCGCCCAATCGCAAAGTTCTGATGCTACTCTCGCGTTTAGTCCAGATAGCCAAGTGCTTGCAGTCGGAAGTGACGAGAACAAAATTTTATTGTTGAATGCCCAGAACGGAAAACAGCTTGCAACTTTGACAGGACGCTTTCTTACCTTCAGCCCTGATGGACGTTCTCTACTCAGTACGAATACTAATGGCAAAGTTCAGATTTGGGGGGTTGAGTAGTTTGTTGACCTAAATAAGTGGCAATAAGTATTTAATAAAAGTTAAGTAAACATTTCACTTGTATAAAATCAAGATTGCAGTTTTCGGTAATGACTGGTTAATGTGAATAGAATTAATCTAAGTAATAGTTTAGCTTTTGAACAAGAAAAGAAAATGCTTAATAGACTTATTGCTTCTTCTTCACTTATAACGGTTATTTTAGGAGCTACAGCATTCACCACAGTTGCTACAGCACAACAGGGAATAGCAAGAATGAGATTTGTTTGGAACTTTCCACAACCAGGTGGCGCAATATACATGAATATCTGTGACGAACCTGATTTCAATACTGATGCAGAATCTGGAGGTTGCGCTAATATCAACGTTCTAAACAGAGTTGTTACAAATAACCGAAGTGGAACTGAGTTAATCACAGACAGATTAAAATCAGGGACTCCCTACAAAGCTTGCTTAGTTACTGATAATATTTATCCCCGTAGCCAATATGAAAGAAGGGGGCGTTGGATTACATGTAAAGTGTTTAATGCCCAAGATAAAGCGACAATTGGATTTAATTACTCAGACTTAAAATTTGTTAGGGAAAGACCTTAAAAAACTCTTTAGTTGGGGTGCATCTAAATTTTTATTTTTGAACTCAAATGTGACGCAGTTAGTTATCGCTAGATTGGGTCAAGTGTAGCGCAACCCAACAAAACCTCAACTAAGGGTAGTATCGAAAAATTCATTTAACAAGGTTTTATTTAAGGCGATAAGCCCTACGGGCATGGCTTCGCTTACCGCTATAGTATGTAGTTTTTATAAGAATAACAATCGCTTTTAAAGCATAAAGCCCTAAATACACTCTTAAATTAATAGAACATAAGAATAACTATGTCAAAGAAAATAGGATTATTAGTAACGATCACTGCCCTTAGCTTAACTCAATCAGTTAGCTTTGCTCAAGATTCTTACAGTGCTATTGCTCAGAATATTCCCAAAGCAGAGTGTAATTCTAATTACGGGCAAATTGCCTGTGGTTATAATTGTGTAGCTAACTATGGAGTAGTGCGTTGCGCCGAGTGGCCTGGTGGTGTTTGTGAAGCTAACTACGGAAAAGTTGTTTGTGGACCACCAGCACCCCCTAACTGGACTTCTCTATATGGCAATAGTAATACTAATAACGTAAATTCCACTGTTTCTCGAATTAGCTGGAGTATTTACAGCTATAGGGTTAGCTCAATAGAATGTCAAAAAAGAGCTTATTATTCTATGCAAAATTTGGGCATGGTTAGCTTAAAGCACGGAGAGGCTAATCGATTTAAATACGTTAGTGGAAATTGGGAAAATAATACCGCCAGAATAGGATGCTTAGACAATAATACCTTGGTTATTTTTGTCGTTGGAAGCAATCAAGAATACATTAATAATTTTAGGAAAAAGTTAATTAGAAACTTAGGTTTGCAATTGGAAGCATTTTAATTATTAAAATGCCAAATGCTGTCAATCATGAAATTAGAACTTCACTATAGCTGGAACTAGATACTATAAAACAAAGCTTCCAAAATAATCTAGTAAGGTTTTTGTCAAAGCGATCACTCATTTTGTGCAGTTTTTACAAAAGTAGCGATCGCCTGATTATTTCAAGACCGAAAACTACAACCGACTTAAACTTTTATTTAAGAAACGGCAAAGTCAGTTATTTTACGACGTTCAGGCGTTTTAAAGGCTAGAACAATTTTCTGAGGGGAGATGCCCTGTTTTACAAGCTCGTTGGCAACGCCTTCTTCTGTACCGTCTTGTTGTATCCAAATCTTGTCGTTAATAAGATCAATATGGATAAGGTTGCCGTAAATTCGGCGATTTTTTTGCCAACCTGTTTCAACTAATAGATAATGCTTTTGTTTTTCGTCAATGATGAGTTGAATTTCGTTATCGAGATCCTTGCCAAGAAATTTAAGATAATCTTGTAAGACGATGATGATAGCTTGTTCAAGGTAATTTTTATTTAAGGTATCCACTTAACAACCTCCTCTTTAGTAGTATCAAAAGTCAATAACCGGAGTATTTTGTCTTCTATTAAAACCTGTCCAGCCTCTTCTTCAAAGACTGATTCCCTAACATCTTCAGGAACGGCTAAATATAGCTTTCTTTCTGGTTCATAGCGTGTTAGTAAGTGTTCGTACAGGACAAATTGACCAACTGCTTCCTCTAAATCTTTCATTTCTGAGGCACTACGGAAACTTTTGACTTCGATAGCAATTTTTTTAATACCTTTCTCGGCAGCAATTAGTCTTTCTGCTCCGAGATCGACGAATAAGTTCTTACCGCGTGGAAGTTTGAGTCGATAGGGATCATGGGTAATTGTCCAGCCATCTTTTTCAAGAGCATTGCGTACAACGTCATGGTAGTAGTCACGGGCTGGCATGATGGTTACAATTTACTTGATAATTGTTATACAAACTTTATATTTTTTCATTTTATCGCTTCACCTGATTTTTTACCGCACCAGAGCGATCGCCTCATCTTGAATAGCTTTTGGACTTCAGGGTAACTGGGTTTTTGTAAGGTGCGATCGCTTTGTGTAGTTTTTGCTCTTAGTAGCGATCGCTTTCTCATTGAGAAGCTTTTGTGATGCGTGGTAATTAAGGTTTTGTAATGGGCGATCGCTTTCTCATTGAGAAGCTTTTGTGATTCGAGGTGATTGAGGTTTTGCAAGGAGCGATCGCTTTGTGTAGTTTTTGCTCTTAGTGGCGATTGCCTCCGGCACGCTACGCGAACGCCTGATGATTGGGCATTGATCAGTAAGTTGAGCAGGAATACTGGTTAAGGCTTCTAGCTTATACTAGAAAAGGAATATTAAACTATATTGCCCTTCAACATGTTAGTTTTTCCAAAAGCTGACCCGATTCCACTCACGATTGATGCAAATGGCGTTGTCCGCATCAGCAAAAGTCGCGTCACCTTAGATACAGTAGTTATAGCTTTTCTGGAAGGGTGTACAGCAGAAGAAATCAGAGAGCAGTACCCATCGCTTCAGCTTTCTGATATTTATTCTGTAATTGGCTATTACTTACGGCATCAAGCTGAAGTTGATGATTATCTCATGATGCGTCAACGTCTTAACACAGAAGTGCGTCAAGAAGTTGAGAAACGTTTTAACCCTGTTGGCATACGTGATCGCTTATTAGCCAGACGCAACCAACAAGGGTAGTTAGCTATGGTGCGATTCTTGGCTGATGAGAACTTTAACAATCAGATCGTTAGGGGCATTTTGCGTCGCAACCCTAATGTTGATATTGTTCGCGTTCAGGATATGGGACTGAGTGAAGCAGATGACCCAACTGTTCTCGAATGGGCAGCACAGCATAACCGAGTAGTGCTAACTCACGATATCGCCACCATGACAAACTTTGCCTATGAACGAATACAAGCAGATCAAGCAATGCCAGGGTTATTTGAGGTTAGTCGTGGTGTCCCTGTGGGATTAGCAATTGAGGAAATTTTGCTAATAGCTGAGTGCAGCTTGGAGGGAGAATGGGAAGGGCAAGTACGATTCTTGCCTTTGCGCTAACAATCTTGTTAGGCGATCTTCTGAATCTAAATAGCGATTGCCTCCGGCACGCTACGCGATCGCTTTATCATTGAACAGCTTTTGTACTTGGGTGTAACTGGGTTTTCGCATTGAGCGATCACTCCGGTGTGTAGTTTTTGCAAGAATAGTGATCGCTATAATATGTAGTTTTTACAGAATAGCGATCGCTTTATTATTAGGTAGCTTTTGTACTTCAGGGTGATTGGGGTTTGGCAATAGCGATAAGCTTTACGGGCATAGCTTCGCTTACCGCTCACGAGTGTGTAGTTTTTGCAAGAATAGCGAACTGACAAGTCAGGCTTGCGCTATCGCTTGCTCATTGGGCGGCTCTTGTACTTCAGTGTGACTGGGCTTTTGCTGCGGAGCGATCGCTCCGGTGCGTAGTTTTTGCAAGAATAGCGAACTGACAAGTCAGCGCTTGCGCTATCGCCTTATCATTGGGTAGCTTGTGCCTAACTATATCTTTACAAAAATAGCGAACTGACAAGTCAGCGCTTGCGCTATCGCCGCATCATTGGATAGCTTTTGTGCTTCAGGGTGACTGAGCTTTTGCAAGGTGCGATCGCTCACTTTATCTAGTTTTTCGAGAATAGCGAACTGACAAGTCAGCGCTTGCGCTATCGCTTTATCATTGGGTAGCTTTTCTACTTCAGGGTAACTGGAGTTTTGTAATTAGCGATCACTCACTTTATCTAGTTTTTCGAGAATAGCGAACTGACAAGTCAGCGCTTGCGCTATCGCTTGATCATTGGGTAGCTTTTGTGCTTCAGGATGACTGGGCTTTTGCCATGAGCGATCGCTCTTGAGTGTGTAGTTTTTACAAAAATAGCGATCGCTTTATCATTGAACAGCTTTTGTACTTGGGTGTAACTGGGTTTTCGCATTGAGCGATCGCTCCGGTGTGTAGTTTTTGCAAGAATAGTGATCGCTATCATTGGGTAGCTTTTACAAGAATAGCGATCGCTTTATCATTGAACAGGTTTTGTACTTGGGTGTAACTGGGTTTTCGCATTGAGCGATCGCTCACGAGTGTGTAGTTTTTGCAAGAATAGCGATCGCCTACACGGACTTTGGGCAGCCTATGAGGCAATTCTACGCCCGCAAACGCCATCGAGCAGTGGGAAAAGAAACACGCAAGACCAGCTACATCGAGCGATTCAACAATACGTTGCGGCAACGGGTGTCTCGATTGGTGCGAAAAACCTTGTCCTTTTCCAAGCCGTTGAAGAACCACATTGGGGCTATTTGGTATTTTGTGCATTACTACAATGCATCATTACTTGTTTAGCACTACCTAAAATATTTTATTGTGTATTTATACTGCTTTTAAACCTAAAGTCACGTTTTTGCTGAAAGTTGATGTTTGCAACAGATAAATAGCTCAAACGAAAATAAATAAGGATTTTATAACCCAAAATCTAAAATCCAAAATCCAATTAGCCGCGAGGCTATATTTGAAGATCAACATTCTCAACTTTATTGCTATCTATGAAGGCGCTAACAACTAATACTCTTTTAGAGTAGAATAATAGTATGATACGATGCCTTGTCAGAGCAATAGTGTCCCGCAAAAATAAAATTAAGAATTAAGTAGTATACGCACTTCGCACGTAGTAACAAGTGTGCTAATACTCAAGCAATCAACTACCAACAAGGGTTGGATGATGCTTATGACGCAAGACAATTAAGAATGAGGCAATTACTTAAGATACATTGGAGTTGCTTCTAGCGACTTTGCGCTTTTGAGGTACTTCAGGTTTGGGTATGCTAACAGCCGTTGGCTCGTCAGTACCCAAAAGGTCATGTATCTCGCTTAAAGATGTTGCTGTTTTTGCCGAAATCTCTTCTGGTGATGCACTTACGTACTCAATAAGATCTTCTACCTTGCAGTTCAGAGCTTGGCAAAATCTAACGATTCTTTCAATGTGGTCTGTTCCAGTCCTGCCACTCTCCCAGTTCTGGATCGTGCTTTCAGTCACTCCGACAAGACGTGATAGCTCAAGCTGAGTCAGCCCTGCTTTGTCACGCAGAAAGGCGATTCTTGGTTTTGCTTTCTGTTTCACAGCTACAGCACTTTATATCTTAACTTATAGTCGTAGATCGTAGCATCAAAAAAAACTAGCGCCCAGGAATTTACCAAAAATAACTTTTGCCCAAACTCTTGACACCCCCAAGAACTTTAGTTAAAAATATTGAGTACCAAGTTCACCTCTTTTTAGAGGGATTTTATATAAAGGGCAGATGAAGCGCAAACATTCAACTTGAAAAAAACTTTCAGAAAAATCTGGAATGATGCGACTTTGATTTGAAGCTCACAATATCAAACGACAGCGTAAATGCCCTGAGGAATCTTCAAATTTTAAGTACGTATGTATACTCCATAGAGTCACAGGATTTATAAGCCCGTTTGAACGAACTACAACGCACAAACTAATGAGGTCTAAAAATATTATGTTGAAGAATTTAGCTTTTGGTCTACTAGCTGCAACAATAGCTGTCGCTCCTGGTGCAGCATTTGCCGGTCAAGGTCAAAGCAACGTGCAAGTTACTGAGCAAAATGGTGCAGCAACCGATGGTAGCACCAACGCTCAAAGCTCCAGCAGCGTTAACGTTCAACAACAAATTCAACGCGCTAATCAACTAGGTAATCGTTACCGTGGTGGATACTACAAGCCAGTTTGCAGAGGTGGCTCTAGTGCTCAATCTCAAGGCTCTGTCCAACGTACAAGCCAAAGCGGTGCAGCAATTGGCGGTTCTGTCAACGCTCAAGATAGCGTTACAACCAGCAATCAGCGTCAAAATTTAGCTGCCGGTTGCCGCTAATCACTGCATAAATTCCGATGGCGTTACCTACTTAATAAAAGAATCAAAAAAACGATTCCACAAGTCAAATAACGCCTTCTCTATTAGCAACAACACACACACACAAATATTTAGGTATAAAAATATGTTGAAGAATCTCACATTTGGTCTACTAGCTGCTGCAATAGCTGTCGCTCCTGGTGCTGCATTTGCAGGTCAAGGTCAAAGCAACGTGCAAGTTACCGAGCAAAACGGTAGTGCAATCAATGGAAGCACCAACGCTCAAACCTCCACCAGCACCAACGTGCAACAACAAATTCAAAACGCACAGAAAAAAGCTGGATACGGTCGCAGATACTACAACCCCGCTTGCAGAGGTGGATCTTCTGCTCAAGCTCAAGGCTCTACTCAAATTACACGCCAAAGCGGTGCAGCGATTGACGGTTCTGTGAATGCTCAAGATAGCGTTACAACCAGCAATCAGCGCCAAGTTTTAGCTCGTCGTGGCTGCTAATTACTGCATAAAGTTATCCGGCGTTACCTACTTAATAAAAGAATCAGCGGTAGCGGTTCCACAAGTCAAATAACGCCTTCTGTCAATCAACAACACACACACAAATATTTAGGTATAAAAACATGTTGAAGAATCTTACATTTGGTATTTTAGCTGCTGCAATAGCTGTCGCACCTGGTGCAGCATTCGCCGGTCAAGGTCAAAGCAACGTGCAAGTTACCGAGCAAAACGGTAGTGCAATCAATGGTAGCACCAACGCTCAAACCTCCACCAGCACCAACGTGCAACAACAAATTCAAAACGCACAGAAGAAAGCTGGTACTTATCGTGGCGGATACTACAAGCCCGTTTGCAGAGCTGGATCTAGTGCTCAATCTCAAGGCTCTGTCCAACGTACAAGCCAAAGCGGTGCAGCGATTGACGGTTCTGTGAATGCTCAAGAAAGCGTTACAACCAGCAATCAGCGTCAACTTTTAGCTGCTGGCTGCCGCTAATTAGTGCATAATTTTCCAAGGCGTTACCTACTTAATAAAAGAATCAGAAAAACGATTCCACAAGTCAAATAACGCCTTCTCCTTCATTCACAACACACACAAATATTTAGGTATAAAAACATGTTAAAGAATCTGGCATTTGGTATCTTAGCTGCAACTTTAGCCATCGCTCCTGGTGCTGCATTCGCCGGTCAAGGTCAAAGCAACGTGCAAGTTACCGAGCAAAACGGTAGTGCAATCAATGGTAGCACCAACGCTCAAACCTCCACCAGCACCAACGTGCAACAACAAATTCAAAACGCACAGAAGAAAGCTGGTACTTATCGTGGCGGATACTATAAGCCCGTTTGCAGAGCTGGATCTAGTGCTCAATCTCAAGGCTCTGTCCAACGTACAAGCCAAAGCGGTGCAGCAATTGACGGTTCTGTGAATGCTCAAGAAAGCACTACAACCAGCAATCAACGTCAACTTTTAGCAGCCGGCTGCCGCTAATTACTGCATAAAGTCCGATGGCGTTACCTACTTAATAAAAGAATCAGAAAAACGATTCCACAAGTCAAATAACGCCTTCTGCTCATCAACAACACTCACAGACAAATATTAAGGTTTAAAACAATGTTGAAGAAAGTCACTTTTGGTATTTTAGCCGCAGCTTTAGTGATCGCTCCTGGTGCTGCATTCGCCGGTCAATCTCAAAGCAACGTGCAAGTTACCGAGCAAAACGGTGCTGCAATCGATGGTAGCACCAACGCTCAAAGCTCCACAAGCACCAACGTTCAACAACAAATTCAAAACGCACAGAAGAAAGCTGGTCGTTATAACCGTGGCAACTACTACAACCCCGCTTGCAGAGGTGGATCTAGTGCTCAAGCTCAAGGCTCTGTACAACGTACAAGCCAAAGCGGTGCAGCAATTGGCGGTTCTGTGAATGCTCAAGATAGCGTTACAACCAGCAATCAGCGTCAAATTTTAGCTGCCGGTTGCCGTTAATTACTGCATAAATTCCGATGGCGTTACCTAATTAATAAAAGAATCAAAAAACGATTCATTAACTCAAATAACGCCTTCTGCTCATTAACAAAACTCACACACAAGTAAATCAGGTCTAAAACAATGTTGAAGAATCTTACATTTGGTATCTTAGCTGCTGCAATAGCTGTCGCTCCTGGTGCAGCATTTGCTGGTCAATCTCAAAGCAACGTGCAAGTTACCAATCAAAACGGTGCTGCAATCAATGGTAGCACCAACGCTCAAAGCTCCACAAGCACCAACGTGCAACAACAAATTCAAAACGCGCAGAAAAAAGCTGGTGGATACCGTGGCAACTACTACAAGCCCCGCTACCCCAAAGCTAACACTTCCCAATCTCAAGGCTCTGCCCAACATACAAGCCAAAGCGGTGCAGCGATTGACGGTTCTGTGAATGCTCAAGATAGCGTAACCGGCAACGTCCAAACCCAAACTGTTCGTGGTCGCTAATTACTGCATAAAGTTACCTGGCGTTACCTAATTAATAAAAGAATCAAAAAACGATTCATTAACTCAAATAACGCCTTCTGCTCATCAACAAAACTCACACACAATATTTAGGTCTAAAACAATGTTGAAGAATCTTACATTTGGTATCTTAGCTGCTGCTTTAGCTGTCGCTCCTGGTGCAGCATTTGCTGGTCAATCTCAAAGCAACGTGCAATCTACCACTCAAAACGGTGCTGCAATCAATGGTAGCACTAACGCTCAAAGCTCCACAAGCACCAACGTGCAACAACAAATTCAAAACGCGCAGAAAAAAGCTGGTGGATACCGTGGCAACTACTACAAGCCCCGCTACCCCAAAGCTAACACTTCCCAATCTCAAGGCTCTGCCCAATATACAAACCAAAGCGGTGCAGCGATTGACGGTTCTGTGAATGCTCAAGATAGCGTAACAGGCAACGTCCAAACTCAAAGAGTTCGCGGTCGCTAATTATTAATTAAGTTCTTAGGCGTTGCGAACCATTACTTAACAACAGACAACGCCATTTTTCAATCAACAACACTCACACACAAATATTAAGGTTTAAAACAATGTTGAAGAATTTTGCTTTCGGTATCTTAGCTGCTGCTTTAGCTGTCGCTCCTGGTGCAGCATTTGCTGGTCAAGCTCAAAGCAACGTGCAATCTACCACTCAAAACGGTGCTGCAATCAATGGAAGCACCAACGCTCAAAGCTCCACAAGCACCAACCGTCAACAACAAATTCAAAACGCACAGAAAAAAGCTGGTGGATACCGTGGCAGCTACTACAAGCCCGGCTCCCGCACAGGTAATCAAATTCCCCAATCTCAAGGCTCTGCCCAACGTACAAACCAAAGTGGTGCTGCGATTGACGGTTCTGTGAATGCCCAAGATAGCACAACCCGCAACAACCAAACCCAAAATGTTCGCCGCGGTCGCTAATTATTAATTGAGTTATTAGGCGTTGCAAAATTGAAGGAATCAGCCAAATTATTCAACAAAAGCAACGTCTGCTCAAAATCACTTATAAATTTTAGATCGGATTCAAAAATATGTTGAAGAAAACTTACGCTTTTAGTCTTTTAGCCGCAGCGATGATTATCGCACCATCTGCTGCCTTCGCAGGCGATTCAGGTACTCGCCAAGAACTCAATCAAAGTGCTACTTCGATTAACAACAGTCGAGTTGATCAAGGAGCTAGTCAAACAAGCTACCAGTACCGCACCAATGGAGCAGGTTCTCGCTACGGTAACAAATACTGCCGAGGAACCCAGCAATCACAACGCTCAAATCAGCGTATTGACCAAAATGGTGTAGCGATCAATGATAGCGTTGTCAGCCAACGTGCCGACCAAACAAACTTGCAACGTCAAGTTGGCGCCGCTCAACGGTACTGCGGCTAAAGCACTTGTGTTATCAGCTTAGTCAGTCAGTTTGGAACTTAAAATGCTGCTGTGGCTGCTGACTAAACCCTTGATTAATTCTACTGCCACGAGAAAGGCGTTCTTAGATAATTCTCAAAGACGCCTCTATCGCGAAAGCAACTTGCTTCAAAGTCGAATTAATCTGTTAGCGAGCCTGTGGTGTGGTGCTGACAGCTTTTTAACAGGGGTATTACCGATTTGCTAGCTTGCGAAGCAGAAAAAAAAATCGGTTTTTTCTATTAGGAGAGTGATTAAGCCATGTTTTCCAAACAAACTATTTCATTACTAGCAGTCTTCTCTGCGCTAATTGCATTACCAAGTGGAATTGCCAGAGCCGGTGACATTTACGTTCAAACAGACAACGTTCAAGTCTCGGTTGGCAATGACAGCGGTATCCGGATTAACACCACTCCCACACACACAAACTTGTCTCCCCGTTGGCTCTCTGCACCCATTGCATCACCTCGCAGCATTGTCACAGCAGGTAACACGATAGTTCAAACTGACGACGTTATCGTCGATGTTGATGATGACGACTACGATGACGATATCAGGGTTAACACAATTCCCAAAAGAACAACTATTATTCGCACTCCAGCGCGGATTTATCGACCAAATAGTGTTCGGACTTACGGAATTTGGAAAAACCCCCGCTCAACCCCATCTATGCGGTGCAATGGCAGAAATATAACAAGGACAAGCACTCAAAGACATAGTTCTGGTAGAGCAGTTAACCGCAGTTATAGTTCGACAACAACAACAACTTGTCAATAGTTCACGTTTTCTTTATTTCATTAGGATACAACCATGAATTTAAAATTACTTTCTCTCGGTATTTTCTCAGTTGTAAGTGTATCTCCTTTCTTGATACCTTCGTTTACTCCTAAAGCTGCGGCTGGATGTGTTGCAGTTGATGTGGGAGTGCAAGTAGCGGTTGACGGTTCCAGAAGAGGTTCGCAATCGAATAATGTTAATCAACGCTTTGACCCGAATTGCAGTGGTGGCAGTGTCACCAGCGTAGGCAAGCAAGTTTGTGTTGCTAACAAGTGCGAACAAAGACGCAATAGCGATCAGTCTGTTAGTGGAAGTGGCAGATACTACACTGGTGGTCGAAATATTCCGATCAAAGTTAATGTTCCAGTGCATGTACACAACCCAGCTGCTAACCCCAACTTTCCGTTTAACAAGAAGTAAATTAGCCCAATATTTATAAGTTGGGTGTCAAAATTTTAATCGTTTTGAATTCCCCCTCCGGGGGAATTTCGCCATAATTACTTTCTTAACATAACTTTGGGGGGTTTCCCTCCAAACCGTAGTTAGGGCGATCGCTCATACTATATATTAAAGGGGGTAAATCTAATTATGAAAAAAATTCTCACGGTTTTGGGAGGCAGCGTTGCTTTTCTTATAGCGACGATGTTTGTAGTTCAAAGCTTAACTCCAAGCAACCAAAATCAAAATACTTTTCTGCGATCGGACAACACTAGTATTAACTCAGACAGTACTAGCGTTAACTCAGCTACCAATAATGACGATGATGATATGAGAGACTCTGGAACTTTTATTAGTCAACAAAACGACCAATCATCTCAGTATCAACGAAGCACTCTCAATCTGAATGCAGCCAGTCTTAGTCAACCTCATATTCTCAGCATTAATAGCTCTGCAACTCAGTTGAGAGGTCAGATTGTTGTAGATGGTAAAGTGGTGAAAAAACTGAACAATAAGAGTTCTGAGATTAATCTCTCACCTTATCTATCAATGGGACAACACAATGTGGAAATTACTGCGCGTTATTCTCCACCAACCTCTGGGGTGAATATACAAATAAACGGTCCCGGCACAAATGTCACTCAACAAAATAGTGGTGATGGTGCTTTGAATTACAAAATTGATGTTAACGTGCAATAGCGCGAATCAAGTTTTGTTTAAAGAACTGAGATGATAACATTTCTAGCCCAGCCAAATTGAAAGGTTGACTTCCAATTATGGCATAGGGGATGAGAGATATGTTCTTATGGTGTCAATATAATAGACTTCTTGCATCTTTTTTGTCTCACGCAGAGGCAGAAGCGCAGAGAAAGAACTTAATATTGGAAATGAGTGCAAGGAGTCTAATCATTTATGTCATCATTTATCAATAAAATCGAATAGAAGACCATAATTTCAACATGGTGTGTCTGCATATAAAGTAGAATTAATTGCACCCTAAAAGACTGTTTGCACCGCTTATAAAAACCGTATTTAAATTAATAAATCAAGCTTGTAGTTAACTACTTCTAGTTGCTTGTAACTGATTTTCTAGATTTGCCCGCAACCGTAAGTCTGCAACTGACCAAATCCAAAACTTGTTAGAAACTTCGGCAAAATCATCATGTTTATGCGTAACGATCGCATCTAATTCTTGATAACTAGCACAAACTAATTCTACAGCAGATTCAAAATCTCGAAGTGGCGAGGAGCGTGCTTGTTGTAAAATTGTCTGATCCACAGAGCAAATCTGAATTTTGTCTTGTAACCAATCAACTACTATTTCTGCTATTTTACTACTCCGAAAACGACTTGCATAATCGTAAATTTTCTGCCAACCAACATCTGTTACATACATTTGTATTGACGGGTGTACTCTATCCAATAGTTCCCTGACATTTCCGACAAATTCAGTGCGATTAATCAAAGCTTCTAAAATTAAATCAGCATCAACTAAAATCCTGATCACTTTAACCCCCCAGAAGATCTGAAAATTGTGTGTGTGAGAAATAAACTGATACCATTCTCTTGGTATTATTTACATTTAAAGTATGTCAGCATTCTTTTTGGTAATTTACTACTGGCTGCGGAATACTGAGGTAAGCCAAGGAAAAAGAAGCAATAATTAAACCGCATTAGCTGAAAAGCAATATCTGAATTTTATCCTGAGATAGTTATATACAAGTTTTTATCAGAATATTTCTGGTTTTATTTGATTTAATCCTATTGGCAAAAAAGAGATGCTTGGTAAATAAAAACAGGTTTTCAGATTAGCAATGATGGCAAAACTTATAGTTTGAGCATGGTAAATTGAAATGACGACTTATAATTTTTGTAGTTCCTAGCTAAGAAATCTATACCCAAAGATATAGAAGGTCAATAAAATTGTAATTTTATCCTTTTAATTTTCTTACATTCACATAGATAAAAAAAGTGAAGATAGGCAGAATTTTTCAGGCAAATAGTTGTGATAATATCACTCAGCCGAAAAAATAAGCATAAGCATGATACTAAAATGAATTGTTAACTTTGGGAAAACCACTTTTCACAGAGTATCACGATAGTTTTAAATATTAGTTCCGCTTTGAATAGGCAAAGTAAGTTTATTTGTTGGACTTAAGTAGCAGATAATATAGTTGTCCATTACTGACTGTTACACCAGCGCGATCGCCTGCCACTTTCCCAGTACCTAAAAAATAATCCACCCTTCCCGCACCTTTAATCGCACCTCCGGTATCTTGATCGAGAACATAACGACTCACGATTCGATGCTCCATTTCGCCACTAGCCTTGACAAAGGGAAAAGGAGCGCGAATCAACGCTAAAGCACCAGGAGGCATAAGAGATTTATCTGTAGCAATTGAACGCTCAGGAGAAAGTGCCACTTGGATAGAACCTTGTGCAGCTGCACCGTAGTTTTCTTGAAAAAAAACAAAGCTGGGATCGCGGGGAATATAGATATTTAACGCTTGTGGATGCTTGTGAAAATAATCGAGGATAATTGGCATTGTCATCCCCTCTAGGGGTAATATTCCATCATTCGCCAGTTCTCGTCCGATGCTTTTGTAGTTGTAAGCGGTATTACCGGCATAGCCTACGGTGGTTTGCTCCCCATCGGTAAGCTTAAGTTTGGCAGAACCTTGAATTTGAATCATATATGGTTCCAGGCGATCGCGAAACCAAAACAATTCTAAACCCCGCAACTTACCAATTGATGCTTGCAAAGCATCGGCTCCTTCAAGTTCCTTGCGTGTAGGATGGGGTTTAGACCAAGATTTGATATCAGGTGGCAATTTATAAATCGGATAGCGATATTCTGCGGTGGGAATGCGACTAGCAGCATAAAGTGGCTCATAGTAAGCGGTGAACAAAACGGAACCTTTGGTGTCTTTACCGACTGACTGATAAAGAACAAACTCGCGCTCAATAGCTGCATGAAGTTCTGTAGCGGATTTAGATTCAAGTAGTAGTTGGCGGAATCTTTGCAAACTTTTGCTCACGCGATCGCGTGTAATTCCTGGCACTTCATAGTTTTTGTAAGCAGCATCAGCGTTAGTAGTTTGCAAATATCCCAAACTGCGATCAATTGCCTGCAATAGTATATTTTTATCTGGTAATTGAGCGTTTTCACCTGTAAATAAAACTTCATCCAAACAAGAGATATCACCCTGACAACAAGCAATCGGCGACCTTTGGACAAGTACTGGCGATCGCGCTTTTTGGTCTTGAGTGGATGCTTGATTTTTGCTTTTCAACAACACGGGTAGATCCCACTTTTTCACTTGACATTCTGGTGGGCTGAGTTCCCGTTGTCCAAAACTTTGCATACCTACTAAAAGTACCAACAGAACCACGGGTATACTGAGAGTGATGATTGGAAGAGTCTTTTTCATCTAGAAAATGGATATGTCAAATAAAAAGAAAAATTAAAAAATATTAAGCTGTTAATTTCTCCTTTTTAATTCTGCGATCGCGTTACTTAGGGAGATCCATAAAAATAAATCTCTAGCCATCTATTCGTACTGATTCTCCCGTTGGGCTGGAGATTTATTTACGCTTATGTGCATTAGAAAACTACGGTTTTTCATTTGACAGTCTTGACTTAACCCCATAACTCACTTTTTAGATGAAAAAGCGTTGATTTTTGCTTTCTGCCGAAAATCACGGAACGCAACCAAGCGAAAAAGTTTCTCTGCGAGGTTGGCGATCGCGCTTATTTCAGCTTTGGTGTATTTATATGATGAGCGAGTCAAATTTATGCAGGCTCTCGAAAAATCGTTACATTTTTTAACTTAGACTATGCAAATAAATAGTGAAAGAAATGTGAATTTAGTATAAACTTTATCTAAAAGCGGTTAATTATGCTTAGTTGCAAAAAACCCTGCATATGTCCGTGTTCAGACAGGTGCAGGGGCTGCGTCTTCATAGCGTAAGTTAAACTAAAGTACTTTGAAACTCACCGGAGCGCATCACTTGCATTACCCGCCTTACATTTCAATAATGACGGCTAACAGCGCGCAGAGATATCATGGGGATATATATTCCCGCTCAAACTCAAGCAACTTACATTTCAATAATCGCGGTTAACAGCGCGCAGTGATCTCAAGATTACTGAAGAGGGTTAGCAAGATGTCGTCGTTGTGGAACTGTAAGTACGGTTAACCGAACTGCCAGATCTATTGCTGTGACTACTTTGCTGCGTTACTTTTCTTCCTTTACAAATATTTGGCATCGATTGAGAATTTTTCCAAACGCTATAACGCCGATTAGAATTTGGTAGAATACGTCCCCTTGACGCGGGTACACGACCAGGAACGATGATTGTTTGTCTGGGACTTGAGTTAATTATTGTACTGCCGTCTTCATTTACTCTTACTCTCATGCTGCCAGTTTGAACGTCGATGTCACCTGCGGTGGCAATACCTGCTGGTAATACCATCAGCGCAGAGACTGCTAATAATGAAAGTGTTTGTTTGATAATCATGGCTTTATGGCTATATTGGCTGATTAGTAGAAAAGACTGATTTTTTTCTGCTTTGTTCGCAAGCAAATTGGTAAAATCTTCACTAATGTAGTATACACTACTGCGTGTCTGAGTTTTTTGCCGGAAGTTTATTCATTCATATTGCGGTAGGTGGCGACTGCTGAAGGCGATATGCGGTTTAGGTATCGGAAGATCCAGTACTTAAAGATGGTATCTAAAATTACTGGAAATGTGGCAATAAACAAGAAAATGAAACTGTGATTTCCTGGTAGTCCCCAATGACGCGATACACCCTCTAAAAGCACTTCCCATCCATGAGGTGAGTGAAATCCAACAAAAATATCAGTAAACAAAATGATAATAAATGCTTTAGCACTATCACTCAGACCATATACTATATTATCGAAGAAATCTTTAATTACGGCAATGGAGGGTTTACTCACCAGCAAAAGCCAGATGACAGCAACAACCGAGCAAAGATCAGCAAAGACATTTTTTATCGCACTTGAACTTTCATTACGAAATTCTTGAGCAATCTCCCGCGCTTTTTCTTTTACCTCGTTTTCCATTTCCTCAGGAGATAGTGGCGTTAATCTACCAATAAGAATGTCAAACTTTGTTCTTTCTTCAAATTTTTCTAGTGCTTGGAGTGCTTCTTCTTCCATTTCATAGTTGATGAAGATTCCGGTTTGCTCGGAACTTCTAAAATTATCAACGATTGGTCCAACAACTAATGTTTTTGATATTTGATGAGTCAGAATTGGCACTATTATTAATAATAAAAGAAATCTGACAGATATAATTGTTCTTCTTTGAGCCTGACGAAAGTTTTGAACAACATCTTCTTCTGAGCGAGGATCTAACTCAACTTGTAAACGAGTGACAGTACTTAAAATCGAACGAGGCAATATTCCTGTAGTATTTGCCTTACCTCGTGGTTTTTTATCCCAAGCTTTACTTGATAATTTTTGCGGTAATGGTGCGGGTTGAATTTGTGGTGCGATCGCTGAGTCTAATGGGACAATGTTTGGTTTGGGTTCGGTAACTAAATCTGAAGAAGTTCTTCCGTAATCAAAGGTGTTATATTTTGCTATAATTTGATCGATAAATCTAAGTTTTTCTAAAATTGTTGCCGGATTAGTATATTCTATCCCTGCTTTATGGGCAGCTTTTTGATTAGATTCGTTGATAAAAAAACGGCTGCTTTTAAACTCTGTCAGCCGCATTCGAGCAATTTTTAATTGTTTTTTTAGATCTGACTCAAAATAATCCATCATGCTGCTGGTGTACTTGGATGAGTCAAAGTCTATTTTATTACCATTAAAATGTTCGTCTTCTATAGCTTTAATCTGTAATGCCGCTTTATAAGCTTGATCTAGAGAACGTTCTGCGGTCAGTAAGTACCATCGGTAAGCATTGAGCAGAAAAGCGTATATTTTTTGACTAAAAAATGGAATTTTCATCGTCGGCAATCATCCAGAAGTTTTTGGTGATTATTAACTTTAAGTTAACGCATAAGCTATAATAAAAGATTAACTTCGGAGATAGTTTGTGTTTTCTGATTCACTTTGGATTGTAGGCGCTAGCCGCAGTGGTAAGACTGCTCGCTTGGTGAAGCAGTTCTCTAGTTGGGTACAAACGGAAAATCAAAACCACGAATTATTTTATACTATAAAATCAGGAGAAAAAAAAGATTATCGCCAACAAAAACGCCCGTATCTTCAGCAAACAGAACCATCAGTTTTAGTGTTGGCTGCCAATGACGATAATCGGCGAGAGTTAGGAGATAGAATTGTTACATCAACTGAGGGAAAATATCCAGTTCGTGCTAAGACTATCTTGGGTTTTTTTCAGGATGAGATTATTTTATTTTGGCCCTTATTAATTCAATCTTTACACTTAAAAGCTCAATTTCCGGTTAGATTACGTCCAGAGACAGAGCAAGAATTAGCAACTAAGCTTTGGCGATCGCGCTTGGATGAAGACTTTCTCCAAGCTTTGGGAGGTTCGGAGTATCGCGGGGTGCGTCGCATCCTAGACTTATTGCAATTAGCGGCTTATAGTGGCGTAGCGTGCGAAGATATTAGCCAAATTTTGACAAAAGCTTTAGTACCGCAAGAAAATACTGTAAATTTAGACCCGCAATTGTTAGGGAGTTTGCTTTTAGATTGGCGTAACTGGTGTTTAGAGAGGGGATTGTTGACTTATGGAATTATCACCGAAGTTTGGTGTCAACATTTGTTAAGCGATCGCCTTTATCAACAGCGCTTAGTAAAACGTTATCAGGCAGTGTTAGCCGATGATGTCGATGAATATCCAGGTGTAGCGCGTCGCTTGTTTGACTTTTTGTTAGATGAAGGTGCTGTAGGAGCTTTTACTTACAATCCTGATGGTGCAGTGCGTTGGGGATTGGGAGCAGATCCAAAATATTTAGAAGAGTTAGCAAGGCGTTGTCGAGTAGAAATTTTAACTGAACCAGCACAAAACAGCCTTACAAATACGCTTTCCGTGCCGATGGTGGAATTAGTCACACAATCAATGATGCTCTCCAGTTTACCAGAGGTAGTGCGATCAATTCAAACGACATCCCGCGCCCAACTGTTGCGGCAAACAGCAGAGGAAATTGTCAAAGCAATTAAATCTGGGGAAGTCGAAGCTGATCAAGTTGCAGTGATTGCACCTGGTTTAGATGCGATCGCTCGTTATACCCTAGTAGAAATTCTCAGCAAGCAAGGAATATTTTTAGAATCGCTCAACGACCAACGCCCCTTGATTGCTTCACCTGTCATCCGTGCCTTACTTACACTCATGGCACTAGTTTATCCTGATTTGGGGCGCTTGGTAGACCGCGATGCCGTGGCGGAGATGCTGGTTGTTTTGAGTAAGGGATATAGCCAGAGGGGGGAAGGGGGAGAAGAAGGGAAAGATGAATTATCATTTCCTTCCTTGTCTGCTAGTCACTACATTGACCCAGTAAGAGCGGGATTAATAGCAGATTACTGTTTTGTGCCGCATCTTGATCGCCCTAATTTGCTTGCTGTTACAGCCTTTGATCGCTGGGACAGAATCGGCTACGCAGCGACAAAAGCGTATACTGAGATATTAGAGTGGATAGAGCAACAGCGATCGCAACAAGAATTACGACTTATCCCCAGTCCTATTTCCTTATTAGACAGAGCAATTCAACGCTTTTTGTGGAATGGTAGCAACCTTCCCTACGAACAATTAGCCGCACTGCGGGAATTGCTGGAAACTGCCCAACACTACTGGGAAATTGATACCAGACTCCGGCAAAGCCCATTATCAGGAGACACGGGGATGGGGGGACAAGGGGACAAGGGGACATGGGGACAAGGGGACATGGGGATGGGGGGACAAGGGGACAATTCTTTCTCCCCAT
>JAESGY010000023.1_pt1 | contig 183749 bp, 176 predicted proteins | sample 9269841 | NCBI WGS metagenome assembly JAESGY01 (sample SAMN17022865, study PRJNA683097) | algae metagenome | isolation source: Spirirestis rafaelensis WJT71-NPBG6 and co-occurring heterotrophs from... | place: USA: Pinto Wells, Joshua Tree National Park, Colorado Desert, CA | collected...
CGGAGCGCAGCGGAGGGGAAGGGAATCCATACCTCTGCTCTCACAAGCGGCACCTCTGGTTTCCCTCCCCCTTGTGGGGAGGGTTAGGGTGGGGGTGTCGGCACCGGACCTTCATAGGCTCTCGCTCACACCCCCACCTCCACCTCCTCCCCACAAGGGGGAGGAGAGCCCGTCGCGCTACCGGCGCGAGATAGAACCTTCCCAAGCAGGCTCAAAGCGATGGGTAAACGTTTCCGTCGCGCTACGTTGAGGCAAGCGCCCGCATGATCGCCGCCGCTTAACGCGCCGTGGCTTGCGTGGTAGACGACCCGCACATGGCTGTCCCAAGGCCGCGCCCCCTACCCACCGAAGGTTTCCCGCGATGACCGTTGTCACCCGCTTTGCTCCCTCGCCCACCGGGTTCCTGCATATCGGCGGGGGACGCACGGCCCTCTTCAACTGGCTCTATGCCAAGCGCCACGGCGGCAGGATGCTCCTGCGGATCGAGGACACGGACCGGGAGCGCTCCACGGAGGCGGCCATTCAGGCAATCCTCGACGGGCTGACATGGCTCGGCCTCGATTGGGACGGGGACGTGGTCTACCAGTTCTCCCGCGCCCCGCGCCACCGGGAGGTGGCCGAGAGCCTGCTGGCGCAGGGACGGGCCTATTACTGCTATGCGAGCCAGCAGGAGCTGGAGGAGATGCGCGAGGCGGCTCGCCGCGAGGGCCGCCCCCTGCGCTACGACGGCCGCTGGCGCGACCGCGATCCGTCCGAAGCCCCGGCCGGCGTGAAGCCGGTCATCCGCCTGAAAGCGCCCACGGAGGGCGAGACCGTGGTGGAGGACGAGGTGCAGGGCCGCGTGGTGTGGCAGAACAAGGACCTGGACGATCTCGTTCTCCTGCGCTCCGACGGAACGCCCACCTACATGCTCGCCGTGGTGGTGGACGACCACGACATGGACATCACGCACGTGATCCGCGGCGACGACCACCTGACCAACGCCGCGCGCCAGACGCAGATCTACCAGGCCATCGGCTGGGCCGTGCCGAAGATGGCCCATATCCCGCTCATCCACGGACCGGACGGGGCCAAGCTCTCCAAGCGCCACGGGGCGCTGGGCGTGGAGGCCTATCGCGGCATGGGCTACCTGCCCGAGGCCCTGCGCAATTATCTGGTGCGCCTCGGCTGGAGCCACGGCGACCAGGAGATCTTTTCCACCCAGGAGATGATCGACGCCTTCGATCTCGCCAGCATCGGCCGCTCGCCGGCCCGCTTCGATTTCGCCAAGCTCGAGAATCTCAACGGCCATTACATGCGCCTGGCCGGGGACGAGGAACTGGTGGCCGCGATGGAAGGGCTGCTGCCGGAGATCGGCGCCGAGCGGGGCCTGGGCCCCACCTTCGCCCCTGCCCTGCGGGAAAAGCTCGTGGCTGCCATGCCGGGCCTGAAGGAGCGGGCGAAGACCCTCGTGGAGCTGCTCGACAGCGCCTACTATCTCTATGCCCGGCGTCCTCTCCGTCTCGACGAGAAGGCGGCGGCCCTCCTGTCCGACGGCGGCGCGCGCCTTGCGGGCATTCCCGGGAAGCTGGCGGCCGTGGAGGAGTGGACGGCCTCCGGCGTGGAGGCGGTGGTGCGCCAGCACGCGGAGGCCATTGGCGCGAAACTCGGACAGGTGGCGCAGCCCCTGCGCGCGGCCCTGACGGGGCGGGCCACCTCCCCCGGCATCTTCGACGTGATGGCCGTGCTCGGACGGGACGAAACCCTGCTGCGCCTGCAGGATCGGCTGAAGGATGCGCCTGCGGCATAGGGGCGTCTCCTCGCCTTTAGATGTGCTTGCCCGCCCCCTACGGATAAGCTACCGAAGGCGTCCATCACCTACCGACCGGCAGACCTCGGTTCGGCAGCCCTGCCCGGAGCCTCTTCTCCGAACCCGCGGTTGCTCTAGGTTATGCCCGGCCTCCTTTTGAAAGGGCCAAGACCATGAGTTCCAGCACCCTCTCCGTGAACGACAAGACCGTGGAACTGCCGGTGATGGAAGGCACGATCGGCCCGAGCGTGATCGACATCTCGAAGCTCTATGGCCAGACCGGGATGTTCACCTACGATCCTGGCTTCACCTCCACGGCGGCCACGGAATCGAAGATCACCTATATCGACGGCGACAAGGGAATCCTGCTCTATCGCGGCTATCCCATTGATCAGCTCGCCGAGCACGGCGACTTCCTGGAGACCTGCTATCTGCTCCTCTACGGGGAGCTGCCCACCGCCGCCCAGAAGGCGGATTTCGACTACCGCGTCACGCGCCACACCATGGTGCACGACCAGATGAACCGGTTCTTCACGGGCTTCCGCCGCGACGCGCACCCCATGGCCATCATGGTGGCCTGCGTCGGCGCGCTCTCGGCCTTCTACCACGATTCCACCGACATCTCGGACCCGCACCAGCGCATGATCGCCTCCATGCGGATGATCGCCAAGATGCCGACGCTCGCCGCCATGGCCTACAAGTACTCCATCGGCCAGCCCTTCGTGTATCCGCAGAACAACCTGGACTACACGTCCAACTTCCTGCGCATGTGCTTCGCGGTGCCGGCGGAGGAATACAAGGTCAATCCGGTGCTCTCGCGGGCGCTCGACCGCATCTTCATCCTGCACGCGGATCACGAGCAGAACGCCTCCACCTCCACGGTGCGCCTTGCCGGCTCGTCCGGCGCCAACCCCTTCGCCTGCATCGCCGCCGGCATCGCCTGCCTCTGGGGTCCCGCCCATGGCGGCGCCAACGAGGCGGCCCTGAAGATGCTGGAGGAGATCGGCACCCCCGACCGCATCCCGGAATACATCGCCAAGGCCAAGGACAAGAACGATCCGTTCCGCCTCATGGGCTTCGGCCACCGGGTGTACAAGAACTACGACCCGCGCGCCCGCATCATGCAGAAGACCACCCACGAGGTGCTCAACGAGCTCGGCGTCAAGGACGACCCGCTCCTCGACGTGGCGGTGGAGCTGGAGCAGATCGCCCTCAAGGACGACTACTTCGTCGAGAAGAAGCTCTACCCGAACATCGACTTCTATTCGGGCATCACACTGAAGGCGATGGGCTTCCCCACCTCCATGTTCACGGTGCTGTTCGCGCTGGCCCGCACGGTGGGCTGGATCGCCCAGTGGAGCGAGATGATCGAGGACCCGTCCCAGCGCATCGGCCGCCCGCGCCAGATCTACACGGGCGCGCCGCAGCGCGACTACGTGACGGTCGCCCAGCGGGGCTGAAAGCCATTTGGGCTCGGTCGAGACAGGCCCCTCCCCGGGGGCCTTTCTTTTTGGGCTGCGCCGCGGCTGACCGGCAGGGCTTCCGCGACCCGAAAGGCGTGCTATCGTTGTGATGAAATCATGTTCATCCGTCGGGGGCCGCCATCATCACCCTATCCCGTTCGTCCCCGCTCATGGAGCGCAAGCCCCGCAGCGCCCTGGCGCGCTCCATCGCCATCAGCTGGGCTGCGCTAAGCCTGCTGCTGACCCTGTGGTGCTCCATGGAGCTGAGCGGGATGGGCTTTCCCGACGGATACATCACGCCCTACGACAGGTCCACCATGGGACCGCTGACGATCCTGGCCGTGGCCTGCGGGGTGCAGGGCCTTTGTTTTCTCCTCGTCGGAGCGATGAGCAGGAGGGTGCGAGCGCTTTCCCTCGCCCTCGGGATCCTGGCTGCGGCCGCCGTCATCGTCGCGCCGATGATCCTCATCCCCCTGTGCCCCGACCTGCCCGCCTGCCGGAGCGCCTATGAGCGGATCACCGGCGCGCAGGTGGATGATGGGGAAGGCGGCTAGATCCCTATGACAGGGAGCGCCCGCGCAGCACTTCTTCGACGATCCGCGCCGCCCGCTCGCTCGGAGCCTCGTCACCGATCCGCATGAGATGGTCGAGCCGCTGCAAGGCCTGCGCCTGCTTCTGCCGCTCGGGAGTATCCGACAGGAGAGGCAGCAGAGCCGCCGCCAGGGTTTCGGGCGTGCATTCCTCCTGGATCAGTTCCGGGATCGCGTTCTCGCCCAGGACCAGATTGGTCAGCACGATGGACTGCGCCTTGATGAGGGGCCGCAGGATCAGGGCCTCCAGGCGGGACACCTTGTAGGCCACCACCATGGGAACGCCGGAGAGCCCCAGCTCCAGGGTGACCGTGCCGGAGGCGGCAAGCGCCGCGTCCGCGCGCCGGAACGCGCTCCACTTGGCGGCCTCGCCCCGTACGATGCGCGGCTTCACGCTCCAGAGCGCGGTCCGCCCCTCGATCTCGTTCGCCAGATGCGCGACCGCCGGGATCGTCACCTCGAAGGATCGGGCCGAGCGCTGCTTCAGCAAGTCGAGGGCCTCCCCGAAGCTGTCCACGAGCCGGCCGACCTCCGTGCGCCGGCTACCCGGCAGGACGAGGAGCTTCGCCGGGCCTTCGGCGCGCAGATCCCGTTCGCCCGCTGCGGGCCTCAGCTCATGGATGCGCTCAATGAGCGGATGGCCCACGTAGGTGGTCGGCGGACCGCCCAGGCGCCGGTGCGCCTCCGGCTCGAAGGGCAGCAGGGCCAGGAGGTGGTCCACATAGGCGCGCATCTTGGCGGCCCGGCCGGGCCGCCAGGCCCAGACGGAAGGGCTCACGTAATCGATGATGGGAATGCCGGGGGCCCGCCGCCGCACGGCCCTTGCGACCCGGTGCGTGAAATCCGGGCTGTCGATGATGACGAGAAGATCGGGCCTCGCCGCGACAACGGCGTCGGCTGTGAGGCGGATGCGGTTCAGCACCGTCGGGAGCCGGCCGATCACGGCGACGATGCCCATCACGGCGATGTCTTCGAGGGGAAACAGGCTCTTCAGCCCCTCCGCCGCCATGGCGTGGCCGCCGACCCCTCCGAAGCGCAGGCGCTCCTCGCCCAGCCTCGCCTTGAGGGCCCGCATGAGCTTCGCGCCGAGCTGGTCGCCGGATTCCTCTCCTGAGACGATCCAGACCGTCAGCGGATCCGCCTCAGCCATGGCGGGGCTCCATCCAGGGCAGGTCCACCGCCGCGAGGAACAGGCCGAGACGGTCCGCCCGCCTCAAGGTCTCCTCCTGCTCCAGGACGAAGGTCGAGCCTGCCCCGATGGCGATGCCGGACAGGCCCGCTCCTGCGGCCTCGGCCACGGTTCTGGGGCCGATGGTGGGCATGTCGACGCGAAGGTCCTGTCCCCTCTTGGCCGCCTTGATCAGCACCCCGCCCTCCCGGCGGCGGCGAAGGCCGAGCCAGGATTGCCGCAGGCCCCTCACCCGCCGCAGCATCCCGTCGGTGCCCTCCGGTCCTTCGATGGCCAGAACATGCTGACGGGCAACCACTGCGGCCTGGCCGATGTCGAAGGCCGACAGGGAGCCCAGGAGATCGAGCCCCATGGCGACGGCCCGGCGGTCGTCCCCGGTCGGCTCCACCGATCCGCACAGGGAGCGGGACGCCAGGAGTTCGGGCGCGAGCTCATGGGCTCCCACCACCCGGTGCCCGCGCTCCTCCAGCAGCATCACCGCGCCGCGCAGCACCTGGTCGTCGCCCCGGTTGATGACCTCCCTCACCTCCTGGCGGTTCCGCAGCAGGGAATAGGCGCCCAGGAGCGCCGAGAAGCCGGGACGCCGCACGGCCCCGACCAGGGACACCGCCCCGGGACGCCACCCTTCCAGGGTGCTCATGATGGATTTCAGGTCGAGCAGGTCGACGCTGGCGTGGCTCCGGCGGCGCAGCTCTGGGGAGGCGAAGCCCCGGAAGGCCAGGACGCGGTAGTCCTGCCCCGTCCTCTCGAGATGCTTCACGAGCTGGATCGGAAGCTGCCCGGACCCGGCGAGAATCGCAATCGGGCCGCTCAAGGTCATCTTGGCGTCATCTCGGCGTCATCCGGCCGTACCGACCGGGTCCCGCGGCGTGCAGATCGCCCGGTCCTTGCCCTCGCGGATGAAGTCCAGGATCTCGTGCACGAAGGGATGGCTGCCGAATTCCGCCGCCACGTCCTCGACCCGTTCCGACAAGGTGCCCTCGTCCGCGAAGAGCAGGCGATAGGCGCGCCGGATGTCGTGGATCTGGTCGCGGGTGAAACCGCGCCGGCGCAGGCCGATGATGTTGAGGCCCGCCAGATGCGCCCGGTTGCCCATGGCCATGCCGTAGGGGATGAGATCGTTCTCCAGTCCCGACATGCCGCCCACGAAGGCGTGGGAGCCGACGCGGGCGAACTGGATCACGGCGGAGCCGCCGCCGAAGATCACGAAATTGCCCACCGTGACGTGACCCGCCAGCATCACGTTGTTGGACAGGATGCAGTCGTTGCCCACCTTCGTGTCGTGGCCCACATGGGAGCCGGCGAGAAACGCGCAGCGGTCGCCCACGACGGTTCTCAGCCCGCCGCCCGCGGTGCCGGGATTCATGGTCACGCCCTCGCGGATCATGCAATCGGCGCCGATCTCCAGGGTGGAGGATTCGCCCCGGTACTTCAGGTCCTGCGGGATATGCCCGATGGACGCGAAGGGGAAGATCCGCGTGCGGGGACCGATCGTGGTGCGGCCCGCCAGAGCCACGTGACTGAGGAGATGGCAGCCCTCGCCGAGCTCGACCTCCGGCCCCACCGTGCAGAAGGGGCCGATGGTGACGCCCGGTCCGATGGTCGCTCCGTCCTCGATCACGGACGTCGGGTGGATCACGGTCTCCATCAGTCGAGCACCAGCATGGCGCTGACCTCGGCCTCGCAGACCAGCGCGCCGTCCACCTTGGCCTCGCCCTTGTACCACCACATGTTGCGCCGGTTGTTGAGCTTGCGCATGTGGAACTCGACCCGGTCGCCCGGCTCCACGGGCTTGCGGAACTTCGCCTTGTCGATGGTCATGAAGAATACCTGTTTCGGCTTGGTCTGCTGCGCCATTTTCGCCGCCACGCAGATGGCCCCGGCCGTCTGAGCCATCCCCTCGACCAGGAAAACGCCCGGATAGATCGGGCGCGTCGGGAAATGGCCGGTGAATTGCGGCTCATTGAAGGTGACGTTCTTGATGCCGATGCAGGAATTGTCGCCGTCGATCTCGATGATCCTGTCGACCAGGAGGAACGGGTAGCGGTGCGGCAGCAGTTCGAGAACCCGCATGATGTCGGCGGTTTGAAGCGTGGTGGGCGCTTCGGACATGACTTGAAACTCCGGATGCTCCTGGGCGTGGCGGCAGGCTACGAAGCGACGCCATCGTCCTTGGCGGAATCGCTGGAATCGCTCTGAGATGCAAGCTTTTTCAAAGCCGTGATCTCGCGAAACCACTCGCGCATGGGCCGGGCCGGAATGCCGCCCCAGCGCGCGCCGGGCGGCACGTCGCCGTTGACGCCGCTGGTGGCAGCGATCTGCGCGCCCATGCCGATCCGCACATGGCCCTTCACGGCGACCTGTCCCCCGATGGCCACGAAATCCTCGACCGTCGTGGAGCCCGCGATCCCCACCTGGGCCACGATCACGCAATGGCGGCCGATGACCACGTTGTGGGCGATCTGGACGAGGTTGTCGATCTTGGTTCCCTCGCCGATCACCGTATCCCGGCTCGCACCCCGGTCCACGGTGGTGTTGGCGCCGATCTCCACATCGTCCTGGATGATGACCCGTCCGACCTGAGGCACCTTCAGGTGCCCCTGCGGCCCCATGGCGAAGCCGAAGCCGTCCTGCCCGATGCGCACGCCCGGGTGAAGGATGACCCGATTGCCGATGAACGCATGGGTCACGGTTACGTGGGGGGCCAGGGAGCAGTCCCGGCCGATCTTGACGTGGGGCCCGATGACCGAGTGAGCGCCGATGAGGGTTCCCGCGCCGATTTCGGCATAAGGCCCTACGACGGCTCCCGGATCGACCTTGACCCCATGCTCGAGGCGGGCTGCCGGGTGGACGAAAGAGCCGGGCGAGATTCCCGTGGCGGCAAACGAGGATTCCGGCCGCAGGGCGGAGGGAAACAGGAGGCCTAGCACCCCCGCGAACACCCGGTAAGCCTGGGGGGTCACGATGGCGACGGTGTGGGATGGGACCTTGGCGGCGTAGCGCGGGGTGACCAGGCAAGCGCCGGCGCGGGTTGCCGTCAGGGCGGCCCCATAGGCCGGATTGTCCATATAGGCGAGATCGCCAGGGCCCGCGCTCTCAAGCGGGGCGACGCCGCGAAGCAAAAGCTCCCCGTCGACGCCGTCGGGGAGCGCTGCATTCGCCATCTCCGCCACCTGACGCAAGGTAAGCGCCCGGGTCTGCGGAAAGAAGTTCGTTTCTGTCATGAACAAGAAGCGAGGGCGCCTCCGCGGCGCCCTCCCCCATCAGAAGCGTGTGCCGCCCGAGAAGCGGAAGGCCTGGGTCCGGTCGGCGCCGACGCGGACGCCGTTTCTGATAACGCCCTCTTCCTTCGAAAGAGCGAAGGCATAGTCGAAGCGGATCGGACCGAGGGGCGAATTCCACAGGAGGGAGGCGCCAACCGACGACCGCAGCTTCTTGCTGTCGAACACCTCGAGGCAGTTCTGCGGGACATCGCTCGCCGGATCCACGACGCAGCCGCCGACAGGATCCAGGATGCTGCCGCCGCCCACGTTGAAGCGGGTCGGTCCCTCGTAGCCATACAGCGTACCGGCGTCGGCGAAGACGGCGCCCTTCAGGCCCAGATCGCGGGGCAGGCCGAAGATCGGGAACTGCACTTCGAGCGATCCGCCAAAATAGGTGGTGCCGCCGACAGCATTGCCGTTGACGTCGAGGCTCGAAATGTCCCGCGGGCCGATGCCATTGGTGGCGAAGCCGCGCACCAGCGAGGGGCCGATGAAGAACTGGTCGACGATGCGCAGGCTGCCGCCGCCGAGGTTGTCGTCGTCGTCGTCGCCCCACCCGATGATGTGGCCGCCCTGGACGCGGGCGATGCCGACGATGTCCTCGAACAGCTCATAGTAGTAGCGGGCGTCGCCGGTGGCGCGGAAATAGCGGGAGTCGCCGCCCAGGCCCGCGAAGTCCGTCTTCGCTTCGGCGTAGAAGCCGTTGCGCGGGTCCTTGGTGCTGTCGAGGGTGTTGTAGTTGAAGGTCAGGCCCGCAAGGGAGGTCAGCGTCTTGCCCTGCGATTCCTTGATCGCCAGCGAGGCTTCGTAGTTGCCCTCGCAGAAGCGACGGGAGGCAACTTCACCGGGATCTCCCGTCGCGAGACCGCCGCCCACGAGCCTGGTGTAGCCGGGGATCGGCACGGAGCAGTCGTTAAAGGGCTGCTTCGCGTCGTTCGGGATCTCGAGCTCCTGCTGGAACAGGGAGTAGCGCAAGGTGAGGGTGAACTCTTCCGTGAAGGGCAGGCCCAGGCGGAGCTGACCGCCGGTCACGCGGTTCTCGTAGCGGGAATACTTGGTCTGGTCGCTGAACTTGGAGAACAGGTCGATGCCCGCCGCCATTCGGTAGCCGAGGAAGTACGGCTCGGTGAAGGAGAAATCGATGCCGTTGCTGCGCTGGCCCAGCTGGCCCGCCAGGCGGACATACTGGCCGCGGCCGAGGAAGTTCGACTCGCTGACCGCGATCTCGCCGATGAAGCCGTCGTTGGTCGAGTAGCCGCCGGAGATCGAGAAGGAGCCGGTGGACTGATCCTCCACGTCCACGTTCACGACGACGCGGTCGGGGGAGGAGCCGGGCTCGTTGGAGACGCGGACGCGCTTGAAGTAGCCCAGGTTGTTGAGCCGGCGCTCGGCGCGGTCGAGGAGCACCCGGTTATAGGCGTCGCCCTCGCCCAGCTCGAACTCGCGGCGGATCACGTAGTCGCGGGTGCGGCTGTTGCCGCGCACGTTGATACGCTCGATGTAGATGCGGGGACCGTCCTCGACCACGTAGCCGAGATTGATGGTCCGGGTCGCAGGATCCCGGGTGCCGACCGGGCGGACCAGCGCGAAGGGATTGCCCTGGCGGGCGACCCTGGTGGTCATGTTCTGCAGCGACTTCTGCACCGCGTCGGCGTTGTAGACCGAGCCGGCGGAGGTGGTGATGCTGCCGCGCAGGGTCTCGGCGTCCACGCCGGGAAGGCGGGAATCGACGCTGATGTTGCCGATGCGGTACTGCTCGCCCTCCTCCACCGCGATGGTGACGATGTAGCCGCCCGCATTCGGGTCGAAGGTCACGTCGTTGGAGACGATCCGGAAGTCGGCATAGCCGTTCTTGAGGTAGTAGCGGCGGATCAGTTCGAGATCGTTGGCGATCCGGTCCGGATCGTAGACGTCCGAGGTCTTGAGGAAGCTCAGGAGGTTGGTCTCGGTGGTCTGCATGACGCCGCGCAGGCGGCCCGACGAAACCTGGTTGTTGCCGACGAAGCGGATCTCCTTCACGCCCGTCTTGTCGCCCTCGACGATCGTATAGACCACGTCCACGGTGCCGTTGGGCAGGTCGACGATGCGCGGCGTCACCTGGGCGAGGCCGCGGCCGGAGCGGCGGTAGGCCTCGAGAATGCCCTGGACGTCCTCATCCACGGTCGCCTGATTGTAGGGAGTGCGCGCCCTCACCCGGAGATTGGCCTCGATCTGAGCCTTCTCCACCCGCCTGTTGCCTTCGATGGCAACGCGGTTGATGAGGGGACCCTGAGCGGCGACGGCGCGGCGGTTTGCGCGGTTCGACTGCTGAGCGAGAGCGCCGTCCGCAGCGGCAAGACCGGCCATCAGCGCGCTCATGGCGATTACTGCGGTGGCGGCCGATTTCTTCCGGCGTAGCGTGGTCGTCGACATCATCAACTGGCCCGTTCTTTACATCTTTTACATCGCGGGTTTCCCCGCAGGCTTGAGACAATGGTCCCAAACCTTATCGGTGCGGTTCCGCTTGTACAAACTTTCACCGTCCTTGCAAACGGCTCATTCCCCAACCGGAGGGCGATTTTTACCCTGCGTGGCGTCCTTGTCACGTTCCAGGGGCGAGAAAACTTGTGCCAAGGTGAACAAGATCATTCCAAGTGGCGAACAGCATCAGCATCGCCACGATGGCGAATCCGATCCTGAAGCCGATCTCCTGGGCCTTCTCGCTCAAGGGTCGTCCGCGAACCGCCTCGATGGCGTAGAACAGCAGGTGCCCGCCGTCGAGCAGCGGAATGGGAAAAAGGTTAATGAGTCCAATTGATACGGACATGAAGCCGATGAGGCTGACGAGGCTGTAGACCCCGCCCAGGTCGTAGGCCGTGCCCGAGACCCTGGCGATGCCGATGGGGCCCGAGAGCTGATCCGTGGATTCCCAGCCCAGAATCAGGCGGCGGATGAAGTTGAGGGTCCGGTCGACCAGGTTCCAGGTTTCCACCGCCCCCGCCTTCAGGGCGCCCCAGGGGGAATAGGACAGGCGCCTGACGGAGGCGGGATCCCTGGAGGCTTCCACCCCCAGCCTGCCGATGCGCTGCTTTCCGAAAGGCGTTGACCGTAGGTCAAACTCCGGAGTCGCATTCAAGGCCACCGTCTGGCCGGCCCGCTCGACCGTGAAGGCCAGAACCTCGCCCCCGCTGGAGCTCACGAGGCGCACCATGTCCTCGAAGGCGTCGATGCTCCTGCCGTTGATGGTCAGGACCCGGTCCTTGGCCTGGAAGCCCGCCTTCTCGGCGGCGCTGCCCGCCTGAACCACCTCGATCCGCGGCTCGATGACGGCGCGGCCGTTCACGTAGTTGAAGCCGGCGAAGATGAGGATGGCCAGGATGAAGTTGGCGATGGGCCCCGCCGCCACGATGGCGGCCCGCTTGGCCACATTCTTATGGGGAAAACTCACCGCCCGCTGCTCGGGGGTCATCCCGTCGAGGTTCTCCTGGTCGGGAACGCTGGCCGCGTTGAGGTCGCCGACGAACTTCACGTAGCCCCCGAGGGGAATCGCCGAGAGCTTCCAGCGCGTGCCGCGCTTGTCCGTCCAGCCGAAGATCTCGCGGCCGAAGCCGATGGAGAACGCCGTGACCCCGACCCCGCAGAGCCGCCCGACCCAGAAATGGCCGAATTCGTGGACGAACACCACGACCGTCAGAACCACCAGGAAGGCGATCAGCGTCATCCCCAGGGAGCCGGTCGCCCCGCCGATCGTTGCAATCAAGTCCATCATCGTCCCTTTCACGCGCCTTTAGAGACGCGTCGTTTCAGCAGAACCCGCAATCAGGCCCCGCGCCGCCTGCCGGGCCTCGTCATCGATCGCCAGAGCATCCTCGACCGTGGCAGGCGCGCCGAGACTTCTTCGCAGGAAAGTTGAGCAGACCGTCTCAACCGTCTCGGAAATATCATAAAATCCGATACGGCCGTCCATATAGGCTTCGACGGCGATCTCATTGGCGGCGTTGAGGATCGTCGGCATGGCTCCGCCCGAAACGAGTGCGGCCTTGGCGAGGGAGAGGCACGGGAAACGCGCCTCATCGGCCCTCTCGAAGCTTAAACGGCCAATCGCGGCGAGATCGAGACGGGGCAGGTCCATGGCCAGCCGCCTCCCGTCGCGCAGGGCGTTGGCGATGGGCACCTTCATGTCCGGCAGGGCGAGCCCCGCTGTCAGGGCGCCGTCGCTCCACTGGACGAGGCCGTGGACGATCGCCTCCGGGTGGACCAGCACGTCGAGGCGCTCCGACCCGAGATCGAAAAGGTGATGCGCCTCAATCAGCTCCAGCCCTTTGTTCATGAGGGTGGCGGAGTCGATGTTGATCTTCGATCCCATGGACCAGACCGGGTGGGCCGCGGCCTCCTGGGCGCTCGCCCGGGCGATCCGCTCCCGCGTCCAGGTGCGGAACGGGCCGCCGGTGGCGGTGATCACAGCCTTTTCCACGTCCCCGTTCCCGCCTGCGGCAAGGGCCTGATCCAGGGCATTGTGCTCGGAATCCACCGGCATGATCTCCGCGCCGAGGCGGCGCGCGTCGGCCATGAAGGCGGCGCCGGCGCAGACCAGGCTCTCCTTGTTGGCAAGGGCGATCCGCCGCCCCGGCTTGAGGGACGCATGGGTCGGACGCAGGCCCGCGGTTCCGCTGATGGCGGCCAGGACCACATCCGCGTCGCGCTCCACCGCCTCGATGACGGCGGAGGAGCCCGCGCCGCTCCCGATGCCGCTTCCCGACAGGGCCTGCGCGAGGGCTGCACCGCCGCGCTCGTCGGCCAGGGCCGCGAACCTGGCCCCGAGGCGCCTGGCCGTCGCGGCCAGGGCCTCGGCGTCGCGCCCGCCGACCACCGCCTCGACCCGAAGCTCGTCCCTATGGGCCAGAACGACCTCCGCCGTCGAGCGGCCGACGGAGCCCGTCGCCCCGAGAATGGTGAGGGAACGCGCCATCGATCAGGGTTCTGCAAGCCGGACGAGGAGGAGGACGATGCCCATGATGAGGGCCACGGCCCAGAAGCCGTCGAGCCGGTCCATCACGCCCCCGTGGCCGGGGATGAGGTGGCTCGAATCCTTCACGTCGCAATGACGCTTCAGGGCCGACTCGCCCAGATCCCCGATCTGGCTCGCCACCGAGGCGATCAGGGACAGGATGATGGCGTTGCGCAGGCTGAACGGATGGACCAGGCCGAGGCGCTGCGCCCCCCAGGCCACGAGAAACCCCGCAACGGCCGCCGCCAGAAGCCCTCCGAAGAAGCCGGACCAGGTCTTCTTGGGGCTGACCGCCGGGAAGAGCTTCGGGCCGCCCAGCGCCCTTCCGGTGAAATAGGCGGCGATGTCGGTCGCCCAGACCACGGCGAACATCCACAGGAGGCCCACCAGGCCGAGATTGGGATGCGCCCGCACGATGGGCGGCACGAGGACGATGACGGCCGCATAGGCGAAGCCGGAGGCGGCCCAGAGCCTGCGGTTCGTTCCCTGCGCGAGAAGCGAACCGACCGCCAGAGGAGCAAGAGCGCAGGCGACGATGGCCCAGAAACCCGCGTCGGCGAGGAGGAGGACGGTGAGTCCGGCAAGACCAACGCCGAACACGACCTGCACCGGGCGGCGGGGCTCCACCGCCGTCATGTTGGTCCATTCGGCCATCATGGCGATCCCGGCGGCAAGCCAGAACAGGGCGAAGAGCCAGCCGCCCTGATAGGCCGCCAGCAGGGCGACGGCGATCATGACGATGCCGGACAGGACCCTGGCGCTCAGCTCCTTCGAGGGCCCCCGCTTGGCGGGAGACGGCAGGGAGGACCCTTCATCCGCCACCATGGTCATCCCGCCCGCGCGCTCAGGCCGCCGAAGCGCCGTTCGCGCCGGCCGTACTCGTCGATGGCGGCCCTGAAGGTGGCGTCGTCGAAATCCGGCCAGAAATCGGGAAGGAAGACGAATTCCGAATAGGCGGTCTGCCAGGTCAGGAAATTCGAGACCCGCTGCTCGCCCGAGGTGCGGATGACGAGATCGGGATCGGGAATGTCCCGGGTGTCGAGGGCGGCCCCGAGGGTCTCCATGTCGATGGCCGAGGGGTCCAGATCCCCCTCCCTCACCTTCTCGGCGAGCCTGCGCACCGCAGTCACGATCTCCTGGCGCCCCCCGTAATTGAAGGCGATGACCAGGGTGAGGCCCGTGTTGGACCGGGTCAGCTGCTCGGATTCCTCCAGGAGGAGACGGATGTCCGGGGCCAGCCCCTCGCGCTCGCCGATGATCCGCACCCGGATGTTGTTGGCGTGCAGCTCCGCCAGGTCGTGGCGCACGAAGCGCTTGAGGAGGCCCATGAGGTCGGAGACCTCCTGGGCCGGACGGCGCCAATTCTCGGCCGAGAAGCTGTAGACGGTGAGGTAGCGGATCCCGAGGTCGCCCGCGGTGCGCACGGCCCGGCGGATCGCCTCGACCCCCCTGCGGTGCCCCTCGAAGCGGGGCAGCCCCCTTTGAGCGGCCCAGCGGCCGTTTCCATCCATGATGATGGCAACATGGGCCGGCATTCCCCCGCCCGCTTCGTTGAAGGCATGGGTTGGAGCCGACAGCTTGGCTTCGCCGCTCATGGGTGATTTCCAGATGCCGCCTGAAGGTCAGACGTGCATGATTTCTTTTTCTTTGGCCACCAGAAGGCTGTCGATCTCGGCCACGAACTGGTCGGTGGCCTTCTGGACCTGCTCCGCATCCCGCTTGCCGTCATCTTCGCTGATGGCGGAGTCCTTCTCAAGCTTCTTGAGCAGGTCGAGGCCGTCCCGGCGGACGTGGCGGACGGCGATGCGCGCCTCTTCGGCGTATTTGTGCGCGACCTTCACCATCTCCTTGCGGCGCTGCTCGTTCATCTCGGGGATGCGCAGGCGGATCACCTGGCCCTCGGTCTGCGGGTTGAGGCCGAGATCGGATTCACGGATCGCCTTCTCCACGGCGGAGACCATGCTGCGATCCCACACCTGGACGCTGAGCAGGCGCGGTTCCGGCACGTTGACGGTGGCGACCTGGGTGATCGGCATGGCGGAGCCGTAGGCGTCCACCTGGATCGGGTCGAGCAGACTCGGCGAGGCGCGCCCGGTGCGCAGGCTGCCCAGGTCGTTCTTGAAAGCATTGATCGCGCCCTGCATGCGGCGCTTCACATCGGCGAGGTCAAAGGTCGTGGCCATTGGATCTTTTCCTTACGCGAACTCTTTCAACGGGATTAAGCCTCCCAAGGTCCAGCATCAAGGCCCTTGGATCAAGGGGCCACGACGGTGGACGGGACCTTGCCCTGAAGAAGAGCGGTCACGGAGCTGGGAGCATGCACCGATCCGACGATGATCGACAGCCTGCTTTCCCGGGCGAGCGCAAAGGCGGCGGTGTCCATCACCTTGAGATCGCGGGCGATGGCCTCGTCGTGGGTGAGCCGGTCGAAGCGAATCGCGTCCGGGTCCTGCTTGGGATCGGCCGAATAGACCCCGTCGACCTGAGTCGCCTTGAGAACCGCGTCGCAGCGAAGCTCGGCCGCCCGCAGGACGGCCGCCGTATCGGTGGTGAAGAAGGGATTGCCGGTGCCGCCGGCCAGAACCACCACCTGCCCCTTGTCCAGGTGATGCAGGGCGGGCTGGCGGGCATAGGTCTCGCAGATGGTGGGCATCGACACGGCCGACATGGTGCGGGCATCCACGCCCGCCGCGTTCAGGGCCGTCTCGATGGCCAGCGAGTTCATCACCGTGCCGAGCATCCCCATGGAATCCGCCGTGGGGCGGTCGATCCAGCCGGCGGCGCTCATTCGGGCCCCGCGGATGATGTTGCCGCCGCCGATCACCAGGGCGATCTCGAAGCCGGCGCGGGTGGCTTCGGCCAAGTCCTCCGCCAGCCCGGACAGGGTCTGGGGATCGAGCCAGTAGCCATCGGGGGCCATCAGGGCCTCTCCCGAGAGCTTTACCAGAATGCGCCGAAACCGTGCCATCGCCAGACCCTTCTTTTCAAACCCTCTCAGGAAAACGGCGGCTGGGGAGCCGCCGTTCTGTTCGGGCTGATCTAGGCCTTGCCGCCCGCCGCCGCAGCCACCTCGGCCGCGAAGTCCGGAGCTTCCTCCTTGGCGATGCCCTCGCCGAGGGCGAAGCGGACGAAGCTCTTGAGGGCGACCGGCTTGCCGGCCTTCGACTCGGCCTCCTTCAGGACCTGGGTCACGGTCTTGGAGGGATCGTGCACGAAGGGCTGCTCCAGGAGGGTGACCTCCTTGAAGTAGCTCTTGAGGCCGCTCTCGACGATCTTCTGCATGACATGGTCCGGCTTGCCGGCGTTCTTGTCGCGCAGAATGGCGCTCTCGCGCTCGATGGTCGCCTGGTCGACGCCGGACGCGTCGAGCGCCACCGGGTTGGTGGCGGCCACGTGCATGGCGATCTGGCGGCCGAGCGTGCCCAGAACGGTCACGTCCCCTTCGGATTCCAGCGCCACGAGCACGCCGATCTTGCCGAGGCCCTCATGGACCGCGTTGTGCACGTAGGACGAGATCACGCCCTTCTTCACTTCGAGCTTGGCGACGCGTCGCAGGGACATGTTCTCGCCGATGGTGGCGATCAGCTCCTGCAGGCGGTCCTTGACCGTGGTGGGCGAGCCGGGGAAATGGGCGGCCTCCAGGGATTCCAGGGTGCCGTTGCCCATGAGGGCGATCTTGGCGGCTTCGCGCACGAAGGCCTGGAACTGGTCGTTGCGGGCGACGAAGTCCGTCTCGGAGTTGACCTCCAGGATGGTGGCCGTGCGCCCGGAGGACTCGACCGCGACCAGACCCTCGGCGGCCACGCGGCCGGCCTTCTTGGCGGCCTTGGACAGGCCCTTCTTGCGCAGCCAGTCGACCGCGGCCTCCATGTCGCCGTTCGACTCGGCGAGAGCGGTCTTGCAGTCCATCATGCCGGCGCTGGTCGTCTCGCGCAGCTCCTTCACCATCGCAGCGGTAATGTTCGCCATGGCTGATCCTTTCACGGGTTCATTCATAGAGGCAGCCCGGCGCTCGCGGAACGCCGGGCTCGGTCCTCGTTCAGAGCGGCGCAGCAGGGGGCTGCGCCGAAGGGCTTCAAGCGGCAGCAGCCTCGATCATCGAGCGGGCCTGGTTGAGCCAGCCGTCGCGCTCGATGCGGCCGTTGAGCTTCAGGTCCTTGTCGAGCTGGGCGACATCGTCCGGCTGCATGGCGGCCATCTGCCAGTAATGGAAGATGCCGGCCTCGTTGAGCTTCTTCTCGAGCTGCGGGCCGACGCCGTTCAGCTTGGTCAGGTCGTCCGGTGCGCCGCGGGGGGCGGCCAGGCGCTCGAACTGTTCGCCCTCGTAGGCGGGTACGGGGGCCGCGTCGTTGGCCGGCAGGTCTTCGACCATCGGGCTCTCGGACTCGCCGATATCGATGCCCATGGCGCCGGCGCCGCGGGAGATGCCGTCGAGGGCGGCGCGGGCGATCAGGTCGCAGTAGAGCGAGATCGCGCGGCCGGCGTCGTCATTGGCCGGGACCGGGAAGGTGATGCCGTCCGGATCGCAGTTGGTGTCCACGATGGCGGCCACCGGGATGCCGAGGCGCCGGGCCTCCTGGATCGCCAGCTGCTCCTTGTTGGTGTCGATGACGAAGATCAGGTCGGGGGTGCCGCCCATGTCCTTGATGCCGCCGAGAGCGCGCTCGAGCTTTTCCTTCTCCCGGGCGAGCATCAGGCGCTCCTTCTTCGTCAGGCCCTGGCCGCCGCCGGCGAGGATCTCGTCGACCTTGCGCAGGCGCTGGATGGAGCCCGAAATCGTCTTCCAGTTGGTCAGCATGCCGCCGAGCCAGCGGGCGTTCACGTAGTACTGCGCCGAGCGCTTGGCCGCATCGGCCACCGCGTCGGCCGCCTGGCGCTTGGTGCCGACGAACAGCACGCGGCCGCCCTTGGCCACCGTGTCGCTGACCGCCTGAAGGGCGCGGTGCAGCATCGGGACCGATTGGGCCAGGTCGATGATGTGGATGTTGTTGCGGGTGCCGAAGATGTATTGACCCATCTTCGGGTTCCAGCGGTGGGCCTGGTGGCCAAAGTGCGCGCCAGCCTCAAGCAGGCTGCGCATCGAGAATTCAGGAAGCGCCATAGTCCATTCTCCGGTTGAGCCTCCGCGGAAGAGTGGACCGGCCGACCGGCCACCGGGGGATGTCTCATTCAGGCATGAGACGGCTTCCGCGTGTGGGATAGGCGCGCATATAGGGGTAAAGGCGCGGGAATGCAAGCCGGAATGGCCCCACCCGGCCCTGTCGTTCCGCCGGTGCTTGGACCGGCCGGAGCGTAGCGGAGTGTCGGGACGCAGTCCCGCAGAAGGGAATCCCTGGCTCGGAGCCACGCCCCCTTTCCCACCCCCTTGTAGGGAGGAGAGCCCGGCGCGCTCCGCCGACTTGCGCCAGCAAACCCCTCTCATGCGGGTTTCAGAAGGCTGGGAGGGGTTTGTCGGGGCTGCCCGCGCTCGACCCCGGAGCCACCCGTCAGTTCATATGCACGTCCACCACCCCCGGCACGGCGCGCAGGGCCCCGGCGATCTGGGGGGTGGCCATGTACTTGCCCGGGAGCTTGACCTCCACCTCCCGGTCGCCGTCGTCGAGGATGAGCACCAGGGAGACCTCTCCCTCGCCCCTCACCTTCAGCCGCTCGTAGACGCTGGTGATGGGGCGCTCGTCCCGCAGGAAGATGCGCATGCCCTTCTGGTGCTTGGCGATAGCCTCTTCCAGGCGTTCGGCCATGCCGATCCGCGCCCGCACCTCGTCGCCCTCCACCCCCGCCTGGAGCATGAGCACCACGGCGGTGCCGGGCTCCAGAACCTCCCGCAGGCGCATCAGCCCCTCGGAGAAGATGATGGCCTCGAAATGCCCGGTCTGATCCGACAGGGTGAGGATGCCCATCTTGTTGCCGGTCTTGGTGCGGCGCTCCTGCCGGTCGAGCACGGTGGCGGCGACGCGCCCCACCGAGTTGCCCGCCTTGACGGAGCGGCAGAACTCGGCCCAGGTCTGGACCCGCAGCTTCTTCAGGAGGTCGCCGTACTCGTCGAGGGGGTGACCGGAGAGGAAGAAGCCTGCGGCGTCGTATTCCCGTTGGAGCTTCTCGGCGACGGGCCAGGGCTCGTAAGGCGTGATGCGAAGCTGCACGTCCGCCGAGGCCATGCCGCCGAACATGTCGGCCATGCCGCCATTGGCGGATTCATGGGCCTGCTGGGCGAGGTTCATCATGGCGTCGATGGAGGCGCAGGCCCTGGCCCGGTCGGGCTCCAGCTCGTCGAAGGCGCCCGCGGCGATGAGGTTTTCCAGGGTTCGCTTGTTGAGCATGCGCGGATTGATGCGCCGGGCGAAGTCGGCCAGATCCTTGAAGGGCTTGCTCCCCCTCGCCTCGATCACGCTCTCGATCGCCTGCCGCCCGACGCCCTTCACGGCCGCCAGAGCATAGAGGATCGAGCCCCTGCCCTCGGGGTCGTATTGCACGTCGAACACCACGTGCGAGCGGTTGATGGAGGGCGGCTCCACCTTGAAGCCGAGACGCTGCGCCTCGCGGCGGAATTCCGACAGCTTGTCAGTGTTGTCGAGGTCGAGGGTCATGGAGGCGGCCAGGAACTCGACCGGGTAATTGGCCTTGAGGTAGGCGGTCTGGAACGCCACCAGGGCGTAGGCCGCCGCGTGGCTCTTGTTGAAGCCGTAATCGGCGAATTTCGCCAGGAGGTCGAAGATCTCGTCGGCCTTGGCCTTGTCCATCCCCTCCCCTGCCGCGCCGGAGACGAAGCGCTCGCGCTGGGCGTCCATCTCGGCCTTGATCTTCTTGCCCATGGCGCGGCGCAGCAGGTCCGCGTCGCCGAGCGAGTAGCCGGAGAGGACCTTGGCCACCTCCATCACCTGCTCCTGGTAGACGATGATGCCGAAGGTCTCGCGCAGGATCGGCTCAAGCTTGTCGTCGGGATACCAAGTTCTCTTGTTGTGCTCGTCCTTGCCGAGCTTGCGGGCGCAATAGACCGGGATGTTCGCCATCGGCCCCGGGCGATAGAGGGCCACGAGGGCGATGATGTCCTCGAAGCGGTCGGCCTCCATCTCCACCAGCGCCTTGCGCATGCCCGCCGATTCCACCTGGAACACGCCCACCGTCTCGCCGCGCTGGAGCATGGCGTAGGTCTTGGGGTCGTCGAGGGGCAGCGCCGAGAGGTCGACCTCGACGCCCCGCCGCCTGATGAGTTCGACGGCGGCGCGCAGCACCGTGAGGGTCTTGAGGCCGAGGAAGTCGAACTTCACCAGGCCCGCCTGCTCGACCCATTTCATGTTGTACTGGGTCACCCGCATCCCGGTCTTCGGGTCGCGGTAGAGCGGCACCAGCTCCTGGAGCGGACGGTCGCCAATCACCACGCCGGCCGCGTGGGTGGAGGCATGGCGGTGCAGCCCTTCGAGCTTCTGGGCGATGGCGAGCATCCGCTTGACCACCGGCTCCTCGTCGATGGCGGCCTGGAGCTTGGGCTCGCCCTCGATGGCCTGGGCCAGCGTGACGGGGTTCGCCGGGTTCTGGGGCACGAGCTTGGTGAGCTTGTCCACCTGCCCGTAGGGCATCTCCAGGACGCGGCCCACGTCGCGCATGACGCCGCGGGCCAGCAGGGTGCCGAAGGTGATGATCTGCGCCACCTGCTCCTCGCCGTAGCGCTGCTGCACGTATTCGATGACCCGCTCGCGCCCCTCGACGCAGAAGTCGATGTCGAAGTCCGGCATGGAGACGCGTTCCGGGTTGAGGAAGCGCTCGAAGAGCAGGCTGAACCTGAGGGGGTCGAGGTCGGTGATGGTGAGCGCATAGGCCACGAGGGATCCTGCGCCGGAGCCGCGGCCCGGACCCACCGGGATGTTCTGGTCCTTCGCCCATTTGATGAAGTCGGCCACGATCAGGAAGTAGCCGGGGAACTTCATGTTGCGGATGACGCCGACCTCGTAGGCGAGACGGTCGTGATAATCCTGCTCGGTAAGGCCCGGCGCCGGGCCGTGGGCGGCAAGGCGCTTGACCAGCCCCTCCTCCGCCTGCCGCTGCAACTCCTCGCCTTCGTCGAGGACGGCCGCGTTCGGTCCGGTTCCGAAGTTCGGCAGGATGGGCTTGCGGGTGCGCACCCGCGTGGAGCAGCGCATGGCGATCTCGACGCTCGCCTGAAGCGCGTCCGGCAGATCCGCGAACAGCTCCTTCATCTGCTTGCGGGTCTTGAAGTGATGCTCGGGCGACAGGCGGCGGCGGTTGTCGTCGGACACGAGCCGCCCCTCCGCCAGGGCGAGAAGGGCGTCGTGCGCCTCGTAATCCTCCGGCGCGGAGAAGAAGGGCTCGTTCGCCGCCACGATGGGCAGCCCGTTGCGGTCCGCAAGCGCGATCAGCCCGCTTTCCACCAGCCGCTCCTCGTCGAGCCCGTGGCGCTGGATTTCCACGTAGAGCTGAGACCCGAAGGCCTGTTTCAGGATGTCGAGGCGCGCCTGCGCCAGTTCCTGGCGTCCGCCGTTGCGCAGGGCGGAATCGAGGGGCCCGGTGTAGCCGCCGGTGAGCGCGATGAGGCCCTCGCAATGGCGCGACAGGACGGGAGCCGCGATCCGGGGCTCCTCGCCGAGAGGCACGCCGAAATAGGCGTGGCTCACGAGGCGCATGAGATTGCGGTAGCCCTCGTCGGTCTGGGCAAGCAGCACGATGCCGGCGGGCTGCGGCACCACCCGGGCGATGGGATCGGCCTCCTCGAAGCAGACGGAGAGCTGGACGCCGGCGATGGGCTGGATGCCGGAGCCCGCGAGCTTTTCCGAAAACTCCAGGGCGCCGAAGAGGTTGTTGGTGTCGGTCAGGGCCAGGGCCGGCTGCTTGTCGGCCGCCGCGAGCTTCGCCAGCTGCGCGATCTTCAGCGCGCCCTCGAGCAGGGAATACGAGGAATGCACGTGCAGATGAACGAAGCCGATGTCCTGAAGAATGCGCGCCATGAAAATCTTTGCTCACGATCAGCGCGCATGCTGCCACGATTCCTCTCAAAGACTCTTACCGGGGGTGATCTTCCTGTGGATGGCGCAAGGAAGATGTGGATTGCGGGCATCAGGCGATGGGAGAAAGAGCGAGCGCCCAGATGGCCACGGCGGAACCGAACATCACGAGGGAGGTGATCTCGGCGGCGGTCTCGATGATGGTGCGAAGCATGTTTGGATCTCCGTGTTCCTGACATGTTCACTATTGTTCGATGAATGTTCTCTGTAAAGCAGGTGCGGCTCGCCCGTTGCCCACAGAGTCAACAGAGGCTTAAGCAAGTTTTCTCCCAGGAGCGCCCGCGCAATTCCCGCTGTCCCCATGTGCGCGGCGGCACGTCCCAGGGTCCGGCGGCAAGGGCCGGGCTTGATACGCAACATCATTTCTCTAGGGTTGCCCCAGAAGCGTTCCGGCCTCGGCCGAGCGCCCTTCAGAGATCATTGCCCCAGAGAGCCGCCATGCCCGCAGCCGCCGATCAGAACCGTCCTTCATCCCTGGTGAAAGCCGTCGAATCCGGCTCCCTGCCCGATGTGGTGCGCCTCATCGACGGAGGCGCCAGCCTTGAGGAGAAAGGCCAGCATGGGCAGACCGCCCTCTTTCGGGCCCTCGCGCTCGGCCATCGGGAGATCGTCGACGTTCTGGTGAAGCGCGGGGCCAACCTCAAGGCCCGCGCCGATTCCGGCAAGCGCGTCCTCGACGCCGCCATGGAGGCGGGACACCGGGCCTTGATCGACCGGATCCTGGGCCTCGGAGAGCCGCTGATCTACGTGAACAACAACGCCATGACCAGCCTTCACTGGGCCGCCCAGTCCGGGGACATCTCTCTCGTGAGGGAGGTTCTGGCTCAAGGCTCCTTCACGGGGCAGGAGCGGAATGTCATGTCCTACAGGGCCCTGGACCTGGCCAGTTCGGGGGAAATCTTCAACCTGTTGGTCGAGCGCTTCAAGATCCGGGACATCAACCCAAAGCTGAAGGACGGCAACTACTCGGTTCACCGCTTCGCCAGCAAGGGCAAGGCGGACATCGTCCGCTCCATGGTGGAACGCGGCGTTTCCGTCGATTTCACCGGCAAGGACAAGAACACCATCCTGCACTACGCCGCAGCCTCGGGATCGACGGAACTCGTCGCCTATCTGCTGCAGGCCGGCGCCAAGGCGAACGCCCGCAACACGAACGGCTTCACGCCGCTGCACTGGATGGCCGAAACCGGCAACATCGAGGCCGCCCGCCTTCTCCTGGACCGGGGCGCCAAGATCGACGCCCAGACGAATTTCGAGTTCGTGGTCCAGGAAACCCAGACGCCGCTGTACCGCGCCATCGAGAAGCGCCAGACGGCCATGGCCCGCTTCCTCATCGAGCGGGGGGCGAACGTCAACATCCTGTGCGACAGCTCCTGCAACACGGCGCTCACCGCCGCCTGCCAGGCCGACGACATCGAATTGATCGACCTGCTTCTGGCGCGAGGGGCCAGTCCGAACGGCATCAGGCACCCATCCGGGCAAGGCTTTGCGTCCTTCCCCCTCTACTGGGCCTCCAGCCGCGAAGCGGTGGAGCGTCTCGTCAGGGCCGGGGCCGATGTGCGCGCGACGGAGCGCCATGGCGCGACGGCGCTCCACTGGATGGTGTCCCGCATCACGGGCGAGGTCCTGTCCAGCGAAGTGGGCCCCAGGATGCTCGGCGCCCTCGACGCCCTGCTCGAAGCCGGGGCCGATCCGAAGACGGGCGACAAGCACGGCCGCCCGCCTACAGCGCTCGCTCAAACGGGCGCTGTCGTGGAACGCCTGCTCGCCGGCGGGGGGGCGCAAGCCGGGCTCTTCATCGACGGGCGCCGCCGCGCCTGACGCGATCAGCCCGAAGGCTCTCGCCGACCTTGCCTTCGACATGCAGGACGACGAGGCCGTGACGGCTCTGATCGCGGCTCTTCGCGCCGCCTCGCCGCGGACCGTCGCGTGGGCCAGTTCGGACGGAAGCTCGATCCTGCATCTGATCGCGGGGTCGATTGCGGTCGACCGAAAGACCGCTCTTTCGTTTCCGCTCGTGCGGGAGGCGATGCAGATCGCCCTCGACAAAGGGGCCACGATCAACGAGATCGATACCCTGTGGCGCAATACGCCCCTGCACAGCGTCGCCCAGGAGACCTCGGAGATGTCGCTCGACGACGAGAAGATCGCCGGCTTTTCGAGCCTGATCAGGTTCCTGCTCGAACGAGGCGCCGACAAGAGCATACGCAACGAAGATGGCGAGCGCCCTGCCGACCTTGTGCAGCACCCGGCCCTTCGGCAATTGCTGCAATAGCCCGCCTAGGGCAGCTGGACGACCAGCCCTTCGCGGATCGTCACCCGGCGGTCCATGCGCGCCGCAAGATCCAGGTTATGGGTGGCGATCAGGGCCGCGAGGCGGGAGGCCCGGACGATGGCCACCAGGGTCTGGAAGACCCGGTCCGCCGTGTGCGGATCGAGGTTGCCGGTGGGCTCGTCCGCAAGCAGCAGGCGCGGCGCGTTGGCCACCGCGCGGGCGATGGCGACGCGCTGCTGCTCGCCGCCGGAGAGTTCGCCGGGGCGATGGTCGAGACGCTTGCCAAGGCCCAGAAAGCTCAGGAGCTGCGTGGCCCGGTCCCGCGCTTCCTCCTTCGACAGGCCGCGGATGAGCTGCGGGATCACCACGTTCTCGAGCGCGGAGAATTCCGGCAGCAGGTGGTGGAACTGGTAGATAAAGCCGAGCTCCTCCCGCCGCAGCCGGGTGCGCTCCTGGTCGTTCATGGCCGCCGTCGCCCTTGCGCCCACGAAGACCTCGCCGCCGTCGGGCTTTTCGAGAAGTCCCGCCACGTGAAGCAGGGTGGACTTGCCCGTGCCGGACGGCGCGACTAGGGCCACGATCTCGCCGGGCCAGATGGCGAGATCCGCCCCGCGCAGCACGTCGAGGGAGCTGTCCCCCTGCGGGTAGCGGCGCTCCACCTTCGACAGGCGCAGGGCGGGTTGAGGCTGACCTTGGGGCATATCCTATCCGTACCGCAACGCCTCGACCGGATCGAGTTTCGCGGCCCGCCAGGAGGGATAGAGGGTTGCAAGAAGCGACAGGACCAGCGCCATGGCGAGCACGGTGGCCACCTCGCGCGGATTTACCTCGGACGGGATCTGGCTCAGGAAGCGAAGGGTCGGGTCCCAGAGGTTGGAGTTCGTCGCCCAGGACAGGAAGCTCTGAAGCGATTGGACATTGGCGGCGATCAGCAGGCCGAGCAGGAAGCCGGCGATCGTGCCGACCACGCCGATCGACGCGCCGGTGATCAGGAAGACGCGCATGACCGCCCCGCGCGTCGCCCCCATGGTGCGAAGGATCGCGATGTCCGACGACTTGTCCTTCACCAGCATGATGAGGCCTGAAATGATGTTCAGCGCCGCCACCAGCACGATCAGGGTGAGGATGAGGAACATCACGTTGCGCTCCACTTCGAGCGCGCCGAAGAAGGTGCGGTTGCGCTGCCGCCAATCGGTCATCAGGATGGGCCGCCCGGCCGCCTCCTCGATGGCGGCGCGGGCCTGGTCCACCCGGTCGGCATTGTCGAGATAGACCTCGATGAGCTGCACATCCTCCGTCCGGTTGAAGTAGCTCTGGGCTTCCGCGAGGGGCATGAACACGAAGGTGGCGTCGAATTCCGACATGCCGATCTCGAACACCGCCTTGACGGGATAGCCCTTGACGCGCGGCGCGGTGCCGAAGGGCGTCGCGGCCCCGCGGGGGGTGATCAGCGTCAGGGTATCGCCTGCCTGGAGCGAGAGGGATTCGGCGAGGCGGCGGCCGATGACGACGCCCTCGCCCTCGCTGAAATCATCCAGGCTGCCCTGGCGGAGATTGCCCGCGATATGCTCGATTTTCTGGAGATCCTCCGCACGGATGCCGCGCACCAGGACGCCGCTGCCATTGTATTGCGAGGAGCCGAAGGCCTGCCCCTCCACCAGGGGAATCGCCCGGCGCACGCCCGGAGCCGCCGCGATTCGGGTCGCCACGTCCGCGTAATCGGTCAGGGGCGACTCGATGGGGGCCACGAAGATGTGGCCGTTGATCCCCACGATCTTGTCGAGCAGCTCCTTGCGAAAGCCGTTCATCACCGAGAGCACCACGATCAGCGTGGCGACGCCCAGCGTGATCCCCAGGAAGGAGAAGCCGGCGATCACCGAGACGAAGCCCTCCCGCCGCCGGGTGCGCAGGTAGCGCCCTGCCAGCATCCACTCGAAGAGGGAGAAAGGCTTGGTTCCGGAGGACTTGGTTCCGGAGGACTTGGCGCCGGTCTGTGCTGCTTTGGCCATGACGGCTTATGTATGCGCCGTCAGCCGGGAAACCACATGGTTGAGGGGCAGAATCTCGCGCTCGCCCGTGGCGCGGTGCTTGAGCTCCACCTTGCCCTCGGCAAGTCCCTTCGGCCCGACGATCACCTGCTTGGGCACCCCGATGAGGTCGGCGGTGGCGAACTTTCCGCCCGGGCGCTCGTCGCGGTCGTCATAGAGCACGTCGCGGCCCGCTCCCGTCAGCTCGCCATAGAGCCGCTCGCAGGCCCCGTCGGTGGCCGCATCGCCGGCTTTCAGGTTGAGGATCGCCACATCGAACGGGGCGACCGATTCCGGCCAGATGATGCCGTTCTCGTCGTGGCTCGCCTCGATGATCGAGGCGATGAGGCGGCTCGGGCCGATGCCGTAGGAGCCCATGTGCACCGCCCGCTCCTGCCCGTCCGGCCCCATGACCCTCGCGCCCATGGGCTCGGAATACTTGGTGCCGAAATAGAAGATGTGGCCCACCTCGATCCCGCGGGCCGACAACTTCCTGTCGGCGGGAACCGCGTCGAAGGCCGCCGCGTCGTGCATCTCCGAGGTGGCGGCATAGAGCGAGGTCCACCTGTCCACGATGCCCTGGAGGCCGGACACGCTGTCGAAATCCGTGTTCTCAGGGGGGATGTCGTAGTCGAGATAATCCGCGTGGCAGAACACCTCGCTCTCGCCCGTGGAGGCGAGGATGATGAACTCATGGCTTAGATTGCCCCCGATGGGACCCGTGTCGGCCCGCATGGGAACCGCCTTCAGGCCCAGGCGCGCGAAGGTGCGCAGATAGGCCACGAACATCTTGTTGTAGGAATGCACGGCCCCCGCCTGATCCAGGTCGAAGGAATAGGCATCCTTCATCAGGAACTCGCGGGAGCGCATGACGCCGAAGCGCGGGCGCACCTCGTCCCGGAACTTCCATTGGATGTGATAGAGGTTCAGGGGCAGGTCCTTGTAGGAGCGCACATAGCCCCGAAAGATCTCCGTGATCATCTCCTCGTTGGTGGGCCCGAACAGCATCTCGCGCTCGTGGCGGTCCTGGAGGCGCAGCATCTCCTTGCCGTAGGCGTCGTAGCGGCCCGATTCCCGCCAGAGATCCGCCGACTGGATCGTGGGCATGAGAAGCTCGATGGCGCCGGAACGGTTCTGCTCCTCGCGGATGACGGCGTTGACCTTGTTCAGCACCTTCAGGCCCAGCGGCAGCCAGGCATAGATGCCCGCCGCCTCCTGGCGGATCATGCCGGCGCGGAGCATCAGGCGATGGGAGACGATCTCGGCCTCTTTCGGCGTCTCGCGGAGAATCGGCAGGAAATAACGGCTCAAGCGCATGGGAGGCTTTCGATTTCGGTCAAAATGGGGAGGTGACTCGCTTCAAGCACACAACACAGCCCCCGGGCAAAAGACAAGCTGCGATCGTTTCGGCGGGCTCGGGCCAAGGCGGTTTAGACGAAAGTCGAGGGGTCTCATGGCGAAAAATGCATCACCGGCTGCCCAAAAAAGATGACATAGTAACGTGAGTTGACTATAAGTAAGTTACTAATGTCGTCGAATCTCAAGGTTCGAGACTGCGGTCCGGGTTTCGGGAGGAACGCGGTCCCAAAGCGCCGCACAGGCGTAGGCATCAGAACGCCAGGGATCAATGATTGCCGAAAAGGCAGTTCAGGCAAGGCGAAAGCCTTGCTTTTTCTTTTTCAAATTCAGGACTTTAGCGGGCTAGAGCCCCGCCAGGGGAAACACCGCCGCGACCCCCACCAGCACGATGGCGGCGAGCAGCGTCGTCCAGATGGCCTTTTCCCGCAGGGCCGGAACCGAGGGCGCGCCGGGCTCGCTGCCGGCGACCACTTCCCCGCTCTCCGCCTGGCTGCGCACGCCGAAGGGCAAGACGGCGAAGAGCAGGATCCACCAGATCACGAAATAAAGCGCGATGCCTCCGCTGACCCGGAGGGCGAAGGCGCCGACCACCACGGCGACCGCCAGGGCCGACACCGCCACAACCACCGCCAGGGTGGTCCAGAGGGATCCCGCCAGGTTCTTCACAAGGCTTGTCAACAGCTTGTCCTCAGGCCTGCTCGAGTTCGATGAGCGTGCCGTTGAAATCCTTCGGGTGCAGGAAAAGCACGGGTTTTCCGTGGGCTCCGATCTTCGGCTCGCCCGAGCCCAGCACCCTGGCCCCGGAATTCACAAGCCGGTCGCGGGCGGCCGCGATATCGTCCACCTCGTAGCAGACATGGTGCATCCCGCCGTCGGGGTTCTTCTCCAGGAACCGGGCGATGGGCGAGTCGCTTCCCAAGGGCTCCAGAAGCTCGATCTTGGTGTTGGGCAGCGCGATGAACACGACCGTGACCCCATGCTCCGGCAGGGCCTCGGGGGCGGAGACCTCGGCGCCCAGGGTGCTGCGGTACATCCGGGACGCCGCCGCGATGTCCCGCACGGCGATGGCCACATGGTTGAGACGACCGATCATGCCTGCTCCTGCATTCGACCCCGGCCGTCCTTATACCTCGATCACCAGCACATGACAGGCGGGCTTCTTGCCCCATTCCTGGTTCACGGCGGCCCGTACAGCGCGATGGACCGCATTCTCCACCGCCTCCGGGTCGCGGCGCTTGGCCTTGGGGAGGCCGTCGAGCAGGTCGGCCACCGCGTCGGCCACGATGTCGGTCATGTCCCGCCCGTCCCGGTTCTTCTCGGGCAGCCCCATGGCGTCCACCACCGGGTCGCCTGCGATGTCGCCGCGGTCGTTGATGGCGATGGCCACCGTGACGATCCCCGCGAAGGCGAGCTTGCGGCGCTCGGGCAGGGCCCGCTCCCCGGCCGGGATGACGATGTTGCCGTCCTTGTAGAGGCGGCCGGCCGGAACATTGTCGACGATCTCCGCCTTGCCGGGAGAGAGGCGCACGAGGGTGCCGTTCTTGGCCCGCACCACCTCCGGCACGCCCTGCGCCCGGGCGAACTTCTCGTGCTCGGCCAGGTGCAGCGCCTCCCCGTGGGCCGGAATGGCGATGCGGGGGCGGGTCCACTTGTACATCTGCGCCAGCTCGCCCCGGCGCGGGTGGCCGGACACGTGCACCAGCTCGGTCCGGTCCGTGATGATCTCGATGCCCTGCTCGATCAGGCTGTTGATGATGGAGCCCACGGCCTTCTCGTTGCCGGGAATCGCGCGGGACGAGAAGATCACCCGGTCGCCTGCCGAGAGCGCGATGTCCGGGTGCTCGTCCTGGGCGATGCGCGCCAGGGCCGCCCGGGGCTCCCCCTGGGAGCCGGTGAGCAGGGCCACCACCTTGTCGCGGGGCATGTAGCCGAAGCTCTCCGCGGAGCGGAATTCCGGCAGGCCTTCCAGGTAGCCGCATTCCTTGGCCACCTCGACCACCCGGTCCATGGCGCGCCCGACCACGATGACCTCGCGCCCGCACTCGCGCGCCGCCTCCGCCACCGAGCGCATCCGGCCGACATTGGACGCGAAGGTGGTGATCGCCACCCGATGCGGCGCATCCTTGATGAGCTGCGCGAGATTGCGGGCGACATCCGCCTCGCTCGGGCTCTCCCCCTCGCGGACCACGTTGGTGGAATCGCACACGAGCGCGAGGATGCCCTCGTCGCCCAGCGCCCGGAACGCATCCTCGGACGTGAGGCTGCCGAGATAGGGCGTGTTGTCGATCTTCCAGTCGCCCGTATGCACCACGAGGCCATGAGGCGTGCGGATCGCAAGCGCGTTCGATTCGGGGATCGAGTGGGCGACCGGCACGTATTCGATGTCGAAGGGACCGATTTTCAGCCGCTGCCCGGGCGCGATCTCCTTTAGGTTGACCTTCGGGGCATTGGGCTCGGACAGGCGGCGGGTTTCCAGAAGGCCCACGGCGAACCGCGTGGCGTAGACCGGCGCGCGCAGGCGCGGCCACATCTCCACCAGGGCGCCGATATGGTCCTCATGGGCATGGGTGATGAAGATGCCCAGCAGATTGTGCCGCTCCTCCTCGATGAAGCGCAGGTCCGGGTAGACCACGTCGATGCCGGGAAGCTGCTCTTCGCCCCCGAACCCCATGCCGCAATCGACCAGGATCCACTGGCGCTCCGTCTCCGGGCCGAAGCCGTAGAGCGCGGCGTTCATGCCGATCTCGCCGAGTCCTCCCAGCGGGAGAAAGACCAATTCGTCTTGGGGGGAAGCCATGTCAGGACCTTGTCACGCCAGCGTCAGAGCCGGCCTATATCGGGCAGCAGGTGGGGAAAATAAAGGTCGCCCGCATCGATGAGCTCCACTCCCGCGGAGCTTTCGAGCCGCAGGCGCCCGAGGCGGTCGAGCCCGGCGAACAGGCCCTTCTTCTCGCCGGAGGGAAGGCGAAGGGTCACCTCCCGGCCGAATCCGGCGGCGCGCTCCAGCCACAGCCGCCGCACTGGCCCGAACGGGTCGGAGGCGTTCATGCGCGCCGATGCGCTCCAGGTGGAAAATGCTTGGGCGAAGGCGGCGGACAGGGAGCGGAACACCTCTTCGCGGGTGAGACCCGGCCTGACCGCCTGCAGGGCCGCGGCCGGATAGGGCGTGCCGGCAGGCGCGAAGGCGACGTTCACGCCGAAGCCGATCACCACCGCGAGAGGGCCGTCCGGCCCGAGCCTGTGCCCTTCGAGGAGCAGCCCCGAGACCTTGGCGCCGTCGAGCAGCAGGTCGTTGGGCCATTTGAGGGACAGGCGCGGAGCGCCCAGGCCCGTTGCCGCCTCCACGGCCTCGTGCAGGGCAAGCCCGGCGACGAAGCCGAGCTGCGGCGCGGCCGAAAGCTCGCAGGGATCGACCAGGAGAAGGCTCGTATGGAGATTGCCGGGCGGCGACGTCCATTGCCTTCCGTGGCGGCCCCTCCCCGCGCGCTGCTCGGCGGCCACGATCCAGAGCGGCCCCGGGTCGCCGGAGCGCGCCGCCTGGAGCGCGTCGTCGTTGGTGGAGCCCGTCGCATTGAGGGAGAGCAGCCGATAGCCGGCGGACCTTGTCTCGGGCGACAGCTGCACGATCAGAACAGGGAGCGCGCGGCCGCGGCGGCGGCCGTGCCCAGAGGAGCCGGAACCAGCACGTACAGAACCACGAAGAGGCTGGACAGGCCGAGGACGAGCTTCACGCCCGCGGGCATGGCATCGTAGCGCTCGCCCGGCTCGTCGAAGTACATCACCCTGACGATGCGCAGGTAGTAATAGGCGCCCACCACGCTCGTCACCACGCCAATGACCGCGAGAGTCACGAGGTTCGCGTTGATGGCCGCGGCGAACACCGCAAACTTGGCGAAGAAGCCCGCAAGCGGCGGAATGCCGGCGAGCGAGAACATCATCATGGCCATGCAGAAGGCGATCACCGGATGGGTGCGCGCGAGCCCGGAGAGATCGTCCACGGTGTCGAACATCACCTTGCCGCGGCGCAGGCTCAGGATGCAGGCGAAGGCGCCCAGGGTCATGGCGAGATAGATCGCCATGTAGATGGCGACGCCCTCGATGCCCTCCGGCGTCCCGGTAGCAAGGCCGATCAGCGCATAACCGACGTTGGCAATGGAGGAATAGGCCATCAGGCGCTTGATGTTGCGCTGCCCGATGGCCGCGAAGGAGCCAAGAGCCATGGACGCGATGGAGATGAAGACGATGATCTGCTGCCACTGTCCGAGGATGCCCGGGAAGGCGTCGATGAAGACGCGGGTGGCCATGGCCATGCCGGCCATCTTGGGAGCGGCGGCGAAGAAGGCGGTCACCGGCGTGGGAGACCCCTCGTAGACATCCGGCGTCCACATGTGGAACGGCACGGCGGAGATCTTGAAGGCGATGCCGGCGGAGACGAACACGAGGCCGACGATGGCCCCGATGCCCGCCGTGCCCTGGAGCACGGAGGCGATGACCGGGAAGGACACGCTGCCGGTGAAGCCGTAGACCAGGGAGGCCCCGTAGAGCAGCATGCCGGACGACAGGGCGCCCAGCACGAAGTACTTCAGGCCCGCTTCCGTCGAGCGCACGTTGTCCCGGTCGAAGGCCGCGATCACGTAGGAGGACAGGCTCAGCAGCTCGAGGCCGAGATAGAGGGCGATGAGATCGTTGGCCGAGATCACCATCATCATGCCGATGGTCGAGAGCACGATCAGGATCGGGTACTCGAAGCGGTAGATCCCCTCCCGGCGCATGTAGTCCATGGACAGGATGACGCCCCCGGCCGAGCCGAGAAGGGTGAGCGCCTTCATGAACTTGGCGAAGCCGTCCACCACGAAGGAGCCGCTCATGGTCTCCACCCGCTCCGAGGGGAGCATCAGGACCGCCACGAAGGCGACGGCGAGAAGCGCCAGGGCGATGATGTTCATGCCCTCGCCCGAGCGCTCGCCGCGGATGGCGCCGTACAGGACCAGGATCAGGGCGCCGGCCGCCAGGAGGATTTCCGGCAGGATGGGACCGAAGGCGGGAATGGCGAGGGCGGGGTTCATCGTGACCTCAGGGTGCGGCGGCTGACGCCGTTTTCACGGTTGCGAGCGCGGCCTCGTAGCCCTTCATGAGCGCATCCGTGGGCGCCGCGAAGGCGTCGAGGATGGGGCCGGGCTGCACGCCGTAATAGATGATGAGCAGAACGAGCGGCGCGAAGGTGACGATCTCGCGGCGGTTCAGATCGGTGATGGCCTGGAGCGCGGGCTTCTCCAGCGGCCCGTACACGACCCGGCGGTAGAGCCAGAGCGCGTAGGCTGCGGACAGGATCACGCCCGTGGCGGCGAGGAACGCCACCCAGGTGTTGGCCCGGAACGCTCCCATGAGGGTGAGGAACTCGCCGACGAAGCCGGAGGTGCCCGGCAGGGCCACGTTCGCCATGGTGAGGATGAGGAAGACCACCGCGTAGAGCGGCATCCGGTTCACCAGGCCGCCATAGGCCCGGATCTCGCGGGTGTGCATCCGGTCGTAGACCACCCCCACGCAGAGGAAGAGCGCCCCCGAGATCAGGCCGTGGGAGATCATGGTGAACATGGCTCCCTGGATCCCCTGCGGGTTCAGGCTGAAGAGCCCCATGGTCACGAAGCCCATGTGGGCTACGGACGAATAGGCGATGAGCTTCTTCATGTCCTCCTGCATCAGGGCGACCAGGGAGGTGTAGATGATCGCCACGATGGAGAGCGCGAAGACCAGGGGCGCGAAATAGACGGACGCGTCCGGGAACATGGGCAGGGACACCCGGATGAAGCCGTAGCCGCCCATCTTCAGCAGCACGCCCGCCAGGATGACCGAGCCGGCGGTGGGCGCTTCCACGTGGGCGTCCGGCAGCCAGGTATGGACCGGCCACATGGGCATCTTGACCGCGAAGGAGGCGAAGAAGGCGAGCCAGAGCCAAGTCTGGAGGTTCGCCGGGAACCTGTGGGCGAGCAGGGTCGGGATGTCCGTGGTGCCGGCCTGCCAGTACATGGCCATGATGGCGAGCAGCATCAGCACCGAGCCGAGGAGCGTGTAGAGGAAGAACTTGAAGCTCGCGTAGATGCGGCGCTTGCCGCCCCAGATGCCGATGATCAGGAACATCGGGATCAGGCCCGCCTCGAAGAACAGGTAGAACAGCACGAGGTCGAGGGCCGAGAACACGCCGAGCATGGTGGTCTCGAGGACCAGGAAGGCGACGAAATATTCCTTCACCCGGTGCCCGATGGATTCCCACGATGCCAGGATGCAGAACGGCATCAGGAACGTGGTGAGCAGGATGAGCGGCATGGAGAAGCCGTCGACCCCGAGCTTGAAGCGGATGGTCTGCGTCAGCCAGGCGTGGCTTTCCACGAGCTGGAAATTGGCGGTCGCGGTATCGAACCGCCCCCAGGCGATAAGCGACAGGATGAAGGTCGCTACCGTGGTGGCGAGGGCCGCCCAGCGGGCGTTGGAGCGGGCCGCCTCGCTGTCGCCGCGGAGCGTCAGGATGAAGGCCGCCCCGACCAGGGGCAGGACCAGAAGGCCGGAGAGAATGCCGAAGCCGAGCATCACTGCGCTCCCCTGAAGAGATAGAAGGTCACGAGAGCGGCGACGCCGATCAGCATGGCGAAGGCATAGTGGTAGAGGTAGCCGGTCTGGACCCGCACCACGCCGCGGGTGACGTCGAGGACCCGGGCGGAGATGCCGTCGGGCCCCAGCCCGTCGATGATGCGCTGGTCGCCGGTGCGCCAGAAGAAGCGGCCGATGCCCATGGCGGGCCGCACGAAGATGATGTCGTACAGCTCGTCGAAATACCACTTGTTGAGCAGGAAGCGGTAGAGGAGCGGGTGCTCCGCCGCGAGCTGCGCCGGCTTCTTGGCGTCGATGATGTACATGTACCAGGCCAGCAGGAACCCGAGCGCCATCATGAGGGTAGGCAGCAGCGGCACCCAGAACGGGAGATGGTGCATCTCTTCCAGGATGTGGTTCTCCGGCCGGGTGAACAGCGCCCCCTTCCAGAAGTCCCGATAGCCCTCGCCGATGAAGGCGTCGTGGAAGACGATGCCGGCTAGGACGGCGCCCGCCGCCAGCACGAAGAGCGGCAGCAGCATCACCAGCGGGCTCTCGTGGGGCGTGTGGCTCCCGTGCTGGCCGTGCTCATGCTGGGCATGGGAGGCCGGCTCCACGTCGCGGCTGCGCTCGTCGTGCTCCACGCCTTCATGGTCGCCATGGGCATGATGGTGCGCGTCGGCCCAGCGCGCGTTGCCCTCGAAGGTGAGGAAGAACAGGCGCCAGGAATAGAACGAGGTCATGAAGGCCGCGATCACGGTCGCCAGGAAGGCGAAGGAGCCCGCGCCCGAATGCCTGGCATAGGCCGCCTCGATGATGGCGTCCTTGGAGTAGTAGCCCGCGGTGAAGGGGAAGCCGGTGAGCGCCAGGGTGCCGATCGCCATCATGGCCATGGTGATCGGGATGTAGCGGCGCAGCGCCCCCATGTTCCGCATGTCCTGCTCGTGGTGCATGGCATGGATGACCGAGCCGGCCCCCAGGAACAGGAGCGCCTTGAAGAAGGCGTGGGTGAACAGGTGGAACACGCCGGCGCTGTAGGCGCCCACGCCCAGGCCCACGAACATGTAGCCGAGCTGCGAGCAGGTCGAATAGGCGATGACCCGCTTGATGTCGTTCTGGACGAGGCCGACCGTCGCCGCGAAGAACGCCGTGATGGCGCCGATGACGGTGACGAAGGTGAGAGCCGCGGGCGCATATTCGAAGACCGGCGACATGCGCGCGACCATGAACACGCCCGCCGTCACCATGGTGGCGGCGTGGATCAGGGCGGAGACCGGGGTCGGGCCCTCCATGGCGTCCGGCAGCCAGGTGTGGAGCAGGAACTGCGCCGACTTGCCCATGGCTCCCATGAAGAGCAGCAGGCAGGCGATGGTGAGCGCGTGCCACTCGATCCCGAGGAATTGGAAGCGGGCGTCCGCCAGCTCCGCGGCCCGGGGGAAGATCTGGTCGAAGGTGACGCCGTTGAAGAGGACGAACAGGGTGAAGATGCCCAGAAGGAAGCCGAAATCCCCCACCCGGTTGACGATGAAGGCCTTCATGGCCGCCGCGTTGGCGGAATCCTTGTGGTACCAGAAGCCGATGAGCAGGTAGCTTGCGAGGCCCACCCCTTCCCAGCCGAAGAACATCTGGACCAGGTTGTCGGCGGTCACCAGCATGAGCATGGTGAAGGTGAAGAGCGACAGGTAGGCGAAGAAGCGGGCCCGGTGCGGGTCCTCGTGCATGTAGCCGATGGAATAGAGATGCACGAGCGCCGACACGGTGTTGACCACCACCAGCATCATGGCGGTGAGCGTGTCGATGCGGAACGCCCAATCGACCACGAGGTCGCCCACGGACATCCACTGGGCCACCTGGACCCGGGTGGCGCCGTCGCCGAAGCCGACCCGGATGAAGGCCACCCAGGACAGGGCGGCGGCCACGAAGAGCAGCCCGGTGGTGACGATCTCGCTGACGCGCGCGCCGAGCACACGGCCGAAGAGGCCTGCGATGAGGAAGCCGACGAGCGGCAGGAAGACGATTGCGTGGTACATTGCGTTTACTTCGCCGTTCCGTAGGGCTCAGCCCCTCATCATGTTGACGTCCTCAACCGCGATGGAGCCGCGGTTGCGGAAGAAGACCACCAGAATGGCAAGGCCGATGGCCGCCTCCGCCGCCGCCACCGTGAGGATCAGCAGGGCGAAGACCTGGCCGACGATGTCGTTCAGGTGGGTGGAGAAGGCCACCATGTTGATGTTCACGGCGAGCAGGATCAGCTCGATGGACATCAGGATGACGATCACGTTCTTCCGGTTGAGGAAGATGCCGAACACGCCGAGCGTGAACAGCATGGCGGCGACGGTGAGATAATGGCCCAGTCCGATGATCATCCCATGCCTCCCTAGATGCCCTGACGGAAGGGAACCTTCCGCACCTCAACCGCCGTTTCCTGCGTCCGGGCGTTCTGCTGCGAAATGTTCTGGCGGCGCACCCCGACGCGCTCGCGCAGGGTCAGCACGATGGCCCCGATCATGGCCACCAGGAGGATCAGCCCGGCGGCCTGGAAGAAGTAGAAGTAGCGGGTGTAGAGAACCTGCCCGAGGGCCTCGGTGTTGGTCATCACGTCGGCGGGCGGGATCGGCACCCCCGGCGAGCGGACGAGGCCCGGATCGACGACATAGGCGCCCACCACCAGGATCAGCTCGAGCAGGAACACCACCCCGATCAGGGCGCCGGCCGGCAGGTATTGCAGGAAGCCCTGGCGAAGCTCGGCGAAATCCACGTCGAGCATCATCACCACGAAGAGGAAGAGCACCGCGACCGCGCCCACGTAGACGATGACCAGGATCATGGCCAGGAACTCGGCCCCCATCAGAAGGAAGAGCCCGGCCGCGTTGACGAAGGCCAGGATGAGGAAGAGCACCGACTGCACGGGATTGCGGGAGGCGATCACCATGAAGCCGGACGCGACCGTGATGGTCGCGAACAGATAGAAGAAGGCGGCGGTTACCGTCATGCTCAAACTCAAGCCGCCAGGAGCGGCCCCTTCCGACGTGGCCCCGGAGAATCCGGCGGCCTGTCTATAAATTCCGAATCCGGCGGGGACAACCCGCCGGACATGATTGACCCCCGCCCCTGTCGGGCAGGGAGATTCTTACCGGTAGGGGGCGGTCTTGGCGATGTTCCTCGCGATTTCCCGCTCCCAGCGCTCCCCGTTCTCAAGAAGCTTGGCCTTGTCGTAGTAGAGCTCCTCGCGGGTCTCCACTGAGAACTCGAAGTTCGGGCCTTCCACGATGGCGTCCACCGGGCAGGCCTCCTGGCACATGCCGCAATAGATGCACTTCACCATGTCGATGTCGTACCGCGTGGTGCGGCGGGTGCCGTCGTTGCGGCGCGGACCGGCCTCGATGGTGATGGCCTGGGCCGGGCAGATGGCCTCGCAGAGCTTGCAGGCGATGCAGCGCTCCTCCCCGTTGGGGTAGCGGCGCAAGGCGTGCTCGCCCCGGAAGCGGGGGCCGCGATGGCTCATCTCGAAGGGGTAGTTGATGGTCGCCTTCGGCTTGAAGAAGTATTTCACGGTGAGGATGAACCCCGCCACGAACTCCTTCAGGAGAAGGGACTTGGCAACCTGGTCGAGCTTCATGTCGGCCGATCTCCTTTAGCGGACGCCCGGCGCGTTGCCGGTGGCCATCAGAACAGCCGCCACGATCACCACCATGGCGAGCGAGAGCGGCAGGAACACCTTCCAGCCGAGGCGCATGAGCTGGTCGTAGCGGTAGCGCGGCACCAGGGCTTTCACCATGGCGATGAGGATGAACAGGAAGCTCGCCTTGAGCACGAACCAGATCACCCCCGGAATCCAGGTGAAGGGGGCGAACGGGATCGGCGACAGCCAGCCGCCGAGGAACAGGATCGTGCCCAGCGCGCACATGGTCATGATGGCCACGTATTCGCCGAGCATGAAGAGCAGGTAGGGGGTCGAGGAATACTCGACCATGTAGCCGGCCACGAGCTCGGATTCGGCCTCCGGAAGGTCGAAGGGCGGGCGGTTCGTCTCGGCCATGGCCGAGATGAAGAACACCACGAACATGGGAAAGAGCGGCAGCCAGTACCAGCCGAGGATGCCGAGCCGCGTGTTCTGCGATTCCACGATCTGCGACAGGTTCAGGGTTCCGGCGCACATGAGCACCGTCACGATGACGAAGCCGATGGAGACCTCGTAGGACACCATCTGGGCCGCCGAGCGCAGGGCCCCGAGGAACGGGTACTTGGAGTTGGAGGCCCAGCCGCCCATGATCACGCCGTAGACGCCCAGCGACGAGATGGCGAAGATGTAGAGGATGCCCACGTTGATGTCGGCGATCGCCCAGCCGGCGTTGAGCGGGATCACCGCCCAGGCGGCGAGCGACAGGGTGCACATCACCAGGGGAGCCAGCAGGAACATGCCCTTGTTGGCCGAAGCCGGGATGATCGGCTCCTTGAGCACGAACTTGAGCAGATCCGCGAAGGATTGCAGCAGCCCCCAGGGGCCCACCACGTTCGGGCCGCGGCGCAGTTGCACCGCCGCCCAGACCTTGCGGTCGGCGTAGAGCGCATAGGCGATGAAGATGAGAAGGGCCACCAGCATGAGCAGGCTCTTGCCCAGCATGATCGCGACGGCGAGGAGAATGTCCCCGAATTCCATGATCCCCTCCTCTTACTCGGCCGCTTCGAGCTTCAGCTCACGGGCGAGCGCGGAGCACTCGGCCATGACGCCGGATGCGCGGGCGATGGGGTTCGTCAGATAGAAGTCCTTCACCGGGCTGACGAAGGGCTCGCGGCCGGGCGCGCCGCCGATGGCGGCGAGCGACCGAATCGCGGCGGCCCCGTCGGCCGGCTGAACGGCGTCGAGCTCCGCCAGGTGCGGGTATTCCCCATAGAGCCTGTGGCGAAGGGCGTTGAGGGAGTCGAACGGCAGGCGCTGGCCCAGCACGTCCGACAGGGCGCGCAGGATCGCCCAGTCCTCGCGGGCTTCGCCCGGCGCAAAGGCCGCGCGGTTGGCGAGCTGAACCCGGCCCTCCGTGTTCACGTAGGTGCCGGATTTCTCCGTATAGGTCGCGGCCGGCAGGACCACGTCCGCCCGGTGGGCGCCCCGGTCGCCATGGGTGCCCTGGTAGATCACGAAGGCCCCCGGAGCGATGTCGATCTCGTCGGCCCCGAGGTTGAACAGCACGTCCACGCCGCCGGCGGCCATGTCCCGCGCGGAGAGGCCGCCCTCCCCCGGCACCAGGCCGAGGTCGAGGGCGCCGACCCGGGAGGCTGCCGTATGGAGAACCGAGAAGCCGTTCCAGCCCTCCTTCACGGCGCCCAGGCTGTCCGCGAGCTGCGCCGCGGCCGAGAGAACCGCCAGGCCGTCCGGACGGGAGAGAGCCCCCTGCCCGACGATGATGAGCGGGCGCTCGGCTCCTTTCAGCTTGTCGAGGAAGCTGTGGCGGCCGGACGCGAGGTCGGCCAGGGTCTCCGGGCCGGCCCCGAGGTACTCGTAGGGATAGGTCAGGTCCACGTTCTCGCCGATCAGGGCGATCGGCGGCGGGGCCACCCGCCAGCGCTTGCGGATGCGCACGTTGACGAGGGAGGCTTCGAGGCGCGGGTTGGAGCCCACGATGAGGATCGCGTCCGCATCTTCGATGCCCGCGATAGTGGCATTGAACAGGTAGGAACCCCGCCCATAGGCGGACGACAGCACGGTGCCGTCCTGGCGGGCGTCGATATTGGCGACGCCCAGGCTCTGCATGAGCAGCTTCAGGGCGTACATCTCCTCCACCGCCGCGAGATCGCCCACGATGGCGCCGATGCGCTTCGGGTCTGCGCCCTTGAGGCGGCCGGCGATGACCCCGAACGCCTCCTGCCAGGAGGCGGGACGCAGGCGGCCGTTCTCCCGCACGAAGGGGCGGTCCAGGCGCTGGAGACGCAGGCCGTCCACGATCTGGCGGGTCTTGTCGGTGATCCACTCCTCATTCACGGCCTCGTTCACGCGCGGCAGGATGCGCATGACTTCCCGGCCGCGGGAATCGACCCGGATCGAGGAGCCGACCGCATCCATCACATCGACGGAATCGGTCTTGGTGAGCTCCCAGGGACGGTAATGATAGGCTTCCGGCTTGTGGGTGAGCGCGCCCACCGGGCAGAGATCGGCCACATTGGCCTGGAGCTCCGAGCCGAGGGCCTTTTCGAGATAGCTGGTGATCTCCATGTCCTCGCCGCGCCAGAGCGCGCCCATGTCCGGCACGCCTGCCACCTCGGCGGTGAAGCGGACGCAGCGGGTGCAGTGAATGCACCGGTTCATGGAGGTTCGCACCAGCGGGCCGAGGTACTTGTCGGTGACCGCGCGCTTGTTCTCGTGGAAGCGGCTGGTGTCCACCCCATAGGCCATGGCCTGGTCCTGCAGGTCGCACTGGCCGCCCTGGTCGCAGATCGGGCAGTCGAGGGGGTGATTGATGAGGAGGAACTCCATCACCCCTTCCCGCGCCTTCTTCACGGTGGGCGACTTGGTCGAGATCGACGGCGGCTCGCCGTTGGGGCCCGGACGGCAGTCGCGCACGCCCCAGGCGCAGGACGCCACCGGCTTGGGCGCGCCCTTCACCTCGACGAGGCACATGCGGCAGTTGCCCGCGATCGAGAGCCGCTCGTGGAAGCAGAAGCGCGGGATTTCCGCCCCCGCCGCCTCGGCGGCCTGGAGCAGGGTGTATTCGGCAGGAACGTCGACCTCGACGCCGTCAACGATGATTTTCGTCATCTTCTATCTCACTCCGCCGCGATCATGGCGGATTCGGAATGCGGGTTTGCCGCGTAATCGTCGATCCGCTTCTCGATCTCGTGACGGAAGTGGCGGATCAGACCCTGGACCGGCCAGGCCGCCGCGTCGCCGAGCGCGCAGATGGTGTGGCCTTCGATCTGGGTCGAAACTTCGAGCAGCATGTCGATCTCGCGCTTCTGGGCGCGGCCTTCCGCCATGCGGTTGAGCACGCGCCACATCCAGCCCGTGCCCTCGCGGCAGGGGGTGCACTGGCCGCAGCTCTCGTGCTTGTAGAAATAGGCCAGGCGGGCGATGGCGCGCACGATGTCGGTGGACTTGTCCATGACGATCACGGCGGCGGTGCCGAGGCCGGACTTCAGGTTGCGCAGGGTGTCGAAGTCCATATGGGCGTCGGCGATCTGCTCGGCCGGGACGATTGGGACGGACGAGCCGCCGGGGATCACCCCGAGCAGGTTGTCCCAGCCGCCGCGGATGCCGCCGCAATGGGCGTCGATCAGTTCGCGGAAGGTGAGGCCCATGGCCTCTTCCACGTTGCAGGGCTTGTTCACGTGGCCCGAGATGCAGAAGAGCTTGGTGCCCACGTTGTTGGGGCGGCCGATGCCGGCGAACCAGGACGCGCCCCGGCGCAGGATCGTGCCGGCCACCGCGATGGACTCCACGTTGTTCACCGTGGTCGGGCAGCCGTAGAGGCCCATATTGGCCGGGAAGGGCGGCTTCAGGCGCGGCATGCCCTTCTTGCCCTCCATGCTCTCCAGGAGCGCCGTCTCCTCGCCGCAGATATAGGCCCCTGCCCCGTGGTGGACGTAGAGGTCGAAGGGATAGCCGTGGATGTTGTCCCGGCCGATGAGCCGGGCCGCATAAGCCTCGTCCACCGCCCGCTGGAGCGCGTGCCGCTCGGCCACGTACTCGCCGCGGATGTAGATGTAGGCCGCGTGAGCCCCCATGGCGAAGGAGGCGATGAGGCAGCCCTCGACCAGGAGATGCGGATCGTTGCGCATGATCTCCCGGTCCTTGCAGGTGCCGGGCTCGGACTCGTCCGCGTTCACCACGAGGTAGTGCGGGCGCTCGCTGGCCTGTTTGGGCATGAAGGACCACTTCAGCCCCGTGGGGAAACCCGCGCCGCCGCGGCCGCGCAGCCCCGAGGCCTTCATCTCGTCGATGATCCAGTCCCGGCCCTTCTCGAGGAGGAACTTGGTTCCGTCCCATGCGCCGCGCAGCTTCGCGCCCTGAAGGTCCGGCGAATGGAAGCCGTAGAGGTTGGTGAAGATGCGATCTCTGTCCTGAAGCATTCCCGATCACTCCATCAGGAAGATTTGTTGTCTTTGTCGACCACCACGTCCGGCTTGCTTTCGCTGCCGTCGCGGCGGGTCTCGGCTTGGGCGGGCGGCGTGCCGGCCACGGGCGTCGTCGGGCTGACCGGGACGGGAGAGCCCTCCTCCGGCTTCGACGGGGTCGCCACATAGGATTTGCTGCTCTGGGGAGCCTTGACGGAGGCCTCCTCCTCGCGGGGTTCGATCTTGGTCGCCCTCGTGGGATCGGACGCTTCCTTCTGATCCACCGGGCTGACCGGCGTCTCGCCTTCCTTGGCCCGCTTGGCCGGGGTGTCGGCCGCGTCGCTCTCGATGGCCCGGCCGGCGCCCGGCTTGGCCGCCCGGGCCTGCGCGGGAACGCTCTCCGTGGCGGCCTCGGCCTCGCCGGTCTCGGCGGGCTGGGCCTGCTCCTCGAACCGCTTGCGCCACGCTCCAACGAGGGAACCGTCGTAGAGAGCCGGGTCCTGCAGGGTGTTGACCGCCTGGAACGGCTCCGACCGGTTGCGGCCGATCTGGGAGCCCTTCTTCACCGGGCGTCCGGCCGCGAGATCGTCGAGGAGCTTCTCGAAGCTCTCCGCTGTCAGGTCCTCGTAGTAATCGTCGTTGATCTGCACCATCGGGGCGTTGGAGCAGGCGCCCAGGCACTCGACCTCGAGCCAGGAGAACAGGCCGTCCGCGGTGACATGGCCCTCGTCGCCCACGCGGCGGTCCAGCACCTTCCTGAGGTCGCCGGCCCCACGCAGCATGCAGGGGGTGGTGCCGCAGAACTGGATGAGGTGCTTCCCCACGGGCTCCAGGTTGAACATGGTGTAGAAGGTCGCCACCTCCATCACCCGGATGGGAGCCATGTCGAGCTTGGCCGCAACCGCCTCGATGGCCTTGCGCGGCAGCCAGCCCCCGGCCTGCTCCTGGGCCTTGCCCAGGAGGGCGATGATCGCCGAAGCCTGGCGGCCGGGCGGATATTTCGCGATCTGCTGATCCGCGAAAGCCTCGGTCTCGGGGGAGAGCGCGAAGCTCTCGGGCTGCAATTCTTCGGGCGCGAGCTTACGAACGGCCATTATTCACTCTTCTCCTCGTCGCTATGGCCGAGCGCTGCCCCGGCGGTTCACGACTTGAACTTTTCCAGCACGCTTGAAACCGCGTGGATGCCTGACCCGAAGCCGGGTCAGGCCGATCCTTCACCGATCCACCTCGCCGAACACGATGTCGAGGGAACCCAGAACCCCTGCGACGTCGGCCAGCATGTGGCCCCGGCACATGAAGTCCATGCCCTGCATATGGGCGAAGCCGGGGGCGCGGATGCGGCAGCGATAGGCCTTGTTGGTGCCGTCCGACACCAGATACACGCCGAATTCCCCCTTGGGCGCCTCGACGGAAGCGTAAACCTCGCCCGCGGGGACGTGGAAGCCTTCCGTATAGAGCTTGAAGTGATGGATCAGCGCCTCCATGGAGCGCTTCATGTCCTTGCGCGAGGGCGGAGCGATCTTGCCGTCGAGGGTCGTCACGGGCCCCTGCCCGTCCGGCGCGCGCAGCTTGTCGATGCACTGGCGCATGATGCGCACGCTCTGGCGCATCTCCTCCATCCGGATCACCTGACGGTCGTAGTTGTCGCCGTTCAGGCCCACGGGGATGTCGAAGTCCATCTCCTCGTAGCACTCGTAGGGCTGCGACTTGCGCAGGTCCCACGCCACGCCGCAGCTGCGGACGAGGGGGCCGGAGAAGCCCCACTTCCAGCAATCCTCCAGGGTGATGGTGCCGATATCCACGTTGCGCTGCTTGAAGATGCGGCTTCCCATCACGAGGGTGTCGAGATCGTCCAGCACCTGAAGGAACGGGTCGCAGAACGCCTCGATGTCGTCGATCAGCTCGGGCTGCATGTCCATGCTCACGCCGCCGGGGCGGATGTAGTTGGCGTGAAGGCGCGAGCCGGAGACGCGCTCATAGAAGATCATGAGCTTTTCGCGCTCCTCGAAGCCCCAGAGGGGCGGCGTGAGAGCGCCCACGTCCATCGCCTGGGTGGTCACGTTGAGGAGGTGCGACAGCAGCCGCCCGATCTCGAGGAAGAGCACGCGGATCAGCTGGGCGCGGCGCGGCACCGCGATGCCGAGAAGCTTCTCGATGGCCAGGCAGTAGGCGTGCTCCTGGTTCATGGGCGCCACGTAGTCGAGCCGGTCGAAATAGGGGTTCGCCTGAACGTAGGTCTTGTACTCGATCAGCTTCTCGGTGCCGCGGTGCAGCAGGCCGATATGCGGATCAACCCGCTCGACCACCTCCCCGTCCAGCTCCAGCACGAGGCGCAGAACCCCGTGCGCAGCCGGATGCTGCGGGCCGAAGTTGATCGTGAAATTACGGATGTTGTGTTCACTCATAAGCCGCCCTCCGCCTCATCAAGCCTTCGCCTTCTCGTCGCCCGGCAGCACGTAATCCGTGCCTTCCCAGGGCGAGAGGAAGTCGAAATTGCGGAATTCCTGGCTGAGCTTCACGGGCTCGTAGACCACCCGCCCCTCGCCGTCGTCGTAGCGGACCTCCACATAGCCGGTCATGGGGAAGTCCTTGCGCAGGGGATGGCCCTCGAAGCCGTAATCCGTGAGGATCCGGCGCAGGTCAGGATGCCCGGTGAACAGGATGCCGTAGAGGTCGTAGGCCTCGCGCTCGTACCAGTTCGCCGCCGGGAAGACCCCGCTGAGGGAGGGGACCGGGGTCGCCTCGTCGGTCTCCAGCTTCAGGCGGATGCGGCGGTTATGGTGCGGGGCGAGGAAGTGGTAGACCACGTCGAAGCGCCTCTCGCGGGCCGGATAATCCGCCCCGCAGATGTCGATGAAGCAGACGAAGCGGCACTGCGGGTCGTCGCGCAGGAAGGTGACCACCCGCACGATGTCCTCGCGGCGAACCACGATCGTCAGCTCGTCATAGGCGATGGCCCGATCCTCCACCGCCTCGCCCAGGGACGAGGCGATGTGATCGCTCAGGGCTTGGAGCTCAGCACTCATGATGACCTTTGCTCAGCGCTCGATGGTGCCGGTGCGGCGGATCTTCTTCTGGAGAAGGAGCACGCCGTAGAGGAGCGCCTCCGCCGACGGAGGGCAGCCGGGCACATAGATGTCCACCGGCACGATGCGGTCGCAGCCCCGCACTACCGAATAGGAATAATGATAGTAGCCGCCGCCGTTGGCGCAGGAACCCATGGAGATGACGTAGCGGGGCTCCGGCATCTGGTCGTAGACCTTGCGGAAGGCGGGAGCCATCTTGTTGGTCAGGGTGCCGGCGACGATCATCACGTCCGACTGGCGCGGCGAGGCGCGGGGCGCGAAGCCGAAGCGCTCGGCGTCGTACCGGGGCATGGACATCTGCATCATCTCGACCGCGCAGCAGGCGAGCCCGAAGGTCATCCACATGAGCGAGCCGGTGCGCGCCCAGGTGATGAGATCCTCGGTGGACGTGACCAGGAAGCCCTTGTCGCTCAGCTCGTCCTTGACCGAGACGAAATAGGGATCGGAGGAGCCGACCGCCTGTCCGGTATTGGGATCGATGATGCCCTTGGGTGCGGGAGCAACCAGGGTCGTCTGGTGATCGGAGATCAATCCCATTCCAGGGCCCCCTTCTTCCACTCGTAAACGAAGCCGACCGTCAGGACGCCGAGGAAGATCATCATGGAGATGAAGCCGAACCAGCCCAGGTTCCCGAAGGTGATGGCCCAGGGGAACAGGAACGCCACCTCGAGGTCGAAGATGATGAACAGGATGGCCACCAGGTAGAACCGCACGTCGAACTTCATGCGGGCGTCATCGAAGGCATTGAACCCGCACTCGTAGGCCGACAGCTTCTCGGTGTCCGGACGGCTGTAGGCCACGAGGAAGGGCGCCACGAGCAGCGCCAGCCCGATGGCGAGCGAGACACCGATGAAAATGACGAGAGGCAGGTAGTCGGCGAGGAGATTCGTCATACGACACCTAGAAGGATACGGAGCGCGGCTGAGAACCGGCGGCATGCCACGCATTTAGGCCGCAGAACGGCCTATAAAAGGCCCTGCGACAACGCGGGGATGCGGCCGAGGCTTAGCGGAGTTCCCCTGTCCTGACAAGTGTTTGCCGTGCTGCAAAAAGAACCATTCCAAACTGGACATGGGCCTCCCGGCCACACCTTGGCCGCGCCTGTGGCGCAGGGCGGCCGGACAAGCTCGGCTTGGGCGGCATCCGGGGGGATTCCGCTCCGGAACCGCCGCAAGCGCGCCCACCCGGGCGGGCGCTGACAGGATGGGTCTTTTCAGGGGAGAAGTGGCGCGGGCGACGGGGCTCGAACCCGCGACCTCCGGCGTGACAGGCCGGCACTCTAACCGACTGAGCTACGCCCGCGCATGAGGACCGCCGAAGCGGTGTGGGTGCGGTTTAAGGATGCCCTTGCCCCCTGTCAAGCGTTCCATGCGCCGCATCGTCAAAACGGCGCAGGAAACTTCAGGCGGTCCCGCGAAAGCGCCAAGGCCCGGCAAACGGGGGTTTACTCGGACCCGGCCGGCTCGCCCTGCATCAGGAGGGAACTCAACACCCGGTCGCACTCGAAGAGCTCCTGGAGGGCTCCCTGGAGGTCCCGTAGCGCCCGGTGCGGCAGGCCGCAGGCCTGGCCCGCGGCGGCATTCCCCACATTGATGGACCGATGCTCGTCCGGATCGTCGCCGCTGTCGGCGAGGGCGACTGCCCCTGTGGGCCCGTCCGGCCGTGGAGGCGAGACGCTCGCCTCCCCCCGGCCGACCGCCTGGACGAAGCGGATCCCTTCCTCCTTGAGAATCCGCTGCACGCCCTTGATCGTGTAGCCTTCCCCGTAGAGGAAGTGACGGATGCCCTTCAGCAGATCGATGTCGTCCGGACGGTAGTAGCGTCGCCCGCCGCCCCGCTTCAGGGGCCGGATATGGGTGAAGCGGGTCTCCCAGAAGCGCAGGACGTGCTGGGGCAGGTCCAGGTCGTCCGCCACCTCGCTGATGGTGCGGAACGCATCCGGGCTCTTGTCGATGACGCCGCTCGTCATCACGGGATCAATCCTCGCCTTCGTAGGCTTCGCCGTTGATATGGGCCTTGAGAACGTTGGACGGCTTGAACACCATCACCCGGCGCGGGTCGATCGGCACCTCGACCCCCGTCTTGGGGTTGCGGCCCACGCGCTCGCCCTTGCTGCGCACGATGAAGGACCCGAACGAGGACAGCTTGACGGTCTCCCCGGCGGCGAGACTGTCGCAGATCTCGCCCAGAACCCTTTCGACCAGTTCGGCCGATTCGGTCCGCGAGAGACCCACCTTCTGGTAGACGGCTTCGCTCAAATCCGCCCTCGTCACAGTTTTCCCAGCCATTGACGCTCCTAACGCACGGATAAGTCCCGGGGCTTCGATCGCCCTGACGCTATGCAGATGCCTCCCTACGGTCAACTGCTCAGGTGGCGAGTGAATACCCCGAAGTGGAATTCTCTTTCGGGCTCACCACCGGATCAGGGCGCTGCCCCAGGTGAAGCCGCCGCCGATGGCCTCGATCATCACCAGGTCGCCGTCCCTGATCCGCCCGTCCTTGCGGGCCGCGTCCAGCGCCAGGGGAATCGAAGCGGCCGAGGTGTTGCCGTGCCGGTCGACCGCGATGACCACCTTTTCAAGCGCAATGCCGAGTTTCTCGGCGCTGGCCGTGATGATCCGCTTGTTGGCCTGATGGGGAACGAACCATTTCAGGTCGTCCGGGGTGGTGCCGGTCGCCTCGAAGGCGTCCCGGACCACGTCGGTCACCATGCCCACGGCGAAGCGGAAGACCTCCTTGCCCTCCATCTTCAGGACCCCGGTGGTCTTGGTGGAGCCGGGGCCGCCGTCCACGTAGAGTTTGTCGCGGTAGCGCCCGTCGGAGCGCAGGTGGGAGGTCAGAACCCCCCGGTCGGCGGAGGTGCCCTCCCCCTCCCGGGCTTCGAGCACCATGGCGCCGGCCCCGTCGCCGAAGAGAACGCAGGTGGTGCGGTCGTTCCAGTCGAGGATGCGCGAGAAGGTCTCGGCGCCGACGACCAGGGCCCGCTTGTGCGAGCCGGACTGGAGGAACTTGTCCGCCGTGGCCACCGCATACACGAAGCCCGTGCAGACCGCCTGGAGGTCGAAGGCGGCCCCGTGGGTCATGCCTAGGCCGCACTGGATCATGGTGGCGGTGGACGGGAAGGTGTAATCGGGGGTCGAGGTGGCGCAGACGATCAGGTCGATGTCGGCCGCTTTCAGCCCCGCATCGTCCAGGGCCGCTTCGGCCGCCTTGATCCCGAGCGTCGACGTGGTCTCGCTCTCGTCGGCGATGTAGCGCTGCTCGATGCCGGTCCGCTGCACGATCCAGTCGCTGGACGTGTCGACCATCTTTTCGAGGTCATGGTTCGTGACGAGGCGCTTCGGCAGGTAGGAGCCGATGCCTCGCACGATGGAACGGGTGCGTTTCAAGTTCTGTTTTCCCAAGGCATGACCCGGCCGGGCGAACATCCCCCGCCCCGATGGATCGTGCCATATCCATAGCTCATGAGCATCAGCGCGCTCTCAAGCCGGTTGCTCGGCCGGTTCATGCTCCAGCATGCTCCGGATCGTGTTCATCAGTTCGAAATGCGCCATATCGTAGGCAACATCAATGGCGCTGGCGTAGCCGAGGTCGTCGGTTCCGCCATGGCTCTTCACCACCACGCCCTCCAGCCCGAGGAAGACGCCGCCATTGACCTTGCGCGGGTCCATCTTGTCCTTGAGAGCGTTAAAGGCCTGTTTCGCGAACAGGTAGCCGATCTTGGCCATCAGGGTCCGGCTCATGGCCGAGCGGAGATATTCGCCGATCTGCTTGGCGGTGCCCTCGGCGGTCTTCAGGGCGATGTTGCCCGTAAAGCCCTCGGTCACCACCACGTCCACGGTGCCCTTGCCGATGTCGTCCCCCTCGACGAAGCCGTGGTAGCCCAGATGCGGCGCCGCCATTTCCCTGAGGATGCGGCCCGCTTCCTTCACGGCCTCGATCCCCTTGATCTCCTCCGTGCCCACATTGAGGAGGCCCACCGTCGGGCGCTCCAGGTCGAACACGATCCGGGCCATGGCCGCCCCCATGATGGCCATGTCCACCAGGTGGCCGGCATCGGCCCCGATGGTGGCTCCCACATCGAGAACGATGCTCTCGCCCCGCGTGGTCGGCCACATGGCGGCGATGGCCGGGCGCTCGATATGGGCCATGGTCTTGAGGCAGACCTTGGCGGTGGCCATGAGGGCCCCGGTGTTGCCGGCGGACACGCAGGCATCCGCCTCCCCGTCCCGCACCGCCTGGACGGCGCGCCACATGGAGGATTTGCCCCGGCCCATCCGGATCGCCTGGCTCGGCTTGTCGTCCATGCCGATGGCGATGTCCGTGTGCCGGAGTTCGGTGGCTTCCTTCAGCTTAGGGCGGGCATTCAGCAGCGGAGCCACCGCCGCCTCGTCGCCGAACATCAGAAAGCGCAGGTCCGGATGACGCTCCAGGGCCAAGGCGGCGCCCGGGACAACCACCGACGGGCCATGGTCGCCCCCCATCGCATCAAGCGAAATACGCACCGGCTTCGGCATCGGCGAATGGCTCTTTCTGGTTCGTTCCTGCCACAGGGGGCGGAAAATAGCGGTTTGCGGGGGCACCGCAACCGAATTCTAGGGGCTCCCGGAGAAGCCCTCATGAGCCTTACGGGCAGGCCTGTTCGATCCGGATCGGGCCCAAAGGCCTAGATCTTCGGCTTCAGCTTGCCCAGGGCCGCGAAGGGCGAATCCTTCGCGTCGGCCGGATCCCGGTACTCGAAGTCCGCGCCCGGCTTGCGCGGATAGGGGTCGAGCCCCAGGGCCAGGAACTCCGACGTGAGGGCGCCCAGATCCACCTGCCCGTTGACGATCTCGTCCGGGGGTTCGTATTCGTTGATGTCGGTCGGGGGCTCTGCGGGCATCCCGCGAGGTTCCGCGAAATCCACCTCGACCTCCTCCTCCAGGTCGGAGTCGAAGGCCTCGAGGGTCACGACGCAGATCTGGGTAATCGAAGCCTTCACCAGGCCCGTGACGTGAACGCCCTTGGCGGAGTTGGTGAGCTTGTAGTCCGCGGACAGCCGCCGGATGCCCGGCAGGCCGAAGTCCCGGGCGAGCGCCGCGCATTCCTCGACTGTCGCCTCCACATGAGCCTCCTGGCCCCGGGGCGGAATGTTCGTCACGTCGATGGGCCGCGACAAAGGACCGACGGTTTCGGGTGTCATCGGGTTCCCTCCTCTGCAAAGGCCTCCGGCTCGGGGAAGACAGGCCCCGTCTCCAGGAGAGCGTTCAAATCCTGGGTCTTGAGACCCCGGTCGGCTGCCAGAGCATAACGCCCCAGGGGCCCCGCGGGTGCCTCCGATCCATAGGCGTTGCGGCCGAGGGCCTGGGCAAGCGCCCCTTCGTCCACGGCGTCCAGGGGCTGGTCGTAGGCCTGGGCGCGCCCGTAGAAGGAGGCCGCGATCTTCTTCATGCGCTTGGGCACCACGGTGTCGCCCACCCCCATCTCCCTTAAGGAGGCGTCCATGTCGCGGAAGAAGGCGTCGGTGAGGTCCTTGGCGATCTCGCCCGCAGGTTCCGGCAGGCCGCGCAGGGCGCGCAGGACCAGGACCATATGGAGGGAAAGGGCCTCGAACCGCCCCTCCACCGTGTCCGGGATGCCCAGGCCCGCATAAAGCCCGGGGGCGCGGGACGCGGTAGCGATCCTTTTATAAAGAGTCGCTATCGTGGTGCGCCTGGGATCCCTGCGGAAGAAACGGAAGATCACAGCCTAGATCCTTCCAAGCTTGTCAAAACGAGTGCTCCGGGGTACGCCATCACAGTCCATAGGCGCAAGCTGAGCCGCGCCCCATTTCCTGGAAGAACCATACGATGCGTCGATATCATACCCTCCTGGCGCGCCTGGCCGCCGCAACCGTTCTCGCCTCGCCCCTGGCCGCATGCACCATGGGCGAGGAGTTCCAGCGGGGCTATGTGGTCGACGAGAACGCCATCGGCCAGGTCAAGCAGGGCATGAGCGCCGAACAGGTCCTCCAGACCCTGGGCACCCCCTCGACGGTGTCCACGGTCGGCAACAAGAACTGGTACTACATCAGCCAGAGGTCCAGCCGCACCTTTCAGTTCCTGGGCGAGCAGGTGGTGGATCAGCGGGTCACGGCAGTCTATTTCAACAACAACCTGAGGGTCGAGCGCGTGGCGCTCTACGGCCTGCAGGACGGCCGGGTCTTCGACTTCATCAGCCGCACCACCCCGTCCGGCGGCCAGGAATCCAGCTTCCTCACCCAGATCTTCCGCGGCGCGAACAACTTCAATCCCTTCGGCGCCTGATCGGAGGCTTTTCTCGTCGGAAGAAGGGCCGGGCTCTGTCCCGGCCCTTCCTTTTGCATCCGGCAAAGAAAAACCCGCGGCGCGAGCCGCGGGTTTTTTGTCTTGCGAGCCCCGGCCCCTATGACGAATGCGCGAGGATCGCGAGCAGCAGCAGGGCGATGATGTTGGTGATCTTGATCGCCGGGTTGACGGCGGGACCCGCCGTATCCTTGTAGGGGTCGCCGACGGTGTCGCCGGTGACCGAGGCCTTGTGGGCCTCCGAGCCCTTGTGGTGGACCGTGCCCGAGGCGTCCGTGAAGCCGTCCTCGAAGGACTTCTTGGCGTTATCCCACGCGCCGCCGCCCGAGGTCATGGAGATCGCCACGAACAGGCCCGTGACGATGACGCCCAGGAGCATCGCGCCCACCGCCGAGAAGGCCTGGGACTTGCCGGCCACCCAGAGGACCACGAAGTAGGTCACGATGGGCGCCAGCACCGGCAGGAGCGACGGAACGATCATCTCCTTGATCGCCGCCCGGGTGAGCATGTCCACCGCGCGGCCGTAATCGGGACGGTCGGTGCCGGCCATGATGCCCGGCTTCTCGCGGAACTGACGCCGCACCTCCTCGACCACCGCGCCGGCCGCACGGCCCACCGCCGTCATGGCGATGCCGCCGAACAGGAACGGGATCAGGCCGCCGAAGAGCAGTCCGACCACCACATAGGGGTTGGTGAGCGAGAAGTCCGGCCTCACGTTCTGGAAGTACGGGTACTGGGCCGCGTTCCGGGTGAAGTAGTCCAGGTCCGACGTATAGGCCGCGAAGAGCACCAGGGCGCCGAGACCGGCCGAGCCGATGGCGTAGCCCTTGGTCACCGCCTTGGTGGTGTTGCCCACCGCGTCGAGGGCATCCGTGGACTTGCGGACCTCCTTGGGCAGGCCCGCCATCTCGGCGATGCCGCCCGCGTTGTCCGTCACCGGGCCGAAGGCGTCGAGAGCCACGATCATGCCCGCCAGGGCCAGCATGGCGGTCACCGCGATGGCGATGCCGAAGAGGCCCGCCAGCTTGAACGCCACGATGATGCCCGCGATGATGACGATGGTGGGAAGGGCCGTGGATTCCAGCGACACCGCGAGGCCCTGGATGACGTTGGTGCCGTGGCCGGTCACCGAGGACTGGGCGATGGACCGCACGGGACGGTAGCCGACGCCGGTATAATATTCGGTGATGACCACGATGAAGGCCGTCACCGCCAGGCCGATCATCGCGCACCAGAACAGCGACTGGCCCGAGAAGTCGGCTCCCGCGACCGGTCCGAAGCCGATGGTCAGCCAAGTTACGATGGCGATCGCCCCTGCCGAGAGAACGCCCGTGGCGATGAGCCCCTTGTAGAGCGCGCCCATGATGGACTCGTTCTGGCCGAGCTTCACGAAGAAGGTGCCGATGATCGACGTGACGATGCAGGCCGCCCCGATGGCGAGCGGGTAGAGGAGCATGGTGTCGAGGATCGGCTGGCCCGCGAAGAAGATCGCAGCCAGAACCATGGTGGCCACCACGGTGACCGCATAGGTCTCGAACAGGTCGGCCGCCATGCCGGCGCAGTCGCCCACGTTGTCGCCCACGTTGTCGGCGATGGTGGCTGGGTTGCGCGGATCGTCCTCCGGGATGCCGGCCTCCACCTTGCCCACCAGGTCGCCGCCCACGTCGGCGCCCTTGGTGAAGATGCCGCCGCCGAGACGGGCGAAGATCGAGATCAGGGACGCGCCGAACCCGAGGGCCACCAGGCTGTCGATGACCACCCGGTCGGCCGGGTTCAGGCCCGCCATGCGGGTGAGGTAGCCGTAGTAGAGGGCGACGCCCAGGAGCGCGAGGCCCGCGACCAGCATTCCCGTGACGGCTCCCGCCTTGAAGGCCACGTCGAGGCCTCCCCCGAGGGACTGGGTGGCCGCCTGGGCGGTGCGCACGTTGGCGCGAACCGAGACGTTCATGCCGATGAAGCCGGCCAGCCCCGAGAGAATGGCCCCGATGGCGAAGCCGATGGCGACGCGCGCCCCGAGGAGATAGGCAATGACGGCGAAGAGCACGACGCCCACGATGCCGATGGTGATGTATTGCCGGCGGAGATAAGCCTTGGCGCCCTCGGCGATCGCGTTGGCGATCTCCTGCATGCGCTGCGAGCCGGCGTCGCGCTTCATCACGTCGTTGATGGCCCACAGGCCATACGCAATCGAGAGAAGGCCGCCCAGGATGATAAGCGTCAGTGCCATTATGCCGTCCTTGTTATGAAAAAGCAGAAAGCCGCGTCCCAAGGTCCCTGTCTTGGCCCTGGCGGCTTCTCCCCCCAGCGAAGTTTACCCTTGGTGGCAAAAAAGAGCTCATTCTGCAACGATACTTCCGGCGAATCCCACAGAAAGGCTTCATGCCGAGGCCATAACCCTGGTCCGGCCCTGCCAGCTTAGCAGAACTAGGGCGATGAGAACCGGGGGGAAGACGAGCCAGTTCACGCTGTCCCAGCCTCCCGCGTTGAGGAGCTTGCCCGACGAGAAGGAGGCGACCGCCACCGAGCCGAAGACCAGGAAGTCGTTGGCGGCCTGCACCTTGGTGCGCTCCTCCGGGCGGTAGCACTCGGTGACCAGGGCGGTGGCGCCGATGAAGCCGAAGTTCCAGCCGACGCCCAGAAGGATCAGGGTCAGCCAGAAATGCGCGATGCTGATGCCGGACAGGCCGATGGCGGCCGAAAGGGCGATCAGGACCAGGCCCGCCGCCGTCACCCTCCCCTTGCCGAACCGCCCGATGAGGCGGCCGGTGAAGAAGCTCGGGCCGAACATGGCCAGGATATGCCACTGGATCCCGAGCGCCGCCGCCCCGACCGAATGGCCGCACCCGATCATGGCGAGCGGGGCCGCCGTCATGAGGAAGCTCATGAGGCCGTAGGAGACGAGACCCGTCACCGCCGCAACGATGAAGCGCGGCTGCATCATGATCTCGATCAGGGGCCTGCCGCCCGCCTTCGAGGCTGCGACGACCGGCGTGGGCCGCAGGAGCATCACCACCATCATGGACAGGAGAGCCAGGGTTGCATGGCCCAGGAAGGCCCCGGCGAAGGGGGCGGCCGCGATGGCGTCCCGGGTCCAGATGACCGTCTGGGGCCCGACGATCCCGGCGGCGAGCCCGCCCGTCATGACCCAGGAGATCGCCCGGGGCTTGAAGGCCTCGGAGGCCGCGTCGATCGCCGCGAAGCGGTAGCTCTGGATGAAGGAGCCGTACATCCCGGCAATCAGGGTGCCGAGGCAGAAGACGACGAAGCTCAAGGAGGCGATCCCGAACGCCGCCAGGCACCCGCCGAAAACCCCGATGCCGGCCCCGACCACGTATCCGTTGCGCCGCCCGACCCGGCGCATGAGCATGGCGGCCGGAATGGTCCCGAGGGCCAGCCCGAGATTGAGCAGGCTCACCGGAAGGGTGGCGAGTTCCTTGTTCGACGCAAGGGTCTGCCCGACCAGGCCCCCGAGGGAGACCACGATGGCGGGGCTCGCCCCTCCAAGCGACTGGGCGAAGGCGAGCACGAGGGCGTTGCGCTTGGCAAGGGCGTCGCCGCCCATGGCCGGGGCGGCGCTAGAAGTGGGAGTATGAACCGGCATCGAAGCGTCTTTCGGAATCCTGCCTCCGGAAGACCGGCAGGCCATCCCCTGCAACGACCCGGCCTATGACAGACAGCGCGACGCCGACCCTATCGGCCTCTTTGAGGAGCGTGTCGAGGGACTTTTCCGGCAACGTGCAGAGAATCTCGTAGTCGTCCCCGCCCGTCAGGGCGAGATCGAGCAGGCCCGGATCGGCCCGGATCGCCGCGCGGGCGGCGGGCGAGAGGGGGACCCGGTCGGTCTCGACCACAGCCGTGACGCCGCTCGCGCGCATCATCTTGGCCAGATCCCCCGCCAGGCCGTCCGAGACGTCCATGGCGGCCCGCGCATGGGTTCTCAAGGGGGCGGCGAGGCGGTGGCGAGGCTGCGGATGAAGATAGCGGTCGGCGAGAAAAGCCGCCTCCTCGGACAGGAGGCCGCCGGCCCAGGCAGGGGACGAGCGCAGCCCGAGCCCCAGGGCCGCGTCGCCGATGGTGCCCGTCACGCAGATCACGTCGCCGTCGCGGGCCGTGGTGCGCCGGACCATCCGGCCGGCGGGCACCTGCCCGATGGCGGTAACCGACAGGGTGAGGGCTCCCCTCGCCCTGACCGTGTCGCCGCCCAGGAGCGGGCACGAGAAGTCGCGGGCAGCCTCGCCGAGGCCCGTGGCGAAACCGGCCAGCCAATCCTCGGTCCAGCCGTCAGGCAGGGCGAGGCTCAGCAGGAATCCTGCGGGGTCCGCGCCTTTGGCGGCCAGATCCGAGACATTCACCCCCAGGGCCTTGCGGGCGACGGAGCCCGGAGCATCGCCGGGCAGGAAATGCACCGTCTCGACCAGGGCGTCGGCGGTCAGGACCAGGTCGTGCCGCGCCAGGGGCGACAGGCAGGCGGCGTCGTCCCGGAGCTCCAGGCCGCCCTCGCCCGCCAGGGGCGCGAAATAGCGGGCGATCAGATCGTCTTCGCTGGGGCGCCCGGAGCGGGTCATGTGCCGAGGGGTCCTACCGCTTGGCCTGTCCCGCCGCCTTCTTCTCCAGCTCGCCGGGGCGGACCTCGCGGGCCAGGTTGTCGAGCACCGCGTTCACCAGGCCGGGCTCGTCGTCGTCGTAGAAGCCGTGGGCCACGTCCACGTATTCGGTGATGACCACCCGGGCCGGCACGTCCTTGCGGAACATCAGCTCGTAGCCGCCGGCCCGCAGGACCGCGCGCAGCACCGCCTCCACCCGCTTCAGGGGCCAGCCCGCCGCCAGCGCGTTGTCCACCTTCACGTCGATGGCGCGCTGGTTCTGCACCACGCCCGACAGGATGTCGCGGAAGAAGGTAGTGTCGGAGGGCTTGAACTCGATGCCTTCGACCTCGCGGCCGATCCAGAAGGCCTCGAACTCCGCCAGGGCGTCGATGACCCCCGTGCCCGAGATATCCATCTGGTAGAGCGCCTGGACGGCGGCGAGGCGCGCGGCCGACCGCTCTGCGGGCTTCGTCATGGTCAGGCCTCCTGGACTTTTCGCTTGATGCGCAGAACGGCAAGCGCCGCATCCACCGCACCCCCGCCCTTATTCAATTCATTGACGCTCGCGCGGGTCCAGGCCTGCTGCTCATTCTCGACGGTCAGAATGCCGTTGGCGAGGGGAATGCGGCGTGCCACCGAGAGATCCATCAGGGCGCGGGCGCTCTCGCCCGCCACGATGTCGTAATGCCCCGTCTCGCCGCGGATCACGCAGCCCAGCGCCACGACCGCGTCATAGGGCCTGCCGGCCTTCTCGGCCCCATCGAGCGCGATGGCAATGGTCGAGGGAATTTCGAGCGCCCCATCGACCGTGAGCACATCGACCGTCGCCCCGGCCTCCTCGGCCGCGGCCCGCGCGCCGCGCAGGAGCTCGTCGGCGAGATCGGCATAGAAGCGGGCTTCGACCACCAGAATGCGCGCGCCGGGAACGGGCGGGCGGGCGGCTTGGGGCTTTTCAGAATGCGAGACCATGAGGAACCGTTCGAGACCTTTTGATGGGCATGGGCCTCATCCCGGGGAGCCGCGTCGGCGGCGTCTCGAAGGATGATCCGGTGAGCCTTGGAGACGCCCTCCCGCCCGGAACGGGTCCGGGTCCGTCCTTCGGGACGGCCTGACGGCCCCTTCGGGATGAGGGCTTCGGGTGGAGAATGTTCCAGCGTCCCTACCCCGCCCGGCGCGCCTCCGCAAGCCGGGCCGCATAGCGGGCCATGAGATCCACCTCGAGATTGAGCCTGTCGCCCGCCTGGCGCTCGCCCCAGGTGGTGACCGCGAGGGTATGGGGAATGATGAGAACGGAAAACAGGTCTCCGTCCACGGAATTGACCGTGAGCGAGGTGCCGTCGAGGCAGACCGAGCCCTTCTCGGCGATGAAGGGCGCAAGGCCATGGGGCGCCCTGATGACGAAACGGGCGGTGGGCCCCCAGGGATCGTCCCCCGCCGTGATCGCCTCCCTGGCCACGATGGTGGCCAATCCGTCCACGTGCCCCGTGACGATATGGCCGCCGAGTTCGTCGCCGATCCTGAGGGAGCGCTCCAGGTTGATGCGGGTCCCCTCCCGCCAGTCGCCCACGCTGGTGCGCTCCAGGGTCTCGGCGGCGGCGTCGACCTCGAACCAGCAGCCGCCCTCCCGGGGCTCGACCTTCACCACCGTGAGGCACGGCCCGCCGCAGGCGATGGACGCGCCGAGCGCGATGGTGGCGGGGTCGTAGGAGGAGCGGATGCGCAGGCGCTTGAGGGTGCCCTGCGTTCCTTCCGCAGCGACAACCTCGCCCACGTCGGTGACGATGCCCGTGAACATCAGGGTTTCTCCCAGGTCATGAAAAGGTCCGGGCCGGCCCGTTCGTCGGCCGCCAAGATCAGTTCGTCCATGCGGTCCTGGAGCGCGGGGCCGAGAGCGGGCACGTCGCCCCGGCCCCTCGCCGAGCCTCCGGTGACGAGAACGAGTTCATCGATCAGGTCGGCCCCCGCCAGGGCATCCGCCAGACCCGGCCCGCCCTCGCAGAAGACCCGCGTCAATCCGCGCGCCCCGAGACCCTGAAGCGCCTCCGGCAGGAGGACGCGGCCGTTCCGGTCGGACGGGACGCGCAGGACCTCCACGCCCTGAGCCCTCAGGGCGGCCTCGGCTTCGATCGGAGCATCGGCCGTCGCAACGATCCAGGTGGGAATGTCCCGAGCGCCTGCGACGACGCGCGATGTCAAAGGGGTGCGCAGACGGGAATCGAGGACGATGCGGATGGGCCGGCGCGATTCCAGCCCCGGCAGGCGCACGTTGAGCAGCGGATCGTCGGCCAGGACGGTGCCGATCCCCACCATGACGGCGTCCGCATGGGCGCGCATCAGGTGCACCCGGGCGTTGGCGGTCTCGCCCGTGATCATCAGGCGCCGCCCCTGCCGCGATCCCGCAAAGCCTTCCGTGGTGCGGGCCAGCTTCACGGTGACGGCGGGCCGTCCCTGCGTCACCCGGGCGATGTGGCCGCGATGGGCGCGGAACGCCTCCCTTGCCAGGCAGCCGACCGACACCTCGATCCCCGCCTCGCGCAGGCGCAGGTGGCCGTGGCCCGCCACGCGGGAATCCGGGTCCTGGAGGGCCGAGACGACCCTTGCGACGCCCGCCTCCGCCACCGCATCGGCGCAAGGGGAGGTTTTGCCGTGGTGGGAGCAGGGTTCGAGGGAGACGTAGAGCGTCGCTCCTCGGGCCCGCTCGCCGGCGGCGGCGAGCGCTACCCGCTCCGCATGGGGCCGCCCGCCGGGCTGGGTCGCGCCCTGGGCCAGGATGACCGGCGCGTCGCCGTTTTGGTCCACGATCACCGCGCCGACGGAGGGATTGGGCCAGGTGAGGCCGAGGTTGCGCTCCCCGAGCGCGATGGCAAGGCGCATGAGGCGCTCGTCCTGCCCTGCTCTCCCGGAGGAACCGCGCGAGGGCATCACTCGGGCTGCACGGCTTTGCGCCTGGCCCGCCTTGGCGGAGGGTCCTCGGGCTCCTCCTCGGCCAGCTTGCCCAGGAGTTCCTCGAAGTCCCTGGCCTCGCGGAAGTTCTTGTACACGGACGCGAAGCGCACATAGGCCACGTCGTCGAGACCCTTGAGGCCCTCCATGACCAGCTCGCCCACGGTCTCGCTCGGCACCTCGGCGTCGCCCATGCTCTCGAGCTGGCGCACGATGCCGTTGATCATCCGCTCCACCCGCTCCGGCTCCACCGGGCGCTTGCGCAGGGCGACCTCCACCGATTGCTGGAGCTTGTCCCGGTCGAAGGGCACGCGCCGCCCGGAGCGCTTGACGACGATGAGCTCGCGCAGCTGGACACGCTCGAAGGTCGTGAACCGGCCGCCGCAATCGGGACAGATGCGGCGGCGGCGGATGGCCGAGGAATCGTCCATCGGCCGGGAATCCTTCACCTGGGTGTCCAGGCTGCCGCAATAGGGACAGCGCATTTGAAGCTAACTGCCTTTCTTGAATCTTGGCGATACGAAATCTTCCCAAAGCCAGTAGCCGCCAATGAATGAGAAGAATCCAGAGGCAGCGGGCATCAAGACATAGAAGCGCTGGCTAAAGAAGATGAGGCTCACCAAGAAATACAATCCGCCGAAGAAGAGAGTTGATGCGAAGCAGAACGAGATCAAACACCTTATCATCTCTGACCTCAGGGATAGTGATTGCATCAACCGTAGATCGGGAAGCGGCGGGTCAGCTCGTGCACCCGGCCCTTCACCGAGGCCTCGACGGAGGCGTTGTCCTCCCCGTTCCGGGCCAGGCCGTCCAGGGTCTCGATGATCAGCTCGCCCACCCGCCGGAACTCCGCCACGCCGAAGCCTCGCGAGGTGGCGGCGGGGGTGCCGAGGCGGATGCCGGAGGTGACCATCGGCTTTTCCGGATCGAAGGGAACGCCGTTCTTGTTGCAGGTGATGTGGGCGCGGCCCAGGGCCGCCTCGGCGGCCTTGCCGGTGAGCTTCTTCGGCCGCAGGTCCACCAGCATCAGGTGGTTGTCCGTTCCGCCCGCCACGATGGCGTAGCCGCCCGCCAGCATGGTGTCGGCCAGCACCTTGGCGTTCTCCACCACGGAGCGGGCATAGAGCTTGAAGTCGGGGCGAAGGGCCTCGCCGAACGCCACGGCCTTGGCGGCGATCACGTGCATGAGCGGGCCGCCCTGGAGGCCGGGGAAGATGGCCGAATTGACCTTCTTGGCGATGTCCTCGTCATTGGTGAGGATCAGGCCGCCGCGGGGGCCGCGCAGGGTCTTGTGGGTGGTGGTGGTGGCCACATGGGCGTGGGGGAACGGCGACGGATGGGCGCCGCCCGCCACGAGCCCCGCGAAATGGGCGATGTCCACCATGAAGAAGGCCCCGACCTCGTCGGCGATCTCGCGGAAGCGGGCGAAGTCCCAGAAGCGGGAATAGGCCGAGCCGCCGGCGACGATCAGCTTCGGCCTGTGCTCGCGGGCAAGGCTCGCGACCTCGTCCATGTCGATGATCTGGTCGCTCTCGCGCACCTTGTAGCTCACCACGTTGAACCACTTGCCGGACATGTTGACCGGGGAACCGTGGGTGAGATGGCCGCCGCAGGCCAGGTCGAGGCCCATGAAGGTGTCGCCCGGCTTCATGAGGGCCATGAACACGGCCTGGTTGGCCTGGGAGCCGGAATTGGGCTGCACGTTGGCGTACTTGCAGTCGAAGAGCCGCTTGGCGCGGTCGATGGCGAGCTCCTCGGCCATGTCGACGAACTGGCAGCCGCCGTAGTAGCGGCGGCCTGGATAGCCCTCCGCGTACTTGTTGGTCATCACCGAGCCCTGCGCCTCCAGGACCGCGCGGGAGACGATGTTCTCCGAGGCGATCAGCTCGATCTCGTCCCGCTGGCGGCCGAGCTCGAGCTCGATGGCGCGGGCGATCTCCGGGTCGCCCTCGGCGAGGCTTGCCGAGAAAAAGCTGTTGGACAGGTGGTTTGCAGCCGTTTCGCTCGCGCTCATGATCTCTCTCGCCTTCCTGCGAGCCCGCCTGAACCGGCCGGCTCGATCCCAGTGGTTGCCGTGGGCTTTATCACGGTCTGCCGGAGCCCGCCAAGCCGCAGGCGCGCCCCTTGGTGTCTGAAATGCGACAGCCCGCCGGAAGGCGGGCTGCGAGGGATCGCTTGTCCGGCAGGGGATCAGTTCTGCAGGAACATCTCCTGGTCGGGCGCGGTGGGGGTGCGGCTCGCCACCGGGATGGCGTTGCCGAGGCCGTCCTTGTTGTAGATGTCGTCGCGGAACTGCACGAGGCCGTCCGGGGTCGCCCAGGCGGTGATGTAGATCCAGTGGATCGGAACCGGCTGCGCCAGGCGCGCGTCGATCCGCTCGCCGGACTTGAAGGTGGCGTCGATCTGCTCGCGGGTCCAGCCGGGGGTGTCCTTCAGGAGCCACTCGATGTAGTCGCGCACGTTCTGCACGCGGATGCAGCCCGAGGAGACGAAGCGGAAGTCGTCGCCGAAGATGCCCTTGGAGGGCGTGTCGTGCATGTACACCCCGTGCGGGTTCGGGATGTTGATGCGCACGAAGCCCATGGAGTTCAGGTCGCCGCCCGGATCCTGGCGGAAGCGGTAGCGGGTCGCCTCGTCCGAGAACCAGTTGATCTGGCTGGAGGGCACCTCCTGCCCGGCCGCGTTGAAGATGCGGATCTTGTTCTCGGCCAGGTAGTCCGGCTCCTTCTGCATCTTGGGGATGAGGTCCTTCTTCACCACGGAGGCCGGAGCCGTCCAGAACGGGTTGAAGTTGATCTCGACCACCTTGGAGTTCAGCAGGGGCGACTGGCGGTCGATCTTGCCGACGCCCGCCGCGTGGCGGGTGTGGACGACGCCGTTCTCCACCGTCTCCACGAGGGCGGCGGGAATGTTCGCCACCACGTATTTGTGGCCCAGGCCGCCCACGAGGCCGCGCAGGCGGCCCAGGTTGATCTCGAGCTGACGGATGCGGGCCTCCACCGGCACGTTCATGGCGGTGACGGTCGGCCCCGTCACGGTGCCCGTGGAGCTGATGCCGTGGCGGGCCTGGAAGCGGCGGACGGCCGCCTCCACATAGGAATCATAGATCGGGGACTCGCCCGCGGAGGCGTCGAGGTCGCTGGTGATGATGAGGCGCTGGCGCAGGGCCATCACGGCCGGGCTCTTGGAGCCGACGCGCAGCCCCTGCACGCCCTGGACGGGCTGCCATCCGCCCCGGGCGGCGATGTTGCGGTAGTACTCGACCATCTGCTCCGTGGCGGCAAGCGCGTCGGGCGACAGCATGGGGGTCGAGGTCCGCTGCACGCGGGTGCGGGACACGGCTTCATAGTTCTGCGACCACTCGGCCTGGCTCTGGGCGAATTGCTGCGCCAGGGCGGCAGTCGCCGGAGTGAAGATGAGGGCGAGCGATCCTGTCAGGAGGGCACGGCGGGACAACATGAGCGCAGGCTCTTCTCAGTTAGATGTGAACCGACAGCGAAAGAGAGAGGAAGACGTTCAAGGCCGCCTTCGCTCCCAGCGATCAGTGCCGGGATAGGATTAAGGAACGGTATCGAAAACCAAGAACATCGGGGCCGATTTATGGCGAAACCGGCCTCGGACGGGCCCTTGGCACCCGGAACCGCTCCGTTGCGGTCTGTAATCCCGAACTGTGTTCCAGGGGAGACACTTCTGCGTGAAGAGCTTGGCCTTGAGACAATCCAAGAACCGCGACCGGGTTCATACCTTACCTTCGCTTGCGACCGCAAGTTTTTGTGCTTGAATGAATATCCGGCTCATCACTCCCGCGCGGCGAGCCAGGATAGCGCCAGATAGACCGTGATGAGGGTCAGGGACAGGGCCATCACGGGCATGCCGCCCGCCACGATGTCCGGGAAGAAGGCTGCGAGAATCAGGTGGCTCATGATGGCCAGGAGCCACACGATGCCGCCCCAGGAACTCGCCATCCAGAGGCCCACCGCCGCCACGAGGTCGATAAGGGCGAAATAGATGATGATCGCCTGGTATCCCGTGGAGCGCGCTTCGAAATTGCCGATCGGGGTCCAGACGCCGATGATCACCGCCCAGGCGCTGAGGCCCTTCATGATCCACACGAGGGCCAGGATGCGCATGAACCAGGTGAGGGCGGCGCTCCAGCGCAGGGCGGCCGGAGAGGCCTGCTGCACCTCGATGCGGTCGGAGGCGTAGACCTCGGACGCGCGACCCTGGCTGCCGTTGCGCGCCATCAGACGATCTCCAGTTCCTGTTCGCCCAGGCCGGCGAAATGGCGCTCGATGGCGGCCCTGTCCACCTCCTCGAGGGAGGCGGGCCGCCACCGGGGCTGGCTGCCCTTCTCGATGATCACGGCGCGCACCCCCTCGTAGAAATCGTGTCCCTCGGGGATCCGGGAGACGATGCGGAACTCGGTTCTCATGGCCTCCTCGAAGTCCAGGGAGGCGCCCCGGCGCACCTGCTCGAAGGCGAGGCTCATGCTGGTGGGCGACTTGGTCCGCATGGCGGCCGCGGTCCGGGCGGCGAATTCCGACCCTCCCGCCGCGGCCTCGTCGAGGCGCTGGAGGATGGCCGGAACGCTTTCGGCGGAGAAGCAGGCGTCGATGGCCTCCCTCTCGGCCGCCAGGGGAGCGGGACCCGGATCGGCGGAGGCCCCTGCCAGGGCCTGCTCGACGGGCTCTCCGGCAAGCAGCGCCTCGCGCAGGCTGTCCATGCGGGCGCTGTCCACCGCGTGGGTCGCCAGCCCCAGCATCACCGCATCCGCCCGCCTGACCCGCTCGCCCGTGAGCGCAAGGTACATGCCGGTGCGGCCGGGAAGGCGCGGCAGGGCGTAGGTGGCGCCCACATCCGGAAAGAAGCCGATCGCCACCTCGGGCATGGCGAAGAGATAGCGCTCCCCCGCCACCCGGTGGGACCCGTGCAGGGACACCCCGACCCCGCCGCCCATGACGATGCCGTCGATGAGGGAGACGTAAGGCTTGGGGTAGCGCTTGATGAGGGCGTTGAGCTGGTACTCCTCCCGCCAGAAGGCGAGCGCCTCGTCCCTTTCGCCCGCCTTCAGGAGATCCGTCAGGCGCCGGATGTCGCCCCCGGCGCAGAACGCCTTCCCGCCCGCGCCCTGCACGACGACCCGCGTCACGGCGGGGTCCTTCGCCCAGGAATCCAGGGCGCGGCGCATCTCACGGGTCATGGTCAAGGTGAGGGCATTGAGCGCGGAAGGCCGGTTGAGGGTGATCAGGCCCGCCTCGCCCCTCGTCTCGCAGACGACTTCCATGCTCTCGTCCATCTCACACCTCTCCATTCCCATTGGGGCTTAAACAAGGGCGGCCCTGGCCGTCAATGCGCCCGAGACGGGGCGGATCGGCTCCGAGAGGGTCGTTTCCGGCCGGAGCGAAGGGGAAGTAAGGAGCGTCGCGCTCGAGGATGGATCCCCTTCCCTCGCCTTCGGCTCGCCGGGGATGACACGCAGCGTTGCCCCAGTGTCATTCCCGGCCGGAGCGAAGCGAAGGGGAAGGGAATCCACACCTCTGCTCCCACAAGTGGCACCGCTGGTTTCCCCCTTGTGGGAAGGGCCAGGGCGGGGGTGGGGAGCAAACTTCCCATCGTCCTTCGCATGGCGGCCCGACCCTCCCGCCATTTCACACCTATCGCGCCCGGTGCGACGTCGGACCCTTTTTTAGAAGGATTTAAATGTGCTAACCCTGTCGGCCTCCGCCGGCAGCGAGGCCGGCCGTGGATCAGGACCCATGTCGAAGCTGTCGTCGTTCCTCCGCCCCTCCCCCGAGGAGGGCCTATCTTCGCCCCTGGCTCTGTCCCACCGCCCGCGGCGAAACCGCAAGGCCGAGTGGTCGCGGCGGCTCGTGCGCGAGAACGTGCTGACGGTGGACGATCTGATCTGGCCGATCTTCCTCATCGATGGCGCCAGCGGGCGCCAGCCGATCGGGTCCATGCCCGGCGTGGAACGGCTGACCATCGGCGAGGCGGTGCGCGAGGCCGAACGAGCCGCCGCCCTGCGCATTCCGGCCATCGCCCTCTTTCCCTACACGGACCCGGCGCTGCGCGACCCGACCGGATCGGAGGCCCTCAGCAGCCGAAACCTGGTCTGCCGGGCGGTGCGCGAGATCAAGCGGGCCGCGCCGGGGATCGGCATCATCACCGATGTGGCCCTCGACCCCTATACCAGCCACGGCCATGACGGCGTCCTGGAGGGCGAGCGGATCCTCAACGACGAGACGGTGGCGCTGCTGACCCGCCAGGCCGTGCTCCAGGCGGAGGCCGGGGCGGACATCATCGCGCCGTCCGACATGATGGACGGGCGGGTGGGAGCCATCCGCATCGGCCTCGACGAGGCGGGCTTCCACGACGTGCAGATCATGGCCTATGCGGCCAAATACGCCTCGGCCTTCTACGGCCCCTTCCGGGACGCCATCGGCACCAGCGCCACCCTGGTGGGCGACAAGCGCACCTACCAGATGGACCCGGCCAACACGGACGAGGCCCTGCGGGAGGTCGCCCTCGACCTGGAGGAAGGCGCGGACATGATCATGGTCAAGCCGGGCCTGCCCTATCTCGACATCGTGCGCCGGGTGAAGGACGCCTTCGCGGCGCCCACCTTCGCCTATCAGGTCTCCGGCGAATACGCGATGATCCAGGCGGCGGCCGCCAATGGCTGGATCGACGGCGAGCGGGCCATGATGGAGAGCCTCACCGCCTTCAAGCGCGCGGGCGCCGACGGCATCCTCACCTATTTCGCCCCTCGGGTCGCCGAGAAGCTGAAGGCCCAGGGCTGACGCCGCTCCCGTGACAGGGCCCGCGTCGTGACCGGCTCCTGCAGGGCATGGCCGCTTGCCGCCTGCCTGCTGATCCCGCTGCTTCTCTCCGCCTGCGGATTTTCGCGGGACGCGGAGCAGATCCGGGTCTGCCGCTCCGCCCTGCCTGCCCTCAACCCCGGCGCGCGGATCACCGTGCTGCGGGTGCAGGAAGGGCCCGTGGCCCGCAGCCTGCGGGTGGATTACCTGGCCGAGCGTGAGGACCGCCCGGCCCTGGAGCGGTTCGCCATCTGCCGGTTCGCCGCCGAGGGCCTCTCGCCCAACAAGGCGGAGCTGACTGGCCTCGCAACCGAAGAGGGCCCGCTCTCCGGCCCTAGCCTGTATCTCCTGAAGCGCTACTACATCGACACGCCGGAAGGCGTGGCGGGCGACCCCGGCAGCCCGCCGAGCGCCGCCGCGGTGGAGCTTCCGCAGGGCGCGGCCTATGGGCTCCAGCAACTGCTGGTGAGCCTGCCGCGCACCGCGATCTATGCCCTGCTGTCCGTGGCCTTCGCCCTCGTGTTCGGCCTGAGCGGACGGATCAACCTGGCCTTCGGGGAGCTTGCCGCCGTGGGCTCCGCCGCCACGGTGGCGGGGGCTTCGGTGGCGGTGGTGTCGGGCATCTCATCGCCCGTGCTCGGCCTGACGATCGGTCTCCTGGCCGCCCTCTTCGCGGGAGCCATGCACAGCGCCGTGGGCGGGTATTTCACCATCGGGCGCATCGCCGGCGCCAGCTCCCAGCCGAGCCTCATCGCCACGGTCGGCCTCTCCCTGTTCCTGATGGAATATCTGCGCGTCGTCCAAAGCCCCGTCACGGTGTGGCTGCCCCCGGTCTGGGCCGAGGCCTGGCCCCTGGCCCGGTCGGGCGATTTCCTGGTGAGCCTCACCCCGATCACGGCTCTCACCTCCGGGATCGGGCTCCTGGCTACGCTTTGCCTGCTCTGGCTCATGAAGGCGACGCCCTTCGGCCGGGCCTGGCGGGCCTATGCGGACGATGCCCGGGCTGCGGCCCTCTTCGGCGTCAACGGCCACCGGCTTCTCATGGAGACCCTGGCGCTCGCCGGAGCCATGGCGGGCCTGTCCGGAATGCTGATCGTGGCGCAATATGGCGGCCTTGGCTTCGCGGGAGGCTTCCAGTACGGCCTGAAGGCCCTTATCGCGGCGATCATCGGCGGGATCGGCTCCGTTCCGGGCGCCATGCTGGGCGGGTTCACCGTGGGATTGTTCGAAACGATCTGGTCGGCCTATCTTCCCATCGAGGGCCGCGACATGGCTCTCTATGGGGCGCTCGTCGTGTTCCTGATCTTTCGGCCCGGCGGCCTCCTGGGATTCAAGGATCCGATGCCGCGACCCGTCTAGGGCGGGAGACGATTCCATGGGATCATCCCCTGCCCTAGATTCATCCTATGCCGCATCATGCCTCCGTGGGACCGGATCGAGCTTTGGCACGATGCCGCCAGGGGCGAAACCGGAGGAAGCCTTGGCCGATTACGCCATCACCATCGACGACGTGAAGCGCGCGGCGGAGATCGTCCGGGGGCAGGTGCTCCGAACGCCCATCGTGCCGGCGCCCCGCCTGTCCCAGCTCACGGATTCCACCGTCTACGTGAAGCACGAGAACATGCAGCCCACCGGCTCGTTCAAGGAGCGCGGGGCGGTGACCAAGCTCGACAGCCTCTCCCCGGCGGAGCGCGGCCGCGGCGTGATCGCCATGTCGGCGGGCAACCATGCCCAGGCGGTCGCCTACCACGCGCGTCGGCTGGGCATTCCGGCCACCATCGTCATGCCGGAGAGCGCTCCCCTGGTGAAGGCGGAGAACACCCGCGCCTATGGCGCCCGCGTGATCCTCCACGGGGAGACCCTCTACGAATCCGCCGCCCACGCCCGGGAGATCGCCGGTCGCGAGGGCCTCGCCTTCGTCCATCCCTATGACGACGCAAGGGTGATGGCGGGCCAGGGCACCGTCGCCCTCGAAATGCTGGCGGACGTGCCAGACCTCGACCAGATCGTCGTTCCCATCGGCGGCGGCGGCCTGATCTCGGGGGTGGCCGTTGCGGCGAAGGCCTTGAAGCCCTCCATCGAGATCGTCGGCGTGGAGGCGGCCCTCTATCCCTCGTTCCTGAACGCCCTCCAGGGCGACAACCGCCCCATCGGCGGAGCCACGCTCGCCGAAGGCATCGCGGTCAAGACCGTGGGGCAGCTTCCGCTTCCCATCGTGCGCGACCTCGTGTCCACCATCGTGGCCGTGGAGGAGCCCCTCATCGAGCGCGCCGTGAACGCCTATGCCACCCTGCAGCGGACCATGGCCGAAGGCGCGGGTGCGGCGGGCCTTGCGGCCATGCTGGCGGACCCCGAGCGGTTCAGGGGAAAGCGGGTCGGCCTCGTGCTCTGCGGCGGCAACATCGACGCGCGCATCCTCGCCTCCGTGATGGTGCGGGAACTGGAGCGGGACGACCGGATCGCCTCCTTCCGCATCACCTCCAACGACCGGCCGGGGGTTCTGGGCCGGGTGGCGAGCCTTCTCGGCAGCCTGGGGGCCAATATCCTGGAGGTGTCCCACGGTCGGCTCTTCCTGGATGTGCCGGCCAAGGGCGTTTCCATCGACATCACCATCGAAACCCGGGACAGAATGCATACATTGGAGGTGTTCGAAGCCCTGGCGGCCGAGGGCCTCGCTCCCCGGAGGATCGATTCCCGCGGCCTGTCGGAAACCGCCTATTGAGGAGCGCATCATGGTCGACCGGTCTTCCCTGCCGCCGCTGAACTACGGCGCCTATGGGGGCGATCTCGCCCGCATGACCGAAGGCGTCATCGCCCGGCGCTTCTGGGCCTATCTGATCGACCTCCTGGTCATCGCGCTCTGGATCATCCTGATCTCCATCGGCATCTTCTTCCTTGGGCTGCTGACCCTGGGAGTGGGCTGGGGGCTGTTCTTCGTGCTGCCCCTCACGGCGCTCACCTTCATCGCCTACAACGCGTTCACCATCGGCGGCCCCTCCCAGGCCACGGTGGGCATGCGCACCATGGGCCTGCGGGTCGTCGACCCGAGGACGGGACATCGGGTCTCCATGCTGTCCGCGGCCGTCCACGCCCTCTTCTTCTACGTGGCCATCTCGACCTTTCTCCTGTGGGCCTGCGACGTGTTCATGGGCTTCTTCCGCGACGACCGCCGCTTCATCCGCGACCTGCTGACGGGGATGCTGGTGATCCGGGCCTAGAGGGCCTGCGGCATCCTCTCTCTTTTCCTGGACGGGGCTGGCACCAATGTTAGTCTTGGGCGTTGAATCAGCGCTCAAGGTATCTCTCCACGAGGCCACCCCGCTTGACGAGCCAGCCGCGCGACGCACCGCAATTCTATCTCACCTCTCCATCGGCCTGCCCGTACCTGCCGGGCAAAGAGGAGCGGAAGGTCTTCACCCACATCATCGGACGGCGCGGTCGGGAGCTGAACGAGATCCTGACCCAGGGCGGCTTCCGCCGGTCGCAGACCATCGCCTACCGGCCGGCCTGCGACACCTGCCGGGCCTGCGTCTCCGTGCGCGTCCTGGTGGACGAGTTCGAGCCCTCGGGCAACCTCAAGCGCATCCTCAGGAAGAACGGCGACCTCATCGGCAACCCCACCGCGAACCGCCCCACCTCCGAGCAGTATTCCCTCTTCCGCCGCTACGTGGACACGCGCCACGCGGACGGGGGCATGGCCGACATGACGGTGCTCGACTATTCCATGATGGTGGAGGACAGCCATGTGGACACGCGGCTCATCGAATATCGCCGCCGCGGCATCGACAGCGCCATCACGGGCCGGGGAACCGGGGACCTGATCGCCGTCTGCCTCACGGACGAGATGAGCGACGGGCTGTCCATGGTCTATTCCTTCTACAGCCCGGACGCCGCGGACCGCAGCCTCGGCACCTTCATGATCCTCGACCACATCCGCCGCGCCAAGGCCATGGGCCTGCCCTATCTCTACCTCGGCTACTGGGTCGATGGCTCGAAGAAGATGGACTACAAGGCCCGCTTCCGGCCGCAGGAGCGGCTGCTGGCCAACGGCTGGGCACGCTACGAATAGGGATCGGCGGCCCTTCGGGGCGGCATTGATCTCCGCACCCATCTCAGGCTTACGTAAGAGGGGCATTGTCTCGCGGGGGAGCGCGACGGGCTCTCCTCCCCACCCATCTCAGGCCTGCCTGAGATGGGCTCTTGCTTGCGCAAGTCGGGAACACCCGACTTGCAGTGGGGAGGAGGTGGAGGTGGGGGTGTGTGCGCCACATTCTGATAGGCTATCGCTCACACCCCCACCCTGGCCCTCCCCACAAGGGGGAGGGGAAAGAGGGTGCGGCTCCGCGCCAGGGATTCCCTTCTGCGGGACTGCGTCCCGACACTCCGCTGCGCTCCGGCCGGTCCGGCCCAGGGGACCGGCGAAATGACACTCTGCTTGTCATCACCGGCCTTGTGCCGGTGATCCCGATCCGGATGGCGCGGCGCTACTCCAAGCGGGATGGCCGGGACAAGCCCGGCCATGACGTGGTGGCACCGGAGAGTGTCATCCCCTCCGGTGCAAAGGCGCTCGATCCGCACTACTCCCCGAACCTGTTCGACTTCGGAAAACCCTTCGGCGGCAGGCGGCCGGCTTCGGTGCGGTCGCCGATCCAGTCGCGCAGGTCCTCCTTGGCCACCGTCCAGGTGCGGCCGGCGGTGTCCTTCCAGGTGAGGCCTTCCTTCAGCTTGAACACCTTGGCGTCGGAAACGCCGCCATCCTTGTAGCGCTGGAGGCGCACGCCCTTGCCGCGGGTCATCTCGGGCATCTGCTTGACCGGGAAGATCAGGAGCTTGCGGTTCTCGCCGATGATGGCGACATGATCGCCCTCGGCCTCCGTGCAGACCACCGTTTTCGCCGGGGCGTCCAGGTTGAGGATCTGCTTTCCCTTGCGGGTATTGGCCACGATCTCGTCCGTGGGCACGATGAAGCCGCGCCCGTCCGAGCCGACCACCAGCAGCTTCGCGCCGGCCCGGTAGGGGAAGGCCGCGATGAAGTCGGCCCCCTCTTCCAGGTCCACCATGAGGCGGATGGGATCGCCGAAGCCGCGCCCGCCCGGGAGCTTGGAGGCCTCCAGGGTGAAGAACCGCCCGTTGGTTGCCACCACGACGATCTTGGACGTGGTCTCGGCGAAGAACGCGGTCTTCAGCCGGTCGTCGCCCTTGAACTGCACGCCCGAGAGATCCTCCTGATGGCCCTTCATGGCCCGGATCCAGCCCTTCTCGGACACGATGACGGTGATCGGCTCGCGCTCGACCATGGCCTCCGCAAAGTCGATGTCGGAGGTGTCGGGAGCCCCGGCAAAGGTGGTGCGGCGCTTTCCCAGGGCGGTTTCAGGCCCGAAGGTCTTGCGGACCTCCTTGATCTCGGCCGCAATGGTCTTCCACTGCACTTTCTCGGAGCCGAGGAGCTCCTCGATCTTGGCCTTCTCGGCCTGAAGCGCCTTCTGCTCGCGCATGAGCTCCATCTCTTCGAGCTTGCGCAAGGAGCGCAGGCGCGTGTCGAGGATGGCGTTGGCCTGGACTTCGGTGAGCTTGAAGACGCGCATCAGCTCCTGCTTGGGCTCATCCTCCTCGCGGATGATCCTGATCACCCGGTCGAGGTCGAGATAGACGATGAGCAGGCCGCCCAGGATCTCCAGCCGCCGGTCGATGGCGGCCAGCCGGAAGCCCGAGCGGCGGACCAGAACCTCGCGGCGATGGTCGAGCCATTCGCGCAGGCATTCCACCAGCCCCAGCACCTTCGGCACCTTGCCGCCCGCCAGAACGTTCACGTTCATGGGGATGCGGCTCTCCAGCTCGGTGAGCCTGAACAGGGATTCCATGAGGATGATGGGGTCCACCGTCCTGGCGCGGGGCTCGAAGACCACCCGGATGTCCTCGGCGGATTCGTCGCGCACGTCCGCCAGCAGGGGCAGCTTCTTCTCCTGCAGCAGCTCGGCGATCTTCTCGATCAGGCGGGATTTCGGCACCGCATAGGGGATCTCGGTGACCACGATCTGCCAGTTGCCCCGGCCGAGATCCTCCTTGGCCCAGCGGGCCCGCACGCGGAAGGAGCCGCGGCCGGTGCGGTAGGTTTCCGCCATGGTGGACGGCGTATCGACGATGATGCCGCCCGTGGGCAGGTCCGGCCCCGGCACGTATTGCATCAGCTGTTCGGAGGTGGCCCCGGGCTTGGCGATCAGGTGGAGCGCCGCGTCGCACAGCTCCGCCGCATTGTGAGGCGGGATCGAGGTCGCCATGCCCACCGCGATGCCCTGGGAGCCATTGGCCAGCAGGTTCGGGAAGGCGGCCGGGAGCACCACCGGCTCCTCGTTGGTCTGATCGTAAGTCTCGCGGAAATCGACCGCATCCTCATCGATCCCTTCCAGCAGGAGCCGGGCGACCTCGGTCATGCGGGCTTCGGTGTAGCGCATGGCGGCGGCGTTATCGCCGTCGATGTTGCCGAAATTGCCCTGCCCGTCCGCCAGGGGATAACGCTGGGCGAAATCCTGCGCCATGCGCACCAGGGCGTCATAGATCGACTGGTCGCCATGGGGGTGGAACTGGCCCATCACGTCGCCCACGATGCGGGCGCATTTCTTGGGCGCGGACCGAGGGTCCAGGCGCAGGAGGCGCATGGCGTGCAGGATACGGCGGTGAACGGGCTTCAGCCCGTCCCGCGCGTCCGGCAGGGCGCGGTGCATGATGGTGGAGAGAGCATAGGCGAGGTAGCGCTCCTCCAGGGCGTCCTTGAGATTGATGTTCTCGATCTCGCCGCCAGAGGGGGGATTGACCGGCTTACCCATTGTTCGAATTCCTCGAAAGCGAATCGCTTCTTATCAGTTGAAATGAGAACATAACAGAAACAAACATCACTCGTCCCCAGCCGTCGCCAGTGCGACGAAACGCGCCCGCTCCGCCGGGGCGCCCTGCCCCTGGGGGTCGAAGACGTTCTGATGCAGGAAGAAGTCCGTCAGGGCAAATCCGGCCCGGATGTCCTCGTCCCGTGGCCGGTTCGCGGCCGTCTGGCCGATCAGGAAGCCGGGCAGCTTGAGGAGGCGGTCCTTGTAGGGCTCCCCGGCCGCGGCGCACACGGCTCGTCCGCTCTTGGGCGACACATAGGCGAGATCCCGTTCGGTGCCGGTGGCGGCGCAGGAGGACAGGTCGAGGCCGAAGCCGAGTTCCGCCAGCATGGCCAGCTCGAACCGCACGAAGAGGGCGGGCGCGAGATCGGGATCGTCCAGGTGGTCCACGAGAACGCTCAGGGTCTCGTAAAGGGCGAAATGGGGGTCCCGCTCGGGCAGGTAGCGCAGCAGATGGGCCAGGGCGGCGAGGCCGTACAGGGCCATGGACGAGTTCATGAGGCGGGCGGCCCGCGACCGGGCCCCCTCCACCTGATAGGTGCCGAGATGCTCGTCGAGGCGGGCGCGCCAGGTGGCGTGAACGCTGTTGCCGGGCTGAAGCACGGGCTGCATGGCCTTGGAGCGGCCCCCATGGACCAGCCCCAGGTGCCGCCCGTGCTCGCGGGTCATCAATTCGAGGATGACGCCCATTTCGCCGTGCTTGCGGACGCCGAGAACGACGCCCTCATCGGTCCATTGCATGGGTCCTGCGTGCCTTCGGGGAGAGAGGTTCCTGGTATTCCGATATGGGGGTTCAGAGCCGGATTTTCCATGTTTTCAAGGAGTTTGAGCCATTTTCTCCAAGCCTGCCGGATGCGCCTGAAGGCCCCGGGTGGAACCAAACGGGCAACCTGGCATTCATCAGAGTCTTATTCCGCAAACGATGAATAGAGTGATGACGATTTCCAAAGTCCTGCTAGCGAGCACCGCCCTTCCCCTCATGCTGCTGTCAGCCGAGGCCTCGGCCCCTGAGCCGAATGCCCCCGCGCCCCTGATGGTGGCGCAGGCTTCCCCGGCGGAGCTGCCTCCGGGCGCCCGCCCAAGGCGCCAGGGCCAGGATGAGGGGGACGCGCCCCGCCGCGCCGCCCCCGGCCGTGGGCAGGGCGCTCAAGACCAGGACGGTGCCCCCCGCGCGCCCCGTGGAGCGGGCGCCGCGGAGCAGGACAATACCCCCCGTGCGCCGCGTGGCGCAGGTGCCGCGGAACAGGACAGCACCCCCAGAGCGCCTCGCGGTGCGGGCGCTGCGGAGCAGGGCGAGCTTCCGGGAGCGCCCCGCCCCCGTCGGGCCCAGGATCCAGACGATGCCCCGGACGTGCCCCGTCAGCGTCCTGAGCGGGCTCCGGCAGCCGAGCGGCCTGCCGCGCCGTCCGGCGCCGCTCCGGCCCAGCCGGCCCGGCCGGCACCAGAGCGCGCTCCCACTCCGGAGCGAGCCCAAACTCCGGAGCGCCCCGCGGCCCCGGGCGAGGCTCCCGGGAGGCCGGCGCGTCCTGCCGCTCAGGAGCAGACGCCCGCAACCCCGCGCACCTCGCCGCAGGACACCGATAACCAGCCGCGGACCCGTCCCGCACGACCCGCCGCCACTGAACCGGCGACCCCGGCCACCCCCGCCCAGCGGCCCGCCGCCGATACCGCGCCGGCGACGCCTGCAACTCCCGCCCAGCGGCCCGCGGCGGATACCGTCCGCCCCGATCCGGCCCGCCCGGATACGGCCCGCCCCGGCGATCAGCAGCGTCCCGACCGTCCGCGCGGGCAGCGCCCGGAACAGGATCAGGCCGATCCCCGCACGGCTCCTACCGCGCCCCCGGCGGCAGGCCGGCCGGTCCAGGATCCAGCCGCTCCGGTTCAGACGGCCCCGCGAACCCCGGCCAATCCGACCCAGCCAGCGCTGGCCCCGCAGACCCGGCCCATAGACCCGACGCAGGCGGCTCCCCGGCCGGGTCTGCGGGTCGACCAGCCGCTCGACGCCAGGCGCGTTCGCATCGAGGACCTTCGCACCGGGCGGCGCGAACGCGCGGAGGAAGGCGGCCGCCGGGTCATCATCGAGGAGCCGGGCAACCGCACCATCATCCGCGAAGGGGATCAGGTCATCATCCGTAGCGACGAGACCGAGCGCTTCCGTCGCAACTACCGCGATGCGGACGTGCGCGTCGAAAGGCGCGACGCGGGCGAGGAGGTCACCATCGTCCGCAGGCCGGACGGCACCGAGATCGTCACGGTGCGCGACGAGTACGGCAACCTCATCCGCCGGGCGAGGCGCGAGCCTGCGGGCGGCCGCGAGGTGGTGCTCATCGAGAACCGCCGCGGCGACCGCCGCCCCCGGGGCTACGGCTATATCGAGGAGGAGGTCGTCCGCCTGCCCCCGCCGGTGGTTCGCATCCCCCGCGAGGAATACGTCGTGGAGGTGGAGCGCGCCTCGCAGCGCGATCTCGTGCAGGCCTTCACGGCACCGCCCGTGGAGCGGATCGAGCGCTCCTACACCCTCGACGAGATCCGCCGCAGCCAGCCCTTGCGCGAGCGCATGCGCCGGGTCGATCTGGATACCATCACCTTCGAGTTCGGCTCCTGGGAGCTGCCGGAGGATCAGGCCGGCGCCATGACGGGCATCGCCCAGGCACTCCAGCAGGCGATCCAGCAGAACCCGAACGAGATCTTCCTGGTGGAAGGCCATACGGATGCGGTCGGCCCGGACGAGGACAACCTGACCCTTTCCGACCGCCGGGCCGAAACGGTGGCGACCGTCCTGACGGAGCGCTTCCAGATCCCGGCCGAGAACCTCACCACCCAGGGCTACGGCGAGCAGTACCTGAAGGTGAACTCGCAGGGCCCCGAGCAGGCGAACCGCCGCGTGACCCTGCGGCGGATCACCCCGCTCCTGCAGGGCCAGAACCAACAGTAAGAACAGGAGCCGCGGGGATCACCCCCGCGGCTCCTGCCTCCCGGACTGCCCTGCCCCGGCGCTTCCGCTTCATTCCCGCAGGCCGCCCATGCGCAGCCCCTCGGCAAACCGCCCCATGACCTCCTTGCTGAACGCCATGGCCTTGAGAACGTCGGAGATCGCGATCTCCGGGTATGTTTTCAGAAGTTCGGCCACGCTTTCGCGGGCTTTCTCGACGTCCCCGCCCAGGGCATAGGCGGGCGCGAGGGTCCGGTGGATCCAGGCGGCCGTCGGCTTTGCCATCAGGGCCTTCTCCTGCCAGACGGCGGCCTGTTCGTAGCGCTTGGCGATGAAGTGAGCGCAACCGATTCCCATGTCGCAGTTGAAAGCCATGGGATCGAACGGGCTGAGGCGCAGGGAGCGTTCGAAATGCTGGATCGCGACCTCGGGATCGCTCTGGTAGTTGTGGAGCCAGCCGCTCCGGTTCCAGCCCCAGGCGGAATTAGGATCGAGCGCCAGCGCCCGATCCAGCATGGCGATGGCCCGCTGGTGTTCGTGCGTGAGCGTCAGCGCCGCAGCCAGAACGGTCAGGATGAAGGGGTCGTCCGGGGCCAGGGCCGTGGCGACCTGGGCCTGGCGCAGGGTTTCCCGCTTGTCCTCGGCGATATTGGTCGACCAGTTGTAGACCACCCTTTGCCCCCGGCACCATGCGGCGAGGGAGAGGGCGAGAGGATAGGTCGGATCGAGGCGAAGTGCCTTCTCGAGCAGCCGCGTGGCCTCCCGGTTGGCCTCGTATTCCAGCGACCAGACGCAGGGAAGCGCCTGCATGACGAGATCGTAGGCGTCGAGGCTCTCCGGCCGCTTGCGCCGGGCCCGCTCGATCTCGGCGGCCCGGATGGAAGGCTGTATGGCGCCCACGACGCTGGCGGTGATCATATCCTGGAGGTCGAACACGTCCTCGATCACCCCGTCGTAATGCTCGGCCCAGAGATGAACGCCGGTCAGGGCATCGACGAGCTGCGCGGTGATGCGGACGCGCCGGCCCGAGCGCCGCACGCTCCCTTCGAGCACGTACCGCACCCCGAGCTCCCGCCCGATCTGCTGCACCCGCACGGCGCGGTCCTTGTAGACGAAGGTCGAGTTGCGGGCGATCACGAAGAAGGACCTGAAGCGCGACAGGGCCGCAATGATGTCCTCGACCACGCCGTCGGCGAAATATTCCTGCTCGGGGTCCTTGCTCATGTTGGTGAAAGGCAGGACCGCGATGGAGGGCCGGTCCAGCATGGGAGCCGGGTGGAAGTCGGTGGACGCGCCGGAGTCGTCAGACCCGGCCAGAAGGCCATAGACGTGGATGGGCCGCGCAATGTTCTTGAACCGGTGCTCCCCCCGGTCGATGAAGTCGTAAGCGAGCTTGTCCCTCACCTCTTCATAGACCTTTCCCGACAGGCAAATGCCCCCGGACCTGGCCATCTGCTCCAAACGGCAGGCGACGTTGACCCCGTCGCCGTAGATGTCGCCGTCCTCCTCGATGATGATGTCGCCCAGGTTGATGCCGATCCGGAGCTGCAGGGGCTTGGCCGGCTCCGTCGTGGCAAGCGCCGTCAGGGCCTCCTGAAAGTCGACGGCGCAGCGGACCGCCTCCACGGGACTTGAGAATTCCACGAGGAAGCCGTCGCCGACCGTCTTCACCAGGCGGCCGTGGTGGGAGCGGATTCCGGGCTCGATCACCTCGCGCCGCAGCTTTCGCAGGAGGTCGAGCGTGCCCTCCTCGTCCCTGGACATCAAATCCGCATAGCCCGCTACATCGGCAGCGAGGATTGCTGCGAGACGTCTGTGCGCCGTCTGATCAGAAGGGCTGCTCATGGCCTCTCCAGGACGTCGACGTCGGTACCGATATGCGTTTACTTCCGGCAGATCCAACCCGAAACCAAGGCTGCCGCCTCGCTTTAGCAAGACAAAGCATGTACCCCCTGTCCGGTTGCGTCGGTTCGACGTGAAAAACGCAGTAAAACCCATATTTTGCGCGGCTTTCAGCCTTTGCCGTACTGGCCGGCGGGATTTGGCGTCGGGCTCTCTCGGGGGCGACGGACGGGGCCCCTGCCGTCATGGCCATGCGCCACCCCGTCACGGACGACCCGGCCCCGGTTCGGCAGGAGCGCCTTCAGGCTTGGCCGAATGTCCATATCTTCCTCACCCCGTGAGCAAGAAACGGGCAATCCAGGAGGCTTTGTCATTGGACGGTCATGGAGGCCGGGTTAGGCTTCCATCGTTGCGGGGCGATCCGGCGACATTCACGCGCCGGTCGAGCAGGCTTTCCCCTCTTGGCCGGCGCGACCATCGCCCTCCCGACCACAGGTTTACCGGCTCGGTCGTTCCACCCGAACGACCTGAGGCAGACGGCGGGGCGGATGAGCACGGATGAACTGCCATCCGCCCCGGCGCTCATGGGCGCATCCGGCCCGCGACAGGGCAGCCCCTCACCCGCGCGGGAATTCCAGGCCCATTTCCCGGTAGCGTTCCGGATCGTCGCTCCAGTTCTCGCGCACCTTCACGAAGAGGAAGAGGTGCACGGGGGCTTCGGCGATTTCGGCGATCTCCTTGCGGGCGGCCTGGCCGATGGCCTTGATGGTCTGCCCGCCCTTGCCGAGCACGATCTTGCGCTGGCTGTCCCGCTCCACGAACACCGTCTGCTCGATGCGCACGGAGCCGTCCGGGCGGGGCTGCCACTGGTCGGTCTCGACGGTGGACTGGTAGGGCAGCTCCTCGTGCAGGCGCTCGTAGATCTTCTCGCGGGTGATCTCGGCCGCCAGCATCCGAAGCGGCGCATCGGAAATCTGGTCCTCCGGATAGAGCCAGGGTCCCCCCGGCATCATGGCGGCGAGCTGACGCCGCAGGGTGTCGATGCCGTCGCCCTTCAGGGCCGAAATCATGAAGGTATGGGCGAAGGGCACCTTCTCGTTGAGCTTCGCCGCTAGGTCCAGCAGCCTCGAGCGCTCGATCAGGTCGATCTTGTTGAGGATCAGGACCTTCGCCTGCTTCAGCTCGGGCAGCTTGTCCAGGATCGCCTCGGCCTCCTCGTCGATGCCCTTGCGCACGTCGAGCAGGAGGGCGACCACGTCCGCGTCCCCGGCGCCGCCCCAGGCGGAGGTAACCATGGCCCGGTCCAGGCGGCGCTTCGGCTTGAAAATGCCGGGCGTATCCACGAACACGATCTGCGCCTCGCCCTCGATGGCGATGCCGCGCACCAGCGCCCGGGTGGTCTGGACCTTGCGCGACACGATGGAGACCTTGGAGCCGACCAGGGAATTGAGCAGGGTCGACTTGCCCGCATTGGGCGCGCCGATGAGAGCCACGAAACCGGCCCTGGTGTTGGTGTCCTCAGGCGACGCCATGCTCTTCCTCCGTCCATACGCCCTCTCGTAGGAGAAGGCTTCGGGCCGCCGCCTGTTCCGCGACCCGTCGCGATGTTCCTAGCCCGAATTCGCTTTCCGCGCCCTTCACCTTCACCATGACCCGGAACTTCGGGGCGTGATCGGGACCCTGCTGCTCGACGATGGCATAGGTCGGGGGCGGGAGGCCCCGCCCTTGCGCCCATTCCTGCAGGGCGCTCTTAGGATCGCGCAAGGGGCGCCGGGGCGCCGCGAGCAGGTCCCGGAAGGAGCGCTCGACGACCCCTTTGGCGGCCTCGTAGCCGCCGTCGAGAAAGACCGCGCCGATGATCGCCTCGCACACATCGGCCAGGATGGTGGGGTTGCGCCGCTCCCCGGCATGGGCCTCGCCCGCGCCAAGCTTGAGATAAGGCCCCACGTCCCAGGCCACCGCGACCTCGGCGCAGCTCTCCCGCCGTACGAGTTCCGCCAGCCGCTGGGACAGCTCGCCCTCGGTGGCGCCCGGAAAGGTCCGGTGGAGCGTCTCGGCGATGGCGAGGCCCAGGACCCGGTCCCCTAGGAACTCCAGCCTCTGATAGCTCTGCCCGCCCGCTTGCGGGGCGCTCACATGGGTCAGGGCTTCATCGAGAAGTTTAGTCTTCTCAAACCTGTAGCCGAGCTTCTTCAGGAGTTCGTCAAGGTTCGGCTTGCGTCGGGCCACGGCTCAGCGGATCCGTTCGAAGATGCGGTTCCAGCGGATCCATTGCGGCCATTCCCAGGGACGCCACAGGGAGGCGCGCTCGTCGATGGAGAAGAAGATGATCTCGGCCCGGCCCACCAGGTTCTCGGCCGGCACCTGCCCCACGCTCGCGTCCCGCGAATCCGTCGAGTTGTCCCGGTTGTCGCCCATCATGAAGTAGTGGCCGGGCTGCACCGTGTAGGGATCGGTGTTGTCGTAGTAGCCCCTGTCGCCCCTGATCTCGATCGTATAATAGGCCGTGCCGTCCGGCAGGGTTTCCCGGTAGCGGGGAACCGCGGTCGGGCGGCCCCATTCGTCGGCGGTCCGGTAATCCTCCACCTGCTGGCGCTGCACCGGTTTGCCGTTGATGTGCAGCACCCCGCCCTGCACCTGGATCTTGTCGCCCGGCAGGCCGATCACCCGCTTGATGTAATCGGTCGAGTTGTCCTTCGGCAGCTTGAACACCGCGATGTCGCCCCGCTTCGGCTCGGAGCCCATGAGGCGGCCCGAGAAGACGGGCGGGCTGAAGGGGATCGAGTGCTTCGAGTAACCGTAGGAGTATTTCGACACGAACAGGTAATCGCCGATCAGCAGGGTCGGGATGAGGGAGCCCGATGGGATGTTGAAGGGCTGGAACAGCACGGTGCGGACGACCACCGCGATTAGGAGGGCCTGGATGATGACCTTGATGGTCTCCCAGAGGCCGCCTTCATCGTTCTTCACGGTGCTACCCACGTATTGCTTGGCATTGTCGCTCACTTCGATGACCCATCCTTGAGGAATTCGGGAACGCTGTCAGCCGTCCGATGTCTTGGCGGCGGTCTAGCCTATGGCGCGTCCGACCGCAACGCGGCCGGCCTACTTTATGGGACGCGCCTCGATGACCACGAAGGCCTGCGCCATGGGCGGATCGTCCGTCAGGGAGACATGGATCACGGCCTCGTGACCCTCGGGGGTCATGGTCCTCAGCCGCTCCAGCGCTCCGCCGGAAAGGCGCAGGGTCGGGCGGCCGCTTCGCAGGTTTACCACCTCCATGTCGCGCCAGAACACCCCCCCGCGCAGGCCGGTGCCGAGGGCCTTGGAGCAGGCCTCCTTGGCGGCGAAGCGCCGGGCGTAGGACGGGGCGCGGGCGGCGCGGCGGTCGCTCCTCGCCCGCTCGCCCTCGGTGAAGATGCGGTGGGTGAAGCGGTCGCCGAAGCGCTCGATCGATTTCTCGATCCGGCGGATGTCGCAGAGGTCGGACCCGATGCCAAGAATCATGCCGGTATCATGCGGCCTGCGCCCGCCCCTCGTCCATGGCGGCGCGCATGGCGCGCACGGCCTCGTCGAGCCCCATGAAGATCGCCTCGCCGATCAGGGAATGGCCGATGTTCAGTTCCACGATCTGCGGAATGGCCGCGACCGGGCGCACGGAGTCGAGGGCCAGGCCGTGCCCGGCGTGGATCTCCAGGCCGATCTGCGCCCCATGGGCGGCGGCGCGGCGCAGGCGCTCCAGTTCATGGGCGATCCTGGCCTCCTCGCCCTTGGCCACGGCCTCGCAATAGGTGCCGGTGTGAAGCTCGACCACAGGCGCGCCGAGATCGCAGGCGGCGTCCATGACCTCCGTCTCCGGCTCGACGAACAGGGACACCCGGATGCCCTCGCCCTTCAGCTCCCGGATGATCGGCCGCAGGTGGGCGTGGCCGCCGACGATGTCGAGGCCGCCCTCCGTGGTGCGCTCCTCGCGCTTCTCGGGCACCAGGCAGGAGGCGTGCGGATGAAGCCGCAGGGCCATCTCGACCATCTCGGAGGTGGCGGCCATCTCGAAGTTGAGCGGCACGAAGAGCTCCTGCTTGAGGCGCCGCATATCCTCGTCGCGGATATGGCGCCTGTCCTCCCGCAGGTGAGCCGTGATCCCATCCGCCCCCGCGAAGACGGCCAAGTTGGCGGCCCGGATCGGATCGGGATGAGCGCCGCCGCGGGCATTCCGCACGGTGGCCACGTGGTCGATATTGACGCCGAGGCGAAGGGGAGGAGCTTTCATGGGTGTGTTGGCTGAGAATCGCATTCTTGTCGGGTGTTTCGCATTTATCGCACAAAATCGCATGGCTTCGTTGCATTCGCACGCAAAAACGATTATAGCCCCCGCTTCGCGTTCGCTCCGGCCGGGGGCTGAACGGACGGTATGGCTTGGCCATGCAGGGTTTTTGCGAACCCGTCGTCCCGTGTCTCCGCCTTCGACAATCGCTCGGGCCTTGCAGGCTCGAAGGGCTTGGCGCCGATCGGACGCGCGAAACCGGCCACGACACCGTCCCAAACAGTGCTGCGGCTTGAACCTCAAACCTGAGAAAGGCCCACTATGCCTCTCTACGAGCATATCTTCATGGCTCGCCAGGACGTGACTCCCCAGCAGGTCGAAGCCATGGTCGACCAGTACAAGGGCGTCATCGAGCAGAATGGCGGCGCGATCGAGAAGACCGAGATGTGGGGCGTGAAGTCCCTCGCCTACCGCATCAAGAAGAACCGCAAGGCGCATTTCACGATGTTCAACCTCAACGCCCCCGCCCCCGCGGTGGCCGAGATGGAGCGTCAGATGCGCATCAACGAAGACATCCTGCGTTTCATGACCATCCGCGTGGAGGAGCTCGAGACCGAGCCGTCCGTGATGATGCAGAAGCGCGACCGCGACGAGCGCAAGGACCGGGAGCGCCGCGAGCGCGACACTGGCTTTGACGGCGGCGAAGCCGAGGAGATCTGATCATGGCATTTGGTGCTACTGGTGGGGCCGCCGGCGGCGGACGCCGTCCGTTCTTCCGTCGTCGCAAGACCTGCCCGTTCTCGGGTCCGAACGCCCCGAAGATCGACTACAAGGACACGAAGCTGCTCTCGCGCTACATTTCCGAGCGCGGCAAGATCGTTCCTTCGCGCATCACGGCGGTGTCGGCCAAGAAGCAGCGCGAGCTCGCCCAGGCGATCAAGCGCGCCCGCTTCCTGGGCCTGCTGCCCTACGTGATCCGCTGATCGACCATCGACGGGCCGCCCCGTGCGGCCCGTCTCCCTGCCAGACCGCCCGACGGTGAAACCCCGCCGGGCCAGTTGGGGCCAGAGAGCGCCCCTAACCCTGCCGGCGAGCAGCGGGACAGCGAGGCCATGAATTTCGTAGCAACAGGCATCGGCGCGGGCCTCGTTTCGGCCCTCCTCTGGGCGGTGGTCCTCCGGGCGACCCCGCTCGCGGAAGTCCTGTATCTGCTCGCCCCCATCCCGGTCCTGATCGTCTCCCTCGGCTGGAACCATCGCTCCGGCCTCATCGCCGCCCTGGTGGGCGGGCTTGCCATCGCGGCTTTCGTCTCGCCGCTCGGCGGCCTCGGCTTTGCCCTGATCACCGCCCTTCCGGCCTGGTGGCTGGCCTACCTGACCCTGCTCGGACGCCCCGCGGCGGACGGGGTGATCGAATGGTATCCGGTCGGGCGTCTCCTGGCCTGGATCGCCGCGACGGCCGCGCTCACCATCATGGCCGCCGGCCTCATCTCCACGGGGGGCGATTACGGCTCCTACGTCCAGAAGGGCCGGGCGATCTCCGAGGCGATCGTGAACCTGCACCTCCCGCAGGCGGGCCCGAACGGTCTTGATGCGGAGGCGCGCTCCCAGGTGGTCGATTTCCTGGCCCGCATCGCGCCCTTCGTGTCCGCCTTGGGCTTCACCCTGGTTCTCTCCTTCTACCTCTGGGCTGCGGCCTGGATCGTGCTTGCGTCCAAGCGCCTGCCGCGCCCCTGGTCGCCGCTGCCGGAACTCGCGATGCCCCGCGCCGCCGCCCTGGCGCTCGTCGCCGGCATCGTGCTGGCGCGCATCGACGGCTTTGCCGGCGTGCTCGGCTTCGCCCTGTCGGGCGCCCTGTGCATGGCCTTCACCCTGCAGGGGCTTGCGGCCATCCACGACCGGACGCGGGGCAGGCCTGCGCGACCCTTCATTCTGACGGGCCTCTACGTGGTCCTCTTCCTGACCCAGGGAATCATGATTCTCGTCCTGGCCCTGTTCGGCCTGGCCGACACGCTCTTCGGCTCCCGGCGACGGCTCGCCGGCAGGCCGAAACAACCTCCGACCCTTTCCACCTGATCACCGACATCAAAGGAGAAAACCCATGGAAGTGATCCTTCTCGAACGCGTCGCGAAACTCGGCCAGATGGGCGAGACCGTCAAAGTCCGCGACGGCTTTGCCCGCAACTTCCTCCTGCCCCGCGGCAAGGCCCTGCGGGCCACCAAGGCGAACCGGGAGCATTTCGTCCAGCAGCGCGCCCAGCTCGAGGCCCGCAACCTGGAGCGCCGCAAGGAGGCCGAAGCCGTCGGCGAGAAGCTGAACGGCCAGAGCTTCGTGGTCCTGCGCCAGTCCGGCGAGACCGGCGTGCTCTACGGCTCGGTCTCGACCCGCGACCTCGCCGAGGTGATGACCCAGGGCGGCTTCACGGTCGACCGCAACCAGATCGTTCTCAACGCCCCGATCAAGACGCTGGGCCTGCACCCCGTGCCGGTCGCCCTCCACCCGGAGGTCGAGGTTCAGGTGACCATCAACGTCGCCCGCAGCCCTGAGGAAGCCGAGCGTCAGTCCCGCGGCGAGGCCGTTACGGCCCGCGAGGAGACCAACCTCGACGACCTCGGCCTCGAGGTCGGCGCGGCCCTGGCGGAGGCCGGCGACGTCGAGCTCTAAGCTCGACCGCTTGTTCAAGTTCTTGCTTTGTTCTAAAATGGCGCTTCCCGTCGATTCGACGGGAAGCGCTTTTTCGTTGCGCCTTCAGGTCTCATGAGGAGTCAAGGAAAAGCGTCCTCGAAAGGCCGAGCTGTGAGAATCGAGGACAGCGAGGACAGAGGAGGCGAAGTCCCGGCATGTGTCTGGCCGGCAACGATTAGGACACCACTTGCGGTCTAAGAGACTCTAACACCTTGTTCTTTCCGGAGCGCCAGATGGCCACCGCCAATGCCCTGATCGCCCGCCTCGAAACCGCCGAGCCGCAATTCCGCACGCCTCCCAGCAACATCGACGCCGAGCAGGCGCTCCTGGGCGCGATCCTGGTCAACAACGACGCCTATTACCGGGTCTCGGACTTCCTCGAGCCGTCGCACTTCATCGAGGACCTGCACCGGCGCATCTACGAGGTGGCCACGAGCCTGATCAAGGCCGGCAAGGTCGCCACCCCGATCACCATGAAGACGTTCCTGGGCGATCAGGACCTGGGCGGCGTCACCGTCTCGCAATACCTCGCCCGCCTCGCGGCCGAGGCGACCACGGTCATCAACGCGGAGGATTACGGCCGCACCATCTACGACCTCGCGGTGCGCCGGAACCTGATCACCATCGGCGAGGACATGGTGAACGTCGCCTTCGACGCGCCCGTGGAGACCTCGCCCCGCGACCAGATCGAGGAGGCGGAGCGCCGGCTCTACGAGCTGGCCGAGACGGGCCGCTACGACGGCGGCTTCCAGCGCTTCTCCGATGCGCTCACGGCGGCCATCGACATGGCAGCCGCCGCCTACAAGCGCGAAGGCTCCCTGTCGGGCATCTCCACGGGCCTCATCGACCTGGACAAGGCCCTGGGCGGCCTCCAGCCCTCCGACCTGATCATCCTGGCCGGCCGCCCCGCCATGGGCAAAACGTCGCTGGTCACCAACATCGCCTTCAACATCGCCAAGGTCTATCAGGCCGAGAAGCAGCCGGACGGCACCCTGAAAACCGTGAACGGCGGCATTGTGGGCTTCTTCTCCCTCGAAATGTCGGCGGAGCAATTGGCCACCCGCATCATCGCCGAGCAGTCGGGCGTGCCCTCCTACAAGATCCGCCGCGGCGACATGCGGGAGGACGACTTCTACAAGATCACCGAAGCCGCCCGCGAGATGCAGTCGATCCCGTTCTACATCGACCAGACCGGCGGCATCTCCATCGCCCAGCTCGCCGCCCGCGCGCGGCGCCTCAAGCGCCAGCGCGGCCTCGACGTGCTCATCGTGGACTACCTCCAGCTTCTCTCGGGATCGGCCAAGAAGGGCGAGAACCGGGTGCAGGAGCTGACCGAGATCACCACCGGCCTCAAGGCGCTTGCCAAGGAGCTTTCCGTTCCCCTCATCGCCCTGTCCCAGCTCTCCCGCCAGGTGGAATCCCGCGACGACAAGCGGCCCCAGCTGGCGGACCTGCGCGAATCGGGCTCCATCGAGCAGGACGCCGACGTGGTCATGTTCGTTTATCGCGACGAGTACTATCTGAAGAACAAGGAGCCGAAGCCCGGCACCGAGGAATACTTCAAGTGGCAGACGGAAATGGACCAGGTTCACGGCAAGGCCGAGATCATCATCGGCAAGCAGCGCCACGGCCCCACGGGCACGGTGCAGCTCGCCTTCCAGGCGGACATCACCCGCTTCACCAACCTGGCGGACGAAGATAAGCTCCCTGATCGGATCGGCGATTGACCCATCACCCCTCGCAGACCCTGCCCCCCGGCGGCATTCAGGACCACGCCGCCGGGGGCCTTCTCCACATCGACCTGGAGGCGCTCTCGGCGAACTGGCGCAGCCTGCGCGACCGCGCCGGCGGCGCGGAGACGGCTGCGGTGGTCAAGGCGGATGCCTACGGCATCGGCATCGAGAAGGCGGTCCCCGCCCTGGCCGGGGCCGGCTGCCGCACCTTCTTCGTGGCGCACCCGAGCGAGGCGATCCGGGCCCGCGCCGTCGCGCCCGATGCGACGATCTACGTTCTCAACGGCCTCTTCCCCGGAACCTCCCCTACTTACGCGCAATACAGCCTCCGGCCCGTTCTCGGGTCCCAGGAAGAAATCGACGAGTGGGCCGGCTTCTGCCGCGATCAGTCGAACGCTCTTCCGGCTGCGCTTCACGTCGATACGGGGATGAACCGGCTTGGCCTCTCGGTTTCGGAAGGCCTGGCGCTGAGTAGCGATTCCCGCCTGGACGACTTCTCGCCAGCGCTGCTGATGAGCCATTTCGTTGCCTCGGAAGAGCCGGGTTATGCGGTGACGGCTCGTCAGATCGAGACTTTCGAGACGGTAAGGCGCGCCCTTCCCGGCATTCCCGCGTCGCTCGCCAATTCATCTGGGATCTTCCTGCCTGACGCACCCTGCTATGATCTCGTCCGGCCCGGGTATGCACTCTACGGAGGCAATCCTGTACCGGGTCGCCCTAATCCCATGAGGTCGGTGGTGCGGCTCGAAGGCCGGATCGTTCAACTGCGTTGGGTCGAAGACGGGGACACGGCCGGCTACGGCGCCCTGTGGACGGCGCGTGGGCGGCGGCGGCTCGCCACCGTCTCGGTCGGGTATGCGGACGGGTACCCTCGTGGCAGCAGCGACATGAAGATCGCCGCGGGCCTGCCCGCTGGCGAGGCGATTGTAGCGGGATGCAGCTGCCCTTTCGCGGGCCGCGTCTCCATGGACCTCATCATTCTCGACGTGACCGGCGTGCCCGAAGGCGCGCTCATGCGCGGGGCCCCCGTCCTGTTCATCGGGGAGGATCTCACCATCGACGAAGTCGGCCGCCGCGCCGGCACCATCGGCTACGAGATCCTCACCAGTCTGGGTCGCCGCTATGCGCGCACCTATCGGGAGGCGAACGGCTGATGGCGAAGCGTGGTCCCTCCTTCACGTGCCAGGAATGCGGCGCGGTCTATAACCGCTGGAAGGGCAAGTGCGAGGCCTGCGGCGGCTGGAACACCATCGTGGAGGAAACCGGCTCGGCCAGTCCCATGGCCGGTCCCGTGGCCACCCGCCCCTCCCGGGCCAAGGGGCGGATCTTCCCCCTCGAAGGCCTCTCCGGCGAGAGCAAGGAAGCCCCGCGCACCCCCTCCGGCATCGCCGAGCTCGACCGGGTCACGGGCGGCGGCTTCGTGCACGGCTCCGTCATCCTGCTCGGCGGCGATCCCGGCATCGGCAAGTCGACCCTCCTGATGCAGGCCTCCGCGGCCCTGGCGCAGCGGGGCCAGCGGGTCGCCTACATCTCCGGCGAGGAGGCGGTGGCGCAGGTGCGCCTGCGGGCCGAGCGGCTCGGGCTCGGCGGGGCTCCCGTGGAGCTCGCCTCCGAGACCAACGTGGAGGACATCGTCGCCACCTTGGGCCAGGGCCGCCCGCCGGCGCTCGCCATCATCGACTCGATCCAGACCATGTGGACCGAGACGGTGGAATCCGCCCCCGGCACCGTCACCCAGGTGCGCGGCAGCGCCCAGGCGCTGATCCGCTTCGCCAAGACCACCGGCACCGCCGTGATCCTGGTGGGCCACGTCACCAAGGACGGCCAGATCGCAGGCCCCCGGGTGGTCGAGCACATGGTCGACGCGGTGGTGTCCTTCGAAGGCGATACGGGCCATCATTTCCGCATCATGCGGGCGGTGAAGAACCGCTTCGGCCCCACCGACGAGATCGGCGTCTTCGAGATGTCGGACCAGGGCCTGCGCGAGGTGTCCAACCCGTCGGAGCTCTTCCTGTCCGGGCGCGATACGGCGACCGCCGGCACGGCGGTGTTCGCCGGGATGGAGGGCACCCGCCCGCTCCTCGTGGAGATCCAGGCCCTCGTGGCGCCCTCGTCCCTCGGGACGCCGCGCCGCGCCGTGGTGGGCTGGGACCAGAACCGCCTCTCCATGGTGCTCGCCGTGCTGGAGGCCCATGGGGGGCTCAAGCTCGGAATGCACGACGTCTATCTCAACGTGGCGGGCGGCCTGCGCATCACCGAGCCCGCCGCCGACCTCGCAGCCGCCGCCGCCCTGGTGTCGTCCCTGTCGGGCAATCCCCTGCCGCCCGACGCGGTCTATTTCGGCGAGCTGGGACTGTCCGGAGCCATCAGGCCCGTGGCCCAGGAACAGGCTCGGCTGAAGGAGGCGGCCAAGCTCGGCTTCTCCAGCGCCGTCGCTCCCGCGGCCCGCCTGGAGAAGGCCAAGAACGAGCGCCTCCCCCTGGCGACATCGTCCATCGGCCACATCGCCGATCTGGTCGCAGGCATCGCGGCCCGCAGGCGGAAGGCTTCATAAGGCCTTGGAGTCGCAGGTCCGGAGGGCCATGGGCCGCAGCGAACCATAGCGCGGCCGCGAGCGGGCATGAACTCGGTCCCCGAAGCCGCTGCCGCGGCTCGTCCACTCCAAGGGTGACGAAAGCCGTTCTTGCGGCTATACACCCGAGGCTCTCATGCCGCGGATGCGGCGCTCATCCTGCTTTTCCTGCGTTAGGCTCGGTCCATGCCCTTTCCCATCCTGGATCTCGTCGTCCTCGGCGTCGTTCTGATCTCGGCCCTTCTGGCCGCCGTGCGCGGCTTCACCCGCGAGGTGCTCGCCATCGTGGCCTGGGTGGTCGCGGCCGCCGCAGCCTGGTATCTGCACCCGATGGCCCTGCCCCTGGTCCAGCAATATATCTCCAACGGCACGGTGGCCCTGGCGGCCACCATCGGGGCCATCTTCGTGGTGACCCTGATCGTCGTGTCGATCATCACGGTCCAGATCTCCGACCTGATCCTCGATTCTCGCATCGGCGCCCTTGACCGGACCCTTGGCCTGTTCTTCGGCGCGGCGCGGGGCTTCCTCATCTGCGTGATCGGCTGGGCCTTCCTGGGCTGGCTGCTCCAGGGCAAGGAGCCGGAATGGGCCACCGCCTCCCGCACCCGGCCCGCCATGGAGAACACCCGCGACAACATCATCGCCATGCTGCCGGAAAACGCCGAGGCGCTCCTCCAGAGGCTGCGCAAGAAGGGGCCCGACGCCGAACCCGCCGAGCCGGCCGAGCCCGATCCGCAGCGCGGAGCGGCCCCGCCCGCCCCCGGCGCGCCGGGGGCCCCTCCCCGCCGCAGCTAAGCGGCCGGGATCACAGTTTGGGCAGCGACAGGATTAACCATTGGCGATCGGCCCGGGGCCGATTACATAGGGCTCGCGCCGCCGACGGGCGCGAATCCCAGGGAAATGATGATGTCCGCTTGGTCTGAGACGTGGCAGGTCGCCCCCAAAAAGGTGGACCTCGACCTCGATGGCGATACCCTGCGCGAGGAATGCGGCGTCTTCGGCATCTACGGCCACCCGGACGCCGCCGCCATCACGGCGCTGGGCCTGCACGCCCTTCAGCACCGCGGCCAGGAGGCGGCGGGCATCGTCTCCTTCAACGGCCACGTCTTCCACCTGGAACGCAGGCTCGGCCTCGTGGGCGACAGCTTCTCCGACCGGGCCACCATCGAACGGCTGGAGGGCCTGTCCTCCATCGGCCACGTGCGCTACTCGACCACGGGCGAGACGGTCCTGCGCAACGTGCAGCCTCTCTTCGCGGAGCTCGACGGCGGCGGCTTCGCGGTCGCACATAACGGCAACCTCACCAACGGCCTGACACTTCGCCGCAACCTCATCCGCGACGGGGCGATCTGCCAGTCCACGACGGACACGGAGGTGATCGTCCACCTGGTGGCCCGCAGCCGCAAGAGCCTCGTGGTGGACCGCTTCGTGGAGGCGATCCAGCAGATCGAAGGGGCCTACGCCCTGGTGGCCCTCACCAACAAGAAGCTCATCGGCGCGCGGGATCCGCTCGGCATCCGCCCCCTGGTGATCGGCGAGCTCGACGGCCGCTACATCCTGACCTCGGAAACCTGCGCCCTCGACATCATCGGCGCGCGCTTCGTGCGCGACGTGGAGAACGGCGAGGTGGTGGTGATCTCGGACGAGGGCATCGAGTCCTCCCGCTTCGCCCCGGAGCAGACGCCCCGCCCCTGCATCTTCGAGTACATCTACTTCGCCCGCCCCGATTCCATCGTGAACGGCCACAGCGTCTACGAGGTGCGAAAGGGCATGGGCCGGGAGCTCGCCCTGGAATCGCCCGCCGACGCGGACGTGGTCATTCCGGTGCCCGATTCCGGCGTGCCGGCGGCCCTGGGCTTCGCCCAGACCTGCGGCCTCCCCTACGAGCTCGGCATCATCCGCAACCACTACGTGGGCCGCACCTTCATCCAGCCGACCCAGTCGGTGCGGGAACTCGGCGTGCGCATGAAGCACTCCGCCAACCGCTCGGCCATTCAGGGCAAGCGGATCGTCCTGGTGGACGACAGCCTCGTGCGCGGCACCACCTCGGTGAAGATCGTGCGCATGATGCGCGAGGCCGGCGCGAAGGAGGTCCATTTCCGCATCGCCAGCCCGCCGATCACCCATCCGGACTTCTACGGCATCGACACGCCCGAGAAGGAAAAGCTCCTGGCCGCCACCCACGACCTGGAGCAGATGCGGGCCTATATCGGGGCGGATTCCCTGGCCTTCCTGTCCATCGAGGGCATCTACCGCGCCATGGGCGAGGAGCGCCGCAACCCGGCGCAGCCGCAGTTCACCGACCATTGCTTCACGGGCGATTACCCGACCGCACTGACGGACCTGGCCGTGGCCACCCCGCGGCGCCTGGCCCTTCTGGCCGAAGCCGACTGAGGGACCCCATGGACAAGCCGCTTTCGAATCGGATCGCGGTGGTGACCGGCGCCTCGCGCGGCATCGGCCGGGCGGCGGCGCTGGCCCTGGCCGAGGCCGGCGCGCATATCATCGCGCTCGCCCGCACCCAGGGAGCCCTCGAACAGCTCGACGACGAGATCCGCGCGAAGGGGGGATCGGCCACTCTCGTGCCGGTAAACCTGAAGGACCTCGACGCCATCGACCGCCTCGGAGCCGCGATCTACGAGCGCTGGGGCAAGCTCGACATCCTGCTCGGCAATGCGGGGATTCTGGGCGAGCTCGCCCCCATCACCCATGTGGACCAGCCGGTCTGGGACGAGGTGATGGCCGTCAACGTCACGGCCAATTACCGCCTGATCCGCTCCCTCGACCCGCTGCTGCGCGCCTCCGACGCCGGGCGGGCGATCTTCGTGACCTCCGGCGCGGCCCACAAGTGCCGCGCCTATTGGGGCGTTTATTCCATCTCCAAGGCGGCCCTCGAAGCCCTGGTGCGAACCTACGCGGCCGAGACGGTGACGACCCCGGTCAAGGCCATGCTCCTGAACCCGGGCCCCCTGCGCACCGCCATGCGCCGCGCGGCCATGCCGGGCGAGGACCCCCTCACCCTGAAGACCCCCGAGGACCTCGCCCCTCATATCCTCAAGCTGGCCCTGCCCGCCTGGGATCAGACCGGCAAGATCTACGACTTCGCGCAAGCCGGAAAGGTGATCGAGCCGCAGATGCCGGCGTGAGCCGGGGCTGCTTCGCGCTGATGAGCGGTCCTTTCCCGGTCCAATGGACGGGCCGGACGACAAAACCCCCTACTTCCGTTCCTTGTCATAGGGGTTCTGCCCCGTCCTGAGGGACATGCGGATGGGGGTGCCCGGCAGGTCGAAGGCCTCGCGCAGACCGTTCACCAGGTATCGGCTGTAGCTTTTCGGCAGGGCGTCGAGCTGGTTGCCGAAGACGGCGAAATGGGGCGGGCGCGATTTCACCTGGGTCATGTAGCGGATCTTGATGCGCCGGCCCGACACCGCAGGCGGAGGGTTGGCCCCGGTGGCTTCGCCGAGCCACTGGTTGAGCTTGGCGGTGGAGATGCGCCGGTTCCAGGTCTCGTAGACCTGCAGCACCGCCTTCATGAGCGGATCGATGCCGCTGCCGGCGAGCCCCGACAGGGGCACCACCGGCGCGCCCCTCACCTGGGGCAGGAGCCGCGTGGCCTTCTCCTTGAGGTCCTTCAGGAGCCCGGGCTGGTCGGCCACCAGATCCCACTTGTTGACGCCGATCACGAGGGCGCGGCCCTCCTGCTCCACCAGGTCCACGATGGACAGGTCCTGCTTCTCGAACGGGATGGTGGCGTCGAGGAGGATCACCACCACCTCGGCGAAGCGCACCGCCCGCAGGGCGTCGGCGACGGAGAGCTTTTCCAGCTTGTCCTCGACCCGGGCGCGCTTGCGCAGGCCCGCCGTGTCGAAGAGCTTGATGGGGCGGCCGCGCCACTGCCAGTCGAGGGAGATGGAATCCCGGGTGATCCCGGCCTCGGGGCCCGTGAGCAGGCGGTCCTCGCCCACCATGCGGTTGATGAGGGTGGACTTGCCCGCGTTGGGCCGCCCGACGATGGCCACCTGCAGGGGCTTGTTGGGGTCTTCCTCCTCCTCGCCGTCCCCGTCCTCGTTGGGATCGGGAAAATAGGGCATCAGCGCCTCGAAGAGGTCCGCCAGGCCTTCGCCATGCTCCGCCGAGAGCGGCACCGGGTCGCCGAGCCCGAGGGAGAAGGCGTCGTAGGCCCCGGCCATGCCGGCTCCGCCTTCCGCCTTGTTGGCCACCAGGATGACGGGCCGGCCGGAGCGGCGCACCATCTCGGCGAAGGGCCGGTCGGCCGGGAGGATGCCCACCCGGGCGTCGATGACGAAGAGGATCACGTCGGCGTCCTCGATGGCGGCCTCCGTCTGGGCGCGCATGCGGCCCAGCAGGGATTCCTCCGTGGCCTCTTCGAGGCCCGCCGTGTCGATGATGCGGAACTCCAGGTCGCCCAGGCGCGCCTCGCCTTCGCGCCGGTCGCGGGTCACGCCCGGGCGGTCGTCCACCAGGGCGAGCTTCTTGCCCACGAGCCGGTTGAACAGGGTCGATTTGCCGACATTCGGCCGTCCGACGATGGCGACGGTAGGCGTCATGTCCTGTGCCCGCCTCTACTGGGTGACCTGAACCGGACCGCCCGCCACGAGCGCAGTGTAGATCGCAAGCCGCTGCCTCAGGGCGGGAGGCGTTTCGCGATCCGCCGCGATCTGGTCGAACCAGCGCCCGGCGTAATCTATATCGCCTGCCTTAAGGCCGGAAAGGCCCAAGAGTTCCCGGGCGGAGTGGCGCCAAGCGTTGCCGGGCGCGGCCATGGGCTCCAGGGCGGGGCGGATCTTCGCCGGGTCGCCGCTGTCCAGCCGCAGCCATGCGGCGCGAAGCCGGGCGAGGTCCCGCCAGAGCGGGCTCAGGTTCCCGTCGTTCGACAGGGCATCGTAGGACGACGCGCCGTCCTCCGGGCTTCGTTGGCCGAGTTCGGCGGCGAGCCGGAACCGGGCGAGCAGGCCGTAGCCGGTGCCGTCCTCCTTGGCCAGAGCCTGGAGAGCCGCCTCGGCCTCGTCGCTCTTGTCCTGGCGGGAGAGGCTCAGGGCCTCCTCGTAGCGGCCGGCGGCCTCCTGGGAGCGGGTTTCCTGCACGTGCTCCCAGTAGCGCCAGCCTCCCACGGACACCACGACAAGGAAGGCCGCGCCGATGATGACGCCGTTGTAGCGCGTCCAGATCTGCGCGAGCCGGTCGCGGCGGTATTCCTCGTCAACCTCGCGGATGAACTCGTCGTTGGGAGCCATACTCGTTCTGCGGCTCTCGGAGCCGCCTCCTTCATCGAATGGGGTCGCCTAGCACAGGCCCCCGTGGAAGGCGAGAGGCTGAACGCGTCGCAGGCTCATGGTCGTGCGGCCCTCACGGGCGCGGATGGGGCCGGCGGAAAGACCCCGATCGGCCCTTCGAGCGGAATCCGCGCCGCCCATGGGGCTCTCAGGCCCGCATGGGCAGGACGTTCACCCCGATCAGAAGCGGGTGGAGCCAGAAGACGAAGGCCAGATAGGCGATCGTGCCGATGGCCACAGCCAGGGCGTCGTTGCGGAAGCCCGCCGGCGCGGCCGCCGGTCCCCCGTGCTGGGCTGCCACGTCCCGGCGCTTGACGCTGATGCGGGCCGTCACCGCCCAGGCCAGGATGGAGCCGAAGAGCAGGATCGATCCCAGGTCTCCGTTGGCGATGAGGTGAGCGACGGCCCAGACCTTCAGGCCCGCCAGCATGGGATGCTTCAAGGTTCCCTTGATGCGCCCCGGCAGATAGGCGGCCACGAAGAACACGAAGGCGAACCAGACCAGCAGCAGGGACAGGTGGCGCGTCCAGACCGGCGGGTCCCAGACCGGGATGTAGCCTGCGGCCCGGTACTGCCCGTAGCCGATGGAAATCAGCACGATCCCGGCGAGCGACGCCAGGGAATAGAGCCCCTTGTAGGGCCCCTCGCCGATCCTCCCGATCAGGGAGGCCCGCGAACCACGCGCCATGCTGAAGGCATGGGTGCCGAGAAAGACGATCAGGCCAATCACAAGCAGCGTCACGATCACCTCTCAAGGGACAGGAAGGCCGCCCGGGATGGCCGCGCGGTGGGTAGGAATTGGACCATCGGCGGGGCGGCCGCAAGCTTCAACCCGCCCGGAAAGGCTTTCCCTGCCTCAACTTTCAACATGACGACACCTTGCGAGCCGAAAATTTCCTCGCTACTGACCCGAGCCATTGATTTAGCCCAAGGCAGCACTAGCGGACCGGCTTCAAGTCCGGTAGCTAGGCCGCAACATCTCACAATAAGCTCAGGGGGAAGACCAGTGGAAGCGCTTCTTCGGCTATCCCGCACCATCGACTGGCTCAACGAACGGGTGGGCAAGACCGCGGCCTGGGCCATCGTGGTGGCCATTCTGGTGTCCGCGATCAACGCCATCATCCGGCGCTTCTTCGGCATTTCATCCAACGCTTGGCTCGAGCTGCAATGGTACCTGTTCGGGGCCGTGTTCATGCTCTGCGCCGCATGGACCCTGAGGGTGAACGAGCATATCCGCATCGACATCATCTCCAGCAGGCTCTCGAAGCGGGGGCGCGACCGGATCGACCTGATCGGCCACCTGTTCTTCCTGTTCCCCTTCGTGGCCCTGATGCTCTGGCTGTCGGTTCCGTATTTCCGGAATTCCTACATGTCCGGCGAGGTCTCGTCCAACGCGGGCGGCCTGCTGATCTGGCCGGCCAAGGGCCTGATCCTCCTGGGCTTCCTTTCGCTGGCCTTCCAGTGGCTGAGCGAACTCATCAAGCGCATCGCCATCATGAAGGGCGAACTGGTGGACGAGCACGATCACGCCGGCCATCACAGCGCCGAGGCCGAGGCCGAGCGGCTGATTGCCGAGCTTGCGGACACCACCACAACCAAGGGCGGCGAACCTCCGGGCGACGGCATCCGCTGATCCCCCTCGCGCCGATCTGACCCTTTCGGAGACTTTTCGCCCATGGCCGCTCTTATCGCCCAGAACCTCGCGCCGATCATGTTCGTGGCGCTCGTGGTTTTCCTCCTCCTCGGCTACCCGGTGGCCTTCTCGCTCGCGGCCAACGGCCTGCTTTTCTTCTTCATCGCGGTGGAGCTCGCGCCCTATGCGCCCGCGAACATCAACCTGTCATGGTCCCTGCTCCAGGCGCTGCCCGAGCGCATCTACGGCACCATGTCCAACGAGGTGCTGCTCGCGATCCCGTTCTTCACCTTCATGGGCTACATCCTCGAACGCTCCGGCATGGCGGAGGACTTGCTCGACACCATCGGGCAGCTCTTCGGCCCGGTGCGCGGCGGTCTCGCCTATGCGGTGATCTTCGTGGGGGCGCTGCTCGCCGCCACCACGGGCGTGGTCGCCGCCTCGGTGATCTCCATGGGCCTCATCTCCCTGCCGATCATGCTGCGCTACGGCTACGACCGCCGCCTCGCCTCGGGCGTCATCGCGGCGTCCGGCACCCTGGCTCAGATCATCCCGCCCTCCCTGGTGCTCATCGTCATGGCGGACCAGCTCGGCGTGTCTGTGGGCGACATGTACGAGGGCGCGTTCCTGCCCGGCATGATCCTCTCGGGCCTTTATGCCGGATACGTGCTGATGGCTTCCATCGTATACCCGAAATGGGCGCCCGGCCTGCCCCTGGAAGCGGTCGGCTACCGGGAGCCCAACGGCACCCGCGGCGTGTGGCAGCTCGGCGTCCTCGTGGTCTTCTCCGGCCTCGTCGGGTATTACGTCCTGTCGCAGACCAACACCAAGGCCGGCGCTGACTTCGTGATCCTGACCATCTGCGTCGGAACGGTCGTCGCCCTGATCTGCGCCCTCATGAACAAGATGCTCGGGGCCAAGCGGATCGTGATTTCCGCCGTGCTCACCGCCGCCCTGATCGGCCTCTACGTGGTCCTGCAGCAGCAGGGCCGGGAGAACCTTGCGCTCACCCTGGAAATGGCCATCGCGGGCGCGGCCTATGCCCTGGTGGTGGGCATCGTCGAACGGTTCTCGGGCCTTCGCCTCATGTCGAACATGGCCCAGCAGGTCACCTTCGTGATGGTGCCGCCGCTCCTGCTCATCTTCCTCGTGCTCGGCACCATCTTCATCGGCCTCGCCACCCCGACCGAGGGCGGCGCCATGGGCGCCCTGGGCTCCGTCATCCTGGCCGCGGTCAAGCGCAGGCTCGACAACAACCCCAATCGCTTCAACTTCACCATCGTGCGTCAGGCCACCGAGGCAACGGCGAAACTCTCTGCCTTCGTGCTCTTCATCCTCATCGGCGCCCGCGTGTTCTCCCTCACCTTCTACGGGGTGAACGGGCATGTGTGGGTGGAGCACCTGCTGACCTCCCTGCCAGGCGGACAGGTCGGCTTCCTGATCGTGGTCAACGTCATGGTGTTCCTGCTGGCGTTCTTCCTCGACTTCTTCGAGCTGGCCTTCATCGTGGTGCCGCTGCTCGGGCCCGCCGCGGGAAAGCTCGGAATCGACCTCATCTGGTTCGGCGTCATGCTGGGCGTGAACATGCAGACCTCGTTCATGCACCCGCCCTTCGGCTTCGCCCTGTTCTTCCTCCGCTCCGTCGCGCCGAAGACGCCCTATGTCGACCGGTTGACGGGCAAGCGCATGGAGCCGGTGACCACGGGGCAGATCTACTGGGGCGCCATTCCGTTCGTGGTGATCCAGTGCATCATGGTGGCCATCGTCATCGCCTTCCCGGGAATCGTGACCCACTACAAGGGCAGCGGCCCCGTGGCCGATCCGGCCGCCGTGCAGAAGACCCTGGACGACCTGCTCATGCCCCCTGGCCCCGGCACCCCCGGCGGCGATCTCCCGGGCCTGAACTTCAACGAGCCGCCGAAGATTCAGTGATCGGACCAGGCGCGGCGCCGGGCGAAAATGGGCAGGCTCAAGGGCCTGCCCTTTTCATTTGCTGCGTCTTCCTCCAGCAGCCGACTTGTCGGGCATCGCCTTCCCGGATATATTTCCGGATATAACCGAGGGACCCTCGTGAGCAGCTCACAGAAACGCGCCATCAGGAATTACCGGTCACGCTTGGCCGAACGCGGTTTGGCGCGTTTCGAGGTGCTCGGCCTCGACGCCGACCGCGACCTCATCCGTTCCCTGGCGCGCCGTCTGGCGGAGGACGGGCCGGAAGCATCGCGGCTTCGCGCCGCCGTGAGCCAGTCGATCGCAGGCGAGCCCCCGAAAAAGGGAGGCATCCTGGCCGCCCTGCGCCGCTCTCCGCTCGTCGGCGCAAGCCTCGACCTGACCCGGCCCCGCGAAGACGGGCGCGAGACCGAGCTCTGATGCGCTACCTGCTGGACACGAACATCATCAGCAACATCGTCAGGCCGGCTCCGGCGCAATCGCTTCTGGCCTGGATGGCCGAACAGGCCGACCAGGACCTCTACATCGCCTCGCTGACGGTGGCGGAGATCCGCCGCGGCGTGCTGGAGAAGCCCGCCGGGAAACGGCGCGAAGGGCTCGAGGCCTGGTTCTCCGGCCCCGAAGGGCCGCAGATGCTCTTTGCCGGCCGCATCCTGCCCTTCGATGAGAAGGCCGGCCTCATCTGGGCGCGACTGATGGCCGACGGCAAGGCGGCAGGTCGGCCCCGAAGCGCTCTCGACGCCATCATCGCGGCCGTTGCGGAGGCCAACGGCTGCGTGGTCGTGACCGACAACGAGAGGGACTTCGCCGGGATCGAGGTTCTCAATCCCATGCGGATCGGAGGGTGAGCGCCCGCCCTACTCCCACTCGATGGTCCCAGGCGGCTTCGACGTGATGTCGTAGGTCACCCGGTTGATGCCCTTCACCTCGTTGATGATGCGGGTGGCGACCCGGCCGAGGAAGCCCATGTCGAAGGGGTAGAAATCCGCCGTCATGCCATCTACCGAGGTCACGGCGCGCAGCGCGCAGACGTGGTCGTAGGTGCGCCCGTCGCCCATGACGCCCACGGTCTTGACCGGCAGCAGCACCGCGAAGGCCTGCCAGATCTCGTCGTAGAGGCCCGCGTTCCGGATCTCCTCCAGATAGATCGCGTCGGCCTTGCGGAGGATGTCGAGCTTCTCCCGGGTGATCTCGCCGGGAACCCGGATGGCGAGGCCGGGCCCCGGGAAGGGATGGCGGCCCACGAAGGCCTCCGGCAGGCCGAGCTCGCGGCCGAGCACCCTCACCTCGTCCTTGAACAGCTCCCGCAGGGGCTCCACGAGCTTCATGTTCATGCGCTCAGGGAGCCCGCCCACATTGTGGTGGCTCTTGATGGTGACCGAGGGACCGCCCGTGAAGGAGACGCTCTCGATCACGTCGGGATAGAGGGTGCCCTGGGCGAGGAAATCGGCGCCGCCGATCTTCTTGGCCTCCCCGTCGAACACGTCGATGAAGAGCCGGCCGATGGTCTTGCGCTTGACCTCTGGGTCCGACACGCCCTCCAGCGCGCCGATGAACAGGTCCTGCGCCTGCACGTGCACCAGCGGGATGTTGTAGTGGTCCCGGAACAGGGTGACCACCTGCTCGGCCTCCGAGGCGCGCAGGAGCCCGTGATCCACGAACACGCAGGTGAGCTGATCGCCAATGGCCTCGTGGATGAGCACCGCCGCCACCGCGGAATCCACGCCGCCGGAGAGGCCGCAGATCACCCGGCCCTGCCCCACCTGGGCGCGGATGCGCTCAATGGCCTCCTCGCGGAAGGCCTTCATGGTCCAGTCGCCCCGGCACTCGGCGATGTCGCGCACGAAGTTGCGGATGAGCTGCGCGCCCTGGGGTGTATGCACCACCTCCGGGTGGAACTGCACGCCGTAGAACTTGTGCGCCTCGTCGGCCACCACCGCGAAGGGCGCGTTCTCGGAGGCCGCCAGCACCTCGAAGCCTTCCGGCAGCCGGGTGACCCGGTCGCCGTGGCTCATCCAGACCGGGTATTTCTTGCCCACCTGCCACACCCCCTGGAACAGGGGGCTCTCGGTGAGGATCTCGATCTCGGCCCGGCCGAATTCCGAATGGTGCCCGCCCTCCACCTGCCCGCCGAGCTGCGCCGCCATGGTCTGCTGCCCGTAGCAGATGCCGAAGATCGGCAGACCCGTCTGGAACAGGTCCGCCGGGGCCCGCGGCGACGTATCGGTGGTGACCGACTCAGGGCCGCCCGAGAGGATCACGCCCTTGGGCTTGAGGGTCCGGATGGCCTCCGCCGCCTTCTGGAACGGCACGACCTCGGAATAGACGCCCTCCTCGCGCACCCGGCGCGCGATGAGCTGGGTGACCTGGGAGCCGAAATCGACGATGAGGATCTTGTCATGTGTCTGGGTCATGGCCGGGTCTTTATGCTCTACTGGGGCGGGACAACAACGAAAATTTCAGGCCTTGCGCACCAGCACGGCCACGTAGAAGCCGTCCGTTCCGGTTTTCAGGGGCGTCATCTGGACTCCGTGCGCGGTCGGCCGGACCGCATCCTTCAGGAAGCCGAGGCCCGCCGCCTCCAGAATCGCGCCGGACGGGAGCGGGGCAAAGCCCTCGTGCGCTTCCAGGAAGGCGGCGAGCGCGTCGTCGTTCTCCTCCGGCAGGATCGAGCAGGTGATGTAGACGATCCGCCCGCCGGGCTTCGCCAGGGCGGCGGCGCGATCCAGAACCGCCGCCTGCTCCTTGCGCCGCACGTCGAGGCTTCCCGGCCGCAGGCGCCACTTGGCGTCCGGGTTGCGCCGCCAGGTGCCGATGCCCGTGCAGGGCGCGTCCACCAGAACGCAGTCGATGCGGCCGTCGAGATCCAGCACCGCATCGGCCCGGGCCCGCGGGGTGCGGACCTGGACGTTGCGCGCCCCCGCCCGGGCGAGCCGGTCATGGATCGGAGCGAGGCGGCGGGCGTCCCCGTCCGTGGCGTAGATCTGCCCCTGGTTCGCCATCATGGCGGCGAGCGCCAGGGTCTTGCCGCCGCCGCCCGCGCAGAGGTCCACCACCTGCTCGCCGGGCTTCACGGCGGAGATCAGCGCCGCGAGCTGCGAGCCCTCGTCCTGGATCTCCACCCAGCCCTTGATGAATTCCGGCTCCGACTGCACCGCCGGCCCGCGCCCGTCCTCGCTCGGGGCGACCCGGAGGCCCAAGGGGGACAGGGGCGTCTCGACCGCGCCCAGATGCGGCAGGGCGTCGTGCGCCTCCTCGCGGGAGGCGACCTTGAGGGTGTTCGCCCGCAGGTCCAGGGGCGCACGGGTGGCGAGCGCCTGCATCTCGGGAACGAGGGCGTCGCCGAAGAGGCGCTGCAAGGAGGGCTCGATCCAGTCCGGGAAGTCGCCCGCCACCGGGGCCGGAGCGCCGTCGAGGCTGGCTCCTTCAAGCCTCCCGCGCTCGGCGTCGGACAGGGGCTCGGGCGCGAAGCGCTCGCCGGAGCACAGGGCCGCGACGGCCTCGGCGTTCAGCCCGCGCTGGAGCTTCAGCATGCCGAGCACAACGGCGCGGGGGGTCGCCTCGCCCATGACCCAGGCCGCCGAGGCCTTGCGGCGCAGGGCGTCGTACACGAGGCTGGCGATGGCGGCCCGGTCCTTGGACCCGGCGAAGCGGTGCGACAGGCCCCAATCCTTGAGGGCGTCCGCGGCTGGGCGGCGGCGGGCGTCGATGTCGCCGAGGACCTCGATGGCGGCGGAGATGCGGGCGGAGGGTGTCATCGGAAAAGCACACTCAAACTTGGCCGTGAGAACGACATAATGTTTCCTATTTTCCGGCCCAGTTGGAGGACGATTCAGGGAGCACGTGCACTCCGCACGGAATTCTCCTTGGAGCCTTGTTCCCCATGTTGACCCGCCTGACCCGCTTCGTCGCCATCGGCCTCACGCTTGCGATCGCCGCCTGCGCCACGACCCCTCCGCCCGCCGACCTCACTCCCCCGCCGCGCAAGGCCTACGACGCCAAGACGCAGCTCGAGAGCGGCAAGAAGTACTAAGCCGGGACCGGGATGGGCCCAAGGCCCGTCCCTTCCCCGCCGTCAGGCGACGCCCGCCTCGGAGAAGAAGATCCGCACCGCAAACAGGATCCACATGAGCATGAGGATCACCACGCCCACGAGAAAGGCCATGAAGCGCTGAGGGACCCGGTTGCTGGTGGTGTGGATATAGGTATGAACGAGCCGGCTTGCGACGAAGATCCAGGCCATGACCACGAAGGCGATATCGGCCTTGCGGGTGACGAGCGCGAGCGCCGTCAGCACATAGAACAGCGCCGGCACCTCGAACTGATTGTGGTAGGCGTTCGCCGCCTGCTGAACTTTCGCGGGCCATTGGCGCTCCCCGAGCGCGATATCCCGCACCTTCACCTCGCCGGACCGGAGCAGGGCGACGCGGGACCGACCCATCCAGAACAGCAGAACGAAGGTGAGCCCGACCTGGACGAAGAGGGGCGCGAGAATGGCGGAAACGCTCATGAAACAGCTCAGCTGCGGGTGGGATAATTCGGGCTCTCTCGCGTGATCGTCACGTCGTGGACGTGGCTCTCGCGCAGGCCCGCGCTGGTGATGCGGATGAACTGGGCCTTGTCGCGGAATTCCTGCAGGTCCGCCGCCCCCACATAGCCCATGGCGGCGCGAAGGCCGCCGGTGAGCTGGTGGAGCACCGCCGAGACGGGGCCCTTGTAGGCCACCTGCCCCTCGATGCCCTCCGGCACGAGCTTGAGGGTGTCGTTCACCTCCGACTGGAAGTAGCGGTCCGCCGAGCCGCGGGCCATGGCTCCCACCGAGCCCATGCCCCGGTAGGACTTGTAGGAGCGGCCCTGGTAGAGAAAAACCTCGCCGGGGGTCTCGTCGGTGCCGGCGAGCAGGGAGCCCACCATGGCGCAGTTGGCCCCCGCCGCCAGGGCCTTGGCGAGGTCGCCCGAGAACTTGATGCCGCCGTCGGCGATCACCGGCACGTCGGCCTCCAGCGCCGACTCCACCGCCTCCATGATGGCGGTGAGCTGGGGCACGCCGACGCCTGCCACGATGCGGGTGGTGCAGATGGAGCCCGGCCCGATGCCCACCTTCACGGCGTCCGCGCCCGCGTCGATCAGGGCCTTGGCCCCTTCCCGGGTCGCCACGTTGCCGGCGATGATCTGGACCGCGTTGGAAAGCTTCTTCACCCGGGCCACGCTCTCCAGCACCTTCACGGAATGGCCGTGGGCGGTGTCCACCACGATCACGTCGCAGCCCGCATCGATCAGGCGCTCGGAACGCTCGAAGCCCTGCTCGCCCGTGGTGGTGGCGGCCGCGACCAGGAGCCGGCCCTGGGCGTCCTTGGCGGCGCTGGGATAGGCCACCTGCTTCTCGATGTCCTTGACCGTGATCAGGCCGATGCAGCGGTAATGGTCGTCCACCACCAGAAGCTTCTCGATGCGGAACTGGTGCAGGAGGCGGCGCGCCTCCTCCTGGTTCACGCCCTCCCGGACGGTGATGAGCCGGTCCTTGGTCATCAGCTCCGAGACGCGCTGGCCGGGATTGCTGGCGAAGCGCACGTCCCGGTTGGTGAGGATGCCCACCAGCTTGCCCTTCGCCCCGTTGGGGCCGCGCTCCACCACCGGGATGCCCGAGATGCCGTGGCGCTTCATCATGGCCAGCGCATCGGCCAGGGTCTCGTCCGGATGGATGGTGATGGGGTTCATCACCATGCCGGATTCGTAGCGCTTGACCAGGCGCACCTGCTCGGCCTGGGCGTCCGGCTCCAGATTGCGGTGGATCACGCCGAGGCCCCCGTTCTGGGCCATGGCGATGGCCATGCGGGCTTCCGTGACCGTGTCCATGGCGGAGGCGATGATCGGGAGATTGAGGCGGATGGTGCGGGTCAGCCGGGTGGCCACGTCCACATCGCCGGGCAGAACCTCGGAGCGGCCGGGCCGGAGCAGCACGTCATCGAAGGTCAGCCCCTCGATGAAGCGATCGGCGAGAATGGAGGCCATGGCCAACTCCTTCGGGTATGCATGAACGGACAGAGCCTGAAAAGCGTCTGAGAGTTGGCGAGGGTCCGTAGCACGGGCTTTCCTTTTCGCAAAGGGCGTAAGGGACGCATTCCCAGAAGATGTGCCCTGCGCCAAAAAGCTTTGCCGCCGGCCGGAAGGGCGCTAAGTCCCGGATGCCATGCGCCAGTCCCGCCTGCTCCCCCTGATCATCGCCACCGCCCTGTTCATGGAGAACACGGATTCCACGGTGATCTCGACCTCCCTGCCGGCGATCGCGGAGGACCTGGGGGCGGACCCCATCGCCCTGAAGCTCGCCCTCACGTCCTATCTGATCAGCCTCGCGATCTTCATCCCGATCTCGGGCTGGATGGCGGACAGGTTCGGGGCCAGGACCGTGTTCACGGCGGCCCTTGGGGTGTTCATGGCGGGCTCGCTTGCCTGCGCCGGGGCCAATTCCCTGGAAGGCTTCGTGATCGCCCGCTTCGCGCAAGGGATGGGCGGGGCCATGATGGTGCCCGTGGGCCGCCTCGTCCTCCTGCGCAGCGTTCCCCGCAGCGAGGTCGTGCAGGCGCTGGCGACGCTCACGATTCCGGCCCTCGTGGGTCCCGTGGTGGGCCCGCCCCTGGGCGGCTTCATCACCCATTATTTCGACTGGCGCTGGATCTTCTTCATCAACATCCCCATCGGGGTTCTCGGCATCGTGCTCGCCACGATCTACGTGCCGAACATCAGGGAGGACGACACCCCGCCCCTCGATCTCGTCGGCTTCCTCCTGTCGGGGCTCGGGCTTGCCCTGCTCATGCTGGGCCTCGCCTCGGGCGGGCGGCACCTGATCCCGGCGGAGTTCTCCATCGGCAGCGTCGTGGCGGGCGTGATCTGCGTCGTTCTCTACGTGCTCCATGCCAGGCGCACCCCGCACCCGCTCCTGCGGCTGGACCTGTTCAGGATCCCCACCTTCCGGGTCAGCGTGCTCGGCGGATCACTCTTCCGCATCGGGGTCGGCTCGATCCCGTTCCTGCTGCCGCTCATGCTTCAGATCGGCTTCGGGCTCAATCCCCTCGCGTCGGGCTCCCTGACCTTCATCGCGGCGGTGGGCGCGCTGTTCATGAAGACCATGGCCAAGCGCATCCTGGAGCAGGTGGGCTTTCGTCGGCTCCTGACCGTCAACGCCTTCATCGGGGCGGCCTTCATCGCGGCCAACGGGTTCTTCACCCCCGAGACGCCCCATTGGCTGATCATGATCGTCCTGCTGATCGGCGGCTGCTTCCGCTCCCTCCAGTTCACGAGCCTCAACGCCATCGGCTATGCGGAGGTGTCGAACCGGGACATGAGCTACGCCACCAGCCTGTCCAGCGCCGCCCAGCAGGTGGCGCTCAGCGTGGGCGTCGCCTTCGGGGCCTTCGTCCTGGAGGCGGTGGCCACGAGCCGGGGCACCGCGATCACGGCGGCGGATTTCGGGCCTGCCTTCTGGGCCGTGGCGGTGGTGTCGGCCCTGTCGGGCTTCATCTTTCCCCGGCTTTCGCCCGGCGCCGGGGCCGAGATGTCGGGTCACCGCATCGTGAACGAGAAAGCCCCCTCGACGGGGATGGGAGACGGCGTGAACGACCGCTAAGACTAGAGCCCGCAAAGGCACCAGGAGAGTCCCATGGATCAGCGCATCATCGACCTCTACGACGACTACACCCATGGCGGCATGAACCGCCGGAGCTTCCTCGACCGGCTCATCGCCCTTGCGGGCAGTTCGGCGGCCGCGACCGCCCTGCTGCCGATCCTGCAGAACAACTACGCCCAGGCCCAGACCGTGCCGGAGACCGATCCGCGGATCACCGCGGAGACCGTGGACATCCCCGGCGCTCAGGGCCTCAAGGGCTATCTGGTGAAGCCGAAGACCGGCGACAGGCTGCCCGCCGTGATCGTCATTCACGAGAACCGGGGCCTCAACCCGCACATCAGGGACGTGACCCGCCGCATGGCGACCGAAGGCTTCATGGCGCTCGGCCTCGATTACCTCTCCCCCATGGGCGGCACGCCCGCCGACGAGGAGAAGGGCCGGGAGATGATCGGCCAGCTCAAGCAGCCCGACGTGATCGCCTACGGCAAGGCCGCCGTGGCCTATCTGAAAGGCCGCCAGGACGGCAACGGCAAGGTCGGCGCAGTGGGCTTCTGCTGGGGCGGCGGCGCGGTGAACAACCTCGCGGTGAACGAGCCGAACCTCTCGGCGGGCGTGGCCTATTACGGCGGCCAGCCCAAGGCCGAGGACGTGCCGAAGATCCAGGCGGCGCTCCTGCTGCATTACGCGGGCATCGACGAGCGCATCAACGCAGGCATTCCCGCCTACGAGGCCGCCCTCAAGCAGGCGGGCAAGAATTACCAGATCCACCTCTACGAGGGCGTAAACCACGCCTTCAACAACGACACCAACGCCGCCCGCTACGACAAGACCGCCGCCGACCAGGCCTGGAGCCGCACGGTGGCGTTCTTCAAGAAGAACCTGGCGTGACCAGAAGAGCGCGCATTCCCTCCCCCTTGCGGGGAGGGATCAAGGGTGGGGGTGGTTCGACTGGGTGGGAGCGTTGGAGGATCAGGCGCTGTAGCAGCCTGCGAGCTTCTTATCTGAGCGGAGAGCTTTGACGCTTCGACCCCCACCCCTCCCCCTCCCGGCAAGGGGGAGGGAAGAGCGCGCTTGATCCTGAAGACGATCCCCTTCCCTCGCTACGCTCGCCGGGGATGACACCCTCCGGTTCCACTACGTCATGGCCGGGCTTGTCCCGGCCATCTCGATCGGAAAAGCGCAGCGCCCTCAGGATCGGGATCACCGGCACAAGGCCGGTGATGACGAGAGTGGGTGTCATTCCCGGCCGGAGCGTAGCGGAGGGGAAGGGAATCCAGCAGCGTAATGCGTGAGCATGGATCCCCCTCCCGGTCCGCGAAGGACCGGCAGGAGGACGATGGGAGGCCTCAGTCCTCGAACGCCTCCACCTGCACCCGCCGGCCCACCATGAAGGCGTCCGCCACCAGGCGGAAGGGGGCGTCGTCCACCACGGAGCGGCGCTCCGACAGCAGGGCGGCGAAGCGCTCGTAGATGCCCTGGTATTCCTCGGGCTTCTCGTCGACGACGAGGCGGCCGTCGATTTCCAGGCGGCTGCCCCCATGGGCGAGCTTCAGGCTGAACCCGGCCTCGGTTTCGATCTCGATGTCCCAGCTCTGCGGGCCGGTCTGGCGCCAGTCGAACACGGCCCGGAGATCGCCCTCCCCGTGGCTGACCGAAAAGGTGAGGCTGGCGGCGATGGGCGCCTCCCGGTTGGCGGGGAACTCCAGGCTCGCGCTCTTCACGAAAACCGGCTCCGGCATGATGCAGGTCACGATGGACAGGGCGTTGATGCCGGGATCGAAGACGCCGAAGCCGCCCGCCTCCCAGATCCATTGCTGGCCCGGATGCCAGTGCCGCACGTCCTCCTTCCAGTTCACCTGAAGGCGCTTGATCGACCAGCCCGCGAGGGCCTTCTTGGCCTCCTCCACGGCCTTGTTGTACTGGGAGTGCCAGGTGGTGAAGAGGGTCCTGCCCTGCTTGGCCGCCAGATGGCGCAGGTCCTCCAGTTCGCTCAAGGTGGCGGCGGGGGGCTTTTCCAGGAGCACGCTCTTGCCGGCGAGCAGGGCCTCCCGGGCGATCACGTGGCGCACCTGGGGCGGCGTGCAGACCGCCACCGCCTCCAGCTCCGGCACCTTCAGGAGCTCGCGGTAGTCCTGGAAGGTGTATTTCGCATCCTCGTGCGACAGGCCCCGCTGGCTCGACACCGCGAGAAGCTCGAAGCTTTGGTTGGCTTTGATGACGGGAAGGTGCTGGTCCTGGGCGATCTTGCCGAGGCCGATGATGCCGATGGAATGCGTTGACATGTGCGTGGTCCTTCGATGCTGCGGCGACCACGCAGATGCCCCTCAGGGCGAAGGCGTCCGGCCTGCCGCACCTCGAAAACCGGTCGCCAGCACGTAGAGTTCCGCCGAATCGGCGCGGCTTGCCGCGGGCTTCACATGACGTACCACGGCGAAATCCCGCTTCAAGTCGCCTAGAAGCTGGTTCTCCGTGCCCCCCTGGAACACCTTGGCGACGAAGGCGCCGCCCGGCGCCAGGACTTCCCGCGCGAAGTAGATGGCGGCCTCCGCTAGGCCGATGATGCGCAGATGGTCGGTCTTCTTGTGGCCCGTGGTGTTGGCGGCCATGTCGGACATCACCAGATCCGCCGGTCCGCCGAGCATCTCCATGAGCTTGCCCGGGGCGCTCTCGTCCAGGAAGTCGAGCTGGATGAACTCGACGCCCGGCATGGGATCGATGGGCAGGAGGTCGATGCCCACGATCCGGCCCTTCGGCCCCACCTTCCTGGCGGCGATCTGGGACCAGCCGCCGGGGGCGGCCCCGAGATCGACGATCTTCTGGCCCGGCTTGAGGATGTGGAACTTCTCGTCGATCTCGAGCAGCTTGAAGGCCGCCCGCGAACGATAGCCCTCGCGCTTGGCGCGGGCCACGTAGGGATCGTTGAGCTGGCGCTCGAGCCATTTCTGCGACGACAGCGACCGCTTGTTGGCGGTCTTCACGCGCTGCTTGAGGTTGCGGACGCCCGAACCGGACTTGGAACTCACCGCTGGCCACCCTCCCGCCACACGCTGTCCTCTCGCATCATGTTCATCAGAATTCCCTCGCGCAGCCCGCGGTCGGCGATCCGCAGGCGCTCCGACGGGAAAGCCCGGCGGATCGCCTCCAGGATCGCGCAGCCCGCCAGGACGAGATCGGCCCGCTCCCTGCCAATGCAGGGATTGTCCGCCCGTTCCTGGAAATCCGAATCCAGCAGGCGCTCGATCACCGTGGAGACCTCGCCGTTGCGCATCCACATGCCGTCCACCCGGCGGCGGTCGTAGCGCGGCAGGCCCAGGTGAATGCCCCCGATGGTGGTCACCGTTCCCGAGGTGCCCAGGAGATGGAAGTCCCGCGCCCGCCCGGCCCCGGCGGCCACGAGGGTGAAATCCATCAGGAGTTCGGACACCTCCTCCACCATACCCTCGAAGGTCTCGCGGGTCACGTCGATGCCGCCGTGGCGCTCCGCCAGGGTCACCACGCCCACAGGAAGCGAGTCCCAGGCGCGGATGCGCTTGCACGGGTCGGAGAACGCATGGGGCGCGAGCCCGTCGAGCCACGCGATCTCCGTCGATCCGCCGCCGATGTCGAACACGATCACCGAATGGGCCTTCGGGTCGGCCAGGGAGGCGCAGCCCGTCACCGCCAGGTAGGCCTCGGTCTTGCGGTCGACGATTTCCAGGTCCAGGTCGAGCTCGCCGCGCACCCGCTCGATGAAGGCCGGGCCGTTCCGGGCCAGGCGGCAGGCCTCGGTGGCCACGAGCCGGGCCCGGGTGACCTCCTTGGCGGCCATCTTGTCCCGGCACACGCGTAGCGCGTCGATGGTGCGCTCGATGGCGTCCTCGCTCAGGAGATTGCCGAGGCCGAGCCCCTCGCCCAGGCGAACGATCCGCGAGAAGGCGTCCACCACCCGGAAGCCGAAATGCGAGGGCTCCGCAATGAGGAGGCGGCAATTATTGGTGCCCAGGTCGAGCGCCGCGTAGGTCCGGGTCGAACGCCGCTGATCCCTCCGCACCGGCGCGAGCGGACGCTCCGCGAGCCATGACGAGCCGTCGGCGGACCCGGTGAGCGGGTCGGCGCGTCGGTCTCCTGGCCCGTTCGTCGCGTCGTGTTTCATGCCAACGTTGCGTCCTTGGGCTCCGGAAACGGAACCTTTATGGAATGCGAGAGTAACCGCCGCCCCCTGGTCCTGCCAAGGGCGGCGGCGCAGTTTAAAAGGCTAGTCTCGAAAGAGGATCAGACCGTCACGCCCCTCAGGCGCTCGGTCAGGCCGGCCAGAATCTCGGCTCCCACATTGGCGAAGGCCACCCGCAGATGGCCCTCCTGGCCCGGCCCGAAATAGCTTCCCGGCAGGCACAGCACGCCGCGCTCCGTGGCCAGCCGTTCGGCGACGGCCTGGGCGGTCGCCCCCGGGAACGGGTGGCGCAGATAGGCGAAATAGGCCCCCACCGACTCGATGCGCCATTCCGGCAGGGGCGCAAGGGCCCCTTGAAAAACCTGTGCACGGCGGTTGATCTCGGCGCGATTGGCCTCGCGCCAGTCGCGCAGCCCGTCGATGGCGAAAGGCAGCGCCGCCTGCGCGGTGCGGGGCGCGCAGATCTGGATACAGTCCAGGATCTTGGCCGCCTGCTCAATGAGAGGCGCATCCGCCGTGATCGCCCCCGTACGGTGGCCCGGAATCGCATAGGATTTCGAGAAGGAATAGAGCTGGATCACCGTGTCGCGCCACGCATCCGTGGCGAAGAGGCCATGGGCCCGGTTCAAGCCCTGTGGCAGGAAATCCCGGTAAGTCTCGTCAATAATAAGATAAAGGCCGCGCCTGCGGCACAGCTCCGCGAAGCCTTCGATCACGTGGGCCGGATAGACCGCGCCGGTCGGGTTGTTGGGGGTGACGAGGACGATGGCCCGCACCCCGCCGTCGATGAGCGCCTCCGCATCCTCCACCCGCGGCACGAATCCGGCCTCCGGGCGGCAGGGCAGCGGGCGCGGCTCGATGCCCAGCATATCCAGGCTCATTTGGTGGTTGAAGTACCAGGGCGTCGGCAGCAGCACGGCCTCGCCGCGATGGGCCAGCAGCATCATGGCGGCGAAGAACGCCAGATTGCACCCGGCCGTGACGGCGGTGTCGGCGGCCTCGATCCGGCCCTCGTAGAGGCGGGACATTTCGGCCGCGTAGGCCTGCCTCAGGCCTGCGTCCCCGCTGATGGGCCCGTATTGCGCGCCCGCGGCCGAGCCTGCGCTGGCCGCCATCCGCTCCAGCAGGCCCGCATGGGGCGCATTGCCCGGCACCGCCTGGGACAGGTTGATCAGCGGCCCGAAGGAGCCGTCATAGCGCGCGGTCCAGCTCTGCGCCTCCGGGATGGGAGGGCTCCCCACATCGGCGACCAGGGGATTGATGGGATTGGCAGGACCTTGGGCCATGACAGCCTTCAACTCCGAAAGGAAGGGCAGGACATCCGGCGAGGGTCCACCGAAACCTCCTGCCCCTTCAAGTCTCGATCGTCGCCGCGCTCATCTCCTTCTCCCGGCCGGAAGCGGGGTTTGGAGCGCCCATAGCGGCGATCTAGTCCTTCGCCCGCTCCACGTAGGAGCCGTCCTCGGTCATGATCACCACGCGGGTGCCCGCCTGGATGTGCGGCGGCACCAGGGTGCGGACCCCGTTGGACAGCATGGCGGGCTTGTAGGAGGAGGAGGCGGTCTGGCCCTTCACCACCGGCTCGGTCTCGGTGATTTCGAGGGTGACGCGGGCGGGCAACTCAATGGCGATGGGCACGCCGTTATGGGTGGAGAGCATCACGGCCATGCCCTCCTGGAGATAGGCCTTCTGGTCGCCGATGATGTCCAGCGGAACCGCCACCTGGTCGTAGGTCTCCGGGTTCATGAAGTGGAAGCCCTCGCCGTCCTCGTAGAGGAAGGTATGCTCGCGGTCCTCCACGAAGGCGCGCTCCACCTGCTCGGTGGTGCGGTAGCGCTCGGACACCTTCACCCCGTCGGAGATGCGGCGCATGTCGAGCTGGGTGACCGGGGTGCCCTTGCCGGGGTGGATGTTCTGGGCGGTGAGCACGACATAGAGCCTGCCGTCCATATCGACGACATTGCCCTTGCGGAGCGTAGAGGCGATGACCTTCACGGGAAGCCTTCCTTGTGACACATAGAGGCGCGCCGCAAGGAGCCGGGCAGCCCGGCCCCGAGGACGCCGAAAATCGGTTTTGTGTGCCGCAAGTAGCCTATCTCGGCGAAAATCGCCAGTCCGACCTCACGGAACTTTGTTGCCATGGAAACAGCCACGCCCGCCCCCTCGCCCTGGTGGACGCCGCATGTCCATGCGGACCGCCGCCCGTTCCTCATGGCGCGCAACCGGATTCAAGGGGCGCTTCGCGGCTTCTTTGCCGGGCGCGACTTCGTGGAGGTGGATACGGCCGCCCTCCAGGTCTCGCCGGGCAACGAGGCGCATCTCCATGCCTTCGCCACGCGGGCCCTCGGGCCGGACGGGTCGAGCGCGCCGCTCTACCTGCACACCTCCCCCGAATTCGCCTGCAAGAAGCTCCTGGCGGCGGGCGAGCCCCGGATTTCCTGTTTCGCCCATGTGTACCGCAACCGGGAGCGCGGCCCCCTGCACCACCCGGAATTCACCATGCTGGAATGGTACCGGGCCGGCGAGACCTACGACGCCCTGATGCGCGATTGCGGAGAGATCCTGGGGCTGGCGGCGGAGAAGGCCGGCGCCCGCGCCCTCACCTTCCGGGGCCGCGAGGCCGACCCGTTCCAGGAGCCGGAGCGCCTGAGCGTGGCGGAAGCCTTCCGGCGCTTCGCCGGCATCGATCTTCTCGCCTCCATCGACAGGAGCGGCGCCACGGACCGGGACCATCTCGCCGCCGGGCTCGAGGAGGCGGGCCTGCGGGTGGCGGCGGACGACACCTGGTCCGACCTCTTCAGCCGCGTCATCGTGGAGCGGGTGGAGCCCCGCCTCGGCCTTGGACGCGCCACGATCCTGGACGAATACCCGGTCGCGGAAGCGGCGCTCGCCCGCCCGACCGCCCGCGATCCCCGGGTGGCGGAGCGGTTCGAGCTCTATGCCTGCGGGGTGGAGCTGGCCAACGCCTTCGGCGAGTTGACCGACGCCGCCGAGCAGCGCCGCCGCTTCAGGGCCGAGATGGCGGAGAAGATGCGGGTCTATGGAGAAAGCTACCCCGTGGACGAGGATTTCCTGGCGGCGCTCGCCCTCATGCCGGAAGCAAGCGGCATCGCGCTCGGCTTCGACCGCCTGGTGATGCTCGCCACCGGCGCGTCCCGCATCGACCAGGTGCTCTGGGCTCCCGTGCCGGAGACCGGCCCGTGAGCGCCCGCCCCCTCCGCACCCCCGGCGACCTCGTGGAGGCGGGGCTGCTCCCGCCCGAGCGCCGGGCCGGGATCGAGCCCGTGGCCGAGCGCTACGCCATCGCGGTCAGCCCCGCCATGGCCGCGCTGATCGATCCAAACGACCCCCACGATCCCATCGCCCGCCAGTTCGTGCCGGACGCGGCCGAACTGGCGGTCCTGCCCGAGGAGCGCCGCGATCCCATCGGCGACCTCGCCCACAGCCCGGTGGAAGGCATCGTGCACCGCTATCCCGACCGGGTGCTGCTGAAGGCGGTGCATGTCTGCCCGGTCTATTGCCGCTTCTGCTTCCGCCGCGAGATGGTGGGCCCGCAGGGGCTCGGCACCCTCTCGCCCGAGGCCATGGACGCGGCCTTCGCCTATATCGCCGCGCACCCGGAGATCTGGGAGGTGATCCTCACCGGGGGCGATCCGCTGGTGCTCTCCCCCCGCCGCCTGGACGAGATCATGGGGCGGCTCGAGGCCATCGATCACGTGAAGATCGTGCGCTTCCATACCCGCGTTCCCGTGGTGGAGCCGGGGCGCATCGACGATGCCCTGATCGCCGCCCTGAAGGCGGGCCGCAAGACCGCCTATGTGGCGCTCCACGCCAACCATCCGCGGGAGATGACCGAGGAGGCGCGGGCCGCCTGCGCCCGCCTGGTGGATGCGGGCATCGTCATGGTCAGCCAGTCGGTTCTCCTGAAAGGCGTCAACGACGATCCGGACACGCTGGCCGCCCTCATGCGGGCCTTCGTGGAGACCCGGATCAAGCCCTACTACCTCCACCACCCGGACCTCGCCCCGGGAACAAGCCATTTCCGCCTCACCATCGCGGAGGGCCAGGCCCTGGTCGCCGCCCTGCGCGGCCGCATCTCGGGCCTGTGCCAACCCACCTACATCCTCGACATCCCCGGCGGCCACGGGAAGGCGGTGATCGGGGCGGATGCGGTTCGGGAGGACAGCGGGGGCTATACGGTGCTGGATTTCAGGGGTGGGGAGCATGTCTACCCGCCGGAGGGTGAAGGCTCGTAGAGATCCGCTCCTGCGCTGAGTTTTCACGTTATTGGGTTTCTTTGGTGACGCTCTAGCTTGAGCGGCAGGAAACGGAGCCAAGAGCATGCGAAGCTTCAAGTCGCTGGAAGAACTTCAAGAGGGGCTTGAGGCCATCGGGGCCGACGATACGGTCGCGCGCTACATGCTCGAGAACGCCCGACCGACCCTGACGCTCCTGCGGAATTACCTGGCAGACGACAAGTATCCCATCGGCGGCAGCAAGTTCGGAGGCGACCCCGATCTGCCCGCCAGCATGGACTGGCCCATGCGCCCGGCATACCCGAATGCCAAGGAGCGCCGTCGCGAGCTCAAGAAAGCCGTGAAGGAGTGGGAGAGTGACGGCAACAGCGATTTGGCCGCAGAAGATCGAGAGCTCATGCGCATTGTGGGCGAGCCCTTCCCCCTGTCGTTCGTCTGCCAGCTCGACCTTGCCGCCTTGAGCCGGGAGGGCGGCACGTTCTTTCATCCGCTCCTGCCTCAGGAAGGGTGGCTTCTGGTCTTCGTGGACGAGGTCGCCTGGCAGCAGGGCGAGGCGTCCGACCGGGTGGCCATGCGGCTGATCTGGCATAAGACCCCGCAGGAGCAACTCGCGCGCCGCTCCGCACCCGCTCCGCTTGTGCGCTGGTATGAGGAGTTCAAGCCGCACTCAAGCTCTCCCCGCTGGAGTGACTTGACCTTCACCAGCGGGTTCACGCCCGAGCCGGTCTACACGATTCCCGATGTCCCAACCGTCGACATCATGGAGAGTGAGGCCTTCACGGACCTTTACCGGGACACCTTCCAGGAGCTCCAGGCCCTCCCCGTCCATGAGGATCCCGATCGCCCGCAAAAAGGCTCCAATTTCGGCGACCAGCTTGGCGGCTGGGCGGAGCAGCTCCAGGATTCGCTGCAGGTGCAAGCGCAGCTCAACTTTCATGGGGCTGATCTGGATGAAATGCAGGAGATCGACGCGGAGAGGCTGCTTGAGGGATCGACGGAATGGAAGCTGCTCCTCTGCATCGGGTGCGAAGTCTGGAGCGGGACCCGCACCCTCCTCGGGCACTCGCCCGACGGTCTGCTCTACGTGATGATGCGGGACCAGGACGTGGAGGCCCGGCGGTTCGAAAACGCCTGGATGATCATGCAGTCCACATGATCGCGCGAGCATCCGGTCAGGTCTTGCGGCTCACCGATTTGGGAAAGCAACATAAGTTAATCAACAGGAAGCATCACGCCGGCCGGCCACGAGGTCCGGGAACATTGCCGCGCGCCGGTCTTTTCCTTAGCGCGAGCCCCTGTTGACGCTCGCCCAAGCGAGGATCGTCATGCGTTTCATTCCCACCCGCATTCATGCCCTGATGGATTATCTCACCGGCATCGTCCTGATCGCGGCGCCGTTCGTGTTCCGCTTTGCCGACAACACCGCCGCCCAATGGGTGCCGATGCTGCTCGGCGCCGCCATCCTGGTCATGGCGCTGATGACCGATTTCGAGCTGTCCCTGGCGAACGTGATCCCCATGCCGGTGCATCTCGGTGTCGATGCGGCGGGGGGCCTGCTGCTGCTCGCCTCGCCTTGGCTGTTCAGCTTCGCCGACCGGGTGATGTGGCCGCACGTGATCATCGGCATCCTGGAAATCGGCGCCGCCCTGACCACGCGCACGGTTCGCGACACCGGGAACCTCGACACGCGGCGCACCTATAGCTGAGCGGCCCGGAGCGCCGGGCCGCCCAGCCTTGGGCGGTCTACTTCTTCTTGTTCCGCCAGGGCGCATCCTGCTCCCAGTCGCCGGCCATGATGGAGCCGTAGGGCTCGATGGCGTCGGAGATGGCGGCAAGCCCGTATTTCTCGATCTGCGCCCGCACGGAGGCGGCGTTCTTGTAGGCTCCGGGCAGCTCCGAGTAGTCCGGCTTGCCGCAGAAGAAGCGCGCGTCGATGCCCGCCGGCATTTCCGGCTCGCCCAGCTTCAGGAAGGCCGTGCGGCTCATGTTGCGCCCCGCCCCGTGGGGCGCGAACCCTAAGGCCTCCTTCCTGTCCCGGTGCTCCACGATCAGGATCGGCTCGGCCATGTTGAGCGGGATCAGGGTGCGCCCATCGTCATCGGCCGAGAAGCCCTTCCAGGAGGGCGTCGCGCCCTTGCCGTGGTAGAACAGCCCGTCCGAGCGCTGGAAGACGAAGTTGTGCTCGTTCCAGAACCGGTCCGCCACCGCGTTGCCGATCTGGCGCGCGGCGAGATCGTGCAGGGCGAAGTGGCTGGCCTTGGTCCACGCGCGAACGATCTGCAGGGCCTTCCAGTATTCCTCGCCCTCGCGGCTCGACGCCTTGATCCAGGCGTTGTGCGCGGGAACCTTCGGGGCCGTGATCGCCGTATGGGCCCTGGCCGCCGCCATGCCGCGCTTGTAGAGCTGCGCGCCGAGGCCCCGCGACCCGTGATGGGTGACCAGCGCCAGCTGGCCCGTGGAGCGCAGGCGGCCCACATAGGCGAAGTGGTTGCCGTCCCCCTGCGAGCCGAAATGCCCGAGGGCAAGGTTCTCCAGCCCGGCCAGGAAGCGGTTCTGCGCCACCGCGCTCATGATCTCCCGCGGCGGCTCGAGCATCTTCGGGCGTCCGCCCGGCCCGAAATGGGTGACCTGATGGATGCCGTCGAGCAGGACGCGCGGGTCGTCCTCCCGCTTGAACAGGGTCATGGCCACCGAGCAGCAGATGTCCGAGGAGTGGAAGGCCGGGTGGATGGCGTCCTCGGCCGCCACCACGCCGCCCACGGGTATCGTGCCCATCTCCCTGCCGGAGGGGCAGGCGTCGGGCATCACCGCGCCGGCCACGAGGGTCGGCACGCGCATGAGCGCGTCCATGTGGCCCGCGACCGCCGCGGCGTTGGCGCGCTCCAGGTCGTTCTCCGCATCGAGGAACATGGCATAGGGCAGGCCGTTCGTCCGCATCAGGGTCTCGACGGGCATCATCCCTTGCAGGAAGGCGAAGATCTCGTTCTCTGAGCGGCCGCTGGCGCGCATCTCGTTGGCGGCGGGAAGCGCGTCCTTGAACCATTTTCCAGGCTTGAAGCCCCAGGCGATAAGGGTGGCGCCGTCGATCATGTCCCCGTCCTCGAATCAAAGGGGGACACACCATAACGTTCTTTATGGCGCAATAGTGTTCGCCTTGCCCCCGATGCCCGTACGGCCGGCGTCTAGTCGTATCCCGGCTTGGCGTTGCGCCCCTTCTTGATCTCCGAGCGGCGTCCCTTGGCCTCCAGCCTGCGGTGCTTGGAGGCGAGCGTCGGCCGGGTCGGCCGCCGGGGCTTCTGCCGTTCCGTCGCCTGGCGGATCAGGGCGATCAGGCGCTCCAGGGCGTCCTCCCGGTTGCGCTCCTGGGTGCGGAAGCGCTGCGCCGTGATGATCAGCACGCCCTCGTTGGTGAGCCGCCGGCCGGCAAGCCGCTCCAGGCGCTCCCTCACGTCCTCCGGAAGCGAGGGCGAGTGGCGCACGTCGAAGCGCAGTTGCACCGCGGACTCCACCTTGTTGACGTTCTGGCCGCCGGGGCCGGAGGCGCGGATGAAGCTCTCCTGAAGCTCGTCTTCCGCGAGCACGATGGAATTCGTCACCTGGATCATGGGAGGAAACTGGAGCAGAGGGCCGCCCATGTCCAATGCAGGCTCAGGCATTGCTTGTGGACGGGGCGGATCCGGGCTAAGCGCCAATCCCTTGCCGAATTCCGCGAGCCGCCCGAGAAGCGCCGGCGGATGCCGGTCCGTCATCCGGCTCCCCGTCATGTCCGCTGTTTTCGCCAGCCTCATCCCCACCTTTCTCATCATCGCCACCGGCTGGCTGAGCCGCGCCACCGGCTTCGTGGGCGAGGCGCAATGGGCCGGGATCGAGCGGGCCACCTACGTGATCTTCTTCCCGGCCCTGATCATCGACACCCTTTCCAGGGCGGACCTGAGTTCCGTGCCGGTGCTCGGGGTGGGCGGCGCGCTGATCGGGGCCATCCTGCTCATGTCCGCCCTCGTGCTGGCGCTCCGCCCGTGGCTCGAGCGCCGCTTCGCGGTCGACGGCCCCACCTTCACGTCGATCTTCCAGGGCTCCACGCGCTGGAACACCTTCGTGGGCCTTGCGGTGGCCGGCAGCCTGCTCGGGCCCCGGGGCATCGCCCTGATCGCGGTGGCCATCGCGGCCATGGTGCCGCTTCTCAATCTGCTCGCCTTCTACGTGTTCGTGCGCTTCGCCGGCAGGCCGCGGCAGAGCCCCTGGGCGATCCTGCGCTCGTTCGTGACCAACCCCTTCATCTGGTCCTGCGCGGTGGGCATCGCCCTCAACCTGCTCGCCCTGCCCCTTCCGAAACCCGTCACGGCCTATATCGAGATCATCGGACGGGCGGCGCTGGCGGCGGGCCTGCTGATCGTGGGCGCGGGGCTCGACATCCGGCGGCTGGCGCGGCCGGGGCTTCCCCACCTCCTCGCCTCAGGCCTCAAGCTTCTCCTCATGCCCCTCCTGGCGGTCACCCTCGCCCGGCTCCTGGGCGTCGGCGGCGGCGATCTGGTGGTGACGATCGTCGCGGCCTCCGTGCCCACCGCGAGCGCCGCCTATGTGCTGGCGCGGCAGATGGGAGGCAACGCTCCCGTGATGGCCGAGATCCTGACCTTGCAGACCCTGGCGGCTCTGGTGTCCATGCCGGTGCTGATCGCCCTGCTGAACGACTGCGCAACAGCCTTATGCAACTGATAGTATAATTTTAAGTCTTGTCTTATTTTTAGTTGTATTGCTTTCTAGGCGAAGTGAAACATAGATACAGTTCCACCTCCATGTCCAAAGCGACGCGTCACCCTGTCAAGGCCCCGTCCCGCAAAGAGCAGCAGGTGACGGAAGGCACAGCCGGTCCCGGCCAGGGCGACGCGACGATATCCGCGGCGGAGACGGTCCAGTACATCGCCGAATTCACCGCGGAGCTGTCGTTCCTGGCCCGCCAGTCCCAGCTCAACCTCCTGGCTTATCTCCTCGACGTGGCGAGGCTGGAGGCCATCCGCACCCTCCAGTCGAACGACAAGAAGCGCTAGGCGGCGCGGACAGATTTGAGCCGGTATCGGGCTGCCGCCGGGACGCGGTCACCCCCAGGCGGCCAGCCGGCTTCCGCCAGATCGCCGCGGCTCAGAACTGAGCCTGCGAATCCGCAGCCTTGAGTCGATCCGCGATTCAGGGGTCGGTCATTTCGCCCAAGCCGCCCCCTCCCAAGTTTTCGTGTTTCGACCACATGGCCAAGGCCGCAGAGGACATCAAAAACTAAGCTTGTTTTCCGTTCCTGCGATCAGCCTTTGGATATTCCCTCGATGCTTGGAAATAATGATCAACGCCATCAGGCACGCAAATACAGTGAAGTAGAAGGTGTGCCCGAAGACGGGCATCAATGAGAGAGCCACGAAGACCATCGCAGCACATATGGTGCCCAGGGAAACATAACGGGTCAAAGAGACGATCGTCACGAAAAAGCCAAGGCACAGGAGGGCCATCGCCCAGTCGAACATGAACAGCACAGCCGCTGCCGTCAGGGCCCCCTTGCCGCCTTTGAACCCGAAATAGATCGGCCAGTTATGTCCGATCACCGCTCCTGCGCCTGCCGCCAGAAGGCTTACGCTATCTCCCGCCTCTGCCGAATGAACATCGACGCCGAGGCGCAACCCTATCAGGCAGGCGACGACTCCCTTCAACACGTCTCCCACAAGAACAAGCACCGCAGCGGATTTCCCAAGCACCCGCAGGGTATTGGTAAGCCCGGCATTCTTGCTTCCGTGGCGGCTGATGTCCTTGCCGTAGATCCTTCCTACGATCACGGCCGTGTTGAGGCTGCCCAAAAGGTAGCCCAAAGCCAGGGCCGCGAGGATCTTCAAAATATCGACCATCCGTCGTCTCTCTTGGTACCGCCTCGCGATTCAGGCGCCATTCCTTTCGTCCGCGCCGCCGCAGCATTTGCGGGCAAAGCCTGGACAAGAGTTGGTTTCACGGGAGCATAAAGCCTTGAGCCTAGCGCTCCGCCAGGAGCGAGACCGCGTTGCCGCCATGGCGCTCCAGACGACCGGCGATCTCAAGTTCGAGCAGCGTCATCTGCACCGTCCTGATGGGCAGGCCCGACTGCCGCACCAGATCGTCGATGGCGACCGGCGACGGTCCCAGGAGTTCGATCACGCCGGCTCCCGCCTCGCCGGGCTCCTCGACGAAGCCCGCATCGGGCCTGACGGACCCTACCGGAACCCTGGCGATCTCCGGGAGATCGAGCTCGTCCCACAATTCCTCCGCATCCACCAGGTGCTGCGGTTCCTCGATGCCGTCGAGGCGAGGCCCTGCGGCGACCAGGGGCTCCAGCACCGCCGTGACGTGCTCGACCCCGGCGCAGAGGGTCGCGCCCTCGCGGATGAGGTCGTTGGTGCCCTCCGCCCGCGGATCAAGCGGCGAGCCCGGCACGGCGAAGACCTCCCGCCCCTGCTCCAGGGCGAAGCGGGCGGTGATGAGGGAGCCGGAGCGGCGCGCCGCCTCCACCACCACGACCCCGTAGGACAGGCCGGACACGATCCTGTTGCGGCGCGGGAAGTCGCGCCCGCGCGGCTCCCAGCCCAACGGCATCTCGGAGATCACCGCCCCTCCCCCGTCCACGATGGCGCGGAGCAGGGGCTCGTTCTCGGACGGATAGACCCGGTCGTGGCCGCCGGCGAGCACGGCCACCGTGCCGGTCTCCAGGGCTGCCCGGTGCGCGCGGGTGTCGATGCCCCGCGCGAGCCCCGACACCACCACGTAGCCCGCCTCGCCCAGTTGCCGCGACAGGCGTTCGGTGAAGGTGAGGCCCGCCGCGGAGGCGTTGCGGGAGCCCACGATGGCGACGGAGGGCCGGGACAGCCCATCGGCGGAGCCGCGCACGGCGATCAGGGGCGGGGCGGTGTCGATGGCCCGGAGGGTCTTCGGGTAATCGGGCTCTCCCATGGCGACGAAGCGCACGCCGAGGCGGGCAGCGGCGGCCATCTCCTTCTCGGCCTCCGCGCGGCTCGTGACCTTGAGCAGCAGGCGTCCGCCGCGACGGGCGAGGTCCGGCAGGGCTTCGAGGGCCGCGGAGGCCCCGCCGAACTGGTTGACCAGGGCGCGGAAGGTGCGCGGCCCGACATTCTCCGAGCGGATGAGGCGAAGCCAGTCGAGCCGCTGCTCGTCCGTGAGGCGCGCGCCGCTCATCCCTTCTGTCCGATCTTACCCTCGGTCCCGGCGAGAAGGCGGCTGATGTTTTCGCTGTGCTTCCACCACAGGAGCGCCACGAGCATCACCGCCATGGCGGCCATCCCGGGTTCGCCCAGAAGCCAGAGGGCGACGGGAGAGGCCGCGCTCGCCACCAGGGCGGACAGGGAGGAATAGCGGGTCGCGAAGGCGAGCCCGAGCCATACGGCGATGAAAACCAGGGCGGCCACGGGCTTGAGGCCGATCAGGACGCCGATGAAGGTGGCCACGCCCTTGCCGCCCTTGAAGCCGAGCCAGACCGGAAACAGGTGGCCCAGGAAGGCCCCGAGCGCCGCAATCGTTCCAAGCTGCGGCCCCCACCAGAGCGCCGCCAGGAGCACGGCGGCGGTGCCCTTGAGGGCGTCGCCGAGGAGGGTTGCGGCGGCAAGCCCCTTGTTGCCGGTCCTCAGGACGTTCGTCGCGCCGATATTGCCGGAGCCGACCTTGCGGATGTCGCCCAAGCCCGCCATGCGGGTGAAGATCACGCCGAACGGGATGGAGCCCAGGAGGTAGCCGAACGCGAGGGCGGCCAGCAGGCGCAGCAGATTGGCTTCGTCGGACATTCGATTCTCGTCACGGGATGCGGCGGTTGAACACGATCCTGCCCGCAACCATCGTCGTCGTCACCTGTCCTTCGAGGCGGGCCTCGTCGAAAGGGGTGTTCTTCGACAGGGATTTGAGCTGGCGCTTGTCGAGGACGTAAGGGGCGTCCGGATCGAAGACGATGAGGTCCGCAGGCGCGCCGCGCTGCAGCCGCCCGCCGGGCAGCCCCAGGATCTCCGCGGGCCGCGTGGAGAGCGCCCGCAGGAGCGCCGGCAGCGACATCTGGCCCGCATGGACCAGCCGCAGGGCGGCGGAGAGCAGGGTCTCCAGCCCCACGGCCCCGTCCGCCGCCTCGGCGAAGGGCAGCCGCTTCGTCTCCACGTCCTGCGGGTTGTGGTCGGACACGATCACGTCGATCGTGCCGTCCGCCAGGGCCCGGATCATCGCCTGCCGCTCGTCCTCGTGGCGGAGCGGCGGGGACAGTTTCAGGAAGGTGCGGTAGTCGCCGATGTCGTTCTCGTTCAGCGCGAGGTTGTTGATGGACACCCCGCAGGTGACCGGCAGCCCCCTCGCCTTCGCGGCGGCCACGATCTCGGCCGAATCGGCGGTGGAGATCATGGCCGCGTGGTAGCGGCCGCCGGTGAGGCGCACGAGGCGCATGTCCCGCTCCAGCATCACGGTCTCGGCCTCGTGGGGGATGCCCGGCAGCCCGAGGCGGGCGGCGAACTCGCCCTCGTTCATCACCCCTTCGGCCGCCAGATCCGGGTCCTCCAGGTGGTGGATAATCAGCGCGTCGAAGTCGCGGGCGTAGGTGAGCGCCCGGCGCATGACCTGGGCGTTGGTGACGGAGCGCGCCCCGTCGGTGAACGCGATGGCGCCCGCCTCCTTGAGCAGGCCGATCTCGGCCATCTCATGGCCGTGCAGGCCCTTGGTCAGGGCCGCGCAGGGGCGGATGTTGACGATGGAGGTGTCCCGCGCCCGCCGGGTGATGAAGTCGATGATCGCCGGGTCGTCGAGCACCGGGTTGGTCTCGGGCATGGACACGATCGTGGTGACGCCCCCCGCCGCCGCCGCCTCGCCCGCGCTCTTCAGGGTCTCCCGATGCGCCGCCCCCGGCTCGCCGATGAAGGCGCGCATGTCAATGAGGCCCGGCGCGAGAACCTGCCCGCCGCAATCGACGATCTGCGCGTCGGCGGCCTCTGCCACCTGCGGTCCGAGGTCCTGAACGACGCCGTCGCGCACCAGCAGCCCGCCCGCCTCCTCGCGTCCGCTGGCGGGATCCACGAGGCGGGCGTTCTTGAACAGGATGGGGCGATCAGACATTCAGGGTCTCCCTTCCCCTCTCCCCTCTGCGGGAGAGGGTGGCCTGCGAAGCGGGCCGGGAGGGGCCGAGTTCGGCTTCGATGGCCTTGCGCACCGAGTCAAGAACAAGATTTCCGTTGCCCAGCATGATGTCGTTGGAAAAGCGGAGAACCCGGAAGCCCTGGCCCCGCAGGAAGGCATCCCTCGCCTCGTCATGGGCCTTCTGCTTCGGATCGTCGTGGGGAGCCCCGTCCAGCTCGACAACGACCTTCGCGGCGGAGCAGAGGAAGTCGACGATGTGAGGCGCGATCGGCACCTGGCGCTTGGACTTGTAACCATGGAAGCGCCCTGCCCGGACCTGTTGCCAGAAAAGGTCTTCCGCCCTCGTGTGCATCGAGCGCTGGTCCTTGGCGAAGGAGCGCAGGTTCAGGGAGACTTTGTTCTTTCTCGTCTGTTGCACGGCCCCTCTCCCGGCTCGCTTTGCTCGCCACCCTCTCCCGCAAAGGGGAGAGGGTAGAACTTCACCTGTTCGGAAGATGGCTCGCCAGAGCCTCCAGCACCGCCATGCGCACGGCGACGCCCATTTCGACCTGCTCGCGGATGAGCGACTGCGCCCCGTCCGCCACCTCGGAGGAGATCTCGACGCCCCGGTTCATGGGGCCCGGATGCATCACCAGGGCGTCCGGCCGGGCATAGGCGAGCTTGTCCTGGTCGAGGCCGTAGAAGCGGAAATACTCCTTCACGGAGGGCACGAAGGAGCCGTTCATGCGCTCGCGCTGGAGGCGCAGCATCATGACGATGTCGGCGTCCCGGAGGCCCTCCCGCATGTCCGTGAAGGTCTCGAAGCCCAGCCGACCGATGCCGGGCGGCAGCAGGGTCGTGGGCGCCACGAGGCGCACCCGCGCGCCCATGGCGGCAAGCAGGATCATGTTGGAGCGGGCCACCCGGGAATGGAGGATGTCGCCGCAGATCGCCACGGTGAGCCCTTCGATGCGGCCCTTGTTGCGGCGGATGGTGAGGGCGTCGAGGAGGGCCTGGGTCGGGTGCTCGTGGGCGCCGTCGCCCGCGTTCACCACCGAGCAGTCGACCTTCTGGGCGAGCAGGTGCACCGCGCCCGCCGCGTGGTGGCGCACGATGATCAGGTCGGGCCGCATGGCGTTGAGGGTGGCGGCCGTGTCGATGAGGGTCTCGCCCTTCTTCACCGACGAGGAGGCCACCGACATGTTCATCACGTCCGCGCCCAGGCGCTTGCCGGCGATCTCGAAGGAGGATTGGGTGCGGGTGGAGGGCTCGAAGAACAGGTTGATCTGGGTCCGGCCCCTCAAGGTGGATTTCTTCTTCTCCACCTGCCGGCTCACCTCGACCTGGCTGTCGGCGAGATCGAGAAGGGCACCGATGTCCAGCGGGGACAGCCCCTCGATACCGAGGAGGTGGCGGTGGGGAAACACGGATCGGGGCGCGTCTGTCATCTTGAAGCCATGGCTATAGGCGCTCTGCTCCAGGGCGGCAAGGAGCCTGTCCCGGCGCGATGGCCGTTCGGGCCCGATTCCGGTGGAGGGCTAACCCGGAGCAGGCACGTTCGGCCCCGCAGCGGCCCCAAATCACGGGAGCCGGGGCGGAGCCCCGGCCCGGCCCCGGCCCCTTGCGACGCTTCGTCCGATCATCGCAGCTAGAGCGTGAAACCCTTGCTGAACCGGGCTTTCGTCACCATGTAACCCGATTGCGGAGAGGTCCGAATTGACTTGTCCGCGATCATCAACCACTTATCGCGCCCCACGGCCGTCCCCCGCGGACGGCCGGAACCTGTCTTGACGCTAGAGAGCATCCGCTCGCGGCCATCGTAGGAAGTCCTTCATGAAAGTCGTCGTCGTCGAGTCGCCTGCCAAGGCCAAGACGATCAACAAGTATCTCGGCAGGGACTACGAGGTCCTGGCCTCCTTCGGGCACATCCGCGACCTGCCCGCCAAGGACGGCTCCGTGGACCCGGAGGCCGATTTCCGCATGATCTGGACGCTCGAGGACCGGGGCTCGAAGCGGGTCGCCGACATCGCCAAGGCCATCAAGGGAGCCGAAAAGCTCATCCTGGCCACCGACCCGGACCGGGAGGGCGAGGCGATTTCCTGGCACGTGGTCGAGGCCCTGCGGGAGAAGCGGGTCCTCAAGGACCTGCCGGTGGAGCGGGTGACCTTCAACGCCATCACCAAGGACGCGGTGCACGCGGCCATGCGCCGGCCGCGCCAGATCGACCAGGCCCTGGTGGACGCCTACATGGCCCGCCGCGCCCTCGATTACCTGGTGGGCTTCACCCTCTCGCCGGTCCTGTGGCGCAAGCTGCCGGGCGCGCGCTCGGCCGGCCGCGTCCAGTCCGTGGCCCTTCGCCTCGTCTGCGATCGGGAATACGAGATCGAGACCTTCAAGCCCCGGGAATACTGGTCCATCGTCGCGACGCTCGCCACCAGGGACGGCGCGGTGTTCGATGCCCGCCTCGTGGGCGCGGACGGCAAGAAGATCCAGCGCCTGGACGTGGGCAACGGCGCCGACGCGGAGGCCTTCAAGAAGGACCTGGAGCTTGCCACCTTCTCGGTGGCCAACATCGAGGCCAAGCCCGCCAAGCGCCACCCCTACCCGCCGTTCACCACCTCGACCCTGCAGCAGGAGGCCTCGCGCAAGCTGGGGCTCGCTCCCGCCCAGACCATGCGGATCGCCCAGCGCCTCTACGAGGGCGTGGACATCGGCGGCGAGACCGTGGGCCTCATCACCTATATGCGGACCGACGGCGTCGACATGGCTCCCGAGGCGGTGCAGGCCGCCCGCCGGGTCATCGGCAAGGAATACGGCGACCGCTACGTGCCCGGCGCGCCGCGCAAGTACACCACCAAGGCCAAGAACGCTCAAGAAGCCCACGAGGCCATCCGCCCCACCGACATGGGCCGCCTGCCGAAGCAGGTGGCCAAGTTCCTGGAGCCCGAGCAGGCCCGCCTCTACGACCTCATCTGGACCCGCACCATCGCGAGCCAGATGGAATCGGCCGAGCTGGAGCGCACCACCGCCGACATCGCCGCCCAGGTGGGCCCGCGCCGGCTGGATCTTCGCGCCACGGGCCAGGTGATCAAGTTCGACGGCTTCCTCACCCTCTACAACGAGAGCAAGGACGACGACCCGGACGAGGACGAGGGCCGCCTGCCGCCCATGAAGACCGGCGACGGCCTGGAGCGCCGCCGCATCAACGCGAGCCAGCACTTCACCGAGCCGCCGCCGCGCTATTCCGAGGCCTCCCTGGTCAAGCGCATGGAGGAGCTCGGCATCGGCCGTCCCTCCACCTACGCCGCCGTGCTGCAGACCCTGCGCGACCGGGAATACGTGAAGATCGACAAGAAGCGGCTCGTGCCCGAGGACAAAGGCCGGATCGTCACCGCCTTCCTGGAAAGCTTCTTCCTTCGCTACGTGGAATACGACTTCACGGCGGACCTGGAGGAGCAGCTCGACCGGGTCTCCAACAACGAGATCGACTGGAAGCAGGTGATGCGCGACTTCTGGCGCGACTTCTCGGCCGCCATCGGCGAGACCAAGGAGCTGCGCACCACGGAGGTGCTCGACGCGCTCAACGACCTGCTGGGCCCGCACATCTTCCCGGACCGGGGCGACGGCTCCAACCCGCGCACCTGCCCCAATTGCGGGAACGGCCAGCTCTCCCTGAAGCTGGGCAAGTTCGGCTCCTTCATCGGCTGCTCCAACTATCCCGAGTGCAAATTCACCCGCCAGCTCGCCGCCAGCGGGGTGGAGGGCGACGGCGAGGGAACGACCGAGAATGGGGGCCAGCCGGGCGTGAAGGTTTTGGGCGCCGATCCGGACACGGGCCTCGAAGTGACCCTGCGCGACGGCCGCTTCGGCCCCTTCGTGCAGCTCGGCGAGGGCGAGAAGCCCAAGCGCTCGTCCCTGCCCAAGGGCCTGTCCCCCGCCCAGGTGGACTTGGAGAAGGCCCTGAAGCTCCTGGCGCTGCCGCGCCAGGTCGCCACCCACCCGGAAACGGGGGAGCCGATCCTCGCCAGCATCGGGCGCTACGGGCCTTACGTCCAGCACGGCAAGGTCTACGCCAATCTGGGCGCGGGCGACGACGTGCTGGAGATCGGCGCCAACCGGGCCATCGACCTGATCGTCGCCAAGGAGAGCGGCGCAGGCGGCCGGAGAGGCGCGGCCGATCCCGGCCGAGCGCTGGGCAACGAGCCGGAATCCGGCAAGCCCATCGTGGTGAAGGCGGGCCGCTTCGGCCCCTACGTCACGGACGGCGAGACCAACGCCACCCTGCCCAGGGCCATGGCGGCGGAAGCCGTGACCCTGGACGAGGCGGTCGGCCTGCTCAACGCCCGCCGCGCCATGGGCGGCTCGAAGAAGCCGGGCCGGGGCCGAAAGGCTCCCGCCAAGAAAGCCGCAGCTAGGAAAGCCCCGGCCAAGAAGCCGGCGGCCAAGGCGGAGGCCAAATCGGCCGCGAAAGCAGGGGCCGAGAAGAAGCCTGCCAAGAAGGCGGCCGCGAAGAAATCCTCCTCCAAGGCCGCTTCCGCCAGGAAGGCTCCGGCCAGGAAAGCCGCCGGGGCAGGTTAGATTCGATGAAGGAATGGCTCTCCTGGCTTCTGGTGGAATACGCCGATCAGGTCGAGATGATGCTGCGCCTGTGCGGGGCGACCGTGGCGGGCATGGCCATCGGCATCAACCGGGACATCCACAACAAGCCCATCGGAATGCGGACCCTGGGCCTGGTGGCGCTGGGCTCCTCCATCGTCATCCTGTCCGGCTCGGTCTACGAGGGGCTCCATTTCGGGCAGGATGCGGTGAGCCGCGTGGTTCAGGGCATCCTGACGGGCCTGGGCTTTCTCGGGGCGGGCGCGATCCTGCGCGGCAGGGACGGGATGGAGGTCCAGGGCCTGACCACCGCCTCCACCGTGTGGATCGCGGCGGCCCTCGGGGTGACGGCGGGCCTGGGAGCCTGGTTCATCACGGTGTCCGGCACCCTGGTGACCCTGTTCGTGCTCACCTACGGCACGCGCCTCGAGATCAGGCTGATCCGGTTCTTCGGCGGGACCGCGCCGGTAGAGGACAAATCAGAAAGCTAGGCTGAGCGCCACGACGGCGACGCCGGCGATCGCGAGCCACAGAAGCGTCGATCCAAGGGACCAATGGGAGGACGGGACGGCTTCCGGCTCGTCGAAGGCGAAAGCCTCTCCGGCGTTTCGCGCCGCCCTGTCCAGGTGAAGCTTCCGTGCCGATCCTACACTCGTCCGCGTGGTCATCGTCAAACTCGGTTTCTCGTTAACGCAACCTTAACGTGGCAACGTGAACCAGAGCTAAACAGTTCCTTGTGACATGTGAAAGACATCCTTTAGGGGCATGTGCGAACCTGTCCCCAGGAGGCCTTCCCAGGGGCTCCCGTTTATGGCCTGAGACCCGTCGGGGGCCCTTTATGTTTCCGTTTTGTTCACGTATAAAAACGGCATGGGATATAGTGTAAAGAAGCGCGAATCATCACGGACCAAAGTCCAAATGACAGATAACAACGATCTCTTCGGGGGCGCGGCGGCCAAGCGCGCGGCGCCTGCGGGGGCGGGAGCCGCCGCCGTCAAGCTGTCCCGCCCCTCGCCGCCGCAGGGCACGCCGGGCGAGGCGGGCTATGACGCGTCCGCCATCGAGGTGCTGGAGGGGCTCGAGCCCGTCCGCCGCCGCCCCGGCATGTATATCGGCGGCACGGACGAGAAGGCCCTGCACCACCTCTTCGCCGAGGTGATCGACAACTCCATGGACGAGGCGGTGGCGGGCCACGCCACCTTCATCGAGGTGGAGCTGGAGGAAGGCGGCTGGCTCTCCGTCACCGACAACGGCCGCGGCATCCCGGTCGATCCGCACCCCAAGTTCCCGAAGAAGTCGGCGCTTGAGGTGATCATGACCACGCTCCACGCGGGCGGCAAGTTCGACTCGAAGGTCTACGAGACCTCCGGCGGCCTGCACGGCGTGGGCGTCTCGGTGGTGAACGCCCTGTCCGAGATCCTGGAGGTCGAGGTGGCCCGCGGCCAGACCCTGTACCGGCAGGTCTTCGCCCGCGGCGCGCCCAGGGGCAAGCTCGAAACCGTGGGCCGCGTGCTCAACCGGCGCGGCACCCGGGTGCGCTTCAAGCCCGACCACCAGATCTTCGGCAAGGACGCCCATTTCCAACCCCGCCGCCTGTTCAAGATGGCGCGCTCCAAGGCCTATCTCTTCGGCGGCGTGGAGATCCGCTGGAAATGCGCCCCGGCCCTCGTCCAGGGCGTGGACAACGTTCCGGCGGAAGCCACCTTCAAGTTCCCCAACGGCCTGAAGGACTACCTGCTCCACGACATCGGCGGCAAGGAGCTGGTCACGGACCAGATCTTCGCCGGCAAGATCGCCAAGCCCGGCGGCCACGGGTCGCTCGAATGGGCAGTCGCCTGGATGGCCCAGGAGGACGGCTTCTCCACCTCCTACTGCAACACGGTGCCGACCCCCGAGGGCGGCACCCACGAGAACGGCCTGCGGATCGCCCTGCTCCGGGCGCTGCGCGACCATGCGGAGCGCGTCGGCCAGCAGAAGCGCATGGCGGCGGTGAGCACGGACGACGTGATGGCCACCTGCGCCTCCATGCTGTCGGTGTTCATCCGCGAGCCCGAGTTCCAGGGCCAGACCAAGGACAAGCTGGCCACCGTGGAGGCGGGCCGCATCGTCGAGAACGCCATCCGCGACACCTTCGACCACTGGCTCGCCGCCTCGCCGCAGCAGGCCAACCGGCTGCTCGACTGGGTAATCGACCGGGCGGAGGAGCGCCTGCGCCGCCGCCAGGAGAAGGAGGTCGCCCGCAAGACCGCCACCCGCAAGCTGCGCCTCCCCGGCAAGCTGGCGGATTGCTCCAACGCGGGCGCCAAGGGCTCCGAGCTGTTCATCGTCGAGGGCGACTCGGCGGGCGGCTCCGCCAAGCAGGCCCGCGACCGGGCCAACCAGGCGATCCTGCCCTTGCGCGGCAAGATCCTCAACGTGGCCTCCGCCGGGCGGGACAAGCTGCACCAGAACCAGCAGCTCTCCGACCTCGTCCAGGCGCTGGGCTGCGGCACCGGCTCCGGGTACCGGGACCAGGACCTGCGCTACGAGAAGGTCATCATCATGACCGACGCGGACGTGGACGGGGCGCATATCGCCTCGCTCCTGATCACGTTCTTCTACCGGCAGATGCCCCGGCTCATCGACGGCGGGCACCTGTACCTGGCGGTTCCGCCCCTCTACCGGCTGAGCCAGGGGGCGAAGTCGGCTTACGCCCGGGACGATGCGGACCGGGAGAGGCTCCTGAAGACCGTGTTCAAGGGCAACGGCAAGGTGGAGATCGGCCGCTTCAAGGGCCTGGGCGAGATGCTGCCGGGGCAGCTCAAGGAAACCACCATGGACCCGAAGAAGCGCCTGCTTCTCAAGGTGGTGGTGGCGGCGGAGGACAGGCCGGAGGCCAGCGACGCGGTGGAGCGCCTGATGGGCAACAAGCCGGAGGCCCGCTTCGCCTTCATCCAGGAGCGCGCGGCCTTCGCGGACGAGGCGGACCTGGATATCTGATCAGCCGGCTAAAAATATTTTTCTGCAGGATGTGGCGCGGGAGGGTTTCCGCGCCATTTCCTTTTTTGCGAGATTTTTTTGAGGAGGACTTCCCTTGTTTTTCAAGGGATTTCCCCGGCTTGCGGATTTTTTTGAAAAAATTTCAAAAAACTTCGGAACCATCTTTCGAGCTGCCCGTTGTTAGGACATCACCGGCTCATTCTGCCCCCACGGGCCGGTCCCTCAAAAGGCTTCCGCAAGGAGCCTTTTTTTTTGACCTGAGCACGCCCCTGCGGCGCGATGGATCCCTTGTCCGGTCTTGCGCGTCATCATGGAGACAGGCGCCCTGGCGGCGGTCAAGCTTGCGTGCCACAAGACCCGACAGCCCCTCAGATCTCCGAACTCCGAGTTTTCCCTTGGCCAAACGTTCAAAAGCCCCCCACCCCGCCCCTCTCCCGTCCCGCGAGGATGTGGTCGCCTTCATCTCCGGCGCGCAAGGGAAGGTCGGCAAGCGCGAGATCGCGCAGGCGTTCAACATCAAGGGCGGCGACCGCATCTGGCTCAAGCAGATGCTCAAGGACCTGGAGATCGAGGGCCTCGTGGACCGGCGCGGCAAAGCCGTCCACAAGGCGGGCCAATTGCCCCCGGTGGTGCTGGCCGACATCACCCGCTGCGACCGGGACGGGGAGCTCATCGCCGTGCCGACCGAATGGGACGAGGCGGAGCACGGGCCCATCCCCACCATCGTGATCATGCCCTCCCGCAAGCCCAGCCCCGGAATGCCGGTGGCGGGGGTGGGCGACCGGGCGCTGCTGAGGGTGGACCCGCTCAAGGCCGGGGACATCCACCGCTATGCGGGCCGCGTCACCAAGGTCGTGGCCAAGAAGCAGGCGCAGCTCCTCGGCATCTACCGGGCCATGCCCGAGGGCGGCGGCAGGCTCGTGCCCGTCGAGAAGAAGTCCCGCGAGACGGAATACCTGGTCCGCCCCGGCGACGAGGCCGAGGCCCTCGACGGGGACCTCGTGTCCGCCTCCCTCGTGAAGACCGGCCGCCTCGGCCTGCCCCAGGCCCGGATCAAGGAGCGGCTGGGCTCGGTGAAATCCGAGAAGGCCGTGAGCCTCATCGCCATCCACGCCCACAGCATCCCCAACGAGTTCCCGAAGGCCGTGCTCGACGAGGCCGAGAAGGCCGAGCCCGTGTCCATGGCGGGCCGGGAGGACTGGCGCGACCTGCCCCTCGTGACCATCGACCCCCCCGACGCCAAGGACCACGACGACGCGATCCATGCGGTGCCGGACGAGGACCCGCACAACGCGGGCGGCTTCGTGCTCACGGTGGCCATCGCCGACGTGGCGGCCTATGTGCGCCCCGGCACGGCCATGGACCGGGAGGCGCAGGAGCGCGGCAACTCGGTGTATTTCCCCGACCGGGTCGTGCCCATGCTGCCGGAGAAGATCTCCAACGACCTGTGCTCGCTCAGGCCAGGGGTGCCCCGCCCGGCGCTCGCGGTCCGCATGGTCATCGGCCAGGACGGCCGCAAGAAGAGCCACAGCTTCCACCGGGTCGTGATGCGCTCGGCCGCCAAGCTCTCCTACAGCCAGGCTCAGGCCGCCATCGACGGCCGCACCGACGAGGTCACGGGACCCATCCTCGATTCGATCCTGCGGCCCCTCTGGACGGCCTATGCCTGCGTGAAGAAGGCCCGGGACATCCGCGAGCCTCTGTTCCTCGACCTGCCCGAGCGCAAGATCGTCCTGAAGCCCGACGGCACCGTGGACCGGATCTTCGTGCCCGAGCGGCTGGAGGCCCACCGGCTCATCGAGGAGTTCATGATCCTCGCCAACGTGGCGGCGGCCGAAACCCTGGAGCGGGCCGAATCCGAGCTGATCTACCGGGTCCACGACGAGCCGTCGCTCGAGAAGATGCGCGCTTTGAGCGAGGTGCTCGCCTCCATCGGCCTCAAGCTGTCCTCGCAGGGGGCGCTCAAGCCCGAGCTGTTCAACCGCATCCTGCGCAGCGTGGACGGGTCGGAGCACCAGCTCTTCATCAACGAGGTGGTGCTGCGCTCCCAGTCCCAGGCGGAGTATTCGGCGGAGAACTACGGCCATTTCGGCCTGAACCTGCGCCGCTACGCCCACTTCACCTCCCCCATCCGCCGCTATGCGGACCTCATCGTGCACCGGGCCCTCATCGGCGCCCTCAAGCTCGGCCGGGACGGCCTGCCGCCGGACGCCACCCGGGCGGAGCTGATCGAGATCAGCGCCCGCATCTCGGCCGCCGAGCGCCGCGCCATGGCGGCGGAGCGCGAGACCATCGACCGCCTGATCGCCCATTTCCTGGCGGACCGGATCGGCGCCGCCTTCGACGGGCAGATCTCCGGCGTGACCAAGGCGGGCCTCTTCATCAAGCTGGCTGAAACCGGGGCGGACGGCTTCGTGCCCGCCGCCACCATCGGGGCGGATTACTACCGCTACGACGAGCGCACCCACTCCATGCAGGGCGAGCGCACGGGCGAAACCTACCGCCTGGGCGACAAGGTCCAGGTGAGGCTCGTGGAGGCGGCCCCCGTCGCCGGGGCGCTGCGGTTCGAGCTGCTGTCCCAGGGGCGCTATACGGGCAAGGCGAAGGGCTCCGGCAAGGGGGCCAAGAAGGCGCAGGCGGGCGGCGCGAAGCCGGGCAAATCCGGCCAGAAGCCCGCCAAGCCCGGCCGGGAGAGCCGCCGCCCCACCGTGAGAGTGAAGGCCAAGCGGCAGAGCCGCGCCCGGTAAGGACCCGTCATGTCTGAGACCCACGAGCCGATTCCCGCCCCCATCAGGACGCTCCCCGCCATGCGGCGCGGCTTCCTCGGCCGTTGCCCCGCCTGCAACCGGGGGCGGCTCTTCGGCCGCTTCCTGAAGGTGGCCGACCGTTGCGACGCCTGCGGCACCGAGTTCCACCACCACCGGGCCGACGACCTGCCGCCCTATCTTGTGATCTTCCTGGTGGGCCACCTCATCGGCTACGGCATCCTGATGACCGAGACCCGGCTGGAGATCCCCCTCTGGGTTCACCTCGCCACCTGGCCCGCCCTGGCGATGGTCCTGTGCCTCGCCCTGCTCCAGCCCATGAAAGGCGCTGTCGTGGGCCTGCAATACGCGCTAGGGATGCACGGCTTCGGCGAGGCCCGGGCCCAAGAGACCAGCGAGAGGGACAACAGCAGTGACGGACGCTCAGGCACTCGCCCGGATGGATCGGCTCGTTTCCGGGGAGCGTAACCCGGGCCTGCCCACCCTGCGCCCCTCGGACGCCGCCACCCTCATCCTCATCGACCGCCGGGGCCGGACCCCCAAGGTCCTCATGGGCAAGCGCCACCCGGGGCACCGGTTCATGCCGGGCAAGTTCGTGTTCCCCGGAGGCCGCATCGAGCCCGGGGACCGCTCCATGACCGTGGCCGGCGCCCTCCACCCCCGGGCGGAGCAGGCCCTCATGGCTCGGGTCACCCGCCCCTCGCCTCAGCGCAGCCGGGCGCTGGCGCTCGCCGCCATCCGCGAGACCTTCGAGGAAACCGGGCTCCTGCTCGGCTCCAAGGACTACGGCGGCCCCGCGGGCGTGCCGGAGAGCTGGGCGGCCTTTCAGGAGCGGGGCGTGTTTCCCGACCTGGAGGCCCTGCACTTCATCGGCCGGGCCATCACGCCGCCCAAGCGCGTGAAGCGCTTCGACACCCGCTTCTTCGCCGCCGACCGGACCGCCATCGCGGACGAGGCCGAAGGCGTGGTGGGCCCCGATTCCGAGCTGGTGGAGCTGACCTGGGTGACCATCCACAAGGCCCGCGCCCTGGACGTGCCCCCCATCACGGCCGTGATCCTCTCCGAGCTGGAGGCCCGCATCGCGGCGGGCTTCGGCCCCCACCTGCCGATCCCGTTCTTCCACCAGAAGCGCGGCCGTTTCGTGCGGGAGGAGCTGTGAGGTCCCGCATCCGGTCATGCCCGGCCTCGTGCCGGGCATCCACGCCTTGGGCGCTGCGGAGGTTTTGAAGACGTGGATGGCCGGGTCAAGCCCGGCCATGACGCAAAGGGGGTCCCCCGCCGCCTCGTCTCGCAGGAATCCACCCCCACCCCTCCCGCAACCCTTGACGGAACCGGCGTAATCGGGCATGGGAACGTCACGATTTTCCGGCCGGGTTCGCCCGGCCTTTGCGTTTCGGCCGAGCCTCCGGCCAACCGAACCGCGGAACCTGAACCCCAAGAGGTCCGACCATGGCCAAAGCCGCAACGATCAAGATCAAGCTCGTCTCCACCGCCGACACGGGCTATTTCTACGTGACGAAGAAGAACTCGCGCACGATGACCGACAAGCTCTCGATGAATAAGTACGATCCGGTCGCCAAGAAGCACGTCGAGTTCAAGGAAGCCAAGATCAAGTAAGACACTCTCAACTAAGTCTTTGTAATGATAGGTAAAACCGCTTCCTGATCGAGGCGGTTTTTTCGTTTGGGGTAACGGAAGGGTAACTTGACGAATTGTCTCGCGCTGTTTGCGCTTGATGTGCAGACTTGTGACAAAGTTCGTATCTAGGTGTATTTGCTGTGAATAGAAGAAACCTTCTTACTCGGGTGAGGCGCCTACTCGCCAGTGCCTCCGAAGAGGCGTGGATCGACCCGAAGTTGCTCCTGCGGGAGTTCCTACGTCGCGAGCGGCAACGTCTCCGTTCTACCGCACACAACAAAGGAGCCACGTCGGCCGAGCAACTTAACCGTGTACGGTTTGCAAACCGTGTAATACGACGGCGTGCTCGCCAACTACGGCAGAGCCCAAGGCGAAATCTGCCGAAGCAACTTCTTCTAGCACAGTTTCGTGAATCACCTCTCTTATCGAGCCTCAACCCTGATAGGGCTCGACGTTGGATTCCTGTCCTCCATCGCCTCTCTGCGCCAGGGCGGATGGAAATCGAACTCGATCGATTCTCATTCATCGACGATCCGCAGGCAACCCTCACAAAGCTGAGGCAGGTGGCTGATGTCGAGTGTGAGGGGCTTAACGCGCTACTCCATTTCCGAGATTCCCACTGCCTCGATATCGGACCCTACTTGATTCTAGCAGAGGTCTGGCCCTGTCTTTCGCCATTCCTTGACGGTGGTCAGATGAGAGCACCCGTCCAAAAAGTCATGGAAGCGGTTGGACTACGGCGTCTTATGAATATGAGACTTCGCGCCGTCCGCGATTTGCAAGACGTTTGGGCGTTTCCGATCCGGCGACGCACACCGCAGGGGGCCATTAGATCATCCAGTCGGCTCACTGAACCCCAAAGGGATCAACGGGTTGCTGATGAGTTTTGTGACGCGATCAATCGGTGGCTGGATGTTCCAGAGATTGGTCTAGAACTCACTAAAGAGGGCAGAGCCTGGATTTCCACTGTTATTTTAGAGCTCTTAGACAATGCTGAACGACATAGTATTCCAGCAACAAAGGATGGAGGCTGGTCCGTCGCAGGATTCATGGCTCGACGACGCGAAGGTGAAGAGTGGGTTTATCGTTGCTACATCGGGATCTTGAGTGTGGGCGCAACGATAGATCAGAGCCTCGAAACGTGCTCCAAACGGATAACATCTCAAGTTGAGGAATACGTGGGACAGCATGTAGGACGGCTTGGAGCTCCGTCTCGAGAGACGTTACGCACCTTGTTTGCCCTTCAGGATGGGATCACTAGGGATCCGGAGGCCGACGAGCACGGACGAGGTGGTGTTGGCTTCCAAGACGTTATGTCACTTATTAACTTGCTGGGTAATACGGATAAGCCAGCCCGAGATCCACGATTGACGATAATTTCAGGCCGCTCATGTATTATGGTACGCGCACCTTATATTAAAGGTATCCACATGGACGGGCCGGACTCTCCTCGCGTTCTTTGGTTCAATCCGGAGAACTCACCGGCGCAACCTCCCAGTCCTACCCACGTTTTTGACTTGCAGGAGTGCCTTGCTGGAACCATCATCAGTTTAGCATTCACCTTAGACCCAGACTACTTAAACGAGATCGCAGATGAGTGAAATCAACCTAGACGAGTTGACCGGAGGAGGCGAAGTTCGCAACCTCACCGGCCACGAGCGCGGGGTCGAGGCACGGTCCCGTTACAACCTAGAAACACTTGACCACACGCAAAATCCTGTACGGGTTTTCATTCCTGAAAGCGTGTACACCCTAACGCCTTCCTTCTTCCAAGGTATGTTCGCCGAGAGTGTACGGGAACTTGGGGATCGGTTTCTCGAGCACTACAGGTTTGATGCAAGCGCACTAATAATGCGGCAGATTCAGCGCGGGATTTCCTCAGCACGCATGCGTCGAGAGAGTGTTCTTTCAAGGTAGTGGTAGAACATCTTGGCTGCTGGACCGAGTGGAAGTGAGACGTCAAGCATAGTTCAGGCTGTGCCTTGGGCTCTCAGCATCGCAAGCGTCCTTTGGAACTATTGGAATTATCGCAGAACAACGGGGCTCCAGAAGAGGATCCGTGTTGATACGGTGCGCCTTGAAGAATTTCGACGGATCCGTACAGGCATTGACACTGTTCTCACCGATCTAGGGAGCCAGCGCGATACACTACGAAGCCTTTCGTCCAGCGGCGTGACCCTAGGCGACCTACGTAAACAGGTCGAAGAACAACAAAAGAAGATACTCGAGATCTATCTACGACTTGAAAGTGCTTTACAACGGGCGGATCAAAGCACTTACGCATCCGGAACAGACTGGTTCACAACGATTGAGGGTCATTGGGACAGGTTTCTTGACGCGGTCGACAAGGTCTACGGTCCTCATAGACCCCAGGCTGAGGCTCGCAGGGCTCCCTCTACCGCTGCAGGTTTCCTGGGTGAGCTTATCACCGCGGTCGAGGCCAGACTTGATCGCGAAATGCAGCAGTTCGTGAAAGTGGACTCCTGAGTCAGGTTCCCTCCAGCCGCTCGTCCTCGACGCCAGGGCTGCGGAAAAGTCGATCGGCCAGTCGTCTTCAGGTTACCGAACAGCCTCACATGCTGGACAAGTCTCCAGAGACCACCCGGACAGATCCTGGCTGCATGTTGGAGGCCCCCTGCGAAGGCAAGGTCATCCCGTACGTTAGGAGGTTGGCTCTCCTCCCTACATCGATTTGCCCAAGGACTCAGAAAAATAAAACAGCGCGATCCCGATCATGCCAGCGCGTATGCCAGCGACATTGAACCAAGAGGCTGCGGATAAGGCAGCAATCGCTACAAACATCCTAGTCCCCTCTCAAGAGGCAAGATTGCAGGGCTTAGGTCCAGCAGCGCGAGCAGGATCTGAGCCCATTCCTCCAGAAAAAACGCAAATTGATTTCTCGATTTTTGACCCCCCGTGCGGTCGCCGCCTCCATGATCGGATGCTTTAACCGGGCCCCCTATCCCCCTACTGGCAAGTACCCCAGCCAACCCGCGGTTTCCTAGTTTCCGTCCTGCTTGGACAGCCAATGGGCCGGTCGGGTCAGCCCCTCAGGAAGCTGGGTTTCCGCGTCGCCTAAGGCCTGATCAAGTTGGTCTTGTGTGAGGCCGTTGGCCTCTCTGAGGTCAGCCCCTTCTAGATGCGCCTCTGTGAGGTCAGCCCCTTCCAGATACGCCGCCTCGAGATCAGCCCCTTCTAGGTGCGCCTCTGTGAGGTCAGCCCCTTCCAGATGCGCCGCCACGAGGACGGCTCCTTCCAGATGCGCCGCCTCGAGGTTGGCTCCTTCCAGATACGTGCCCCAGAAGTAGGCTCCTTCCAGATGCGCGCTCCGGAGGTTGGCTCCTTCCAGATGAGCGTACTGGAGGTTAGATCCTTCCAGATGCGCCTCCTTGAGGTTGGCTCCTTCCAGATGCGCCATCGCGAGGTAGGCTTCTTCCAGATGCACCTTCTCGAGGTAGGCTTCTTCCAAATGTGCGTACCAAAGGTCGGCTTTTTCCAAACACGCCTCGGAGAGCTCCGCTCCCCTTAAGTCGGTGTGTCTGAGGTTCAATTTCCAGTTTTTGAAACGTTCGCACTGAAAATTTCTGAGGTTCTTGGCCTCGCGGCGCTTGATCACGGTTAAGACCGCCGCAATATCTGTTGGCAACCTGTAATAATCAGCTTCCTGAAGAGCTTCGGGCTTATCTTTCCAGGGCGCGCGCTCCCGAACAAACCCGGTCAACATCTCCATGATGGTCCAGTAATCTGGAGCACTCTCAAGCGAGATGCGCTCTAGCGCGTAGATACCTCCAAGGCGAACCTCGATTTTGTCGCTGCCAAGTTGCTCAACAGCCTTGGTGAAACTCTCGGTAATGCGCCGCTGGAGGTCGGCCTTGGTCTGCTCCTCATGGCGCAATCTGGCGGTCTCGGCCTGCTGTAAAGCAATCTTGGCGGCAAAGCCTGCCACAACGACGGTGAGCACACCTGTCAGGAGACTCGCCAAGGGTGCGAGCAAAGGGATAACGTCGTTCCTGTTCGCTAGATACCAGAACCAGAACACAACGCCCATAAGGACGGTGAGCAGCCCTATGAGGAAACTCGCCAAATGGGCGCGCACCTTGTTCGCTCCCCACCAAGACCAGAACTTCCCGCCCATGAGATCTCCTTCACCGCTAGCCAGTCCCGGGATAGCGGAAGCGCGCCTCGGCAGAAGAGTGAAGTAATAGCGCCGGCGCGCAAGTCCTCTCTGGAGCCGGTTTGACTGCATAGGCACAGCGAGGTTCCGTAAGCTGCCGGGAATACGCTGCGAACACTTCAAATCAGGTTCCATACTGGGGCTTCTGCGAATTGTATGGCCCAGACACCGGATCGAGTGCATCTTTGTGGCGCCGGGGGGTGGTCTCTCGGATGGGAGGAAGCCATGAAACCGGTCGTCAGGTGCTTGTTTGTTGTTGCCGGCCTGCTCACCGCAGGAACAGCCTTCGCACAGGATTTCAAGAGCCAAGCCACGGCTGCCGCTGCACAGTGGGATGCCGCCTTCAATTCAGGTGACGCCACCAAGCTATCGAAAGCCTACACCAAGGATGCCGTCATTCTCCCGGCAGGCGGTGAGCAGGTCACCGGGCCGGACGGCGCTGAGAAGCTGTTCGGCGGGTTCATCAAGGGCGGCGTCAAGAACCACAAGATCACCGTCCAGGGTGGAGATGGCGAAGGCGATAGAGGCTACGTCTATGGACGCTGGCAAGCCGACGCCGGAGACAAGAAGCTGATGGGCCACTGGGTCAACGTGCTTAAGCGTGAGGACGGTCAGTGGCGCACTGCCCTACACACTTGGAACCTCGATCAGTAGTACTTTGCCCTGAGCCCCACCTTTGCGCTCCACAGCGCAGCAAAATGTGTTTCGGCAGCATAAGACCGGGCAGTCTCTCTCCGGTCTGGCTCGCCGCGGCGATCACCTCGATTACCCCCAGATGCGGTAGGATTTGACCTGAGGAACCATGCATTTCTTCCGGTTCCATACTGGCGATTATGGGAAAACGGGCGGCCACCGTAGAAGGTGCTTGAACTTTCCCGTTGCTCAATGGGTCATTCGCGAGGCTGAGGAAACGCCGCTATCGGAGTCAGGAAACTTTGTTCCACAACACGCTCAGGTTGACCATAGCAGCCTCTAATTCTGTAGCGTGGCTCGTCGCCAACAAGAACAGGCACAAGGCGGATCACTCGGTACATACCATTGAAGAGCTTGAAGGTCTCCTCAAGCGTGAAGGTCTCCTCAACCAAGGCTCCACCCTCTTTCGGGAGGATGCCAATCTGCACCCGAACAAGATCACCGATCCCAAAGCGATACTCAGCCATGCTGAACGAACCTACATAGGTTGTTCCAAGTTCCCGCTTGGGTTCGAACATCGACGGTGTAAAGCCATCTCAGAACAAAGAACCCCGTCCGGCTGAGCACCGAACGGGGTCTGTGTAAGGGGCCTGATACACAACGCGGCCGGTCTGGTTCTGGCACGCGCGTAGTTAAGCAACGGTGTCCGGCTCCATACTGGACGTTATGGGAAATGGCGCCTCAGGGTTGGGATCTCGGCTACTCTCGGGCCCACGACCAATGCCTGCTTTCAAGCGGTAGTTCCTTTCCAGACACATAGCCTTGGGGAACTACCCAGCGCAGCAGGGTTACAACGCTTTAGCGTATGGACGAATTCACTGGCCCCAGAGAATATAGTCTTTTCTGAGAAGAGACATGATCCCTCCTCTCCCTCGTCGCGACTGCCTCGACTGCACCCCGGAAGAGTTGGCCTTGGCGCAAAGCCTTGGGAGTGAGAGCCGCGAGCGCATTGTGTCTCGCATAGCCTTTGGCACTCCGCTCCTAGTCGCTATCAGGATCGAGGCGGACTACATCGCAGATGCCTGGGCGCACTATAACGACAAGGTGCAACTCCACGCGATCTACCTTGCCTTCGACGTGTTGCACCATGAGAAGCCGAATGAACCTAGTTGATCCGTGCCGCTGCTGCGCCTGAGCCCTGTTCCAAACTGAGGATTATGCGAAACCGCACAGGCTTTTCATGGAAAGCAAAGGCGGGGGCTACGCCTTCGGGTGAGGCAAGCCTTGATGGGGAGCGGGTGACCGATCTGGGCGGCCCAGTGCTTGCGGCGGCGTACTCTCAAGCGAACTCCTATGAACCAAGCTTTTAAGATGAGGTCGACGCTCTATAGGTTATGCTGCTTATTGGGTCGTGATTTGGACATCTAAGATAGAATAACCCAATACTGTTACTGAATTTTTTATCTATCCATACCGTAGTAATCACGGCGCAAATGAGAGACTTGCTCCTCCATTCCTGTATAGGTCCACCATAAGTCTCCTTCAGTAGAGTATGTATCCTCTGTAAGGTTCCAGGACGATCAGGAATAAGGCTAACTGCCCGAAGTTTTCCCTCCTTGAAATAGAAATAAGCGGTATAAGGAATGTTCGCCTCGACATAAGGCTGACGAGCCTGAACTTTCTCGCCAGGCCCCAAAGTATCTTTGTCATCGGTATATGGGGTGATGTTGCCTTTGCCGGATGCGATCAGCTCGCTAAAAGTCATTCCCCAGGACGTGTTTTGCCATCCTGCCCATGACGGCTCGGACGTCAGAAGCATCAATGCTGCTACGAGAATCCGCACCATGTTGCACCTTTGATCGCCGTTCGTAAGATGCAGTCGTTGCCAACCTATATCTACAATACCGTTTGGCCGCGCGGTAGCTGGGTCGGCGGAGGGAGGCTCGGCCACCATGGGGTGCCAAGTTGCTGTCTTGCTCGGTGATCCTTGAGCAAAAATTGCCCTCCCCACCGCTGTCCCCACCCGGAGCGCCTGGATGGCGGTTTTTGAGGGGCACATGCGCCGCGCGATCCGTCCACCGGGCGCCTGACGGCTGCTCCATACTGCCGATTATGCGAAATCGCGCGACCTGTTCCTGATACGCGTGAGATCCCCTACAATCCCCACATGACTACTGAGCCCCATCCTCAAGCCCGCCGCCGAGTTGCTTTCCATGAGGCCGGACATGCCGTTATTGCTTGGGCCTTGGGGCTAGAGGTTGGATGGGTTCGCCTACTGCCAGATACTGACAACTCAGCTGGAAAAATTGACCGTCAGACGGCTAATCATCTCCCCTCAGAGGACCAAATTGCCGTCCTTATGGGTGGCTGGTGTGGGGCCGAGATCAGTGGCGTTCCACAACTCTACCCAGCCGAATTCGACACAGATTTAGCTCAGGTTTTCGGGGTCATGTTTCGGTCCTATCCCGATGACGATGCGGCGCAGGATGCTCTCCGCGAGAGGGGGATCGCGAGAGCTCAGGAACTTGCGGATCAATATGAAGACAGCATTCGCCTGATTGCGGACGAGTTAGAGCGCCGTGGCGAATTACTGGCTGGGGAGGTCGCCCACCTGCTTTCCCCTCGCGAACCGCCTCAAACGGCTCGGTAGCCTCGGCACTGCTTCGAGTGCCTAACGAAGAACCCCGCCCGGCTGAGTTCCGAACGGGGTTCTGTCGAGAAAGCCTGATAGGCAACGCTGAACTGATCTACAGCGATTGCCGCCCCGGCCCAACGGCCGGCGATTTGAGACGGGGCCGACCTGCGGATATTCTAGGCAGCCCGCTATCGACGCTGTCAGGCCCGATCCTGCCCACCGACTGATCGGTGCCCCTCGTGCCAGTGATCACCTCCGGCGTGGCGTAAGGAGTAGTATTCATCCTTCATGATATCAGAGGATGAAGAAATCCGAAGCGGTCAAAACCGTGCCTGGATGAAACTGTGCGAGCTTCGGAACCCCGGCCTGATTGCCGTTGCCGTCGCCATCGAAGTACAGCGAGCCGGTTTCCTGATTGTAGATCAATCGGTCATCAGCATCGGTGGCGCGATTGCCAACCACAAAAGCTCCTGGTGCGAGAGCCCCAAGCGGCCCGATGTTGATATGGATATCGCTGAAGAGATACACAGTGTCATCACCATCCTCGTTCATGTCCGTGATAGTGACCACGTTCTCAACGGTCGGTTCGTTATAAAACCAGAACTTATCGTTGCCAGCGCCCCCCGTGTAGATGTCCTGGCCTGCACGACCGATTAACGTATCATCGCCTGCCCCACCGCTGATCGAGTCTGCCCCCTGTGTGCCGTTCAGTTCGTTGGGCTTGCCTGTGCCGCTAGGCATTGGGGCCGGGACAGTGACTGGAGCATCAGTAGGAGCATCAGTATAGGCTCTGATGTAGTCGATTTGCATCTCCGCCCTGGCGTCGGGTGCCGGCTGGCCCACCCAGCCGGTGACGCCGGGTGGCTCGCCCACTCCGAGGCCGGCGAGCATGTACATCGGTTTGTTCATGTCTGATGGGGTTGTCGTCTCAAAGACCTTCTCGCCATCGAAGTACCACGTGATCTTATCTGGCTGCCAGTTGACGCCGTAGGTATGAAAATCCTTCGACATATCGGCCACCCGTGCCCAGCCCTCCTTCGAGTAAATCGGGACGTTTGCGTGCGACTTGATCCTGTCGTATCCGGCACTGTCATTGCTGCTGTGGGTCGTCGTGAAAAGGGCGGTTGGGTCGCGGCCTACAATCTCTGCAATGTCGAGCTCCAGGGGATACGTGTTGTCCTTGGCCAGAAGATAGAACGCCGATCCGATGCCAACGCCGGCCGGAAGCTTTGCCTTCATTTCGAAGTAGCCGTAGGTCTGGCTGAACTCGTTGAAGGTCGAGATTTGGCCCGAGGTGTACGGCTGGCCACCGGTGTACTGGGCGATGGCGGGATTGGTGGGGTCTGCCGTGATGGTCAGAATGCCATTCGCGGCGCTGAACGGATTAGCGGATTGGGTTTCTGGAACCGCGGGATTGATGTACCAGGTCTGGTTGCCGCCGTCATTGAAACCCAAAGAATTGGGATTGTGGGCCACATGCCATCCAGGAGCAAAATTCAGGCCGGTGGTCCCATTCCAACCCGTGAGCGTGTTAAATTCGTCGCTGAAGGTCAGCGTCGCCGTACTGGCGAGATTCTTTGGATCAATCATTGTCTGCCCCTGCAGGTTGATGCGTGTGTATTGGTCGGCAGCCTTTGACTGCTTGCAGTGTGGCTTGGAAAGAAGACATAGTTTATTCCCGCCACAAACGGTCAAAGCCGCATGTGGTGTTGTGATTGAGATGGAGTTGGAAAGTTACGCAACAGATGATGCTATGAAAGCGCAGGCAGTTGTATCAGCCAGTATGGCTAGAATATGGTCAAGCTGGCCTAATATGTGGCCGCAACATCATTGACGCTGTTCTGCAAAGGATCGTTTATCTGGAAATTGCCAGTGAGATGACATTGGATCAACGCTCCAAGGAGTGTTGTCCATCCGTTTCTATAACAACCCAACCGAAGAGATCCCGCTCGATCATGAGGCTGTAGAAGCGCGCTACGCCCTGCTCTGGGTCGCGCCGATGCAGGACAAGGTGGTGTTTGATCGGGGATCGGAGTTCGTTAGGCATTAAGGACTCTGTTCGCCTTCATCCAGGCCCTGAACGAAGCTGATCCCGTGGTTTTTGCCTCGGCTCCAGATCACGCGCGCAGGGACTCGCAGGTTTTTGCTTGGGATCTCCAACTCAAAATCCTGCGGAGGCGGGGATACATGGGCGAAGGTAAGCAGGGCTCCGATGTCGGAGAGATTCTGGATGGTGCAGTCGAAGGCGGAGGAGCGGTTGTTGAACACAACCCGCCCTTTCAGAATCGTACGCCAGCGCCGCTTCGAACGACGTTCACCTTGGTTGTCCACGATGGAGTCTCCTGCGTGCCGGAATCTCACCTACCTCACCCTACCCGCCTCCGCTCCGTCGGAAACCTTCTTCCAGTCGGGCTAAGGCTGCTTCCAGTTTTGGGTCAGGAATAAAGGTTTTTGCAGGGAATCCGCTTTCCTTCACTAAGGGTCCCAGATTCACAGTCCTTTCAGGGGCACTCGTGCCTTTGGGCTCTTTAAGCGGTGAAATCTCGAAACTAACCGTCGGCCCCTTGGCTCGCTGCCGCAGGGATTGGCCGCCTCTCACCCGAATGCCCGCCACGGGCCGCCGCTGTACGTCTGTTAGCTGCGATGAAGGCCGGTGCAAAGTCAGACCCGAACATGAAGCGGATGGGCTTGCGACGGAGGCCGTCTTCCGTCGCCTTGTAGCGCGAACCAGAGGTAATTGCCCAGTCAAAGAAGCCGATTTCCTCAAGGGCCGAATAGCGCTAAGGGGCCTCTGCTTTCCCCGTTCCACCGCCCTCCAAACCCTTGCCCGCCAGCCATAGATCATCCTTGGCGAATCCTTGGACCCGAATCGAAGCGCCATGCAATCCTCTCTAGTCATCGTTGCCCCAAAAACGCTCATCAAAGCTTTAGGCTGCTTTGCAGTGGTCAACGATTCCGCGACTCACAACCAATCGGTAACGCTCGAAAGTGGGTTTCTGGAAATCGATGATCTGAACCGGTATCAACTAAGCAAGATCAGATGTACTAGAGGCAGGGCTCTCACGGACCTCGGCGATCAGCCTTGCTACACTAGACGGGATCTCAGGGAAGGCTCTCAGGGCCGCTCTGGCCGCTGCTGAGCGAGATCGCGACTTCTTGCATGAGGCAACAACGGCCAGACCGGAGCAGGCAGCTCCAGTCGAGCGCAAGCCATGGTGGCGTCGGCTGGCGGGATGATTATTTAGAGCCCCAGAACATCACCATTTGAATGACACCTGTCGTTGAGTTAAAAATCCACATCCGGCTCTATAGAGGGATGTGTGCCTATGGACCCTCAGATTCACGTGTTTTCGATCAACGGGACAATCGAGGATCTAGAGCGCCGCCAAAAGCGGCGGTTTTTCCTCCGTGAAGTACCGCCTGGGGACGAAGTACCGCCTGGGGCCAAGGATGAAGACCCCGAAAGGGAACTTATCATCGACTTGAATAAGGAGGCGGATAAAATAGCGGCTGGGATTGAGGGGGAAATCAGGAAGATCCTGCCTCCTGCCAGCGGCATCTCTCCCCAGGTAGAGATCTCCTTTTCAGCGGGCTCAGTGCTTTTGTCAGGAACGGTATTGCTGCTTGCATGGGCAGGTGAAACCGCATGGGGGGAACTTCGCACACAAATGGCAGAAGTCATCAAGATCGCGGTTAGGCGCGTAGTGCAGGGTGCCGTAACAGAAGTGATGCCGCGATTGACAGCGACCATAAATGTTACACCCGCTCGGGGTCAGTCTACACCTTCAAGAACACAGCCTGTAACTTCGACATCAGGAGAGATCAACCGACAAGTACCATTGGATTGGATGCGAATTTTACCAATCGGAATCGCTGTTCTGTTGTTTTTCATCCTTATTATGGATCGGTACTTCCAACCTTTACAGCGTTCATATCCACCAGTTCCTCCTTCAGTAGCCGCTTTACCGCCGACCACGGCTCCTCCACCAGCTCCTCCTTCAGTAGCCGCTTCACCGCCGACCACGGCTCCTACGCGCTGAGCATGACGGAGTTGCATGGGATCTCTTCTGGGAGGCACTTCGACTGTTAAGCAATTGAGGCAATCAAGGTGGTCTCAGGAGCGGTCTTCCCGTCGAGGCCCATACCGACCAGAGACGAAGGACCCCCCCCGAGAGAGAGACCATATGTAGGGGGAATTGGCCTTAAGACTCTCAGACGCATGAGATAATCCCGCCGTTTGTCCGGGCCCTGTATGCGGCCCCCATGATAGCCCTGACGGTCCCCTCGTCCTGTTCCGGAACGATCATGGAGTCATGGACAGGCAAGACCGGAATGTCCCGCCTCTGACACTGCATGAGGACGTTCACGGCGATGTCCGAGTCCATCCGCATGAGATGGATGCCCTCGTCACTGGCGAACGCGTCCGCAACGTCGGTATGGCGATGCACGATGGCTTCATAGAGCCTTTTCGCCTCAGCATAGGGCATGTTCAGGTTTTTGCTGATGGCTTCCTTTGCATGGCGCGGCGTCCGTGCGTTGACGGCTGCATTGAAGGCGACCTTGCAGTCTTTCCGCTCGAACCCATCCACATCGTAGGCATCTCCTCGCAGGATCTTACCCCTGCGATGATAGATCAGGTTCGGATGCAACTGGGGGAAGTCAGGCTCCGCGACCGGCTCACCATTGATCCGGATCAGCCTACGGCTCTCCTTCGGCATATTCTGCCAGAAGCCATGGAGTCGGCCATAGCAGCCAAATGATCCCCGGTTGAAGACCCGGTAAACCTTCAGGGTTTTCACGAGAATAAAACTGTCCTCGATGACATAATAGGGGCCAAGCCATTCGCCTCCGCATCCATCGAGTGAAACCACGATGCCATCTCGACCTGCGTTAACTCGATCCATTTGCACGGTCAGCCGATCCACATGCCTCGTGTTCGGCAGGGGCACGAGAACCTGCTTCTCATTCGAATGCTGCTTGGAATGCCTATTGCGCCAGTTCTTGAGCCTCACAGGAGCCAAAAACCAATGTACGGGCCTGATCCTTCCTAAAGCAATCATTAGGCTCTCAGAAGCCGTGAAACGGCTTTGCAAGCCGGTGGTCAAGTGCGCTCCGGGATAGGCCTTTTCATGCTGCAGGAGTCCAAGGGCGACCAACTCGTCTACGGTCGGCACAACGGTGTCGTAGGTGAAGGCCGTACCGTGGTAATGCTGGAGTCCCGGGTCCCAGAAGGCTTTGTTGCGGCTGTAACTGACCCATTGGGGCAGCAGACCGGCAATGTAAGCTTCGGTAATAATGGCATTGCGCGCGGCGGCGTGCTTGGCGCTCCTGGTGCGAGGCAAACCGAGAGCGGCGATGATCTCCTCGTCGACCAACCAATGGAAGGTCAGGGGGCGGTCTGCGTGGAACCTGTCTGAGGTTTCTGCGGTTATTACGTTGCTAGAGACTTTACCTCTGACAAGCCCTTCGCCGCTCCCGGGCGTTGGGCTTTCTTCTTGCATGATCCTTCGTTCGCCTCCGTCCTGAGTTGTAGTTGAGTCGTGGACAGCATCGATCTGCGCGGCTAGGAGTTAGCGCTCGGCCGCGTCGCAACCCCGCCGTCTCGCAATTCAGCGACGCTCTGGTTCAGGTGCCGATCTGACGCTCGGTCAGTGGCACTGGGGTGAGGCGCACGAGTGGGTAGGCTTGATGGGAAGAGCATCGCGGCCTCCTCAACCTGCCTTTTGGCGGGAGGCCAGCCAGTCATCTAAGTCAGACTGACGCCATCCAGTTGCATAATCCGTCAACTTCACCGGAGCCGGGAAGTCTTTGTCCTTGATCCTGCGCCACACAGTACTGCGGCTTAGTCCCGTCCGCTGTTTGACCTCCGGCCAGCGGACAATTCGGTCTGCCTTATCCATGGTGTGTCTCCTTGTTTAGGATGACACCAAGATGGTTCATTTGCGCGGGAACAGCTGAGCAGTCTTTCCAACTTTATTGGGTCGCAATGGGGAAATCGCGTTTGTGATTGATCGAAGTGATCTTTCTTTGGCGATGCCGCGCTTTTCTTGGATATGTCCGGCGACAGCAGTTGCGCTCAGATTCGGGTTGTTCGCCCAGATCTCCGCTGCGGCCCGTTGAGCCGGTATGCGCCAGCGGTTGGCCTCGGCCTTTTTCTTCCGCGCTTGTTCCTCGCGCCCTTGCTCAAATTTCGCTGCCTGATGGTCATACTTGGTGATCGCGCCTAAAACTGTCGCCCTACCGAGTTCAACCCCAAACCTAGCGGCCATCCATGGACGCCCAACAGCAATCTGCCTCTCAATCGCATGGGCGAGGCGAACGATTTCTGCTGCATACCATTCAGGTGCCGGATGCTCGTAGCCAGCGGCTTCTGCGGCTTCTGTCGCGCCTGGGGGGTCAGGATCAATGCCTTTCGCCTGGAGGATTTCCGCGCAATCTGATGCAATTGCTTTGACCCAGTCTTTTGACGCTTTAGCCCGTCGTTTCAGGCTAGCCATGACTTCACGAACGGCGTCTGGATCATTGATGTCGGCCTCACGGCGTACGCGCCTAGTGAGTGGACCGCCGGTACTCGTGACGCGAGCCGCCATTATCGACCCCGTAGAAGCCGCGTAACGTTTGTTGGAACCACCTGCTCAGCGAGAATAGACTGGATTTCACGGTCAAGAGCCTCGAGCGCTCGGCGCTTCTGCGGAACATAGGTGTGCTTGTCATACACAGACCCTGTGACCGTTGCCTTGGTGGTCGACGCGTGGTTCAGGATTCGCCCAATCGTCATCTGGTCAACCTCTAAGCGCCCCATCAGAGTTGCTGCAGTGCGACGAAGATCGTGAGGCGTGACCGTTTCGGCGAACAATCCCTCGCGCAATGCTTCCATGGCTTTTGCGAGGTTCTGGGCGGTTAGCGCCTTACCCCGTGGTGTGACGATTAGCGGGCCCTCATTCTTGCCTTCTACAAGCCCTGTGATGATCTCCAAGGCTTGCCCGACGAGAGGGATTGTATGTGGAAGTTTGTTCTTTGTTCGGCTGGCTGGAATAGCCCAAAGGCTGGACTTTAGATCAACCTCTTCGGCTGTTATCCCAGCGCACTCTCCCGGCCGCTGGCCTGTCAAGAGGATCAGTCGAAGGGTATCCCGGAAGGCTGACGATGAGGAACCTGTGGCCTGCCAAAAGATCCTAATCTCATCGTCGCTGAGGACCCGCACCTTTGCAAATTCCGTGGTGCGCTTCCGAAGGCCCGATACTGGATTCGCTGTGACCAGACCTTCCGACAACGCCCACGAGAACACAGATGACACTGTATTCTGAAGCCGGTTGGCCAGTACGGGGGCCCGCGCTGCGACCTTGTCTAGGAGGTCTGCTATCTCGGCTCGACTGACCTCCCCCGCTGGTCGCTCACCCAAGGCGCGAACCAGATCACGATGGAGGACCGCCTTGTAATCCTTCCAGGAGCGGAGGTTCGCCTTCGCATAGCGGTCGATGAACCGGTCGACGAGCGCAGCAATCGTCAGCGCATCGCGCTTTGTCTTGGCTGCAACTACTGGATCCCCACCATCCTGGATTTCTCGACGCAGCGCCAATGCCTTTTCGCGTGCAGCCGAGAGCGTCCACGCTGGGTAGTCGCCAATAGTATAGCGGCGAAGTTTCTTACTCCGTTTCGGCCGATAGACGAAACTCCATGACTTTTTGCGCGAGGTCACCCTGAGACAGAGACCTCGCGCCTTCACATCAAAGACCTCGAGCCTCCGATCGGGGGGAGCACGGAAGGCACGAACCTCAACATCTGTCAGCAACTTTGCAGGCATAGGATCCAGCGCATCTGTGAAGTCAGACTCAGACGACGGGTAACGGCGGGGTAACAATAAAATGACACTGGATGAAACGAAACACAACCGCATGACATACTAAGCCATTGGAAAATATGGAGATGAAACACAGTGAAACCGTATGGAGATCCTGTTCACTTGTGCCAAGATCAAGTAAGCCTTCCGCCAGAACGGCCCAGGCTTTGAAAAACCGCCCCTCGCCGGGCGGTTTTTTCGTTCCGGCTCCCTGCAGGAGGGCGGCCGCCCGCAGGGGGAGATCGCCCGCCGATGGCCTGTGTTCGAGCACACGGCGTCGCGAGCCCTGCGGCGTTAGCAAGGAGACGGTCCTTGAACGCCTCCCGCCATGAGCTCCCCCCAACACGATCAGGCAACCGGTTACCGCAAGCAGGCCGCGGCGGCCCGGGCCGTCGCCACCTCGGTCTCCTTGAACGACGTGAAGCAGAAGCTCCTGGAAACGGCCCGGCGCCTGGAGGCCGTGGCGGAGGAAGAGGAGCGCAAGGCCCGAGATTCGGCCCCAGGCCCGCAGCCTGAGTCCGACGGCCCTTTTACGAAGCCGGCAACATGCGACGGCCGGTCCGCAGGATGACCCGGACAGCGCCCGACCCGCTTCCCATGCCGGGGTGAGCGACGGGTCCCGGCGGAACGGCTCCGGCCAAGAAGAAGTCAGGCCAAGAAAAAACCGCCCCCGTGAGGAGGCGGTTTTCTCGTTGGGTCGTCGGGGAGGGAGAGCCCTCCCCGCGCCGATGGGCCCAGCCCGGATCAGCGATACTGCACGCGGGTGACGTTGCGGCGGTCGCGGATCGAGCCCGTGGCCACCACGTCGCGCCGGACGTTGGTCCGCACGAAGCGGCGCGGCTGGTCCTGGCGGTAGACGATGCGGGTTCTCACCCGCGGCTGCTCGTAGAACGCCCGGTTCACCACGCGGGGCTGCCGATAGACGACCTGCGGCTGGCGATACACGACGCGGCTGCGATAGACCGGAGCCTGCTGGTAGACCACGCGGCTGCGGTACACCGGAGCGGGCTGGTAGTACGGCTCGTTCACCGTGGCCACCGGGGTGGCGTAGCCATAGGCCGGATAAGCGGTTCTGTAGCCGTAAGCGGGGTAGCTATAGGTTGTCCGATAGCCGTAGGCCGGGTAGCCATAGGCGGGATAGGCGGTCCGGTAGCCGTAAGCCGGATACCCGTAGGCCGGGGTCGCCGCGCTCGCGATCAGTCCGCCGATCAGCGCGCCGCCGATGAGGCCGGCCGCGACCGCTCCGCCATTGTTGCCGTGGTAGCGGTGATGATAGCCCGTGCCCACATAGACCGTCTGGGCCTGAGCCGAGCCGACGCTTGCCGCCAGAAGCGCAGCGCCGGCCAGGAAGGTAAGCTTTTTCATAGTCGACCTCTTCCAAAGTGATGATCGCCCTCTGGGGAGGATAATCCCGGAGAACCTCGATTGTTTCCAAGCTCAGCTTGGCTTTTAAGGTGTAGGCCGCCTGGCTTCACCAGGGTTTCCCAGGTCCGGCGCAGCTTATATCTCCCGATGATCCAGGGCCCGGGGCCTGCTTTGCTTCCAAATTCTTGCGGCTTGCAAGTCACGGACGGCTGGCGGGACCCCTGAGAGCAGGGGATTACTCGCGCTTTCATGCCGCACGGCTGAACGTTCCTGCGCCGGGGGCGATCCGATGCCCTCCGCAAAACATTCAACCAATCGGTTGACTCTTCCAGGGTGGGCGGTCATATTCAACCACATGGTTGAACAACAGATTCCTCAGCTCGATTCGGTCTTTCACGCCCTCGGGGACGCCACGCGCCGGCGGATGCTGCGCGAGCTGGCGGGCGGCGAGCGGACGGTGGGCCAGCTCGCCGAGCCCTTCGCGATCTCGCTGGCGGCCGCCTCGAAGCACATCAAGGCGCTGGAGAGCGCCGGGCTGATCCGCCGCGAGGTGCGGGGCAGAACCCACCTGTGCCGCCTCGACCCCGGACCCCTCGCCACCGCCTTCCAGTGGCTGGGCTTCTACGAACGCTTCTGGACCAGCCGTCTGGATGAGCTGGAACGCCTCCTCCGCGAGGAGGACGCCCGAAAAACCCCCGACCCCAAAGGAGACGACCAATGACCGATCTTGCCGCCCTGGACGCCCATGGCGTCCTGACAGAGCCCGCCACCCTGACCATCCAGCGCCTCCTGCCGGGCCCCGTGGAGCGGATCTGGGCCTATCTCACCCAAGGCGACCTGCGCCGCCAATGGCTGGCGGCGGGCGAGATGGAGATGACATTGGGCGCGCCCGTGGAGCTGGTGTGGCGCAACGACGAGTTGAGCGACCCGCCCGGCCGGCGCCCGCCCGGCTTCCCGGAGGAGCACCGGCTGCAGAGCCGGATCACCGAGCTCGATCCGCCCCGCAGGCTCGCCATCGCCTGGGGCAACACCGGCGGCGTCTCCTTCGAGCTGGAGCCAAGGGGCGACAGGGTGCTGCTCACCGTGGTCCACCGCCGCCTGCCCGACCGCTCGACCCTGCTGAACGTGAGCGCCGGCTGGCACATGCATCTCGACATCCTGGCCGCCCGCGCGGAGGGCCGCGCCCCGGAGCCGTTCTGGGAGGGATGGAGCCGGCTGAAGCAGGACTACGAGGGACGGCTCCCGGCCTAACGGGCGCCCGAAGCGGGCCTCAGAGGCTGGCTCCTGAAGGCGCGTCGCTCGTATCCCTCCCGGCAAGGGGGAGGAGAGCTTGCGTCGCGGGTGTGAATGGATCCCCTTCCTGGCGGGCTTACGCCCGCGACCGCTTCGCTCGCCGGTCCGATCCAAAGGATCGGCAGGATGACACCTAGCTTCAGGCGCAGTGTCAGACCCTCCTCGTCATGGCCGGCTTTGTGCCGGCCATCCCGACCGGAAAACCGCAGCCCCATCCGGATCGGGATCACCGGCACAAGGCCGGTGATGACGGCGGAGTGTCATTCCCAGCCGGAGCGTGCGGAGGGGAAGGAAGAGGGCGCCACATCCTGAAGACGATCCCCTTCCCTCGCTTCGCTCGCCGGGGATGACAGCAAGTGTCACCCTCAGTGTCATTCCCGGCCGGAGAGGGCGAAAGCCCTCGCAGGGGAAGGGAATCCCTGGCGCGGAATCACGCCTCCTTGTCCCTTCCCACGGGAAGGTGGGCTCGCCGCGCGTGATGAGCCAGATCCTCAGGACGGTCGCGGGCCTGTGGGCCCAGCAGCGTTCCGGGCGAGTCCGGCTCGGAACCGTTGCGCCCGGCCTGCGGTTTCCGGTTGAACGAAACCGGAGCCGGTCATGCCGCCATCAGCCCGACACTTTGCCCCCGACGTGGAAGAATTCGTGCGGGAGCGGCATCGGGACCTGTCGGAGCGCCGCCGGCGGAGCGCGGGCGCGTTCTCGCCCTTGGCGGCGCTCGCCATCGCGGGCGGGGCGGTGGGCGCGGCCGCGATGATGGGCACCGGCGCGGCCTATGTGGAGCGGGCCTCCCGGGTGGACGGCCTCGCGGCGGCGGCGGGCGTGCCCTTCACCGCCTGGGTGGCCTTCGCCACGGTGCTGGGCGAGGAGATCCGGCGGCGCAATCCCTCCTGATCGGCAGGCGAAGACTTAGTGGGCAAAGACCTGCGAGCGCGGGAAGATGGTGTTGCCCACCACCGCCTGGGCGATGGCCGCCGCGATCTTGTCGCCGCCCTTGGCCGAGGGCTCGATGGGGTTGGCGTAGTCGTCGGCCTCGTCGCAGATGAGGCGCAGGTCGATGAGGGGAAGCCTCCGGGAAAAGGACTCCCGGGTGATCACGTCGTTGAACAGGGACAGGCCCGCCACCACGAGGCGCTGCTCCTGCGGATCGGGAAAGCGCGCGTCGTAGACCGTGCACAGGGCCACCGGCAGGCGGCGCGCCGCCACCGCCTCCACCATGGCCCGGTAGCCCAGGGCGAAGCGCTCGCGCACCCCGGCGAGCTTGCCCATGGCCTCGGCCACGGAGCGGGCCCCTTCCCGCATCACCCCCATGTTCTGGAGGGCGTCGTTGCCGCCCACGCTCACCACCAGGTGGCTGGCGTCGGACGGGACCCGCTCGAGCTGGCGCATGACCCCGGAGGTGACCGCCCCGTCCACCGCGCAGAGGGTGGCCTTCCAGTCCCGGGGGAGCTTCGCCCGGAGCTGCGCCGCCACGTCGGGCTCGCCCCGCCGCACGTAAGCCGCGTTGTCGAAGATGCTGTCGCCCAGCAGGACCACGTGGGTCATCAGGCCCTCCCCATCAGGCGGTTGAGGGCGGGAACCAGGTGGCTGAAGAGATAGGGCTTGGACACGAAGTCGCCCCCGTCCGGGATGGGGCCGGAGGATTCGTCCGAATGCCCGGACATCATCACCACCGCGAGATCGGGCCAGCGCTCCCGCACCAGGGCGGCAAGCTCGAAGCCGTCGATCTTGCCCGGCACATGGGCGTCGGTCACGAGGCCCCGGATGTCGGAGCGCTTCTTCAGCAGGGCCAGCGCCGCGTCCGAATTGTCCACCACCTCCACGGAGAAGCCGTGCTCCCGGAGGTGGCGGGCGATGGGCTCCCGCTCGGAGGGCTCATCCTCCACCAGAACGATCATGGGTTTGCCGTGCTGCTCCGACGAGGCCATCTGCGCTCCTGATCGTGCTCGAACCATGGGCCGTTGCAGCGACAACTAGGGGCCATGTCCCTGGTTCCGGGCCGGTCCCGCCTGCCAGCCACCTGGAGGCGCGGAACGTCCCGTCGCGGGCGGACGTTGACCGGTGGGCCCGATGGCGGGCTTCAGGGAGAAGTTGAGATGCTGGCGAACTTCAAGGCATCGGTGCTGACGATGATCCTGACGGTCTGGAGCACCATGGTCGTCGCGCAGACCACCCCGGGCGGCGGAACCACGTCCCCGTCGGGAACCACCACCAGCGCCAATCCGGGCGGCGCGGCGGGCGAGGGCATGGACTGGATCTGGATCATCGTGGCCCTTGCGGTGGTGGCCGGGCTGCTCTTCTACTTCCTGGGCCGCCGGCGCAGCGGGACCCGCATCTAAGGAACCCGGCAGGCGCTGCCGCGCGGCCCGCTCAACCCTGCTCCGTGGGCTGGAGGAAGGAACGGAAGTTCTCCAGCCAGGACCGGAGCCAGAGCTCGAAGGCGGCCTTGGCGGCCTGCTCCGTCGGGCCGTAGCCCCAGGCGTCCTCCTGCAGGGGGCTCGACCAGACCCAGAACCGGTTGCTGCCGTCATAGGCCACCTGCCCGACCTCGACCGGTCCCACGAAGCCCAGGTGGCGGTCGAGCGGCACCCCGGCCACGCGATCCTGCTGCCATCGGATTCTGCTCATGCCCTGCGATCTAGGGCGGGCCCCTACCGGCGCAAGCAGGGCGTCCGGGGTCGGGCGGCGGCCACGGCTCACCACAGGGAGACGTCCATGGAAGGCGGGATCATCTGGCTGGCCGCCATCGGGGCGATCACCGCGGGTGCGGTCCTGATCCTCGGGATCGGCATCGTGCTGCGCCGGCGGCGGCGCTCGGATGATCGCTAAGCGCGTTCACGCAACATTGCAGACAAGAGGAGCAGCCCCTTGAACCTTCAGCTTTTTCACAAATGGCAGTGCCCCTATTCGGCCCGCGTGCGCGACTTCGTCGACGAGCACCGGCTCGGCGACCGGATCGAATACCTGGAGATCCAGGAGGTGGAGGGCGCGAGGGACAGGCTCGCCGGGATGACCGGCAAGGCGCAGGTGCCCTGCCTGGTGGTGGACGGCAAGCCGATGCTGGAAAGCGGCGCCATCGTGGAATGGCTCCGGCAGAACCTGGTGAAGTCCTGACGGCCGCGCCCCGAGACAAAGCCGTCCGCGACCGGCCGCCGGGCGGCCGGCCCGGTCCTCGTCTTGCGGCGGCTCAGACCCGGTTGCGGCGGCTCGAGAAGTACCAGATCGCCGCGATCACGAGGATCGCCAGCAGGATGGCCCACCAGTAATCCGTGAGGCCGCCGGTCTGCCCGGTCGCGGCGGGCCCTCCGGTGGCGGGCGGCGTGCCGGGGGTGGTCTGCGCCCATGCGGACGACGCGGCGAGGATGATGAAGCCGAGGAAGGCCGTGAGATGGCGCATGGATATGTCTCCTGTGGTCAGGTCGGCGGAGCCTTTCCCGTGAACGGCCAAGCCGAGCCTCTGGGGGAACGCCGCTTCCGCAGGGGCTGTTCCTGAGGCGTGGGCCAATTGCCACGCTTATCCACAGGTTTGCCCGGTTGGCGCAGGCCTCGCCTCACCCCTTATGCTCCGAGCCTGGAGAATCGCATGGCAGCTCTCGGGTGGATCAGGCAGGCGGCGGACCGGGTCACCGGCCGTCAGGCGGAGATGAAGCTCGCCCTGCGGGTGACCATCGCCGGAACCCTGGCCTTCGCCATCACGAGGGCGCTTGATCTTCCCCAGGGCTACTGGGCCGCCATCACGGCGGTGGTGGTGATGCAGACCAGCGTGGGCGGCTCCCTCAAGGCGGCCCTCGACCGGTTCAGCGGCACCCTGGCGGGCGCGGCCTATGGCGGGGTCATCGCGGCCCTGCTGCCCCATACGTCCCAAGTGGGCCTGGGCCTCGCGGTCGTGGCGGCCCTGTTTCCCCTCGCCCTCCTGGCGGCAGTGAGCCCGAGCTTCCGGGTCGCGCCCGTCACCTCCCTCATCATGCTGCTGCCGCCCGTGGGGCTGGAGATCGGCCCCCTGGCGTCGGCCTTCGACCGGGTGGCCGAGATCACGTTAGGGAACGTAGTGGGCGTGGTGGTCGCCCTGTTCGTGTTTCCGGCCCGCGCCCACACGCTCATGGGAGAGGCCGCCGCCCGGGTGGTCGCCCTCAACGCGGACCTGGTCGCCGTGTTCATCGACGAACTCACCGGCGCGCCGGGCGGCCGGGCCTCCCTCCAGACCCTGCACCCGCAGATCCGCGCCGCCCTTAAAAAAGCGGAGGCGGCGGCCGACGAGGCCATGCGGGAGCGGGCGAGCCACCTCACCGACGAGGCCAACCCGGAGCCGCTCATCCGCACCCTCTACCGGGTGCGCCACGATCTGGTGATGGTGGGCCGCGCCGCCGCCAATCCCCTGCCCGCCCCCCTCCTCGACCGGCTCGGCCCGTCCCTGAAGGACCTGCGCGGCGCCACCTGCCGGCTGCTCTCCGACCTGTCGGCCTCCCTGAACAACCGGACCCCGCCGCCCAGCCCCGACGCCTTTCGGATCGCCGTGCAGGCCCTCGTGGGCCAGACCGAGAGCCTGCGCTCCGACCCTATCCTGCGCGACCTGCCGGGGGACGCCTTCGGCCAGGTTTTCGCCCTGCGCTTCGCCTTCGAGCAGTTCCGGCAGGACCTGGCGGATCTCCTGGCCCGCGCCCGGGAGCTGGCGGGGCGGCAAGCGCCCGACGGGGCGGAGGACTGAACCCCAAAATGGCTCCCGGTCATAGGCTCGTGCCCATGTGGATCGTCTCTCTTGCTCTTGGGGCGGCGCTTCTGTTCGCCGCCATGGTGACCCTCGTGGCCCTGGCGCAGACCCGGCTCCTGTTCCCGGTCGGGATGGCGGCGGCCAACCGACCCGACCTGCCGCCCTCCGCCGAACGGCTGACGCTCGGGACGCCCGATGGCGACCAGCTCGCAGGCGTCCGACTCGGGCCCAGGGCCGCCTCATCAGCCTCTGGGCCCCTGCTTCTCGGCTTCGGCGGCAACGCCTGGAACGCGGACGCCGTGGCGCTTTACCTGCACGGCCTCTTCCCGGATCGCGAGGTGGTGGCCTTCCACTACCGGGGCTATCCCCCGAGCGGCGGCGAGCCCAGCGCCGCGGCCCTGCTGGCCGACTCGCTCACCATCTTCGACCACCTGCAGCAGAACGGCCCGCGGGCGGTCATCGCGGTGGGCTTCAGCATCGGCAGCGGGGTGGCGGCCCATCTCGCCCACCACCGGGTTCTTGCGGGCGCGATCCTGGTCACGCCCTTCGATTCCCTCGAAGCCCTGGCCAAGGAGCACTTCCCCTGGGCTCCCGTCGGCCTGCTCCTGCGCCACCGGATGCCGAGCCTCGACCTCCTGCGCGACCGGCCGACCCCCACGGCGCTGATCGTCGCCGGCCGCGACACCATCGTGCCGGCGCGGCGCAGCGAGCCCCTGCGCGGGGCGATCCCGAACCTGATCCTGGACCGCACCATCCCGGAAGCCGGACACAACGACCTCTACGGCAACCCCGCCTTCGTGGCCGCCATGACCGAAGCCGTCCGCCGCATCGAAGGCGCGGCGCGGTAGCGCCCCCTTCACCGTTACAGGCAGGTTTGAGTCGGGTTTTGCGGGTGCAAGTGGGCGCGACTGGCTCTCCTCCCCACCCCTCTCAGGCCTGCCTGAGATGGGCTCTTGCTGGCGCAAGTCGGGAACACCCGACTTGCGGTGGGGAGGAGGTGGAGGTGTGAGCGATAGCCTATGAAGGTCCGGTGACGACACCCCCACCCTGGCCCTCCCCACAAGGGGGAGGGAAACCAGAGGTGCCGCCTGTGAGGGCAGCGGGGTGGATTCCCTTCCCCTCCGCTACGCTCCGGCCGGGAATGACACGGAGGGTCTACCACAGTACGTGCCAAGCTGCGTGTCATCCCCGGCGAGCGAAGCGAGGGAAGGGGATCCATTCACACCCTCTGTCATCCCGGGCCGTGCAGCGGAGCCCTGGATCCATACCCGCTGACGCTTCAGTACGAAGCGCAGACAGTCCTGCGCGGATGACACGCGAAGGTGTCGCCACGGAAGCATGGATTCCCCTCACCCCTCGTAGAGCGGCACCAGCTCCATTTCCGGCACGAGCACCAGACCCTTGTCGGTGATGCGGATTTCCGGGATCACCGAGAGGGGGATCAGGTTGAAGCCCATGTAGGGGATCTTGCAGCCTACCCCTTCCCAGGCCTCCTTGAGCCCCCGCGTCTCCGCCGCCACCTCCGTGACGCGCTTGTCGGACAGGAGGCCCGCGATCGGCAGCGGCACCATGGCCACAACCCGGCCCCCGTCCACCACGCAGACGCCGCCTTGCGCCGCGATGATGGTGTCGAGGGCCAGCCGCATGTCGGCCTCGTTGGTGCCGGCCACGATGAGGTTGTGGGAATCGTGGCCGACGCTGCTCGCCACCGCGCCGCTCCTGAGGCCGAAATCCTTGAGCAGCCCATGGGCGACCCCTGCCCCGCCGGTGCGCCCGTGCCGCTCGATCACCGTGACGAAGGTGAGGTCGTTGGCCGAGAGCAGCGCCTCCCAGCTCTCCGCCTTGTCCAGCCGCACCTTGTCGTGGAACAGCACGATGCCCGGCAGCGCCACGCGGATCACGTTGGCGGTGCAGGCCGCCTCCGGCAGGTCCGGAACCAGCTTCGGCACGTTCGGCACGTGAACCGTGCGATAGGCCTCGTCGGGATAGCGGTAGCGGCTGGAGAGCGCCCGATCCAGCACCGGCGTGATCCTGGCGTTCTCCACCACCAGCTCGCCGCCGTACCAGGTGTTCTGCACCTTGAGGTCATCGTCGAGCAGCACCAGGTCGGCGCGGCGTCCGCCGCCGAGGCCGCCGATCTCGCCCTCCTGACCGAAGCGCGTGGCGGGATGCAGCGAGCCCATGCTCCAGGCCTGCTCCCGGCTCATGCCGGCGCGGCGCGCCTCGCGGGCGACCCAGTCCAGGCCGAACATCATCAGGTCGTCCGCGTCCCGGTCGTCCGTGCAGACGCAGATGCGCTTGTGGGAGGAGCCGAGCTCCGTGATGGTCCTGATGGCCTCCGGCAGCGAATGCCACGGCGTCGTCGGCGGTCCGCCGCGCAGAAAAATCCAGAGGCCCGCCTCGAGCAGGTCGTCGGCGATGTCCCGGTCGATGGCCTCGTGGGTGTCGGTGACGCCGCTCGCCGCATAGGCCGCCACGAATTCCCGGCCGTAGATGTGGCCGGAGACCGGCCTGCCGCGCTCCAGGGCGGCGGCGATGATGGCGTGGCTGCGCTCGTCGCCCATGGTCACGGGCACGAAATCCATCTTCTCGCCCAGCGCCGCAGCCTCGGGCCAGCGGTCGAACAGGGCGGCGATTTTTTGCGGCGTCAGGTCGCCGCCGGCGGTTTCAAGCTCCGGCGAGGTGGCGGGCACGGTGCTCGGCACGGTGAGGAAGATGGAGAGCGGCGCGTGGCGGGCGTCCTCCAGCATCATCTCGATGCCGGCCGCGTCCATCACGTTGCCGATCTCGTGGCTGTCGCAGAAGATCGTGGTGGTGCCGTTGAGCAGCGCCGCCTCCGCATAGGCGCAGGCGGTGATCATGCTGCTCTCGATATGGATGTGCGGATCGACCAGCCCCGGCGCCACGATGCCGCCCTGGGCGTCGTAGACCCGGCCCGGCGCTCCCGCCGCCGTCCTGTGGGCGCCTGCTGGCTTCACGGCGGCGATGCGCCCGCCCGCGATCCACACCTCCCGCTCGGGCAGGATGCGCTCGCTGTAGGTGGAGAGCACCCGCGCCCCCGTGACGACCAGATCGGCCGGGGCCCGCCCCGAGGCCACGTCCGCCAGCCGCCGGGTCATGGTGGAGAGGGGCGCCACGGAAAAGCGCGTCAGGGCGTTTTTCGGAGGGAGCGAAGGTGTGCGTCGGTCCATGTCGGTCATCCCGTCTGTCGAAGGTGGGGGCTGATGATGCCTGAAGCCTGGCATGAACGGCCAAGCTCGCTGCGCAAGGGAACGCCCCTCGTTAAAGTGCTCGGAATGCTCCCGATTCGTGCGGATGAGCCGATGGGCTCCTCCGCCGCTGTCAGGAACGGAGAGACAAGGAGTTTAGCGCCGAGAGCCGCCTCCTGACAGGGCTGCCGTTGCGGCAGGTTCGGCGCAGGAATTCGGAGGTCGTCATCGCGTTGCGGAACCAGGGCGCAGGACCACCGGGCGCTGAGGAAGGCAGCGAAGCGCGGGCCGAAGGGGTGGCGTTGCTCGATGCTCTTGCGCGCCTCGACCGCTTCCCGGACGGTGCGCGCTTCCGACCATGGGAAAAGGCGAACCGAACATGAATGCCTCCGGATGACGACGGCGATCGCAGGGGCTGCCCATCCGCTTGCCGCCCATGGGCAGCCCGGCCCGCCGAAGGGGAGACGATGATGGGAGCCAAGGCCCCCGGGCGCACGGAGCTCATGGCCATCGCCGCCATCCTCATGGCGACGGTGTCCCTGTCCATCGACATCATCCTTCCGGCGTTGGGCGAGGTCGCGGGCGAGTTGGGCATCGCCGACAGCAATCGCCGCCAGTGGATCATCACGGCGCTGTTCCTCGGCCTCACGGCGGGCCAGCTCCTCTTCGGTCCCGCATCCGACGCGGTCGGGCGGCGGCCCGCCATCGTGACGGGCATCGGCGTCTTCGTCTCGGGCAGCCTGATCTGCGCGCTGGCCCCCTCCTTCGAGGTCATGATGGCGGGCCGCGTGGTGCAGGGCATCGGGGCGGCCGGGCCCCGGATCGTCACCGTGGCCCTGATCCGGGACCGCTTCGAGGGCCGCGAGATGGCGCGGGTCATGTCGGTCATCATGGGCGTGTTCATCATGGTGCCCGTCCTGGCCCCCCTCGTGGGGCAGGCGCTCCTGTTCCTGATGCCCTGGCGCGGCCTCTTCGGGGTGCTCTCGGCCATCTGCCTCGGGGGCGGGCTGTGGCTCCTCCTGCACCAGCCCGAGACCCTGGGCGAGCCGCAGCCGCTCCAGCTCGGCCGGCTCCTCGCGGCGTCCCGCGAGGTCCTCACCAGCGCGAGACCCATGGCCTACACCGTGGCGGGCGGGTGCTGCTACGGAGCCTTGATGGGGTACGTCAACTCGTCCCAGCAGCTCTTCCAGCACCTCTTCGGGGTGGGCGACCTTTACACCCTGGCGTTCGGGGCCTCGGCCGCCTTCATTTCCGCCGCCACACTCGTGAACGCGCGGCTGGTCCGGCGCCACGGCATGGAGCGCGTGTGCATCCTGTCCATGGCCGCGCTCGCGGTCTGGTCGGCGGCCTTCCTCCTGATCCTGCGCGCGGCGGGCAACCCGCCGCCCCTGTGGCTGTGGATGGTGTATAACTGCCCGGTCCTGTTCCTGCTCGGGCTCACCTTCGGCAACTTCAACGCCATAGCGCTCAGGGATCTCGGGCATATCGCCGGGCTGGCCTCGGCGGTCGTGGCGTCGCTCACCACCGCCTTGAGCCTCGTGATTGCGGCCGCGATCGGCCTCAGCTTCGACATGACCACGCAGCCCATCGTCATGGGATACCTCGGGTTCGGCGCCCTCGCGCTCGCGTTCATGCTCCTGCCGGAGGTCGGGCTGCCGCGCCGGCCGTGATGACGCAAGCTGCCGCAAGGACAGCGCGCCAGTCGCGTGGTTCGGCCGAGGGTGTCACGATGTTCCGCCGTTCACGGCTCATAGGCACGGCGGGCGCCCCTTTGTCAGCGGAAAGCTGAGGTTCGCGCACAGATTTCGTTACAGCATAACCGAAATACTGGAAGCAGGCCGATGGAAGCCTTTATCGAGGGAGCATATCAATCATGTGATGTATAGAATATATGAAATGAGGCTCCACTTAAAGCTTTATCAAAAATCCGCTCTTTATCTTATCTCAAGCAATATCGCTATTTATCATAAATATAGTCCTCCAACTGCTTTATGCGTGCTTCAATGACTATAGCCCGACACACTGGGAAATGGATGACCTCTCCTTCTCTCCCCCAATTGCCCTTCCGGAAAATATCGCAGGATTGTTCCTTGTAGGCGTTCCATAAACGCTGCTCTGCCAGCAGATCCTTTTTTATGTTCTCCTGTGCGTTGGAATACAGTTTTTTCCAAACCTCGTTCAGCTTTGTGTCTGCGCGAGCAACCCATTCGCCGCCGCAGACTGCGAAACCAGGATTGCTGCCGTCAGAGGCGTCCATGCGCCTGTCGTAAAGCTCGTCTGCTGAAGCGCATGCAGTCGGAACTGCGACCAATATGGCGAGAAAGACGTTTCTCATTGTCCATCCTCAAGTTGGCGCCTCTGGCGCCGAGCCCTCCGCTCACGAGCGCAGGGGCCTGTTGCCGATAATGGCCTTCCCTCACCCTGCTGCTCGGCAGCCACCCTCTCCCGTGCGGGAGAGGGTGAAGCCGTGTCCGGGGCAAAATAAAAGGCGCCTTGCGGCGCCTGTCGATGGGACGTTGAGGTGGCCATGCCGGGAGCGTCGTTGACGAGGCAACAAACCGCCCCCAGCATGGCCGAGCCCACGAAGTCCCAGGAGATGCGGCGGACCTGAGCATCCGTAGGGCATTTCTGGCCCGCTCGCGCGGGTGAAACGTGGCTTGAACATAATGGAAACATGAGGCGAAGCAAGCGGACTTGTAACTTCATAACCGCTTTTTTCTCGAAAGAGTTAAAAGTCAGCCTTGTCAAGGACAAGAATCGGTCTTCTCACGCCCCGCGCGAGGCGGCGGGGCCGGCGAATCGGCTGCTCGGAAGCTGGCTCATACAGGCTCATAGCCCACAGCTTCATTCTGAGGAGGCTGGCCCTTCCTCCGACCTCATCCTGAGGAGCCGCGTCAGCGGCGTCTCGAAGGATGATCCAGGGAGTGAGGGAGGCGCGACAAATCTCCCTCTCCCGAGTGGGAGAGGGTTAGGGGTGAGGGAAGGCCCTCTCCGAACAGAGAACAGGCCGTTGTGAGCGGAAGCGTCGGCGCTTCACTGAAGAACCGTCCTGCCCTCACCCCTGCCCCTCACCCACTCGGGAGAGGGGACGCATGCCGCTTCCCGCACTCCCTGGATCATCCTTCGAGACGCAGACTTCGTCTGCTCCTCACGATGAGGCCGAAGTGACCGGCCCCGCTCTCACGACGGCCGGCCGTCCGCTTCCAGATAGGTCTTGATGGTGGCGATGAACTTCGCCACCGAGATCGGCTTGGACATATAGGCTTCGCAGCCCCCCTCCCGGATCCGCTCCTCGTCGCCCTTCATGGCGAAGGCCGTGATGGCGATGACCGGGATGGATTTCAGCTCCTCGTCCGCCTTGAGCCAGCGGGTCACCTCCAGACCCGACACCTCGGGCAGCTGGATGTCCATGAGGATGAGGTCGGGCTTGTGCGCCCGCGCCAGCTCCATGGCCTCGATGCCGTGGCTGGTCTTCAGGGTCGCGTAGCCGTGCGCTTCGAGGAGATCGTTGAAGAGCTTCATGTTGAGTTCGTTGTCCTCGACGATGAGCACTGTCTTCTTCATTGCCATTGTCCCAGGGACCAAAAACTCACTTCACCGGCCCAGTTATTCATCAGATGATGCATTTAAACCGGAACCTGTTGACGAAATGCAAATTCCCCCATGAGAGCGCCCCTGAAAAGAATCACCCGGGACGAGGCCGAAGCCGTCGCCCTCTCCGCCCTGTCCTACATCACGACCCATGAGGAGGCTCTCGGGCGGTTCCTCTCCATGTCGGGCCTGGAGCCGGGAACGATCCGCCATGCGGCGGCCTCGCCGGGCTTTCTCGCCGCCATCCTGGATTACGTGGCCTCGGACGAGCCGCTGCTCCTGGCGCTCGCCAAGGAGCTGGACGCCAGGCCGGAGCGGATCATGGAGGCGCACCGGACCCTCTCGCCCTCCGAGTTCGAGTAGCGCCGCCCCATGAGCGAGGCTCCCTTCTGCCGCGACTGCCTGACCCCAGCCGCCGATCCCGGGGCGAGCCGCTGCAAGGCCTGCGGGTCCCCTCGCCTGCTGCGGCACAAGGAACGGGACGCCCTCGCCATCGCCCACGTGGACTGCGATTCCTTCTTCGCGGCGGTGGAGAAGCGGGACGACCCGAGCCTCGCCGACAAGCCGGTGATCATCGGCGGCGGCAAGCGCGGGGTCGTGGCCACCGCCTGCTACGTGGCGCGCACCTACGGGGTGCGCTCCGCCATGCCCATGTTCCAGGCCCTCAAGGCCTGCCCCCACGCGGTGGTGATCCGGCCCAACATGGAGAAATACGGCAAGGCCGGGCGGCAGGTGCGCGAGCTGATGCGGGAGCTGACGCCCCTGGTGGAGCCGGTCTCCATCGACGAGGCCTTCCTCGACCTTACGGGAACGGAACGGCTGCATCACGGCAGCCCGGCCCTCACCCTGGCGCGCTTCGCCCGCAAGGTGGAGACCGAGATCGGCATCACGGTCTCCGTGGGGCTCTCCTACAACAAGTTCCTGGCCAAGATCGCCTCCGACCTGCAAAAGCCCCGCGGCTTCTCCATCGTCGGGCGGGAGGAGGCCGCCGATTTCCTGGCCGAGAGGCCGGTGGGAATCATCCCGGGCATCGGCGCCGCCGCCCAGGGGCAGCTCGCCAAGGTGGGGGTGACGCAGATCGCCCACCTGCGGGACGTTCCCCTGAAAACCCTCTTCGAGGCCCTGGGCCGGGACGCCCAGCGCCTGTCCCGCCTCGCCTGGGGCGAGGATTCGCGGCGGGTGACCCCGGAGCGGGAAACCAAGAGCATCTCGGCCGAGACCACCTTCGAGGCGGACCTGCGCTCCTTCGACGAGATGGAGCCGATCCTGTGGCGCCTGTCGGAAAAGGTCTCCCGCCGGCTCAAGGCCGCGGGGCTTGCCGGACGCAGCGTCACCCTGAAGCTCAAGGACCGGGAGTTCCGGCTCCTGACCCGCACCCGCTCGGGGCTCGCCCCGACCCAGCTCGCCGCGCGCCTGTTCGACCCCGCCCGGCAACTCCTCAAAGCCTCCTGCGACGGCACCGCCTTCCGGCTCATCGGGATCGGCGCGGCGGATCTCTGCGACGGGGCGGAGGCGGACCGGGGCGACCTCGCCGATCAATCGGTGGTGAGACAGGCCCACATGGAGGCCGCCATCGACAAGATCCGCGACAGGTTCGGACCCGGGGCGGTGCAACGGGGGATTGTGCTGCGAAAGCCGTGAGGGGCGGCGGGAACGGCGGTTGACTGGAGGAAGCTGCCGGCATCTGTCAGCCAACTGCCAAGGATCTTCCAGCCGCCTTCCAGCCTTCAGCGCGGGCAGGCGGTGGGCGCCTGAACCTCCAGGCTCTTCAGCTCGCCCTTCAGGATGAAGTCGCCGTAATCGAGCTTCAGATCCCGGCTGATGCCGTTCTCGTAGAGATCGAAGGACACCGTGTAGACCGGCGTCCGGTCGCCGCTGCCTTCCGCGAAATAGCTGATGGTCACCGGCCAGCGCGCCACTTTCGCCAGGGATTCCTGCCTTGCGGCCTCCTCGAGACTCGCCAGGGCTCCCGGCTCGATCCGGCGGCCGACCAGGCCCAGGGTGTCGTAGACCTTCTTGCCGTCATCGGATCCGTCATACACCCTGACCGAGAGGGTCGATTGGCCGCTGCGGCCCGCCTCGATCAGGCGCTTGAGGTGCTCGGAGGGAAAGACGGGCTGCCCCGTCGCCGCGAAGACCTCGTTACGCGGCTGCTTGAAGCGCACGTCCAGGGACCCGTCCGGACGGAGCTGCGCATCGCCGTCCACCCCGTCCTTCACCAGACCTTGCGTGGACGAGGTGGTCTTGAAGCGCATGGACAGGCCGTCGCCGGTCTCGAAGGTGGCCGTCTGCGTATCGATGGTGCGTGAGCCCGTCTCGCTGCTGCTGAGCACGGTGACCTGGCGAAACTTCGATGTGTAGCCGTCGCAGGCGTCGCCCCCGAACTCCATGGCGATCCGGCCCCGGGCGCTGTCGACTCCCTTGGAGCCGCCGGAGCGCAGGAGCGACAGGTCGTAGATGGCCCTGTGCGGAATGAGCTGCACGGGAGCCTTCGCGGTTTCGGCCGAAGCCGAGACGAGCAGGGCGACGCAAAGGCCAGAGGCCATAATCAAGGAACGCATATATCCTCCAGATCCCCTCCGGCCAAGATAAGCCGCTCCCGCCTGCAGGGCAATGTTCCGGCTTGCGTCCTGCCGGCTCATCCGCCACTAATCCCGACCGGTTGTGACAAACTGAGGCCTCCCATGAGCGCAGTCGACAAGAAACTTCAGGACTTGGGGATTACCCTCCCGACGCCGGCCGCACCGGTGGCGAACTACGTGCCCTTCGTCCGGACGGGAAACCTCGTCGTGATCTCCGGGCAATTGTGCCTCGGCCTGGACGGCAAGCTCGCGGACGCTCACAAGGGCAAGCTCGGAGCGGAGGTTTCGCCCGAGACCGGGAAGGAGGCCGCCCGCCTTTGCGCCATCAATCTCCTCGCCCAGCTCAAGGCCGCCGTCGGCGATCTCGACAAGGTCGTGCGCTGCGTGCGCCTGGGCGGATTCATCAACGCGGTTCCCACGTTCGCGGCGCTTGCGCCGGTCATGAACGGCGCGTCCGACCTGATGGTCGAGGCGCTCGGCGATGCCGGACGCCACGCCCGCTCCACCATCGGCGTGGCGGAACTGCCGCTCGACGCCTGCGTCGAAGTCGAAGGAATGTTCGAGGTCCAATGAGCACCCCAAGCTGGCTCGTCGCGAAGCCCATCGCCCATCGCGGCCTTCATGACAAAGCAAACGGCGTCATCGAGAACACCCTCTCGGCCGCCGAAGCCGCCATCGCCCGCGGCCTGCCCATCGAACTCGACGTGCAGCTGACGGCCGACGATGAGGCCATCGTGTTTCACGATTTCGAGCTCGACCGCCTCACGGGCGACAAGGGCCCGGTCGCGGAGCGCAGGCTGTCCGACCTGACCGGGATCGGCATCACGGGCGCCAGGGGCGGCGACAGGATCCCGTCCTTCAGGCAGTTCCTCGACGCGGTCGCCGGACGGGTGCCGCTGGTGGTCGAGATCAAGAGCAAGTTCAACGGCGATGTGCGGCTGACCAAGCGGGTCTGCGAGATCCTGAGCGATTACCGCGGTCCCTTCGTGGTCAAGTCCTTCGACCCCTTCGTGGTCGCGACCCTGCGCACGAGCGCGCCCTCGATCACCCGCGGGATCATCGGCGAGCTGGCCTACGCCTCCAAGGCCGACAGCGCGATGACCCCGGAGCTGCGGCACCGGCTGTCGAACCTGCTGCACTTTTCCGAGTCGCAGCCGCAATTCGTCTCCTGGAAGGTGGACGACCTACCCTGCGCCGGCCCCTACCTCTGCAAGACCCTGGGCAACCTTCCCGTCATGGCCTGGACCGTGCGCAACCCCGACCAGCGCGCCCGGGCGGAGAAATTCGCCGACCAGATGGTGTTCGAGGGCTTCCTGCCCTGATGGTTGCAAGGATCCCGCCGAGTGATTAGCTCCATTGACGAGCTCTTGCGCGAAACGGCGGGATCCTTCCATCCAGTGACATTCCAGGTCAAAATCGCCCAAGGCCTGAAGGCGGTCCCGGCGGCCTTGTGGGACTCCCTGGCCCTCGGCACCGGCTCGGGCGATGCCGACCCCGGCAATCCCTTCGTGTCCCATGCCTTCCTGTCCGCGCTCGAGGATTCCGGCTGCGTCGGGTCGAAGACCGGATGGGCTCCCGTCCATGTGCTCGTGGAGGACGAGGCCGGGAGGCTTCTCGGGGCTGCCCCTTGTTATCTCAAGTCCCATTCCATGGGCGAATACGTGTTCGACCATTCCTGGGCCGACGCCTATAGCCGCGCCGGCGGGCGCTACTACCCCAAGCTCCAGGTTTCGGTGCCGTTCACGCCCGCGACGGGCCCCCGTCTTCTCGTGCCGGACGGGCCCGGAGCCGATGCGGTTCGCGCCGCCGCGGTTGCGGGCCTGCGCGCTCTTCGCGAGCAGACCGGCGCGTCGTCGATCCATGCCACCTTCCTGCAGGAGCCGGACCTGGAGGCGCTCACGTCGGAGGGCTTCCTGCGCAGGGACGACCAGCAGTTCCACTGGTTCAACGAGGGCTTTGGCAGCTTCGAGGATTTCCTCGCGGCGCTCGCCTCCCGCAAGCGCAAGGCGATCCGGCGCGAGCGGCGAGATGCCCTGGCGAACGGCATTTCCATCGAATGGATCACGGGATCCGGCATCACGGAAGCCCATTGGGACGCATTCTTCGCCTTCTACATGGATACGGGCTCGCGCAAATGGGGGCGGCCCTATCTCAACCGCCGCTTCTTCTCCCTGATCGGCGAGCGCATGGCGGAAAGGCTTCTCCTGGTGATGGCCAAGCGCAACGGGCGCTACATCGCGGGCGCCATCAACTTCGTGGGAGACAGGCGCCTCTACGGGCGCAACTGGGGCTGCATCGAGGATCATCCCTTCCTGCATTTCGAGGTCTGCTACTACCAGGCCATCGCCTTCGCCATCGCCCATGGGCTCGACCGGGTCGAGGCGGGCGCGCAAGGGGAGCACAAGCTGGCGCGGGGCTATCGGCCCGTCATCACCTCCTCGGCCCACGACATCGCGGACCCATCCCTGCTCAGGGCGGTGCGCTCCTACCTGGAGCAGGAGCGCCTCTACGTCTCCGAGGCCGTCGACGAGCTGTCATCGGCCACCCCGTTCAAGCATCGGGATGAGGACTGAGGGCCGGTATACGGGATCAAAGCCCCGCTCTTCCAGGGAAGAACGGCCTGCCCCGGTCATTCCCGCCCAGCGTCGCCCGGTCTCCTCCGGGTCACTGCCAAGCTTCGACATCAATGAAACAAATGCGGAGACTTGGCGACATCGCAGCGCAACAGAATCCGTTCATCAGTATCCCATCGCTTCCTGAAGGAACGAGCGGCAGCGCCAGGCTGCCGACGATTACGATGGAACAACGGTTCAAACACAGGAGACCACCCATGCGCTCGACCCTCTTTGTCGTTCTCGGCCTTGCCACCTTGGCTGCTTCCGGAGCTGAAGCTCGCCCGCTGAACAAGCCCGCCCCGCTGCGCCCGGCGGGCACCTTGACGTGCGTCACCGACCCGAGCCTTGGGCTCATCGTCGGCTCGACGCGGGCTGCGACCTGCACCTATGTGTCCAACTACGGCCGCTTCTCTCAGGTCTATGCAGGGCGCCTGTCTCGTGTCGGCTTCGATGTGGGCCTGACCAGCGGCCAGATGATCTCCTGGCGGATCAGCACCCCTGGCGGACGCAGCCGTTCGAACATGCTGAACGGCCTCTATAGCGGCTCGTCCGCTGAGGCAACCCTGCTCGTGGGTCCAGGCTCCCAGTTCGTTTTCAACGAACGGGGTGATCGTATCCTGATCGAGCCCATCGGGCATACGGGTCAGGCCGGCTTCGGCCTCGCTTTCGGCGCCTCCGCACTGGAACTGAGCGCCGCCTCCTACGCTCTGCTTCGCTAATTGAGGGCCGAGACCCAACGTGGCGAGCCCCTGCTACGGAGGGTTTCGCGCTCGTCGAGGCAGCGAACGAGCGCAGATGTTTCTCGGTTCCCAGCGTCGCAACCGTCTGTCGATCGACAGGCGGTTGCGAGCGCATTCAGGCGCCGGTTTTTTCCTCGGCGCGAATAAGGGGTTGCCTTAACGCTGCCATCGACCCATCGAAGTGCAAGTCTCCGCCGCCTCGGCGAGAGACAGGTGGCCTCAACAGGCCCGGCCCACGGTCAGGGCCGCCCGACGGCGGGCGCTGGGCGCTTGCCCATTTGGACTATTGATAAGGCCAGGCCCATAGCGCAAAGCTCTTGTTTAATCGGCTGCTTCTTTTAGTTTTTCGTCTGGCTCCTGTGAAACAGGACTGCGGGGCAATCCTTGGCCTGCAGCCAAGCCTGTCGGGTTTTCGCGTGTCATGACCTTTCGCCGCTTGCGCCACGCCTCCATGACCCCGGAGCCCCGCGCTTCCTCCAACCGCAGGCCGATCTCAGGGCCTCGCCGGGGAAACGCCGCGGACGGGCCGGTCCGCCCCCTGCACCGTCGTGACCGCAGCCTCGCCCCGCCAGGGCGCCGGGCCTGAGATGTCGCTTCCGGGGCATAGCGCCAAAGTCGCCGCGCTTCCGCTTCAATTTCCCATCGGAGGCGGCGAGATGGGCGCTCTCATTCGCGCCCATCGCTGGTCGGCCTCGCCGCTCGGCCCTCCTGACTCTTGGCCCCACCCATTGCGCAGCGCCGTCGGCTTGGCCCTTAACTCCAAGTTCCCGATGTTCCTGGCCTGGGGCCCGGATCTTGGTCTGGTCTACAACGATGCAGGCGCCGTCATTCTCGGAGGCAGGCATCCGGGGGCGCTCGGACGGCCGTTGCGGGAGATCTGGACGACGATCTGGGACGACATCGGTCCGGTGATCCAGCAGGCGCTCGAGGGCGAAGCGGTCTATTGCGAGAACGTGCGGCTCGTCATCGACCGCTTCGGCTACAAGGAGGATGTCCATTTCACCTTCTCGTTCTCGCCGGTGACGGACGAGGACGGCTCTGTCGCGGGCCTGCTCGCTGTCGTTGCGGAGATCACCCATCAGGTGGCCAACGACCAGAGGCTCGGCTTCCTGGTGGCGCTGGGGGATCGGCTCCGCCAGCTCGTCGATCCGGTGGAAGTGGCCGTGACCGCCGCCGAGATGCTGGGCCGGCACCTCAAGGTCGCCCGCGCGGGCTACGGCGAGATCGACGAGGCCCAGGAAATCGTCCTCGTCAAGCAGGACTGGACCAACGGCGCGGCCGCAAGCCTCGCCGGAGAAGCGCGCATTCTCGACGCCTTCGGACCGCTGGCGATCGAGGAGCTCAGAGCCGGCCGCACCCTCGTGGTCGAGGATTGCCTGACCGATCCCCGGGCCGGGGAGGCTTACGCCGCCACATGGTCCAGCATCGGAACCCGCTCCCTGATCGTCGTTCCTCTCGTGAAGGAAGGGCAGCTCAGAGCCCTCTTCTACCTCCACGAGCCGCAGCCGAGACGCTGGAGCGAGGCCGAGGGGGCGCTGGCGCGGGACGTGGCCGAGCGAACCTGGGACGCCATCGAACGCTCCCGCGCGGAGCTGGCGCTCCGCATGAGCGAGAGCCGCCTGACCCTGGCGATCGATGCGGGCCGCATGGCCGTCTGGGAGCACGAGACCGCCACCGACGGCATCACCGCCACCCCGGAGCTCAACCGACTCCTCGGCTATCCGGCCGACGGCCGGCTCGATTCGAACGAGCTTCGCGCCCGCTACTACCCGGGGGATCGCGACCGCCTCACGGCTGCCGCCATGGGCGCCCTGAAGAAGGGCGAGCGCTTCTTCGAGGTCGAGTATCGCTTCTACAGGCCGGACGGAGCCCTGCGCTGGTTCCTGATGCGGGCGGAGATGCTGATCCCGCCCGGCGAGGTCATGCCGAGAAAAACCGTCGGGGTGCTCCTGGACATCACGGATCGGAAGGAGGCCGAGGAGGCTCTCGTGGAGCGGGAGGCCGAGTTGCGCAGCGCCCTGGAGGCTGGTTCCCTGGCCATCTTCGACTTCGATCACATGAAGGGCCAGATGAACCCGTCGGCCCGCCTCAGCGAACTCTACGGCTATCCGCCGGACCACGTCCTCAGCATCGCGGACATCCGCGCCCGCTACCATCCCGAGGACGTGGAGAAGATCTGGAGCAAGCGCGACGACGATCATCGCGACGCCGCCATGCGGTACTTCGACTGGACCCTCCGCCTGCTCCTTCCGGACCAGACAATCCGGTGGGTGAACGGACGGGGCGAGTACATCCGGGACGAGGCGGGGCGAATCTGCCGCTCCCGGGGCGTGATCATGGACATCACGGAGCGCAAGCGCTGGGAGGAGCATCAGCAGGTGCTCATCAACGAGCTGAACCACCGGGTCAAGAACACCCTGGCCACCGTCCAGTCCATCGCCTCGCAGACCCTGCGCAACACGCCGTCCATCGCGGCGGCCCGTCCAGCCCTGGAGGAGCGCCTGTTCGCCCTGTCCCGCGCCCATGACGTGCTCACCCGGGAGAACTGGGAAGGCGCGGGCCTGATCGAGATCGTTCGGGAAGCCCTCGCCCCCTATCGCCACGAGCGCGAGAACCGCCTGCACGTGGAAGGACCGGATGTGCGCCTGTCGCCGCGCATGGCGCTTGCGACCGCCATGGCGTTGCAGGAGCTGGCCACCAATGCGGTGAAATACGGCGCCTTGTCCAACGCGAGCGGACAGGTCCGGATCGCCTGGAAGGTGATGGCGGAGAGCGGGGAGCAGCGCCTTCATCTGACCTGGAGCGAGAGCGGCGGCCCGCCCGTCGAGCCTCCCCAGCGCCGGGGCTTCGGATCCCGGCTCATCGAGCGCAGCCTGGCTCAGGATCTGAGCGGGACGGTGGAGATCAGGTTCGCTCCGGCGGGGGTGGTCTGCACGGTCGACGCCCCTCTGGCCTGAAAACGGGAGCGCCAGACCTCCGCCTGCCACGGCGGGAGGCCGGTCCTGCCTCAGAAGCTGTCGATGATGGCCTTGACCCCATCCATGATCGCGGCGGGCGAGGTGCCCACCGCGTTCAGGCTCATGTCCAACAGCCAGTAGCAGGCGATGACGATCACCGGCACGAGGATCCAGCCGAGGATTTCCTCGAACCAGACGCGCCGGCGACGACGCTGGTAGCGCTTTTCGCGCCATGACATCTTCGCCGGAGCGGATGGTAGGACGGGGGAGCCCTCCAGGGGCCCCTCGTGAGTCTCAGTCGTCATGCTCTTACCAACGGAACCTTGGGAACGGTGCGGATGCCTCCGCCCCCATTACCACCGGATCCTTTCGGTTTCACGGACTTTTTCGACCGGCCCGTGGAGGCCGACTTGGCCCGCGGCTTCCTCTTGGCGTTGGCCACATCCTTCTCGGGCTTCGGCTTCACCGGCCCGTCGGGATATTCGAAGCCCAGGCTCTGGAGGCCGATATCGTCCGTCTTGACGATGACCCGCACGGCGCCGCCGTCCTTCAGGCGGCCGAAGAGGATGTCGTCCGCAAGCTGGGTCTTGATGGTGGTCTGGATCAGACGGCCCATGGGGCGCGCGCCCATGGCCTCGTCGTAGCCATGCTCCACCAGCCAGTCCCGGGACTCGTCCGTGAGCTCGATGGTGACGTTGCGGTCCGCCAGCTGGGCCTCCAGCTGCAGGACGAACTTCTCCACCACCTTCTGAACCACCTCTTTTGGCAGATGGCCGAAGGAGATGACCGCATCGAGACGGTTGCGGAACTCGGGCGTGAACAGCCGGTTGACCGCCTCCGTGTCGTCCCCTTCCCGCTTGGTGCGCGTGAAGCCGTAGGCCGGGCGGGCCATGTCGGCGGCTCCCGCATTGGTGGTCATGATGATGATCACGTTGCGGAAATCCACCTGCTTGCCGTTGTGGTCCGTCAGCTTCCCGTGGTCCATGACCTGGAGCAGGATGTTGAACAGGTCCGGGTGCGCCTTCTCGATCTCGTCAAGCAGGAGCACGCAATGGGGGTGCTGGTCGATGCCGTCAGTCAGGAGGCCGCCCTGGTCGAAGCCCACATAGCCGGGAGGCGCGCCGATCAGGCGGCTCACCGTATGCCGCTCCATGTACTCCGACATGTCGAAGCGCAGGAGCTCGACCCCGAGGGACGTGGCGAGCTGGCGGGCGACCTCCGTCTTGCCGACGCCGGTGGGGCCGGCGAAGAGGTACGAGCCGATGGGCTTTTCCGCGTCGCGCAGGCCCGCGCGGGCGAGCTTGATGGCGGAGGTGAGCGCCTCGATGGCCTTGTCCTGCCCGTAGACCACCCGCTTGAGGGTGTCCTGCAGGTGCGCCAAGACCTCGGCATCGTTCTTCGACACGGATTTGGGCGGGATCCGGGCCATGGTGGCGATGGTGGACTCGATCTCCTTGATGCCGATGGTCTTCTTGCGCCGGTTCTCGGGCACCAGCATCTGGGAGGCGCCGGTCTCGTCGATCACGTCGATGGCCTTGTCCGGCAGCTTCCGGTCGTTGATGTAGCGCGCGGAGAGCTCCACCGCGGCCTTGATGGCCTCGTTGGTGTACTTGAGCCGGTGGAACTCCTCGAAATAGGGCTTGAGGCCCTTCACGATCTCGATGGCGTCCGGCACCGACGGCTCGTTCACGTCGATCTTCTGGAACCGGCGCACGAGCGCCCGGTCCTTCTCGAAGTACTGGCGGTACTCCTTGTAGGTGGTGGAGCCGATGCAGCGCAGGGTCCCCTGCGCCAGGGCGGGCTTGAGCAGGTTCGAGGCGTCCATGGCGCCGCCGGAGGTGGCCCCGGCGCCGATCACCGTGTGGATCTCGTCGATGAACATGATGGCGTTGGGATGCGCCTCGATCTCCTTCATCACCTGCTTCAGGCGCTCCTCGAAGTCGCCGCGGTAGCGGGTTCCGGCGAGCAGGGTGCCCATGTCGAGGGCGAAGACGGTCGCGCCCCTGAGAACCTCCGGCACCTCGTTGCGGATGATCTTGCGGGCCAGGCCCTCCGCGATGGCGGTCTTGCCGACGCCCGGGTCGCCCACGAGCAGCGGATTGTTCTTCTGGCGGCGGCAGAGCACCTGGATCGTGCGCTGGACCTCGGCCTCGCGACCGATCAGGGGATCGATTCTCCCCTCCTTGGCCTTCTTGTTCAGGTTGACGCAGTAGGCGTCGAGGGCGTCGCCCTTCTTCTTCTGGCGCGCATCGGCATCGTCCTGGGTCGGACGCTCGTTCGGCTCCTCCTCGGCGCCGCGGGGGGAGCGGCCCTCGGTGAGGCCCGGGCGCTTGGCGATCCCATGGCTGATGTAGTTGACCGCGTCGTAGCGGGTCATGTCCTGCTCCTGCAGGAAATAGGCCGCATGGCTTTCCCGCTCGGCGAAGATCGCCACGAGCACGTTCGCGCCCGTGACCTCGTCCCGGCCCGAGGACTGGACGTGGATCACCGCCCGCTGGATCACCCGCTGGAAGCCGGCGGTGGGCTTGGAATCCTGGCGTCCGTCCGCCACGAGGTTGGCGAGTTCGCTGTCCACATAGTCCACGAGGTTGCGGCGCAGGACATCGAGATCGACGTTGCAAGCCCGCATGACCGCCGCCGCGTCCTGATCGTCGAGCAGGGCGAGGAGCAGGTGCTCCAGGGTCGCATATTCATGGCGGCGCTCGCCCGCGAGAGCCAGCGCTCGGTGAAGGGCTTGTTCAAGACTGCGAGAAAAGCTCGGCAACGGCTTGTCCTTTATGAGACCGGGGTCTCGGCTAATTCTTTTCCATTACACATTGCAGAGGGTGCTGGTGCTTCCGGGCGAAATCCATCACCTGGGTCACCTTGGTCTCTGCGACTTCGTACGTGAAAACCCCACATTCCCCCACGCCGTTCTGATGCACGTGCAGCATGATCCGGGTCGCATCTTCGCGGTTTTTATTGAAGAAACGCTCCAGCACGTGCACCACGAACTCCATGGGGGTGTAATCGTCGTTCAGGAGGAGAACGCGGTACAGGTTCGGGCGTTTCGTGCGAGGCTTGGCTTTTGTGATGATGGCGGTGTTCGACCGGCCGCCATCGTCCCCGCCGCCAGGGGGCTGCGGCTCGCCGGCCGCCAGCAGGGGAAACCGCTCCGACAGGGTCAGATTGTCCTGAGCTAAGCGCAGCATGTTCTTACGACCGACCCTCTTTATCGTTGGCCCGCGTCCGATGACCCACCCCTTGAAGACCGGCCATCCCATGAAGCCAAATGTATAGTCGCTCCATTCGGTTCGCTAGATCAACCAGATGGGTCGTCGCAGTGGTATTAAGAAGAGCGACATCTTGGTCACGTTTCCGGGACGAAAGGCGGGCCGGCAAGGCAAAGGCTCGGATCAGGGGCCGCAAACGCAAAACGCCCGGCCAGGGGCCGGGCGCTTCAGCGAATCGGGAATCAGGTCTGGAGATCAGGCCCGGGCCGACTTGGAAATCAGGGTCTCGTAGGGCTTGAAGGTCTCGGTCGCCAGGGAGGAGTACAGGGCTCCCATCTTGGTCGACTGGGCCACGAGGCTCTCGTAGGCGCCCTTCACATAGGCCGCCTGGACCTCGACGGCCTTGTCGAGGCTCGATGCGCCGAACAGTTTCTCGAGGGTGGAGGAGCCCTGCTCGAACGACTTGCGGGCGAACTCCGCCGCTTCGGTCGCAATGGTCTGGGCATTGGTCGAGAAGGCGCCGAACGCCTTGACGGTGGCGTCCAGGTTGTCTTGGCTCAGTTTCTGGATTTGATCGAACGGCTGCAGCATTTTAACCTCGGCAGTACAGATTGGATGGCACCTGCGCCCTTGAGCGGGTGATGGCGCCATTATGTGCATTGCACAATGGGTGTCAAGTTTTATTGTGCACTGCACAATAAGCTGTTTCCGTTAAGCATCCCCGTTAACGGCCCCGTAACTGCAAACCCCTACCGTCCAAGAGTGTGTTGCGCCGGCAACGGTCCCCTTCGGGCGGGAACGGGCGCGGGCCGGAAAAGCCAGACGAAACAGGGATGTTTGCAGCATGAACTCGGTTTGGATCGGACGCAGAAGGACATGGGCCGTCATGGGCGTCGTCACGTCGCTCGCCATCGCCATGGCCTCCCCGGCGGACGCCGCCCGCCGCAAGGCGCGGTTCGCATCCGGCGGCTACGCCCCCCCTTATGCCTCCATCGTGGTGGACTCCAAGACAGGCAAGATCCTTCAGGGCGACAGCATCGACGAGCCGCGCATCCCCGCCTCCATCACCAAGGTGATGAGCCTCTACCTGCTCTTCGAGCAGCTCGAGCGCGGCCGCATGCAGCTGGACACCCCCCTGACCGTGTCCGAATACGCCGCGAGCCAGCCTCCCACCAAGCTGGGCCTGCGGCCAGGATCGACCATCGAGGTCGAGGACGCCATCAGGGCCATGGTCACCCTTTCGGCCAATGACGTGTCCGTGGTGGTGGCCGAGAACATTGCCGGCTCCGAGGACGCCTTCGCCCAGATGATGACGCGCAAGGCCCGGGAGATCGGCATGAACTCCTCCGCCTTCTACAACCCGCACGGCCTGCCGCATTCGCCCCCGAACATCACCACCGCCCGCGACCTGTCGGTTCTCGGTCGGGCGATTCAGGACCGTTTCCCGAAATATTTCGCCTTTTTCCAGACCCGGTCGTTCAAGTATGGCCGCCGCACCATCAGGGGGCACAACCGCCTCCTGGGCAAGGTGGAGGGGGTGGACGGCATCAAGACGGGCTATACGCGCCTGTCGGGCTTCAACCTTCTGACCTCGGTCAACACGGATAGCCGCAGCATCGTCGCGGTGGTTCTCGGCGGACGCTCGGGAGCCTCCCGCGACCAGCGCATGGCCGCCCTCATCGACGACCAGCTCCCCCGCGCCTATGCGGGAGCCCGCATCGCTCCGCCGGTGGTGGAGAAGAACGTGCAGCCCGGCATGGTGGCCGAGGCTCCCGTCCGCCGCGTCCTGGAGCCGAGCGTGGAAGCCACCGCCGCGACCCAGCCGGTTCCCGTGAAAGTGGCCTCCGCCACGCCCCAGGCCCCTGTGCCGCAGGCCCCGGTCGCCCAGGCCCAGCCCGAGCGCAAGCCGCTCGACCTGAACACCCTGCGCCCCGTAGTCGCCTCGGCGGTGGGAGCCAGCACGACCACCACTCCCTCTTCGACGGTGCGATGGCAGAAGGGCCAGGAGCCCCTGCCCCTGAACGCGCAGGCCTACACCACCTTCCAGAACGATGCCGCCCAGGCACAGACCCCGGCCCAGAAGGCCGCCGTTCCGGCCAAGATCGAGGCCAGACTCGAGCAGCCCGCCCCGCCCCCGGCGCCCGTCAGGACCGCTTCCCTGAAGGTTGAACCTCCCAAGGCCGAGAAGGCTGAGGCCAGGAAGGCGGAGCGCCCGGCGGTGACCGGATGGGTCATTCAGCTCGGCGCGACCGACGACGAGGACAAGGCCAAGGCCATGCTCGACGCCGCCCGCGGCCGCGCCGGCAAGCTCCTGGGCAAGGCCTCGCCCTTCACCGAGAAGGTGGCCGTCAAGGGCAGCACCCTCTACCGCGCGCGCTTCTCCGGCTTCAACGAGCCGGACGACGCGGAAAAGGCCTGCAAGGCCCTGAAGAAGAGCGGATTCTCCTGCTTCGCCTCCCGCGTCTGACGGCGTTCGAGCCCTGCGGCGGCCCGGGCTTCGTGCCGCCGCATACCCAGACAACCGGATCGCGCGTGGAGTATCAGCGATGTCGGCCCAGCAAGACTTCTTTCGCCTGATTGACTCGGGCGGCCAGGTAGGCCGTGCCTCCATGGTCGGGGTGGAGCTTCTTCATCAGCGTCCGATACGCCTGTCGGATCTCATCGAGGCTCGCACCCGGCTGAAGCCCCAGGACCTGGTAGGCTTCCTCCTTCGTCATTATGCCCGACGGCGCGTGAGTGCGCGTCCGCGTGTCGCGATCACCTTGAGCGTTTTCACGCCAGCCGGCAAACCGGCGGTCAAGATAAGCCTCTAGGAGCGGGAGCCCGTCCGGGTCGAGGGCGCTGCACTCCTCGTGGAGGTGGCGGAGGCCTGCAGGATCGAGGCTTGAGAGCCGGCGCCCGACGAGGGAGCCGGCCAGAACGGTGCCCTCCACCGCCCCCGTCGCATGGTCGATCTCCATCTCGATCATGGCGGAGCGGATTCGGGAGAAGCGGCCCGCGCCGCCCTTGGGCCTGCGCCAGGGGCCGGGCAGGCTGAGGGCGTTCCAGCCCAGAGCCCAGGCCCCCAGGCTGCCCAGGAGGAGCGCCGTGCCGATCTGCCCCTTCATGCCCAGGATGGCGGCTCCGCCGAGCGCGATCACCCCGCCCCCGGTCCTCGCCATCTTGGCAAGGGCGGCCCTTTCGGAGCGGGCATAGACCTTGGAAAGCCACCACAGGAGGGCGGCAAGGGTGATTCCATAAAGCAGCGTCATCTGTTTCTTCCCCGCCGGTCATGTGGGCCGGGACGATGCGCTTGTAAATCACCCGTGGGGTTGTACCGCACCGGATCCGATCCGGTGCAGCCTTCAGGCAGGCCGCCTCGAGGAAGCCTAGTGCAGGAGGCGGGCCGGGCTGCGCTGGCTTTCCCGATCCCAAGTCTGGATCACGATCCCGTTGATGCCCGAATCGTGCAGCCTGTCGCTCAGGTCGACGAAATGGCGTTCCGTGAGCTCGACGTCGATCTCGATCTGCTCGTCCTCGACATGTTCGAGTTCGCAGGCGGCGTATCGCTCGTAGGCCGCCGACATCTCGGCGTAAGCGAAGGCCACGGGGAGGGTGCGAAAAATTGTGGAGAACTCCTCGTCTAAATCGCCCGTATGCAGATCGCGCATTTGGACCAGATAACCGTCCTCGTGCTCGCACACTTCATAGCGCCAGTGCCGGCCTTCGGATGCAGACAGGAGCATCGCAACCTCCACTCAACTGAACTGTTGAGCCAATGCGAATCGAGGCTCGGCGGTTCCAAGCGGGAGAGCAGCTAAAAAGTCTAACGCCGAAAGCCGTATTCCGCCCGGACGCGTCCTCCGATCCGGACCTTCGTTCCACCGCCCAGATCGACGAATCCCCTGTCGGCCTCGAGTCCCCTTCGAGTCGGGTCGGAATCCTTCACGCGAACGGCGCCCTTGCACTCGGGCGGGATGGCGATTCGAGCATCGGTCGGCAGGTCCGGCATGCGGCACTCTTTCGCAACGGCGGAGCCCATGCCCATGAGCAGAACGGCAAGACCGATCGAAACTTTCATCACGCGCCCCAGGATTCACATAAGTTACAGCACGATTCACATAGGTTACAGGAGGCCCAGCTCCGCCAGTTGCCGTCGCATGCTCTCTGGCATCCCGGCAAGATCGCCGGCCTTCAGGTCGATGTCGCGCGGCGCGTCCCCGGCCGCGAGATAGCGCCAGCCCTGGAAGGGCCGGTACGGGCGCGGCTCCACCGCGAGAACCTTCGGCTCCAGCACGAGGCGGCAGCGGCCGATGCCGTCCGCATCCGTGAAGGGCCGCACGTCGAGAAGCGCCTGGCGCGCCGCCACCTGGCCGCGGATCACCCAGTACAGCGAACCGCCGTCGAGAAGCTCCTCCAGGCGCTTGGGCACCATGCGCGTGGTGTGCGTCTGCTCGTAGTCGCGCCCGAGCCGCCGGTGATGGGCGCGGTTCTCCTCGATCCATTCCTCGAGATCGGTGATGGAATCGCAGCCGACGCAGAGCTTGATGAGATGAAGAGGCATATCCGTTTTCAATCATGCGCCCGTTCAGGCATGCACCTTTTGACCACGCGCCTGCCGGACAAAACATCCGGCGATGCGCCGCAGCCTATTCCTCCGTCTTCAATCCGATCAGCCGCGCGCCCTCCGCCACCTGCGCGCCCGGTTCGGCGGCGATCTCCGCCACCTCGCCGTCGGCCGGCGCCAGGAGCACATGCTCCATCTTCATGGCCTCGACGATGGCGAGCCGCTGTCCCTTCTCGACCCTGTCGCCCGCTTTCACGAACACGGCGATGAGCTTGCCGTGCATCGGGGCCTTCACCGAGCCGCCCTGATCCATGTGTTCGAGATCGACGTCGAAGGGATCGTAGGGCTGCACCAGGGTTTGACGCCCGTTGCGGAAGACATAAACCCCGTGGGGGACTTCAACGTCACGATCGATCCGATCGTCGCTCCATGGGTCTCTTTCCCCGACAGTGACGGTGCTTATGCCTGAAGCGCCGGGGCGGAACACTTCGCGAGCGTCGACGCGCTCGCCGTCCACCCGGAGCGGAACACCGACCTGGCGAGTTCCAAGCATTTGATACCCGTCAGGCACCGACCAGGGCGACATGAGTTCGCCGCTTCGCCGCCGCGCAGACTCCCGCAGCCGGTCGGTCTCTCGCACCAGAAGTGAGACTGCGCCGAAGGAGATCGCGACGTCATCCCGTGGCTGCGGCACCGCGCCGAGATTGGCGAGATCACGATCGATGAACCCGGTGTCGAACCGCCCTGCCCTGAACCCTTCCGCCTCGCACAGCTTCTTCAGGAACGCCACATTGGTCTTCGGTCCCGCGACGACCGTTTCGCCGAGCGCCGTTGCCAGCCTCGTCAGCGCCTCGTCGCGCGTTGCCCCGTGCGCGATGATCTTTGCGATCATCGGATCGTAGTAGGGGGTCACCTCGTCACGCGCCTGCACGCCCGTGTCGATGCGAATCCCCTCGCTTTCGGGAAACTTCAACGCCCAAAGCTTCCCGGTCGACGGCAGGAATTCTTTTTCGGGATCCTCCGCATAAAGGCGCGCTTCGACCGCGTGGCCCTCGATGGCGAGATCCGCCTGCGTGAACGGCAGCGTCTCGCCCGATGCCGCGCGGAACTGCAGCTCCACGAGATCGAGGCCGGTGATCGCCTCCGTCACCGGATGCTCCACCTGGAGGCGCGTGTTCATTTCCATGAAGTAGAAGCGGTCGGCGCGAAGCCCCTCGCGCCCGTCGGCGATGAACTCCACGGTGCCGGCGCCCACATAGCCCACCGCACGCGCGGCCTCGACGGCGGCCTGGCCCATGGCCTGGCGCATCTCCGGCGTCATGCCGGGCGCGGGCGCTTCCTCGATCACCTTCTGGTGGCGGCGCTGGAGCGAGCAGTCGCGCTCGAACAGATGCACCACGTTGCCGTGGCTGTCGGCGAAGACCTGGATCTCGATGTGCCGCGGCGAGAGGACGTATTTCTCCACCAGCACCCGCGGGTCGCCGAAGGCGTTCTGCGCCTCGCGCTGGGCGCTCGCCAGGGCCGCGTCGAAATCGGCCGCCTTCTCCACCCGCCTCATGCCCTTGCCGCCGCCGCCCGCCACGGCCTTGATGAGAACCGGATAGCCGATCTCGTAGGCCTTCTGGCGCAGGAAGTCCGGATCCTGCTTGGAGCCGTGATAGCCCGGCACCACGGGAACGCCCGCCTGCTGCACCAGGGCCTTGGCCGCATCCTTCAGGCCCATGGCCTTGATGGCGGACGCCGGCGGACCCACGAAGACGATGCCGTTCGCCGCGCAGGCCTCGGCGAATTCCGCCCGCTCGGAGAGAAAGCCGTAGCCCGGATGGATGGACGCGGCCCCGGTCCGCCTGGCCACGTCGATGATCCGGTCGATCCGAAGATAGCTCTCCGAGGCGGCGGCCGGACCGATGAGATGGGCCTCGTCCGCCATCCCCACGAAGAGCGCCTGCGCATCGGCTTCCGAATGGACGGCGATGGTGCGCATCCCCAGCCGCCTGGCGGTCTTGATGATGCGGCAGGCGATCTCGCCGCGATTGGCGATCAGGACACTGTCGAGCATTTCCATCCCTTGTCCGAGTTCGGGGCCAGCTCGCCCAGCTAGAGCAAAACCGAAGCGACTTGTCACCTGCGAAGGCCTGTCCGTCACGTCCGAGGCGGAAACAGGCAAGCGCCTTCGGGCCGGAGCCTGTGGGCACCAGCCTGAAGGGTCGATCGAGGGGTGGCGCGAGAAGCGGTCCGGATCGATGTGTGTTGATAATGCTAGAGCCGGGTGGCCCTCGCGCACGGTTCTTTTAGGCGGACAGGCGACGCGAACCCGCCACTCGTCAGCTCAGGCGGGGCTCCTCTGAGGAAGCCTGGCCTTGAGGCTGCGGGCAGGCCCGGCGTGCAGCCTGGGCCTCTCGTCACAAGGGGTGCGAGCCCCTGCACG